>JAEEGL016388266.1_pt1 | contig 12783 bp, 5 predicted proteins | sample 9134231 | NCBI WGS metagenome assembly JAEEGL01 (sample SAMN16246548, study PRJNA631951) | gut metagenome | biome: gut microbiome; feature: rumen; material: fiber-attached | host: Bos | place: Iran: Karaj | collected 2018-10 | reverse complement strand
TGGGGCGACTGGTGCCCCTCTCCCCAGGCCTATTTCCGGGGCGAGACCTATATGGAAGGCGCCACCTACCACGTGGGCTTCCAGATCTTCGCCGGAGCCAACGACACGGAGGACACCCACTTCCACCAGGGCTGCGAGGAGTATATCTTCTTCATGGGCGCCGACCCCATGAACTTCTTTGATTTCGACGCGGAGATCGAGATGACATTCGGCGACGATCCGGAGCACATGGAATCGAAGATCATCACCAAGCCCACCGTGGTGCGCATCCCCCCCAACGTGTGGCACTGTCCCATCCGCTTCCGGAAGATGAAGAAGCCCGTGATGTTCCAGGCAGCCTTCATGTCCGGTACCTGGGGAACCATCGTCTCCCGTCCCGCCGAGCCCGGCAAGGGCGGCAACGGCTTCTTTGCCAGCGACAAGACCTACGTGTACATGGGGGACAACGTGCGCTTCTGCCGCTATGACAAGCAAAAGCGATGCAACATCTGCGGCAAGTGCTTCCGCAACCTGCGCATCCCCGAGAAGAACGACTGATCGTAAAAAAGAGCCGCCGCGGACCAAACGGTCCGCGGCGGCTTGCTTTGCAGAGCTTTATCCGATGCTCATGGTCACGGTATTCGTCCGGGCGGTCTGCCCGTAAGCGTCCGTCACCACGCAGTAGATCTGGTTCCCGTTCCGCGCTTCGGTGAGCTCCACGGAATAGGTGTCCCCGGTGATGGAGGACTTGGAGAACTTCGTCGCGGTGGGCTTCTTTACCCACCACTGGTAGGTGAAGGGCCCCTCTCCTCCGGCGGAAACGGTGAAGGCAGCGGTGCTTCCCACGGGTCCCGCGTAATCCGTGAGGTCGCCCACGCTCAGCGGCGCGGCGACGGTCATGCTCACGGTGTTCGTCTTCACGGTGTTGCCGTGGCTGTCCTTCACTACGCAGTAGAGCTGCCGCCCGGAGTTAGACTCCGTCAGGGTGACGCTGTAGGTGGCGGAGGTGATGCTGCTCTTGGAGAACTTGGTGGCGGTGCGATTCTTCACGTACCACTGGTAGCTGAGCCCGTCGCCCTCGGCCTCCACGGTAAAGGAGGCGGTGCTGCCCGCGCTTCCCACGTAGTCCGTGAGGTCGGCCACGGTGAGGGCTTCGCCGACGGTCATGCTCACGGTGTTCGTTTTCACGGTGCTGCCGTGGGAATCGGTGACGACGCAGTAGAGCTGCCGCCCGGAATTAGACTCCGTCAGGGTGACGCTGTAGGTGGCGGAGGTGATGCTGCTCCTGGAGAACTTGGTGGCGGTGCGGTTCTTCACGTACCACTGGTAGCTGAGCCCGTCGCCGGTGGCCTGTACGGTAAAGGTCGCGGCGCTGCCCTCCGGCCCGGCGTAGTCTTCAAGGTCGGCGACGGAGAGCGTTTCCCGGATGGTCATGGTGACGGTGTTCGTCTGCACGGATTCCCCGTAGGCGTCGGTGACGACGCAGTAGAGCTGATTCCCGTTCCGGGCCTCGGTGAGCTCGACGGCGTAGGTGGGTTCGGTGATGGAGGATTTGGAGAACCTGGTGGCGGTGGGCTTCTTCACCCACCACTGGAAGGTGAGGCCGTCGCCGGTGGCTTCCGCCGTAAAGGTCGCGGTGCTTCCCTCCGGCCCGGCGTAGTCTACAAGGTCGGCGACGGAGAGGGCATTCCGGACGGTCATGCTCACGGTATTCGTCTGCACGGTTTCCCCGTAGGCGTCGGTGACGACGCAGTAGATCTGATTCCCGTTCCGGGCCTCGGTAAGCTCGACGGCGTAGGTGGGACCGGTGATGGAGGACTTGGAGAACCTGGTCGCGGTGGGCTTCTTCACCCACCACTGGAAGGTGAGGCCGTCGCCGACAGCGTCTACGGTAAAGGTCGCGGTGCTTCCCTCCGGCCCGGCGTAGTCTTCAAGGTCGGCGACGGAGAGGGCATTCCGGACGGTCATGGAGACGGTGTTCGTCTGTACGGATTCCCCGTAGGCGTCGGTGACGACGCAGTAGATCTGATTCCCGTTCCGGGCCTCGGTAAGCTCGACGGCGTAGGTGGGTCCGGTGATGGAGGATTTGGAGAACCTGGTCGCTGTAGGTTTCTTCACCCACCACTGGTAGGTGAGGCCGCTGCCCGTGGCTTCCACGGTGAAGGTCGCGGTGCTGCCGAGTGGGCCGGCGTAGTCTTCAAGCTCGGCGACGGAGAGGGCATTCCGGACGGTCATGGAGACGGTGTTCGTCTGCACGGACTCCCCGTAAGCGTCGGTGACGACGCAGTAGAGCTGATTCCCGTTCCGCGCCTCGGTGAGCTCCACGGAATAGGTAGGGCCGGTGATGGAAGACTTGGAGAATCTCGTCGCAGAGGGCTTCTTCACCCACCACTGGTAGGTGAGGCCGCTGCCCTCGGCGGCCACGGTGAAGACCGCCGTGCTGCCCAGGGGGCCGACGTAGTTCACCGGCTGGCTCGTGATGCTCACGCCGGTGGGGATCTCCCGGAACTCCACGTTGACGGTGACGTTCGCCTCGGGCATGACGAAGGACTTTGTCTCCGTGATGTCCGTGGCCGTGCCGCCCGCGGGGGTCCAGGTGATGTAGGCGAGCTCATAGCCGTCCCGCGGTGCGGCCGTGACCGTGACGGTCCGGCCCGGCTTCACCAGAGTGCCGGAGACCGAGGCCGTGCCGCCGGGGCCGTAGTAGAGGGACACGGCGTAGCCGGTCCGCTTGACCCAGCGGGCGTAGAGGGTGACGTCCCCGTGCACCCGCTCCGTCGCGGGCTCCACCCGGTTCCGGAAGCTGCCCTCCCGGTACCAGCCCTCGAAGACCCAGACCCCGCTGGGATCCACCGGCTCTTCCACGCAGCCAATATAGGAAGCCCCCTGGATCGATGTGTTCGCCATGGGCGTCCCGATGCCGCCCAGATCGAAGCTGACGTTAAACGTTCTTCCGCTGGAACGGTAGATCGCCTGCAGCACCACGTCGTCGTCCGGCATGATGAACGTCTGTTCCGTGTCGTACATGGTTTCGGCCATCCCGTCCGGCTTGCCGCTCACATAGACCCAGTTGGTAAAGGCTGCCCATATGCGGTCGTTCGTGTGGTTTTGCTGCGCCCAATCGTCCCAGATGTTGAACCGAACGGTCACCCTCTGCCCGGGCCTGGCGCTGGAAATGGGATTGCCGAACACGTCCGTGACCCTGCAGATCTCCGGGCTCAGGGGCTGGGGCATATAGCTGTCCTTGTCCAGAACGGTGATGCTGTGGGCTTTCGTTCCGGACTGGAGGCTGCCGTCCAGCAGGAGGCAGCATACGTTGTGATCCCTTCCCCGGGTGCCGAACTCCTCCCAGTACAGGTTCTCCGTCGTGGTCCCGTCCTCGCAGAGGACCTCGAAAAGGGGACTGAGGCCCAGCATGTAATCTCCGGCGCCCATTTCGCCGAAGGGGGCCGTCACCGTGACGGACATCCCGTCCGCTCCCAGCTCGTAGGCAAAGGGGATGAAGTCTTCTTCAAACTCATACTCATAGAAATCGACGATCCGTAGCACCTGGTTCCTGCCGGTGCTTTCGAAGGTGAAGGTATAGGTGGGAAGGTTCTCCCCCTGGAAATACTGGTCCGACCAGCTCCGGCTGCCCAGGGAAACCCGGTATTCGTCCCCGGAGTAATACCCTTTGGCGGTCTGGTTCGAGCTGACCGTGAGGCGCACCTCCCAGTCTTCGCCGGTGTAGCCCAGCCTGGCCTGCCACTCCTCCTGGGTGAAGCCCATGCGGGCGATGGCCGCGGCGCTGTCGTAGGCGGTGCAGATGCGCTGCTCCCCACAGCTTTCGCAGACCGCCCAGCAGCGGCCGGTGGTCTTGTTCGTGGGCTCCACGATGTAGTCGCCCCAAACCCAGCTGTGGCCGGTGGATTTGACGGTGCGGCCCCGGGACACGCGCTCCCCGCAGCTCAGGCACCAGGTGTCGCCGGAGTAGCCCGGCTCGGTGCAGGTGGGGGCCACCGCATCGCGAATCTCGGTGCGGTTATGATGCGTGGCGGTCTTTTTGCCCTTCTTCACGTCGCCGCAGACGGAGCAGACCCAGTCGCCCTCGTAACCGCGGCCGATCTGCCCCACGCCGGGCTGGCCGGTGCGGGGATTGACGGGCACGTAGGTGCAGTAGCCCGGGAGGGTCGTGGAGCGGTCCAGCGCGTAGTCGTGGTAACCGATGGGCTCGATGGGCGTGCCCTCATAGACGATGGCCCCGCAGACGTCGCAGACCGTGTCCGCCGTCTTGCCGTAGGTAACGCAGCCTGCCGGGAAGCCGCCCTGCTGGGAGCGTTCGCGGATGGGGTGGCTGCAGGGGGTATACACCGCCTCCACCACGATCTGTCGGTCCGTGTAGCTGGTGTTCCCGCTCCGGAAGGCGCGCGGGGTAGAAGCCAGACTGAACAGATAACTGCCGTCCGATTCGGGCGTGGACCAGATCTGCGTAAGATACTCGCTGCCCTGCAGGATCTCAAAGTGGTCGAAGAGATAACCGACCTTTGCCAGCGGATAGACGCGCATCGTGACCGGCCCGTAAGCGTGCGTGAGTTCCGTGTCGGGATCGCTGTCTTTGACGATGCGGGCGCCCTTTCCGATGATCTGCCACTCGGAGGGATCGACGCGGAAGGACTGCTGCCAGCCGCAGGTCATACAGGTGCGGATCACGGTGGCTGTTCCGTCGTCGTTGAAGCTGAAAATATACCAGCCGTTGTAGTCGTGGGCCTCCGGCAGCATGTAGCCGCAGGCGTCGTAATAGCGGCACTTGCGGTAGTGGTAATGGTCGTCCGAGGCGATCATGTCCTCCCAAGTGCCCGCGGCGAAGCCGTCGGTGATCTCCTCCCAGGTGTAGAGGTTGTGGACGTGGGGGATCACGGGCGTCTCCCGGCTCTTCTCCCAGGCGCAGACCGTGCAGTGGTTGACCTCCCGGCCCGTCTCCGTCTCGGTGGCGGGCACGTCCACGACCCAGCCGCTCTCGCTGTAAACGTGGTCCTCCCGGGCGGTCCTTAAACCGCAGGCGCACTCCGTCCAGTGGCCGACCTCGTTGCTGCCCGTGATCGTATAGCTGTGGACGTGGTCGGGCTCCACCCTGGGGATGACCTTGTATTCCTTCTCGCCGCAGGTGAGGCAGGCGCGGCTCCTGAGCCCCTCGCTCCCGGAGGTCGCGGCGTACTCCACCTCCCAGGCGGCGGGCCAGTTATGCTCCATGGACCGCCGGGTCTCGCCGCAGCCCTCACCCGCGCAGCACTGGCGGTGCTTCGGGCGCGTATAGAGCGTCGTTCCGTTCACAGTGACGCTGCTCGCCGTGCCGCAGGCCGCCCAATAGTAAAGATGCTGCGCCTGCAGGGCCGCCCGGCGGGAGACCACGGTGCCGTAGGCGTTCGTCACGCGGCAGGAATAGGTATAGTCCCGGCAGCAGGCGTCCGTGGGCACGACCACGGTGAGCGTGGCCGTATTTGCGCCGAAGACCGTCGTGCCGTTGTTGGTGAGCGTCGTTTCCGCGCCGTCTATGCGCACGGTCCACTGATAGCTCAGTCCGTCGCCCTTGGCGTAGACGCTGAAGCTCGCCCGGTTGTCGGAATAGTCCTCCCCCTGGTCGGACACCGTGCGGCGCACGTCCAGCGGCTCGGAGACGATGCGGGGCAGGTCGGTATTCAGCCAGCCGCAGAGGGTGCAGCGGGCGTCCCCCCCGAAGACGTGCTCGTGGTCGTCCAGCGTGCGGCGGGAGATGCGGCCCGTGCCCAGCGACGCCCCGCAGACGGAGCAGGAATATTTCTCCAGGCCGTCCTCCGTGTAGCTGGGCGCCTTCAGCACCTCGGCCACCACGTCGTGGTCCTCGATCTCCACGCGGCCCTCGCAGTCCAGGCAGTGCTGCCAGTGGTGATCCTCGTCGAAGCAGTAGTCCCCGTCGGGATCGTGGTCGCAGTTTTCCTCGTGCAGGCCCTCGTCCAGGCAGTATTCGAGGCACTGGCCGTCCTCGTAGCAGTAGTGCTCCTCCCATTCGGAGGATTCGACGCAGACCTCGTGGTCGCAGCCGAAGTCCTCGCTGCGCTCGCGGCAGCATTCATAGCAGAGACCGCAGTCCTCGCAGAGCTCGTCGAACTCAAAGCAGCTCCCACAGTCGTCGCAGAAATGATCCTCCCAGTCGGAAGCGTAGGGGCAGGTCCAGTCGTGCTCGCAGCCGCAAGACTCCCGCTCCTCCTCGCAGTGGACGGCGTGGCCGCCGCAGACCTCGCAGTATTCCTCGATGCACTCGTCGCACTCGGGGCAGAAGTGATCCATGGCGTCGCTTCCGTCGGGGCAGACGCCGTGCTCACAGTGATAGTCCAGCTGGCAGACCAGGCAGAGGCCGCAGTCCTCGCAGAACTCGTCCGGGTCGACGCATTCGCCGCAGCCGTCGCAGAAATGCTCGTCGTAGCCCGGCGCGTCGGGGCACCAGTCGTGCACCGAGCAGTGGTAGCCCTCGCAGCACTCCTCGCACATGCCGCAGTAGGGGCAGAGCTCGCCGCCGTTGCAGTCGAAGCAGCTCGGACAAAGATGCTCCTGAAACTCCGCGCTTTCCAGGCAGTAGCCGTGGCTGCAGCCGTCGTCCACCGTGTTTTGATCGCAGCATTCCACGCAGAGCCCGCATTCGGAACACAGCTCTATGTTGAGGCCGTAAACGCACCTGTCGCACTGGGGGCAGAGCTCGCAGCAGTTGGTGCAGTGGGGGTTTCCGCCGCCCTCCTCCGCGAAGGTCGCGCACCAGAAATCGCTGCCGCCTGTCTTCGCGCAGGTCTCGCATTCCCAGCAGTGCATGCTGTTGATCTCGCCCAGCTCGCTGTCCATGAAGTTCGCCTGGCAGTCCTCGCAAAGGCCGCATTCGTCACAGAGATCCCCGTTATCCCCGCAGGCCTCCGCGCTGCGGCAGCCCCAGCAATGGGTTCCCTCTTCGACGCCGCAGTCTATGCACATGCAGCAGTAGGGGCAGAAATCGTCCAGAGCGTCAAAGAAGCACTTCTGACAGGTCACGCACATGTAGTCCCCGGCGCAGACGCAGCAGTGCCAGTGCTCGTTTTGCCAGCACTCGGGGAAGATCTCGGTGTAGCTTCCGGATTCGTCCATGAAGCAGGCGCCGCAGTCGCGGCAGTGGGCCCTGTCCTCCTGGCAGCTCTCACAGCAGCGGCAGATATCGCAGACCTCGTTGGGCTCGAAGCACTCCCCGCAGAGTAGGCAGTGATACCAGCAGACCTCGCAGCGGTAGCAGTCCTCGCAGACCGTATACATGCAGCTCTTGCACTCCTGGCAGTGCTCGCTGGACCAGCAGTCCTCGTTGCCCGCGTTTTCGCTGCAGTGGTCTCCGTAATCGCAGATCCAGTCGCCCCAGATGTACTCGCCGCAGAATTCGCATTCCACCGCGTCCTCGGACCAGTCGTAGTCGTCCCAGTCCCTGAGCTCGGCCGCCGACAGCCGCCCGCCGGTCTCCCCGTTGGCCAGCTTTTCCGCGATGAGGGGGTGCACCTCGCCCCGCTTTATCCGGGCCAGGCGCTCCAGGTGGGCGGCCTGCTTCGCCTCCCGCTCCGCCAGCTTGTCGGCGAGGCTGACGCCGTATCGGTCGGTGACCACCGCCGCCGTGGAAACGGTCTCCGCGCCGGCCGACAGAAGCGCGGCGCGGCCGCCGTGCTCGTGCTCGTGGTCGTGGCCGCAGGAGCAGTCGCGGCAGTCTTCGCAGCCGCCGCCATCGCAGCAGCCGTCTTCGCAGAGGCAGCCCTCGCAGTCCCCGCAGAGGCACTCGCCGCCCTCGCAGGCGCAGTCGGGGCAGACGCAGTCCGGGCAGGCGCAGGTTATTTCGGTCCCGGTATGGACGTGGGTCTCCTCCGCCGCCAGGACCGTGCCGGGCAGGCAGCCCGCCAGCATCAGCAGCGTGAGAAGCACGCTGAGGGCTTTGCAGCTCTTTCGGTGTTTCATACGGTACCTCCCAAATAATACGGTGTTGCCTTAAATCGATTCCAGGGTATCTACCAGGTATTCCATGCTGTTGGAGGCGTAGAGGAAGCCGTCGATCAGGCGGGCCTGCCGCAGCTGCTTCACGCCCTCCGTCTGCTCCTCCGAGACCCGCTCGTCCAGGAAGAGCACGATGCGGCTTTCCGGCAGACGGCTGCGGACGGCGCGGATCAGGGGCTTCCGGTCCTCCACCGTGTAGCCGGAGAGCACGGAGACCCCCAGCAGCAGCACGTCCGCCGGGAACTCCCGCAGCCGCAGCTCCATGGTCTCCGCGTCCGGCTCCTGGTGCTTTTCCACGCGGAAGTTGCCGGTGCGCTCCAGCGCAAGCGCCGTACAGTCGGCATAGAAATCCCCGGCCATGTTCACCAGCAGCTTGATCACGCAAAAACCCCCTTCCGGAACAGTCGTAATCCTCTGAGCTTACTATACCTGTTCCGAAAGGGGGGCGGTACACCCAAAAGTAGGTATCGCCGGGTGAAATTTCTATTCCTTGATGGCCACGCCCAGGTGCCGGGCCTTCACCGCCAGCTCCAGGCGGCTGTGGTAGCCGGTCTTCTGCAGCATATTGGTGACGTGCATCTTCACGGTGTTCTCCGCGATGCCCAGCTTTTCCGCGATCTCCCGGTTGCTGACGCCGCCCACCAGCTCCCGCAGCACCGCGACCTCCCGCTCGGTGAATTCCGTGCTCATGGCGTTGCCCACCGCCACCCTGGGGGACACGCTGGGGTAGACGGATTCCCCGGCCATGGTGCGGTCCATGATCTCCAGCAGGGGCTGCTCCTGCACCTCCTTGTACCAGAAGCTCTCCACCCCGATCTCTCGGGCCTGGCTGAGAAAGCTGAGCTCCGGCATGGAGGTGACGACGATGATCTTCGTCTCCGGGCGGGCGGCCTTGATGGCCCGGGCGGCCTCCAGACCGCTGACAGAGCCGGGGATCAGCACGTCCAGCAGCGCCAGGTCCACCGGTTTCACGCGGCAGTATTCCAGGGCCTCCGCTGCCGTGGCGAAGGCTCCCGCCAGAAGGTAGCGCTCGTAGCCGCGCACCGTGGCGGCGAAGACCTCCCGCACCATTTTGTAATCCTCCGCGATCACGACGCTGTATGCCATGTCGGTCCTCCTCCTTTACCGAAGCTCTCCGTCTCCCGTCGGCAGGCGGAGCCGCAGCCGGAACGGGGGAGAGACGTCCAGCTCCATGCTGCCCCCCACGGCCTCCACCCGGCTGCGCAGGTTCCCCAACCCGCCGCCTTCACGCACAGGCCCCGCGGGGGCCACGCCGTCGTTGGTGAGGGTGAGAAGCCAGCTGTCCCCCTCCCGCCGGCAGGCGACCGTGGCCCGGCTGCCTCCCGCATGGCGCAGGACGTTGGTGGCATGCACCCGAAGCGCGGTCTCCACCACGGGGATCAGACGGTTTTCCGTGGGCAGCTCGCCCAAGATCTCCAGGCGGACGCCCAGGGCCTCCGCCTGCTTTTCCTGGATGTAATAGGGCTTCTGCCAGCTCTCCGGGCGGCTGCTCTCCAACAGACTCAGATTGTTCAGCCAGACAGCGCGCACCTGGGCCGCTTCCGCGCTGTCCGGGTCCAGAAGAAAGCGCTTGGAGAGGAGAAGGCTCTGGCCCAGGGCGTCGTGCAGCTCGGTTTTGAGCTGCATCAGCTCCCGGCTCATGGTGAGGTATTCGATGCTGCCCAGCAGGGCCTTCAGGCGCACGTTCAGCTCCCGGGCCCGGGCCTGCTTTTCCTCCAGCTCCCGGTTCATGGCACAGTCCCGGCTCACGTCCATGGCCAGCAGCTCGTGCACGGGGCCCAGCTCCGTGTCCAGCAGCCGGTGGGCGAAGCTGTACACCCGCCCGTCGGCAAAGCGAAGCATGGGCGCTTCGCCGCCCCGGAGGGAAGCGGGCAGGTCCCCGGCCTCCAGGGCTCGGCGGAAGCCCTCCGGGTCCGTCATAGGCGCGCCGACGGCGTCCTGGCACAGGGCGTCCATGCTGGTGTTGACCAGCTTGATGAGGCCGCCGGGGAGGTAGTAGCATAGCCCGGCGGGGAGGCGATCGAAGGCCTCCTTCACCGACATGGGCGAGATGTGGCTTCGGCTCCAGCGCCGCAGACGGTACTGCATGGACCCGCCCAGGGACAGCAGCGCGAGGCAGAAGAGGGCCGTGGGCACAGCCTTCAGATGAATGCCCAGGGGATAATGGGGCGACCAGAAGGCATTCATCATCATGACCTGGATGTGGGCCAGCGAAAGGAGCAGAAGCACGGCGCTCAGGAGGAGGGCCCTCTTCCGGCCCAGCTGGACGCTTCGCAGCAGATCGTAGAAAAAGAGAAGGCAGCCCAGGAGCGCGGCAAGGCACAGGAGGCCCTGCCAGAGATCGGAGATCGCGGCGTAATCCGTCATGCCTCCGCCTCCTTTTCTCCTGCTTTCGGCGCGGTGCGCAGGGTCACGTACCAGGTGTCGTCCTCCAGCGCAGTCTCCAGCGCCAGGCCCTGTCCGTCGGGAAGGGCGTCCTCCGCCCCCAGCAGGGTCGGGGAGTCCAGCGCAAGGCGCAGCAGCACGCTCTCCTCCGGCAGCAGCACCAGCTGGCAGGCGTGGAGTCCGGCCCGGTTGGCCTCGATAAAATGCTCGAACACCCGGTAGCAGGTCAGCAGGCGGCCCGTGGGCACCTCGCCGTCCCTGCGGCATTCCAGGGAGCAGGCCACGCCGCCCAGCCGAAGATACTCGAAGCTCTCCGCCGCGGAGAGGGTGAGCTCTCCGATGGGCAGGGCGCTTTTTCCGTCCCCCAGGAGCATGAGGTTCCCCATGCGCTTGATGTATACGCCCATCACCAGGGCAAATTCCAGCCGCCTGCGGAATTCCGCCGGGTCCGCGTCCGCCTCCAGCAGCCGGAGCATAGCCTTTGCCTGGGGCAGCAGCGACTCCGAGATGCTGTCGTACAGGCGGTTGCGGGTCTCGTAGGTGATGCGCTCCTCCTGCAGCTCTTTTTCCTCGCGGATCAGTTCATTCTCAGCAGCCAGGTCCTCGTTCAGTGCCGTCAGTTCCCGACGCAGGCGCAGAAGCTCCCCCACGTCCTCGAACCAAACGACGCTGCCTCCGGGAATGTCGGCGCTGCGTCTGCGTTCGCCTTCCCCAGGCTCCGGCAGGTAGGAGGGGGAGACTGCGACGGTCCGGCCCTCCCCGTCCAGGATCGCCGCCTTGATGACGCTGCGGTGGAAGAAAAGCTCATAGTCGCTGTTGGTGGGGATGAGGCCGATGCGGAAGATCGCCTCGAAGGGGAGCACCACGGTGAGGCAGAAGGCTTCCTGCAGGTTGAAGAGCTTGATCCCCCGGAGCTGCGGCGCGCCACCGGCCAGAAAATACCAGGTGAGCAGTCCCGCCCCCAGGGCAAATCCGCCCGCGGGGAGGAACCAATAGCTGCGGGAAGAGGAATTGCGGCAGCGGGCCAGAAGCAGGGCGATGGTCGCGACGGCAAATACGGCGCACCACGCGACCATGAGCTTATATACCGGCCCGTGGGTGCGGATATCGAGGGTTCCCGGCTCAAAGCTGTAGAACAGGCCGTGGAGAGGATTGGTGAGCATCAGGACGCAGAGCAGGGTTTCCGCCAGCCAGAGCGCGGTCAGGAGTCCGGGGCCGACCTCCCGTTTGCCCCGCCCCGTATACAGGGCGGTAAGGAAGGATATGAGCGCCGCCATGGTATAGCAGACGCCGTAGAGATAGAGCAGGTATTCGCTGACGCGCCGGAACTCCCGGAACAGATCGTAGCGGCAGAGGCGCAGGACGAAAACCAGGAGCATAAAGGCGCAGCAGTACAGCAGCAGCCTCCGGATCCTCCCGTTCGGGATGCGGCGATATACCGTCATCGCCCAGGCAAGGATCAGCCCCATGTACAGAAAAGCTCCCGGGGAATGGAAGACCTGAAAGGGGCGCAGGGTAGTGGAGGCGGCCAGCGCCAGCGCCAGTATAAAGGCGGCGACCCGCCGTTTTTGCAGCTTGCTGTATCGGAGCATCGGCGCACGTTCCCTGTATCAGTATCGTCTGTATTATAATCTGCCCCGTACCGCTTTTCAACGGTCGGCGCAGCCCTTCCGGCTCCCGCGCCCCCGCCGCACGGCCGGCTTCCCCTGGGGAAAGGCGCCGCCACAGGCGGCGGATGAGGGCCGACGAGCGCGCTTTCGCTTCGGAGCGCCTTGGATAACAGCGCCGTCGCGGACCAAACGGTCCGCGACGGCTCGTGTGGAGTATTATCCGATGCTCATGGTCACGGTATTCGTCCGGGCGGTCTGCCCGTAAGCGTCCGTCACCACGCAGTAGATCTGGTTCCCGTTCCGCGCTTCGGTGAGCTCCACGGAATAGGTGTCCCCGGCGATGGAGGATTTGGAGAATTTCGTCGCGGTGGGCTTCTTCACCCACCACTGGTAGGTGAAGGGCCCCTCGCCTCCGGCGGAGACGGTGAAGGCAGCCGTGCTGCCCAAGGGTCCCGTGTAATCCGCGAGCTCGCCCACGCTCAGCGGCGCGGCGACGGTCATGCTCACGGTGTTCGTCTTCACGGTGTTGCCGTGGGAATCGGTGACGACGCAGTAGAGCTGCCGCCCGGAGTTAGACTCCGTCAGGGTGACGCTGTAGGCGGCGGAGGTGATGCTGCTCTTGGAGAACTTGGTCGCGGTGCGGTTCTTCACGTACCACTGGTAGCTGAGTCCGTCGCCGGCGGCCTCCGCGGTGAAGGTCGCGGTGCTGCCCGAGACGCCCACGTAGTCCTCAAGATCGGCCACGGTAAGAGCTTCGCCCACGGTCATGCTCACGGTGTTCGTC
>JAEEGL015888602.1_pt1 | contig 12783 bp, 5 predicted proteins | sample 9134231 | NCBI WGS metagenome assembly JAEEGL01 (sample SAMN16246548, study PRJNA631951) | gut metagenome | biome: gut microbiome; feature: rumen; material: fiber-attached | host: Bos | place: Iran: Karaj | collected 2018-10 | reverse complement strand
TCCGGTAACCTTTACTGATTCGATGCTGTCGCCTGTTGCAAGCGCGTCGTTGGTATAGCTGTTCTTGGTGAGTGCTGTTCCATCATATACCTTCGTGTCGCTGCCGGCTGTGATCTTTAACGACTTCTTCGTTACTGTAAGTGTACCATTACTATAGGTAATAATATAACTTGCGGTTACGTCGTTACCGTTTGCATCAACGATCTTAGCTGCGCTGGGAACATTTTCTTTTGTTCCGAAATTCGTAATTGTTCCGGTTACTGTTACGCTTTGAAGCTTGTCGCCTTCTGCAAGGCTACCGGATGTAATCTTTGCTTCGTTCTTTGTAAGGGGCTGTCCGTCATATACTTTTTCAGCATCTGAAGCTGTAATAGTAATAGTAGCGTTTGCCCACTTTGCATAAAGCGTTACATTATCAGTAACTTTCTCAGTAAATTTGTATTCATTCTGGAAAGTATTATTATCGGTATACCAACCCTGAAAACGAGATCCGTTAGATACAGGATCTGCAGGTTTTCTGTTACCTACTACATCGTTGTATACAAGTCCTGTTACAGGGGCTACCGTTACATTGGTCTTATTGGTAACGAATGTTACTGAATAAGTATCCTGCTTGTAGGTAAATGTAAGATCAATAGTTCCTGAAACTGTACCGGTAAGTTTATTTGATCCGTCTACCGAATAACCATAATATCCTAATCCTTCACGCTCAGACTTTGAGAGAGCGTCAAAAGAATATGATTCGTTAAGGTTGAAATCTTCCTTATCTAAAGTTCTGGTTATAGAAGTAATTTCATTATTGTTTGCATCAACAAACTTATCCGTTACAGATACCTTGAAGGAGCTAACTTCCCACTGAGCCTGTAAAACAACACTGTTCTTGGGCATGTTGAAAGTATCGTTCTGCTTATAAAGTTTGTCTGCAATACCTCCGGAAACAACTTTCCACCCTTTAAATGTATGGCCGCTCCAAGAAGGATTTTCTACTATACGAACGAGTTCGTTTTCTGCGTAACTTTGCTTTAAATCCGCAGTGTTTCCACCATCATTGAACTGATACTTTACTTCATATAAAGTGCTCTTTTTATATCTTGCATAGAATGTTGTATTCTTTGTAACGGTAATGGTATCAGGCGCCACCTGGGTAAGAGCCTCATCTGTATACCATCCGTCAAACTTAACTCTCGAATTACTATTGCCAAACGGCAAACCATCTGTAGAAAAGTCCTGATTCGCTTTTACAGATTTATTTATATTAACCACATCACCTTTATTATGCATTACATCCTGCATGAAGGTTTCTCGGCCATTGTTATAATAAAGATTATATCCATTTACAATATATTTAACAGAGGCTTGCGTTGTGGTATCCAACGAAAGACCAAAATCAAGATGCAGATTGGTTGTTCCTGACATGAATTCTTTATAATCATAACCAACTGCTGAATCAGTGAAAATAAAGGTATTAATTGTAAGGGTATAATCCCATTTGGCATTATAATCAGAATATTGCTCCTTTATTCCCGCACGAATGCCTGCATCAGTAGGTCCGTCAATTATATATTTTTCCAAGTTATGACTTGACCTATACCATCTTTCATTTCCAATTTTATCAGGCACAATTACTTTAGCCGCTTGACCGGCATACATATAATCTTGAGGCGAAGAACTGGTGAATGATTTTCCAGGCAAAAGGAAATAACAGTTCGCAGTTACGGTAAACATAGCATAGTACCTGATCGTAGAATCATCTGTTTCCGAAACCACGGGTAATGCTGCATCATTAGCATAATAAACGGAATCTTTCCCGTAATCTTGATCAGTTGTCCAGCCAAGGAAAGAATTTGTTCCAATCCCAGTCCTTGTAGGTATTCCACCATATGAAGGTTTTGATCCAACTGCTACTTTTGTTGTTTTATCCAGTTTTCCGTTTATATACCATTCGACTGTTTTTTTCGGTGCAACAGGAGAGTTGCTTCTATACCAAAAGTATACAGAACTGTCAGCTTCCAATTCAGAACCATTTCCACTGTTACCGCTTCTATAATATGCCGTACCTCTATTTATCCTTAAAGAAGCAAACTCTCTACCGGTAGATGAATTAGATGTTGTTGCCTTAACAAATGTATATCCTTCTTCCGGGATAAGAGTATCAACCTTTTTCCAATTACTATTTAATGATACACTGTGTGGAGTAGAGTCAATTTCTTCACCTGTATCTATATCCATTGTATGAACATATAAATACTCATCAAAAAAAATAAAAGAATAAACCGTAATTGTATAAATAGAAAAATGCTCAGTATCAAAACTGATTGAATCACCGGTAGCGCCTTCAGCTACGGGAGTTGCAAAAGCGATCTCAGAATCTTTCTTTTCTACATGGTAAACGGACAGTGTAGTATCTACGCTTGCTGCATCAGGGATGGCTTCAAACGCAACTGATACCGAACCGTCTTCTGGCTGTACATATCCGTTTGCTGCTGCAGAGTAAATATTTATGTCAAAAGAATACGTTGCTTCAATTGCGTTGCTTGTATTCTTCTCAAGGTACTCTGCAACTTTCTCTTCGTAATATGTAGAAAGAGGAGCTACGCGAAGTTCTGCGTCAGCGGGTAAAACTCCGGGGAGTGCCCAAAGTGAAATCTTAATGCCGTTGACTTCAACAGACTGATTGAACTCGAGCATGTATTTGAACTCTGCTACGTAAGTTGCGTTGGCCGCCTCGGGAGTGAAGGTTGCTTCTTCTGAAACAACTACACCGTCAAGAGTCCATGCTACGAATGCATAACCTGTATAAGGAACTGCTGTAACTGCTTCAACTTCATCGCCTTCATTGAGGGCCTGTTCGTCGATCGTTACATAACCGCCTTCAAGAGCCTCAAAGTTTAAAATGAAATCTGCTTCTTCATTTACTATAGGCTCATCGGTTTCGTCTGCATCTGCTTCATCGACTTCATCGGTCAACTTTGCTTCTTCTGCATCATCCGTGTCATCTGCATCATCTTTGTTGTCGTCTGCGATCGCATCCTGCGAATCATCTTCGTCAACATCTGCAGGCGTCTCCGCTACGATAGCATCGCCACCAATAGCACCTGACAGATCCGATACGTCAACATCGTTGGTTGTGTCGGTGATTGCCGAAGCTTCGGTTTCTACCGGGATCGTGTCATCAGCGTACACTTTTAAATAATCAGTACTGATCGTGCTGACTACCATGATGACCGACAGAAGCATCGCAAGCAATCTGTTGAATCGTGTCTTCATAAAAACTCCTCCTGAAACTTTATTATCTTTGGTACTAAGGTACTAATTATTCATATGTCGAATCAATACCCTCATGGTTCGCAAATGGGCATAATATCTGCCATACACTCTATAAGACTATAGATATTTTGACGAAAGTTCAATGGTTACATGCGTAATTATTAATATTCGGTTAATTAAACAAAGAAGAGTAGGTTAGTAAATCGATTTCTTGTACATATTGCACAAAGTTTAGTTGACATAATTCTTTGACTTGAATGGTCAAAATGGTAGGGTGCTATCTGCAAAAGCGCGTGTTTACAGGCGTTACGCAAATCGTTTTTATTGAAGCGCAAAATAGTTGTATGATTGCATTTATGAGCTGTTTTTGTGCAATTTGTTATAAGATTAATCAATGCCTAAATTAATGTTTTCTTTTACCTAGTGTATTGAGGCTTTCTGTGTTAGATTTTAACTTAGATAAGGCTACCACTTGGGAGGAGCTTAATATGCTGGCACAAAAAGACGATTCTATCAAAGAAGCGGCCGAGACCGTATATGAGATTTCGCAGGATAGGATGATCCAGGGGCAGATTTGGGCACGACAAGATTATTATCGGGCGCAAAGGGCCAATAAGAAATTCTATGAGGATCAGATTGCGGAAAGAGACGCAGCACTTGCGCAGAAGGATGCTTTGATTGAGCAGAAGAATGTTATGACCGAGCAACCGGATGCGGAGATAGCCAGATTACAACGCACTATTGAATAGTTATCAAAAGAACAGTAACGAAACAATATATTAAACAAGGCAGGTGCCGAAGCACCTGCCTTAATTGTTTATTGCTATATGTTACTTATAAGTTTGCATCAACACGGTTTTTCCTGTGCTGGAGAAGCAGGAATCCCGATCCTGCGAGTACTATTGCAAATGCAAGTATCGTTGCCGGAAGATCGAATTTACAATTCCAGAAGAAGCAACATCCGCACAGCGCGAGTACTGCCAAAACCGAAACGATTATGTCAAGTACCATTCCGCGACTGTTCTTATCATCTGACTTTACGTTATTCATATCAGCCATGTTCTTTTACCTCCTCTGCTTAGCTCTGTGCCTGCTCGGCCTGCTCTTCATTTTCTTTTTTAAGCGATATACCACGTACTGTAGCATATGCGCCGTAAAGTAATGCTGTCAAAAGAACAATCCAGTGGATCAGGCAGTGGTCTGCTGCTGCAAGAGGTGTGGGCTCTTCTTCGATCTCTACTGCGGGTGCAAGAGGAACCGTTTCGGGCTCGATCTCTACTTCAGGTGCCTGAGGAACAGGTTCGGGCTCGATCACTACTTCGGGTACTTCAGGTGTTTCCTCTTCCTCTTCAGGTCCGGGGCCGGGGCCGGGTCCAGGGCCAGGGCCGGGTGTTTCTTCTTCTTCGCTGGGGCCGGGTCCGGGGCCGGGTGTTTCTTCTTCCTGTCCGCCACCGCCACCTGTGATGGTAAGTGTTCCGTTTACGAAACTTACATTGTAGTTACCCTGTATTGCATCTCCTGTTACGTAGATAGTGTAAACACCTGCTTCTTCGCCTGCAGCACGGCTTATCGAATACCGGATAACACTGGGTGAATCCTGCACGATATCGTTGTTGATCACGCCTGTAACCGTTGCTGACAATCCGGGGTTATTCGGGTTGCCGTCAAATGACTTGCTCTGCGAATTTGCTGTTACGGTTACGTTTGCACGATTGATTGTTAACTTGCCGGGTACAAAGCTGAATATGTAATTCTTATTGATCGTCTGAGCCATAGGTCTTGCATCGAGCTGGCTGATCGTTGCCTGAGGTCCGAATTCTTCATATGCTCCTACAAGTGTAATCTTGTATTCGCCTACGTTTTCACCGGGCTCACGAACAAATTCAAAGTTCATGTCTTCTACTTTATCGTCATTTTTAAGACCGCCATCTACGATAAATTTGAACTCAGGATCGCTCTCGCCGTATGTCTTTTCAACTGCGTCGATCAGGACTGTACGAGCTACGGGTTTGATCGTGTATTTTCCGTATACATACGATAATGCATAGTTCTTCTGACGATTGCTGACACCGTTGACGTAGATCGTGTACTCTCCGACATCTTTCTTGTCAGGACGCTTTGTATATATCTCAAAGAGTTCGTGAGCATCTTCACCGTTCTTCATGCCTACGGCTTTCCAAGTAAGCGTCTGAGGATCTTCACCGTAAATCTGCTCCTTATCTTCAGCAATGATCGTAACGGGTGCATATGTAACAGTATATTTACCCTTTACAAATGTTACTTCGTAGTTACCCTGTTTTCTAGTATCATAGTTTATGCTGATGGGATAGGTTCCTACTTTACGGTCTATGTTTGTAGCACTACATACTGCATAAAACTTGATAAGTTTCTCAGAGTCGCCATTCTTAAGACCTGTGATCACTACATCATCATAAGTATTAAATGTATTGGTATCTACGTCACCGTATTCTCTTGTCTTGTCTTTTGCAGTTACGGTTACTTTTGCCCTGGTAACCATATATTTACCATTTACATATGTTACTTCGTAGTTACCCTGATTCTTATAAGTATAGTTTACGCTGATGGGATAGGTTCCAACTTTGCGGTCTATGTTTGTAGCACTACACTTTATATAATACTTTATAAGGCTCTCAGAGTCGCCGTTCTTAAGACCTGTGATCGTTACTTCAAGCTTACCGTCATCCGGATCGCCGTATACTCTTGTCTTGTTCTTTGCAGTTACGGTTACCTTGGCTCTGTTGATCGTAAACGTTCCGGCTTCATATTTTACTGTGTAGTTACCCTGCTCTGCTTCGCCCGAAGGTTTGATCTCATATGTTCCTTGGTTTTCACCCTCTTCACGAGATATCGTGTAACTGATCAGATCTTTGGATTCATTGTTCTTAAGACCTGTTACCTCTGCTGTGAAGGATGAGGGATCTGCATCGCCGTATGTCTTTGATGCATTGTTTGCCTTTACGGTTACTTCTGCTCTGTTGATCGTGAACGTTCCGGGTACGTATGTTACTGCGTAGTTACCCTGTGTTGCTTCGCCCGATGCGGTGATCGCATATGTTCCTACTGTCTCACCTTCTGCACGGCTTACAGTATAGGTAACTGTATCGTTTCCGATCGTTCCTTCTACTGTTGCATCGAAGGATTCGGGATCTGCATCGCCGTATGTCTTTGATGCATTGTCCGCCGTTACGGTTACTGCCTTCGCATTTACCTTAAGAGTTACTGTTGCTGTTGCTGTATTGTAATTGTCGTTTGTTGCTCTTACCTGTACGCTCTTTTCACCTACATCGATGATCGAAGGTTCGGTCTCGCTCCAGTTTGTTCCGTCTTCGGAGTACTCGATCTTTGTGCCGGCTACAGATGAAGTTACATTTGCTGTATGACTTTTTGCATCGTATGTACCTTCATAGTTATTCGCTGTAAGACTGAGTGCGAGCTGACCTGCTGCTGCCTTGGTGATCGTGAACGTTCCGGGTACGTATGTTACTGCGTAGTTACCCTGTGTTGCTTCACCCGATGCAGTGATCGCATAGGTTCCTACTGTCTCACCTTCTGCACGGCTTACGCTGTATGCTACGCTATCCTGTCCGATCGTTCCTTCTACTGTTGCGGTGAAAGATTCAGGATCTGCATCGCCGTATGCCTTTGATGCGTCATCTGCCGTTACGGTTACTGCCTTCGCATTAATAGTAAGTGTTCCATAATTAGCGGTCACATTCGAGTAGTAGTTTGCGTTCTCAAGAACATATGTGTAAGTGTTGTTGTTTGATGCATTGTCTGCTACGTTCTTAACACCTTTCGAAGTAGGCGTGATCGTAACTTTATCACCGGTGGGAAGTGTAAATACCTTACCGGTTGAGTCAGCTGTTACAGCTACTCCATCAAAAGTAAGTGTATAAACTTCGTCCTTATGATTGTTACCGTCATAAGTCCAGCTATTGGTGGAAGATGTAATAACAATCGCCTTGGGGGACTGGGTTATTGTTAACGTACCGTCACCGTAAGTAACATCAAATAATGAAGTGGCATCCGTTGTGCCTTTCATTATCTTAACAGCGGTTACGGCATAATTAAGGGTTCCGACTTCTGCGATAGAAGGATCCTTATCATATGTAACATCGGCGGCTGCGATCGTATATCCCTCGGGAAGTGCGGGAGATACTACATATCCGCCTACCAAAGGCTCGCCGTCATATTCCTTGCTGTCCGTCTTGGCAGAAACTTTAATTGTGGTTCCGTATTTCCAAGTTGCGGTATATTCTGCATTAGCGGTAACGCTTGCTGAAACCTCAGGAGTCCATTCAACAAATACAAATCCGTCTTTTCCGGTCTTGTCGCCTACAAATGCAGGTGTGTTGTCTCCCTTATCAGCTGTATATTCCTGAGCTTCGAAAGTACCGAACTCGCCGGGTAAATATTTTACAGTAAATACATCAATCCATTTTCCATAGAGAATAACATTACCCGAAATTATTTCATTGGCAAAGTCATACTCATTATTGAAAGTACCGTTATCTGTATACCATCCCAGGAAACGGCTACCGTTTATCGTAGGATCCGCAGGTTTTGTAGCATACTCACCATATATAAGACCGTTCTGTTCTGCTACGGTTACGCCTTCTTTATTAGTAACAAATGTTACTTTATATGTTTCCTGCTTATAAACAAATGTAATATTTAAATTACCGGTAACATTTCCCGAATAAGTTGTCTGACCTTCAACCGCATATCCGGGATAACTTATTGCACTCTGTTCTTCTTTGGTAAGTGCCGAGAATGAATATTCTTCATTAAGGTTATACTTATTATTATCAAGTTGTCTGGTTACTTCGTGGGGTGTTCCATCATTATCAATAAATTTATCTGTTACCGTTACATCAAAAGCACTTACTTCCCACTGAGCCTGTAAAACGACCTTGTTGGCGGGCATATAGAATGAATCGCCTGATTTATAAGTCTTATCGGTAACAATTCCGGAAACAACCTTCCATCCCTTAAATGTATGACCATCCCAGGTGGGATTGCTTACGATGTTAACAAGTTCACCTTCTGCATATTTAATGGTTGTATCCTGAGTATTGCCCTCATTGTTATACTGATACTCAACATCATACAGAGTGCTTGCAACATATCTTCCGTAATAAGTTACATTAGTTGTAACTGTGATCTTATTGGGAGCCTTTTCGCTGTAAGCTTCGTCAGTATACCATCCGTCAAATCTAACTCGATAACTGTTGTTTTTATAAGTGATTCCATCGGTCGTAAAGTTCTGATTTTCTTTTACAGAGCTGTTGATCGAAACTTCCTGGCCTTTTGTATGGGTCTTAGACTCCATAAATCTTGCCGGCTGATCTTTATACATAAGATCATATCCGTTTACGACATAACTGATGGTTGCTTCACGGGTCTTGTCAAGCGAAAGACCGTAATCAAGGTGTAAAGTCATTCCTTTATTAAGAAGACTATAATCATATCCCGAAGCAGTCGAGTTATGACTGAGCGTATTAATGGTTAATGTATAGCCCCAAGTCGATACATAATCTTTATAGTAAGTTCTAATACCCTGTCTGATCGCTTCGTCAGAAGGTTCCGATACTATGTACTTGCCAAGATTGTGATCTGATGCATACCATCTGCTTCCTCCGATACCGTCGGGAACTATAACGGTTGCGGTACCTGCATACATATAATCTCCCGAAGAAGTACTGGTGAACTTCTTGTCAGGTAACAGGAAATAGCAATATGCTCCTACAGTAAACATAGCGTAATACTTAATTGTTGTATCACTTTCAGATACAACGGGCAGATCCGCTTCACTGTAATACTGAGAGTCTTTTCCATAATCCTTCTCGGTTGTCCAGCCAAGGAAACTATAGTTTAATCCGCTATATGATCTTGAAGGGGTGCTGCCGTATGAAGGTTTTGTGCCTACAGCTGTCTGAGTGGTCTTTACCTTCTGACCGTCTACATACCATTCGACATTTTTCTGTGCAACGGTATTGTCTTTCTCATACCAGAAATATAAAGTACTGTTTCCTATATTCGACCAACTGTTACCATTGATATTGTAGCGAAGTCTGGTACTTGTTCTGCCATTGTGTAACTGTATATTATTTATTTCTTTTGCATCTTTTCGGTTTTCTATCGTTGCTTTGACAAATTTGTAACCGGGAATCTCATCAGCCAAAGTTGCAGGAGCTATATTCTTATCATATTCGGTCACTCCAACAGACTTGTCGGTAACATTTTCGTTAAGTTCTTTGCCGTCATCATAAGACATTACCTTAACCGAAAAACTGTAAGAAGCAGACGCGTTCTGAGCGGTATTGCGAACAACAACGGTGTAAACCGAAAAATGCTCTGCGTCAAAACTGATCGCATCACCGGTAGCGCCTTCTGCTACGGGAGTCGCATAAGCGATCTCTGCATCTTTCTGCTCAACATGATAAACAGAAAGTGTCGTATCTGCACTTGCCGCATCGGGAACTGCTTCAAATGTAACCGATACTGTTCCGTCTTCAGGCTGTACATATCCTTTTGCTTCTTCGGAATAAATGTTTATGTCAAAGGAATACGTAGCTTCAATCGCATTGCCTGTATTCTCTTCAATGTACTCTGCAACCTTTTCTTCATAATAAGTAGAAAGAGGAGCAACTCGAAGTTCTGCGTCAGCGGGTAATACACCGGGGAGAGCCCAGAGGGTGATATTGATGCCGTTAACCGTAACAGACTGATTGAACTCAAGTTCCGGAAGTATTTCTTCAGGTTCTTCTTCAGCCTCTGCATCATCACCTGACACGTCTGCATCCGAATCTTCTTGATTGACTTCCTCGGTCACTTGCGCGTCATCATCAACATTCGCGCCGGCATCTTCTGTGATGACATCAGTCTGTGACTGATCGTCTTCATCAGTCTTAGGCGCTTCTGCTACGATAACTTCTTCGTCCGCACCTGCTGCCTGATCCGATACTTCAGCATCGTCGGTTGTGTCGGCAACTGCTTCGGTTTCAACCTGAACCGTGTCATCGGCATATGCTTTTACGTAATCGGTACTGATCGTGCTGACTACCATAATGACCGAAAGAAGCATTGCGAGCATCCTGTTCAATCTTGTCTTCATAAAACTCCTCCTGCATAAATTATTGTTTCAATTCTGCCTGATTTTTCTTTGTGTTATCTATATGTAAGAAGGCCTAAAAAAAGAGCCTTTCTCAAACGTAATAAATCAGCGTTTTCGCTGCGTTTGATAAGGCTCAGATGTTACGGGCGTTCCTTATACTAATATGAAGTTTATCTGTGCGCCCTGTATGGCTCGGGCTCTTCGTCACTCTCGCGACGTAACATCATGGTTCGTATCACTGCGTATGACCCGTAGATCATTGCGGTAATCAGGGCTATCAGGTGTCCGATGCATCCGTTTGGCGCAGCTGCCAGCGGTGTGCTTTCTTCTTCTATCATCAGCTCGCCGGCTTGTAACGGTATGTTACTCACCACTGTGTCGGATCCCGTGGTATCCGTTAATCCCGTTGTTCCGCTTCCGCTGTATACCAGCATTACGGCACTTCCTATTATTACCGTTGCTATGAGTACGCAGAATAGAACCGATCCTATCACTTTCCCACTTTTATTCATCTGCCTACCTCATATTTATGGGCACAGTTTGTGCCATACATCTAATAAGACTATATTCTAAATCAAAAAAGTTCAATAGTTACAGGTGTTATTATTAACATTCGGTTAATTGCCCAAACGCATGCTATCTCAAAAGCCGTTTTTTGTGCAAATTGCGCATATTTTGGTTGACATAACGCAGTGCCGGCAGGTGTCAAAAGAACGCTGTTTCACCCCTGAAAGTGCGTATTTTAAAGGATTGCTCAAATATATGCTACCCGTGATCAAAATAGTTGTATTTGGTCCTTTTTTTGTGCAATATGCCACCGCATGCAAAAAGGCCATCGCATATCGTAGCGATGGCCTTTAAATATCATCAATATCGGGTTAAAACCGGGATTTATTTGCCGTTGGCAAGCTTGCAAAGTTCATCAAGCATCTTGGGAAGTTCGGTTGCCATATTTTCATCGGTGAACTGACATGTACCAACCTTCTGATGTCCTCCGCCGTTGTATTTAAGCATAAGACTGCCCACATTGACCGTACTGGTCTTATTGAGGATACTGTATCCTACCGCTGCGGAACAACCCGCACCGCCGCGGCCGCTTACGATCCATGCCGAAATATTCTGTTCGGGATACATACTGTAGATCATGAAACGGTTACCGGTATAAATGGGATCGACACCTCTTAAATCGGAAATAATGACATTACCTTCTACGCGGGTATGAGCCTTGACCATCTCTTTGAACTTGGCAGTCTGCTCGTTGTATACCTCAATTCTCTCCTTAACATCAGGCATTTCAAGAATCTCTTGCGTAGTCTTATCTTTGCAGGCTACCATAAGTTTTTCCATGAGCTGATAATTTGAAACCGTGAACTGACGCCATCTTCCAAGTCCCGTTCGGGGATCCATCAAAAATCCTACAAGTATCCATCCCTTGGGATTCATGATCTCGTCGATCGTAAGATTTCCGGAATCGACCTTATCAACCGCTTCCATCATCTCGTCGAAGTTCGGGAATTTTTCTTTGCCGCCGTAGTATTCATAAATAATACGGGCGCACGAAGGTGTGATCCTGCTCTCACCCTTGTATTTTCCCTCAAGTTCAAGCCTTTCCATCTCACTAGAGTGGTGATCAAACCAAAGACCGCAACCGGGAACAAAAGGTACGTTTGCAAGACAGTCATTCTCATTGATCTCGATAAGTCCATCCTGAAGATCCTTGGGATGCGCAAACATCCAGTGATCTATAACGCCTGCTTCAAGCAAAAGTGCTCCGCATGCAAGTCCGTCAAAATCGGAACGTGTTACAAGTCGCATTGCCATTATGAAATACCTCCGTAAAACATTATCATAATCATTGTATCAAATCTTTGAAATTCTACAAACGTTTTTTGTCAAAAGAACGCATTTTCTTTTCCCGACAACAAAAAACTGCAGGTCCCGTCAATACAGGGCCTGCAGTCCTTGCGTTTTCTTTTTACTTACGAACAAGATGAAGCGGAAGTCCGTCAACGAAAATGGGAAGAAGTTCACCCATGATAAGAGGACGTGCATACTTGATATAAGCGTCTGTAAGTCCGCATCCGTCGGGAGTGATCCACTCATCGGGAACCTTACGTTCAACATTTGCGATCGCATGAATGTCATATGCGCTTGTACCGCACTGATAAGGATCATCGCAGTTACGGTCAAGAGTGATCATCATACCGGTCTTGCCTTCCTCGGCAGCGATGAGTGCTGCATAACCTGCCTGGAATGCTTCGTTGATATCGGTAAGAGATGCAAGGTGAGTAGCGGATCTCTGAAGAGTTGAAAGCTCGATCGCACGGGTCTTAAGACCGGTCTTTTCAGCAACGAGCTGTGCAAGATATGCGGCTGTA
>JAEEGL013396008.1_pt1 | contig 12783 bp, 10 predicted proteins | sample 9134231 | NCBI WGS metagenome assembly JAEEGL01 (sample SAMN16246548, study PRJNA631951) | gut metagenome | biome: gut microbiome; feature: rumen; material: fiber-attached | host: Bos | place: Iran: Karaj | collected 2018-10 | reverse complement strand
ATTTGATATCACAAGGTAAAGCAGAACAGGCAGTATCACCATCACTGCAAGTGCCCTGCTTAAGCTCTTTCTGAAATAGAAAAGAAGAAATGGCACAAAAACCAGATAGGCATAGAAGCCATTGTGCCTAAGAAGCGGCATCAGAACCGCCGAAACCACGAAGAGCAGGACCTTCTTTTTATCCCCCATGAACTTCTGCGGCTCTTTTACAAGCATCACAAGAAGCAGCGTAAGCAGAAGGAGAAAGGCGCCAAAAAGCCCGTCCTTACAGGAGCACAGGCTGTACATGACGATCGTGGGAAAGGCTCCGTAAAAGATTATCCAGAAGATACGGCCTTTTTTCCCAAGACCTTTTTTCTGCAGGTAGGTCACAATCTCGGCATAGATCGCCGAAATCACCAGCAGCTGCAGGAAGAGATATACTGCAATGGCAATATTCCATGACCCTGAGATCTTATGAAAAAGAGCGATTAGTCCTCCCATGAGAAGGACATGAAACAGGGGGTGGTGGGTAGAAAAAGTCCTGGTCAGGACTTCATTGAGCTCATCCTGGGCATCATATACAAAAAAGCCCGGGAATTCGGCAAGAAGGACCGGCAGCGCCAGAAGGACCATTGAAACAAAGTTCACAAGATAGTTCCTTCCCGCAACCTCTTTTTCACTTCCCCGTCCGGGGAGCTTGATTATGCCAAAGAGCTTGCCGCGGCCGCTCTTTGCGCTGTCGTAGTTCTTCCAGACATATCTGGTGTCCATTGTGAATATGACCATCATCATGAACATCACAAGAAGACCGTTCCTGTCTGCAAGATCGATGTAGTCACGAGTCTCCAGCGTATATCCGATGTATAAAAAAGCCCCCGCAAAAACGCCAAACAAGCCTGACATAAGCCAGGCCAGTGTGTTTTCCTTATCTCTTTTCATCTTTGGTTGTCTCCCGGATCACGAACTGTGGATTCTTGTTCTGAGATATGTAAAGTCTTCCCAGATACTCCCCCATCAAGCCCATCATGAGCATCAGAATGCCGCCCATGAATAAAACAGCGCTCATCAGGGCAGAAAAACCAATTGGAACATTGGGATTGATAAACTTCTTGATGATCGTATAAATACCATAGGCAAAACCCAGGATTGCAAACAGGGTACCTGAAGCTGTAGCAATGCGCAGCGGTTTGATGGAAAAAGCCGTAAAGCCGTTTATCCACAGCGCCAGAAGTTTGGGAATAGTGTACCCGCTCTCACCCACTTCTCTCCTGCGGTGAGTCACATCAACATTCACTATGTTTCTTGTGGTGCGAAGTACCAGACCTATAACATACGGATAGGAGCTCTCATACTTCACCATCTCATCCACCACAAAGCGGCGGGCCGCAAAATAGCTGGAAACATAGAGGTCCTTTGGCTTTCCGAGCATCACCGTGGCCATCCACTCATTCATGGCAGTGCCAAAGTTCCTGAACAGGTTGTGCTGCTTTTTCCCGTATCTGGCATAAGCGACGTCTGCCCCTGCTTCCAGAGCTGCGATCAGCTTGTCCGCCTCGCCTGCCGGAGTCTGACCGTCGTCGTCAAGACATATCACAATATCGCCCTTTACGGCATTAAGCCCCGCCATAAGAGCAGCGTGCTGGCCGAAGTTTTTGGCAAGATTGATGCCAAGGACTCTGTCGCCGTGCTCTTTTGACACTCTCTTTATGACATCCCAGGTTCCGTCCGGAGAGCCGTCATTAACCAGGATCACCTCGTACTCCCTTGAGTTGTCCTTCTTCATTGTCTGTTCTATTTCTTTTACCACTGCTTCCAGGGTATTCTCCGACCTGTAGCATGGAATCACAAAACTAATCAGTCTGCCTGTCATCCCGGCTCCTTTTTATAAATACTTTCTCATAAGTATCATATCATCTTTTTGGCCATCGCTGCAGCATACATCCGGTAGAAAGTCTGTTTTTTCGAAACCGGCGTGCTCATAACTCTTAATGGCGCTGACATTGCGCACAAACACCCGAAGGATCAGCTGCTTAAGTCCCATTGCGCTTTTTGCGTACTCAGTTGCCAGGTCCGCGGTCTCGTTGCCGTAGCCAAGACCTGTGGCGTCATCTTCACCTATGAATATGCCGTACTCCGCAGTTTTCTTATCCAGATCAATATCTCTTAAATATACGCAGCCGACTGCTCTAAAATCCCTTTTGTTCTCACAGATCATAAACTGGACAACTTTTCCGGTATCTATCATAGTCTTCTGCCACTCATGCTGCCCCTCCAGGGTAAATTCCTCGCGGTATATGAAATTGTTGCGGACCCTCTTAAGGTTTCGCCAGCCGACCACCAGAGGAAAATCTTTTTCCTCCATCAGTCTCAGGCTCACCAGCTGCCCGGTCATCAGATACTCATCTGCGTTCATATATTTCACCCGTTATTCTATGCTTCTTACGGAATAGATCACAAACATGTCACCAACGGTATCCTGCTTCGTGATCTGTGTCTCTATCCCCTTATCTAGGTAGTACTTTCTGAGCCATTCAATATCTTGTGATATCTTATTGACCACATATACGTTCCCTTCCAGTATCGCGCTCTGCATCGAGTCAAAACCAAAGGCTTCGTATTTTTTCCCATCAAGCGGGCTCTTTGACGCCCAGCCGCCCATGAGGCCGAAATTAGCCAGATCATTGTTCACATCTTCAAACATCTTTTCGGAAAAAGTCTTTTCCTCACCCTCTGCGGCTGAGACGCTTGTATATACATCAACAAAATAAAAGTTGTCCGGATTGTCCTCAAAGTACTGATAAAGTGCGTCATAATGCCCTCTCATCACCGCTCTGTCCGCATTCTCCGCTCTTATGATGTTCACCTGATTCGGAATAAATACCGCAGCTGCAACGGCGCATGCAAGAAGGGGCACTGCTGCATATCTGCGGGACTGCGCTTCAGCTTTTGCCAGCATTCCGAGAAGTACCGCGATCTCCATCAGATAAAGCGGATGAGTTATCCTTATCGGATCTCTTCCCCTCACAATTATAAACAGCCACAGGCTGGTCCTGCAGGCAAACAGAAGGGCGATCATAAGAAGGGCGCTGAGTTTTTTACCTTTATCCCCCATAAATACGTATACTGCTGCCACTCCAAGATAGAGCAGGACTGCAATAAGGTTAAGAGGTGCATCGGTCATGGGGTATTCGTAGCTCTTTTGCCAGGCCACGTATCGCAGCCGGTACAGATAGGACTTTATGCCCTCAAGAAGTCTTGTTAAAAGAGGCGTCTCATCGGTCTTTAATTGACTTGCGTATTTAGCGACAGCGCTCAGAACTTCGGCATCTATCTCCTCATCAATTCCGAAATTGTAGTTTTCAAGCAGCTTCTGCTCTGCTTCGGAGAGACCTATGCTGTCATAGAACTCCCTGTTCTGTTCATAGTCGGGAATAAACTGGAAGTCGTAGAGCTCGGTCCTTGCATCAAACAGGGCATTGAACTGCTTCCACTCTTTGGGGCTGTAGGCTACAGCATTGATAACACTTGATATTGCTATGCCTCCGAGTATGGTTACAGTAAGAATTACATATCCGCAAAAGAGTTTCTTCCGCTCCCCATACCCTGATATCATGGTTCCATCGCTCATACTGTCTTTGAGCTGCATTCTCTCAAGTACCCACCTGATAAATATACCCACAAATGTAACGGGCAGTGTCAGAAGAAGCATCTCAGTCCTTATGAGATATGCGATGATGATCAGAGCCACCGGAAGAATATAATCTCCCGCCCCCTTACTCCCGGCTGTCATTATCAGGAATGCTGCCGTCATCGACAGAAGGCCGCAGGTAAAGGTGTACTGAACGAATATCAGGTGTGGGAATATGCCTCCCAAGGCAAGAGCAAGCACAAATACTGCAGAGGCAGCTTTAAACACTGCGCTTTTGGCCGTCTCCATTAGCCTTAATGAAATCACAGAAAGGCAAAAGAACTGGCAGGCGCACAAAAAAATGCCATACCAGTCCGGCGTCCTTATCACCCTGTACAAGAGGGCAATAAAGGCGCTTATAGGGTACAGCATCTGTATATTGTGTCCCGCGGGCACACCTGTGTATGCCCCGGACAGTATATCCTTCATAAGAACATCGTCGTTTAAGTCAAAATAGAAGTCCCCAATTATGGCAGAAGTAGCCACAACTGCCAGCATCAAAAGCACTGAAACTATGAAATTCAGGCCGGGACGCATTTTTTTCATACATAAACTCCAACTTCAGCTGAATCTGTAGTACTCCTTAACTCTCATCACCACTTCGTCGAGATCCTCATCAGTCAGCCCGTAGTACATGGGAAGGCGAAGAAGTCTCTCGCTCTCTTTTGTGGTATATCTGTCCTCTCCCCTGAACTCGCTGTGGAGGAGTCCCGCTTTTGATGAATGAAGAGGTACATAGTGTGATGCCGGGAGTATCTCGTTGCTCATAAGATATTCAATGAGCCCTTTCCTCTCCTCGAAATCCTTACATTTGATATAAAACATGTGAGCATTGTGCTCGCAATAATCAGGAACAAATGGAAGTTCAATGAGTCCCTGCTCCTGAAGGGGCTTAAGTGCCTCCATGTACCTGTTGTAGTGGCTCATTCTGTCGGCATTTATCTCATCCGCCATCTGGAGCTGTGCGTAGAGATAGGCAGCGTTCATGTCACTTGGAAGATAAGATGAGCCGGGCATTATCCAGCTGTACTTGTCAACCTTGCCAAGCTTGTAGAGAGTCCTGTTTGTGCCCTTTTCCCTCACGATTATGGCGTCGTCCACATAGGTCTCATCGCGAAGCAGCAGCGCTCCGCCCTCTCCCATGCTGTAGTTCTTGGTCTCATGGAAACTGTAATTGCCGAAGTCTCCAATTGCTCCGAGGGCCTTTCCCTTATAGGTCGCCATCACGCCCTGGGCTGCATCCTCTATGACAAAGAGGTTATGCCTCTTTGCGATGTCCATTATCTCATCCATCTCGCATCCCACACCTGCGTAATGCACGGGAACGATGGCTCTTGTCTTAGAAGTTATCGCCTGCTCGATCTTAGTCTCATCGATGTTCATGGTATCAGGCCTGATATCCACAAATATCACCCTGGCTCCCCTGAGGACAAAGGCATTGGCTGTTGAGACAAAGGTGTAGGACGGCATAATCACCTCATCACCCTCCTTTATCCCCGCAAGAATGGCAGACATCTCGGTGGCATGGGTACAGGAAGTGGTAAGAAGTGCCTTTGTGCACCCTGTCTTTTTCTCAATCCACTCGTTGTCCTTGGCAGTGTAAGGCCCGTCGCCGCAGATTTTCTGATTCTCGACGCACTCCTTTATATAGTCCAGTTCTTTTCCCGTATAAGGCGGAACATTGAAATTAATACGCATGACTTACCCCTCTTTTTTTCTGAAAACAATGAGCTTACTGATAACATAATTGAGCGCTATAACGACAAATGTTGCACCGAGCTTGACCGGCATCTTGGGAAGTCCAAGGAGGGTAATGAAGATAAATATGAGAACATCCTCAACCACAAGTGTAAAAAGCCTTCCCGCGGTAAACGATCCCGCCTGTTTGATGAAGTCCTTTCTGTTATCAACTTTGCCGTCGAACACCCAGGTTCTGTTGGTAAAGAACTGAAATGCCACACAGATGATCCAGTCGATGGTATTATTCACCAGCTCGTTCATATGCAGCACCGTATCCATGAACCAGAAAAGGAAAATGCTAAGGAAGAAGGTCAGGCCTCCGAAAAACAGGTACAGCAGGCCTTCCTTGTGATTTTTATAAAAAGGTTCAAAGATACGCAGGATCGGCAGAGCCATTATCCTGTCAAAAATATCTTTTTTCTGTGTATTGTCCATAAATGCTTTAATCCTCACTTTCAGCTGTGACCTTGTAAACTATAAATCGGTCACTCTCAAAAACCCTATTATAATCATGATTTGCAATATAGTCCAATAAAATATCATATTTCTGTTCAATATTGGCATATTGCTGCATCTCTTTTCCGATAATGACAGTCGGCTGCTCATCAAGTTCCCGGATATCCAGGAGCTCTTCGTCAAACTTAGCTATGCTGTAACTGTCCAGATCCGGCCAGGTGGTATCAAGTGCAGGTTCAAGGTCAAAAATATAGGCAAGCCCCGGAACACCTCCGAAAAATACAGTCTTCCTGCCAAGAAGGTCATTGTCTGAAAGCGCTTTTTGGAGTTCATCCAGAGTCGCTGCGTTGTAGGAAGTAGTCTTAAGCGCGCCGACTTTGGAAATATCGGAGTAGGCATCCCTCACCTGCCCGTCGGTACCGTCCCCGAATGCAAATACGGCATGGAAAATCGCGCCCTGGATCACCAGGACTGCGATAACCATTACAGACATCGCCTGCCACGGGAAGTGAACGTCGCTCTCTCCCAGTCTGAACATGAGCCTTCTCATCATCCAGAGGGAAACAGGCGCGACAACAAACAGGTTGTTCACCAGGGGGAATGTATAATTGTTGCTTCCAAGGGGCGTCACCAGCATAATGACAAGAACCGCAAAAGCAAGTGTCTGCTCCTGCCTGTCGCCGTTTAGAAGGCCCAGGCTTCCAGTTATACAAAAGATAAATGACATGATAAGAAACATCATCGCAGCCTGGAAGAAACTGTCATAGTAGTGGTAATTCCTTGTAAAGACTCCTTTTGCAATAAAATAGCGCACCAGCACAAGAAGACCGGCCATATATAGGAGCTTTTTAACCAGTGAATATCTCCCTTTAAGAAACATGAACATAATGACGCCGGCTGCCACGCAGGGAAGCATTATCAGCATGTCCTTAAGTGTAGTAAAGTACGCAGAGACAATTGAAGCCATCATGCCTTTCGCGCTGTAGTCGGATGCGCCTTCGGTCATCCCGAAAAGCCCGCCTATCATATTAAAATATGCGCTCCACCCATACACCAAAGAGATGGCAAGAAGCGGAAGTAAAATCCCTGCAGCAAAACCTCCTATGCAGATGAAGGTCTTTTTCAGTGCCTCTCCAAACTTATCCCTGGTCAGAAATTCATAGAACCACAGAACAAGTATCAGCGAAGTCTCCGTGATATTAGGGAATCTGACCATCACATTGAGCCCAAGGCACAGCCCCGCAAGCGAAAGATACAGACTCTGCCTCTGCCACTCAAACATTCCCATTAACAGCAGAAGAACTCCCAGAGTAAAAAACAGGTAGGTCAGATAGTTATAAAGGATTACTCTCGGGCACCAGCACAGGCTCTGAGCGATGAACTCGCCGATGAAGATCATCCAGCCGGGCATCCACTTCTGCAGAAGGAAGTAGGCGATAAGTGAAGTTGCAGCAATGACAAAGCTGCAATAGATATTCATGCCAAGCATGGTCCCTGCCCCGGGCAGCGACATGATGAGCCTGCCTGCGACGTTACTCAAAAACGTGGAGATGGCCCACATGGGGTCTAGCTTTTCCAGATACTCATAATTAGCCAGGCTGTAGGTGGTATCCGCTATGTCAAAGCCGTTTGTAACACCTATAAGAGGGTACAGAAGAAGGACCAGGGGAAAAAAGTACTTTTCCAGAGGCTTCTGATACTTCTTGAGGTTGTAAAAGCAGCTCTTTATATTCGTCAGCATAGTTCCTCGTCAAGATCTGTTATCTTTTTATACAGGGCCGTGCCACTCAGACCCCTGCCCAGGTAGTCAAAGATCATCTTACGCAAAAAGTCGATAAATATTCCCGCAACAAAAACAATGAGGATCGTTCTTAAGGCGTGCCACGCAAACAGCGGCACACTGTGCATCGGCACTTCGCCGATAAGGCCTGCTATCCAGGAAACCCACCTGTCCCTTATCTCGATGTGCATGTGAAGAAGGTACACGCCAAACGTGAGCGGGCCTATTATCCTGAGGACATTGGACGCTCTTGACTCTTTCATATTGAAGTATCTGAAGAAAGAGAACAGTCCAAGAGATGCAGTAAGGGTAAACAGGAAGTTGTAATTAAACGGAACTTCCTGAAAATGAGCAAAACCGCCCCAGTTCAGGTTCACGTAGTAAAGAGAAATACTCATGGTCGCAATTATCAGACTGGACAGCAGATAGACCAGGATGCTCTTTTTTGCCGTGTAAAAGAGTTTTACGTCGTAGCGCCTTATATAGGCAGCTATGAGATAAAGACAGATAAACCATCCGTAGTCATATCCGAACTTATCTGTCGGAAAAAGAACGGGCACAAAGCTCTTAATAAAACAGAACCACAGAAGCATTCCGAAGATGACAATCTTTGCCTGTTTTCTTGTCAGCTTCTCCATTGCCGCATTCATGACGGGTGCAAGCACATACATGATGACGTAAGCAGTCACAAACCAATAGTGCTCCGAGGAAACAGGAAATATATACTGTACCAGCTTGTACAGTGAGTTGTTCTCGTGAAGAGTGAAGGTTCCGACTATCACCATTGCTATCGAGACGAGAAACGTATAGAAGTATACCTGGCAGATGAGCTTAATCATTCTGCTTATCTTCACGCTGCTTTTGGATAAAAAGAATCCGCTTATCAGCACGTAGGTATTGATGCCGGAGATTGCAAACGACTCGATCACATTGGCAAAAATGCCTACTCCCGTGGCCGGGAGCCCCAGCTGCAGAAGCGCTCCGGTTGCGCCGTTGTAATGGAGCATCAGTATCATGAACATTGCGATCACCCGCAAAAGTTCAAAACTGGGATTTCTTTTTTTGACTGAAAGCTCTTTGGCCGTTCCCATAACTCCTCCTGCTGCTCAGAATCAGTTTTCTTTGAGCGTTGCCTTTCCATCGCCGATGCTGTATATCATGTCACATTTTTCTATAGTCTGAAGCCTGTGGGCAATAATTACCAGGGTCTTTCTGCCGTGCAGCCTGTTGATGGAATCCATGATGGCTGCCTCCGTGTCGTTATCAAGAGCGGATGTGGCTTCATCAAGGATAAGTACCTCCGGATCCTCAAAGAGAGCTCTCGCTATACCGATCCTCTGCCTCTGGCCGCCGGAGAGTCTTATTCCCCTCTCTCCGATCTCTGTATCAAGTCCCTCCGGAAGCTCTTTTACAAATTCATCAAGAGCTGCCTCCTTGAGGGCCTGCCACACTTTACTGTCATCTATCTCGTCCTCCGCAACGCCGAAGGCCACGTTCTTTCTGATGGTTGAATCCGTCATAAAGATGGTCTGCGGGATGTATCCCACGTTCTTAAGCCACCCTCTGTAGTTGGTCTTAACATCGACCCCATCTGCTGTTATTCTGCCTCTCTCCGGCTCTAAAAGCCCAAGAAGCACATCCACAATGGTTGTCTTGCCGGCACCGGATGTTCCGACAATGCCCACGCTCTTGCCCACAGGTATCTCCATATCTGCCCCGTCAAGGATAAGCTTGTCGGTTCCCGGGTACTTGTAGGTAATATCTTCCATGACAATGGCCTTCTCCACAGGAAGCTTATTGACTTTGGCCTTAACCTTGTAGTCGTCGCTGTTGTAGGAGATTGACTCATCGTGGATCTCTGTCTGCAAATTGTCGCTGACATTGTCGAGGAAGGGCTCAAAATAGGCGATGCTGGTCAGGTAATTGTTGATCCTGTTTGCAGAAGGAAGAAGCCTTGCTGCCGCTGCCGCAAGGACAGTCAGTTGAGGAAGAAGAGAGGTAAGACTCGTTCCCGACATCATCACTACCAGCATATACCCCACCATTCCTGCGATGGCGATGGTCTCAATAAGGAGCCTGGGAGTTGAATTGTACAGATTGTACTTCTGAACCGCGTTCACATAGCCCGCTCCACAGTCGGCGTATCCGTTTATGAAATAGTTCTCCTTGGCTGCGACCTTGATCTCTTTGATTCCGGTAACGGATTCATAAATCCACTTGTACAGGCCGCTGTAATAGTCCTGGTTATCCTGTCCGGCTTTTACCATAACAGGCTTTATGAAAAACTTGATCACGAGAAGTACAATGACAAGAAGGGTTGCTATTGTGAGCGTCATCCTTGCATCCTGGCTCAGAAGAATGGCCACAAGGCAGACAAAAACGATGATCTCACTGATAAGCTGAAGGCAGCTCAGTATAAGTGCATAGAGGTTATTCACATCCGAGGTGATGTTCCTCTGGATCACTGTAGTATCGGCATTTAAGTAGTACTCGTAGGGTCTTTGCATGAAGTTTATCATCATGCGTCTTGATGTGGCGAACTGATTGGTGTATACAAACCTTAGCTGAACCACGTTCATGAAGTATAAAAAGACGTTCTTGATCACAAAGACCAGAATCAGTGACACCATTATGAGTGCAGCCAGCTGGGTCGTGCTCTGAAGATTGAAAAAGTTGTAGATACCTGAAAGGATGCGGCTCTCCTCCACCTGCTGCGGGTCTATGACCACTTGCATAACAGGCGCTATCATAGCAATACCCAGAGACTCAAGTACGCCTCCTATAAGCATCAGTATGACAATTCCCACCATCTGAGTCTTCTGCTTCCTGTCAAGAAGCACCTTCAGTTTGCTGTATATCTTTCGCATAGCTGTTTTGTTTCCTTCCGCCGTCAGCTCTTTTTCCCACTCCTAAGATCCCTGTAGAACCACAGGAGCCTGTAGTAGACATAGAATAACAGATGAGATTTCATCTGAAAGCCTATCAGTTTCTTCTCTTCAGGATGGATCTTCTCCTGATAATAGGGGTTCTCCTGAAAATCGGGGAAAGTGGCTTTCATCTCTTTTCCAAGAGCTTTTGTAAATTTATAGCAGTCCTTTACCCTGTATCTCTTCGGCATTGCCGAAAACAGGGTGTTGACATAAAATAACACAGTGTATTGAAATTCTATCTCGGGACGATACTCTGTCAGATACCCGTTCTTTCTGGCTTCACTTACGATCATCCGACCTGCGGTCATCCTGTCTTCCAGATTCTTTCTTGAGATGCTGTGAACAGTAGATGAGTTGTGCTGATAATAAAAATACAGCGGTTCTTCTATGTATTCAAAGTGCTTTGACCTGATCATCCAGGTGTTGCTTACAGCATTGTCCTCGTAGAATATGTTCTCGGGGAATACGTCGAGCTTATCCCTTGTCCCGGGCACGTACTCTCCCACAATGAGGTGTCTTTTGTATACCTTGACCACAAGGCTGCCTGTCTCGACAAGGAGCTTTCTGTACTTATCTGTGGTCATGACGCCGGTCTGCTCAAAATTGTTGTTATGTACGATCTCCCCAACCTTAAAGCTGTGCTCATAGGTGAGATTGTAATCGCACCCCACCATGTCAGCCCCGGTCTCCTCGGCCTTGCCGATAAGCTTCTCATAGTAATCCGGGACCACCCAGTCGTCTGCATCGATAAATCCCAGCCAGTCACCCTTTGCGATGGCAAGACCGATGTTCTTTGCGCCTCCCTGGTGGAGATTCTTTTCTGAATGAAGGGCGATGAATCTGCCGGGAAACTTTGCTGCGTAGCTCTTTAAGATATCGTAGGAGTTGTCAGTAGAGCAGTCGTCCACAGCAATAATCTCATATTCTGATGGATCAAGGCTCTGATTGACCAGGCTGTCCAGGCAATATTTGAGCTTCCCGTCCCCGGCCATGTTGTAGACCGGCACTATAACACTGAGTTTCAACTTCTCTCCCCCGCTCAATCTCTTGTTCTTTGCATACAGCAAAATGTTTGTATTGTCTACGAGCCACCTGCATCGGCGCTATCTACTGCCTGTCCGCATCAGATACCGTCATTACAGGTGGCTCGTTATTTCAGATATCTGTCAGTGATCTACCGCTTCGCCAAGTCTGTTTCTGATGTCCTCGACGCTCATCCACTCGGTGTTGTTGCCGGAGCTGTAGTAGAATCCGTCCGGAACCTTCTTGCCTGCAGGGTCCGGAGCCTGTCTCTCATTGAATATCACCTGTGGATATACAATGAAGTGCTTGTCAAATTCATAGGTAAAAGGTGCATCCTCTGTGGTCACCATTATCTCATCGAGCTTCTCACCGGGTCTGATGCCGACTTCCACAGTCTTAATGCCGGGGCACATGGCCTCTGCCAGATCCTTGACATTAAAGGAAGGGATCTTGCTGATAAAGGTCTCGCCTCCGTTGGACTCCTTAAGAGCCTTCAGAACCAGCTCAACTCCCTCGGGAAGGCTTATCCAGAACCTTGTCATGCGATAGTCGGTAATAGGAAGCTCTTTTTCTCCCTTCTCAATAAGGCTTTTGAAGAAAGGGATGATGGATCCGCGGCTTCCTGCCACATTGCCGTAGCGGACAATTGAGAAGTTGATATCCTTGGCTCCCGCATAGGCATTGGCTGCGATAAAGAGCTTGTCAGATACCATCTTGGTCGCGCCGTAGAGGTTGACAGGGTTTACAGCCTTATCTGTGGAAAGGGCTACAACTCTGGTAACTCCTGTGTTAAGGGCAGCGTTGATGACGTTCTGCGCGCCGTTAATATTGGTCTTGATAGCCTCATCCGGGTTGTACTCGCAGGCCGGAACCTGCTTAAGAGCTGCGGCATGAACTATGTAGTCAACATTCTCGCAGGCTCTCTCAAGTCTTGCTCCGTCCCTGACATCGCCGATGAAGAATCTCATCTTGTCAGCATTGTCCCTGTATATCTTCTCATTGGACATGGTAAACTGCTTGTACTCATCTCTCGAGTAAATGATAAGTTTCCTGGGATTGTAGTGTTCCAGCACATACTTGGTAAAGCTGTGGCCAAAAGAACCTGTACCTCCCGTAACCAGTATCGTCTTGTTATCCAGCATTGATCTTTCCATATCTTATCTCCGTCTCTAGAGTTAATCTTT
>JAEEGL011249716.1_pt1 | contig 12783 bp, 16 predicted proteins | sample 9134231 | NCBI WGS metagenome assembly JAEEGL01 (sample SAMN16246548, study PRJNA631951) | gut metagenome | biome: gut microbiome; feature: rumen; material: fiber-attached | host: Bos | place: Iran: Karaj | collected 2018-10 | reverse complement strand
GGGCTTTATTTGGCTCTGCATTTCAGTACAGAAGACCCTCGAAGCGGGAGAAAACGCAAAGGGCATGATGACGCGCTCGTATCTGGGGCGCATGACCATGTTCGCCCTCTGGGCCGCTTTTACCATGCTTCTCAACAAAGGCGATTATTCAGCCATGATCACGGGGCTCCTTCCCCTGGTCATGCCGAATCTTACGATAAAATTCATGAATCTTTTGACTTATTTCAGAAAAGAAAAGGAATAAAAGACAATGAGAGTAGATATCCACGGCGCCAGGATACTGTATACCATACCGGTCCTGGGCGGCATCAACATCACAGTGACCATGGTTCTGTCCTTTGCTCTTACGATTATAGTCGCATGCGTACTCGCATGGGCTACCCACGGTCTCAAGGTAAAGTACATAAGCAAGAAGCAGGCCGCGGTCGAGTGGCTCTACAATTTCGTCGACGGCCTCGTGGTCCAGAACATGGGCGAAAAATGGAGAAAGATAGTGCCCTTCGTAGGCACGATCATGATAGCCTCCATCACCCAGAGCCTTTCGTCTCTCTTCGGTTTCTTCCCGCCCACGGGCGAAGTCATGTCCATACTTGCGTGGGGCATCACCTTCTTTGTGATACTCACGAGGACCAAGATAAAGACCCAGGGCATGGGACCCTATCTCAAGAGTTATCTGGAGCCCGTGTTCATTATGGCTCCCTTCAATCTCCTCGGCGAAGTGTTCAGGCCCATATCGATGTCCTTCCGTCATTTCGGAAACGTCCTTTCCGGCGTGGTCATCACTTCTCTCGTGTATGCGGCCCTCGGTGCGGCGAACTCCGCTCTCTTCGGTCTCATACCCGGAAAGGTGGGAGAACTCCTCGGAGTCATCCCCGTCCTGGAGCTCGGTATCCCCGCAGTGCTCTCTTTGTACTTCGACTGGTTCTCCGGAGCCATCCAGGCATATATATTCGCAACGCTGGTCATGATGTTCATAGGACAGGCGAGCGAAGAGTAGTTTTCGGTTATTTGCGGGACATAAGGTCCCATCAAATATATACATTCACAATTATTTATTAGGAGGAAAAACAATGGAATTAGCAAGAGGACTCGCTTTAATGGGTTGCGCTATCGGAGCAGGAATCGCTGTATTCACCGGTACCATGGTAGGTATGGGCGAAGGTTTTGCAGCAGGTAAGGGACTTGAAGCTCTCTCCCGTCAGCCGGAGATCAAGAGCGACATCACTTCCACGATGATCCTGGGTATCGCGCTTTCTGAGACGACAGGTATTTACGGTTTCGTAACAGCCCTTCTTCTCATCTTCGTAGCTCCCGGAATCTTCACGAACCTTATCTAATCGCGCTTTAGGCTAAAAGGAGACGACAAATGTACCAGCAACTGGTTAATTTCGATTATTGGACAACGGTGGCGCAGCTGCTCAACTTTGGGCTTCAGCTGTTCCTGTTTAAGCGTTTCCTGTTCGAGCCGATAAAAAAGGTTTTAGAAAAACGTCAGCAGGAAGTCAACACTGTCTACGCGGACGCCGAGATGGCTAACATAGCCGCTCAGAGAGCAAGGGAAAACTACGAAAGCCACCTTGCCAACGCGCGCGTGGAAGCGGCAGACATCACGACCAAGGCCGTGGCTTCGGCAAACCTTCAGAGCGAGCAGATCCTTTCCGCCGCTAAGGAGGAAAGCGCGAAGATCAGGGCAAAGGCTACTGCGGACATCGAACTCGAGCGCCAGCGCGCAATGAGTGAAGCTAAGGGCGAGATCTCCAAAATGGCAGTGGAGATAGCGTCAAAGCTCGTCGAAAGAGAAATAGACGAGAAGACGCACAGCGCCCTCATAGACAAGTTTATCGACGAGATTGGTGAGAACTGATGACTAAATACGCTAAAGTATACGCAGGAGCGCTGTTCGACCTGGCGGCGGAGGAGCATATTGAGGATGAGGTGAAAAAAGACCTCGGCCTCGTGTGTTCGTGCGTCCGCGAGATGCCCGAATACCGCAAACTGCTCATGACGCCGGCTGTCTCCAAGGAGGAGAGAAAAGAGCTCATCAGACAGGCCTGGAAGGGCAACGTTCACCAGTACACTCTGAATTTCCTCTGCATGCTCTGCGACGGAGATTCCGTATCGGAGCTTCTTAACTGCGAGGAGGAATTCAGAAACCGGTATAACGCGGCGAAGGGTATCATCGAGGTGCTCGTCACCGGAGCGGTGCCCCTTTCGGAGGATCAGAAGGGAAGACTGGTAAAGGCCGTCGAAAAGAAGACTGGCAAGACCGTTGTCCTCAGCGAAAAGGTAGATCCCGCCGTTATAGGAGGCCTAAGGCTTCAGCTTGCCGGAATAGAGTATGACGATACCATCTCGTTCCACCTTGGCAATATTGCGCAGCTACTATCAAATTAAAAGCAACAATTACGTAACAGAAAAGGTGAATCAATGGAATTAAGACCCGAAGAAATTTCAAAGATTATCCGCTCACAGATCAAGAATTACGACGTTAAGATCAACCAGTCCGAGACGGGGGTAGTAGTCCTCGTCGGAGACGGTATAGCGCGTGCGGCAGGACTTGAGAACTGCATGGTCAACGAGCTGGTCGAATTCCCCACGGGGGTTTTCGGAATGGCTCAGAACCTTGAGGAAAATTCAGTTTCCATAGTTATGCTCGGTCCTGACGAAGGAATCAAAGAGGGCGATACGGTAAAGCGTACAGGCAGAGTCGTATCCGTGCCCGTCGGAGAGAAACTTCTCGGACGTGTCGTAAATGCGCTTGGACAGCCCATAGACGAGCAGGGACCCATCGACGCGGCCCAGTATGCGCCCATCGAAAGCCCGGCTCCGGGAATCCTGGTAAGAAAGAGCGTTGATACGCCTCTTCAGACAGGTATAAAGGCTATAGACGCCATGATACCCATAGGAAGAGGACAGAGAGAACTAATAATAGGCGACCGTCAGACAGGAAAGACGACCCTCGCCGTAGACACTATCATCAACCAGAAGGGCAAGGACGTTATCTGCATCTACGTGGCCATAGGCCAGAAGCAGTCCACCGTAGCCCAGCTGGTGGGAGATTTGCAGAACGCAGGAGCCATGGACTACACCATCGTAGTATCCGCCACGGCCTCCGAGCCCGCTCCGCTTCTCTACATAGCCCCCTATTCGGGCTGCGCCATGGGAGAGTACTTCATGCATCAGGGCAAGGACGTCCTCGTAATATACGACGACCTCTCCAAGCACGCCGTTGCCTACAGAGCCCTGTCCCTGCTTATCAGAAGACCTCCGGGAAGAGAAGCTTATCCGGGAGACGTTTTCTATCTCCATTCAAGACTTCTTGAAAGAGCGGCCAGAATGGATCCCGCCTACGGCGGCGGTTCACTTACGGCCATACCCATCATAGAGACTCAGGCAGGAGACGTTTCCGCGTATATCCCGACCAACGTAATTTCCATTACCGACGGTCAGATATTCCTCGAAACGGAAATGTTCCACTCCGGAATCATGCCGGCTATCAACCCCGGTATCTCCGTATCCAGAGTCGGAGGAGACGCTCAGATCAAGGCGATGAAGAAGGTTGCCGGATCCCTGAAACTTCTCTATTCCCAGTACATAGAGCTCAAGAGCTTCGCTCAGTTCGGTTCTGACCTTGACAAGGATACCAAGGACAGACTTGACCAGGGCGCGAGAATAGTTGAAGTCCTCAAGCAGGGAAAGAACGAACCTCTGGACGTCGCGCATCAGGTCGCCATCTTCTACGCGGTAACAGGCGGATATCTCGCCGACGTACCCGTGGACAAGATACACGACTTTGAGATGAAGCTTTATCCCTGGCTCGATGCGAATCACCCGGGAGTTCTTGAGAATATCAGGAAGACGGGCAAGCTTTCGGACGAAGACAGCGAAGAACTGAACGCGGCGCTGTCCGAAAGAGTAGCCGATTACCTGGCAACGTTAGGATAGGAGACTGGAAATGGCCGGTTTATCTACCAAGGCAATCAAAAACAGAATAAAGAGCATGAACTCCACCCGCCAGATCACTAAGGCGATGGAGCTGGTTGCGGCGAGCAAACTGAGGGGAGCGCAGCAAAGAGCCGTGGATATCAAGGAATATTTCACGACGTATTATCAGGCTATGCAGGACATAGCGGCTTCCTCCTCGAATTTCGAATCGAAGTTCCTCTGCCCCACCGAGGGAAAGAAACCGCTGTACATAGTGATCGCCGGAGACAGAGGTCTCGCGGGCGGCTACAACAACAACGTTTTCAGAATGACCATAGGGATGCCTCCCGAGGCGAAGATCATACCCATAGGAAAGAGGGCCGTCGACTTCTTCAGAAAAAGACGCTTCGAATTCGTGACCGACGACTACACCGAAGCTGCGGTACTGACCACCGCGGACTGCTATTCCATAGCGGACCTGGCGGCCGAAGGCTTCATCAAGGGAGAGTACGACAGTCTGTATATCATCTATACGAACTTCATCAACCTTCTTTCCCAGTCGCCGGAGAGACTTCAGCTTCTCCCCCTGACCCTCGAGGAAAAGGAAGGACCCAAGTCCCAGAAGGTTCTCTACGAGCCCGACGCGGAAACGGTCTTCAACCGCATAGTCCCCGAGTACCTGGGCGGTCTCATTTACGGCGCTCTGTCCAAATCCATAGCGTCGGAGCAGGCTGCAAGGCGTCAGGCGATGAACTCGGCAACCAAGAATGCAGATGAAATAATTGCGGAACTCGATCTGCAGTACAACCGTGCCCGCCAGGGAGCGATCACTCAGGAGATCACTGAGATCGTCGCCGGCAGCAGCGCACAATCCTGATTTGAAAGGAGAGATACCTTGAGTACAAAAAATATTGGTACGGTCATTCAGATCGTCGGTCCGGTTCTCGACATTCGCTTTCCCGAAGAGAGCCTTCCCGATCTTCTGAATGCCATAGAAATCGACAATAACGGTTCCAAACTTACCGCGGAAGTCGCCCAGCACATAGGCGGAGGCCTGGTGCGCTGCGTATCCATGCAGGCGACGGACGGACTGGTAAGAGGCGCGCAGGCAGTCGATACGGGCGGCCCCATTACCGTTCCCGTCGGCGAAGAGTGCCTCGGACGCATGTTCAACCTTCTGGGTGAACCCATAGACGCAAAGGAACCGCCGAAGACAGAACTGAGGCTTCCCATTCACAGAAGACCTCCCGAATACGCCGATCAGCAGACATCTTCCGAGATCCTCGAGACCGGTATCAAGGTCGTAGACCTTATCTGCCCCTACGCAAAGGGCGGTAAGATAGGTCTGTTCGGAGGAGCGGGAGTAGGAAAGACGGTCCTTATTCAGGAGCTCATCTACAACATAGCCACGGAGCACAACGGATATTCCGTATTCACCGGCGTAGGAGAGCGTTCAAGAGAAGGAAACGACCTTTACAACGAAATGAAGGAATCCGGAGTTCTTTCCAAGACGGCTCTTGTTTACGGCCAGATGAACGAACCCCCCGGGGCAAGAATGAGAGTAGGTCTTTCCGGACTTACCATGGCCGAGTACTTCCGTGACACGAAGCACCAGGACGTTCTTCTCTTCATAGACAACATATTCAGATTCACCCAGGCTGGTTCCGAAGTATCTGCGCTTCTTGGCCGTATGCCTTCGGCCGTAGGTTACCAGCCGACGCTGGCTACGGAAATGGGAGCTCTCCAGGAGAGGATCACCTCCACCAAGGAAGGTTCCATCACATCCGTACAGGCCGTATACGTACCTGCCGACGACCTTACCGACCCGGCTCCCGCTACGGCGTTCGCCCATCTGGACGCGACGACGGTTCTCGACAGAGGCATAGCCTCTCTGGGAATCTATCCCGCCGTAGATCCTCTGGCGTCAACGTCCAGAATACTTTCTCCGGACGTAGTCGGACAGGAGCACTATGACGTCGCTCAGGCGGTCATAGGAATACTGCAGAGATACAAAGAACTTCAGGACATCATCGCCATCATGGGTATGGACGAACTCTCCGAGGAGGACAAGCTCATAGTAAACAGAGCCAGAAAGGTACAGAGATTCCTTTCCCAGCCCTTCCACGTAGCGGAGCAGTTTACAGGCTACGAAGGAAAGTACGTTCCCATCAGGGAGACCATACGCGGATTCAAGGAGATCGTGGAAGGAAAGCACGACGAGATTCCGGAATCTGCATTCCTCTATGCGGGAACCATAGACGACGTAGTTGCAAAGGCAAAAGGCTAAGATCATGAACACATTTCATCTAACTATAGTTACACCCCACGGTTGTAAATACGACGGGGAAGTGGAGAGCGTGCAGATGCCTGCGGCGGAAGGTTCCGTGCAGGTGCTGGCTCATCACGTCAACTTCGTAACGACTTTGGGAATGGGTCCCGCGTCCATCGGGCTGGACGGGGGACACAGGAAGGCCGCGTGCATAGGCGGAATGTTTTCCATTACCGACAACGTGGCCAGACTCATAGCTGCCTCCTTCGAGTGGGCGGATGAAATCGATGTTGAGAGAGCGAAGAAAGCGCTGGAGAGGGCCGAATTGAAGCTGGAAAAGGCGGATATTTTACCGGCTGAGAAGACCCTCGCCGAAGCAGCGAGACAGAGAGCTCTCGTAAGACTTAACTGCAGCGATGCAAAAAAAGCTTAAAAAGATCCTTACTAACTTAATAATTGTTTTACTAGCTTGCAGTGCGGTATATTATATCGCACTGCATGTTCATATTGACCATACGGAAAAGGAAGGCGAAGGTCCTTCCTCTGAAATCGAAAACACAGTTCCCGAACCCGAACCCTTCGTTCCTCCGGAGCCCGACGAAAACTATGAGTCGGCGGGCTTCAATCTCGGGGACTTTTTATGCAAAGACATATATATAAACGGATACCATATAAACAACTGGCAGATAAAGGAGCCCTTCGTCAGCGTTGAAGGGAAGATCTTCGTGCCCATGACTGAATGCGTCAAAAAGGCTCTCGGCCTCGAAACTGAATTCGATGACGAAAGGCACTGGGTGCGCTTTTCAAAGAAGGCCGAAGGCCCGTCTCTTTCGGGAGTATTCGAGGGAGACTGCGCCTGCAATCTCCAGTACAGGGAGCTCTACTGGGGCCATAAATACACCTTCGGTGAAGCCGAGGCTCCGGAATACTCGGCGGCGACGTCAAAGGACGGAAGGGTGCTCTATCTGTCCCTGGACGCTCTGAGGGACTACAGCGGCCTTGATTTCAGCAGCTTCTACGACGAAGTAGGAGGACTGTATATGAGCACTCTTGCGGATACGCCCGCAAGCCGTTTCTTCAGCGAGAACAACGCCAGATACATAGAAGGGCGGGCCAGGTACATGATGTCCGTAAATCCGGATCTTAAGTTCGAAAAAGCACTCTATTACGAATATCTCTTCAGGCACGAGGGCGCCGTATACAAATACTGCGACGAGGACACCCTCATGGGCATTTGCCAGACCGAGAGCCGCTTCATGGAGAACGCCGTCTCCGAGGTCCAGGCCATAGGGCTCATGCAGGTGATGCTCATCTACGCCGAGGAGGACGGATATACCCTTGAGATGATCAGGACTCCCCACTACAACATCCAAAGAGGCGCGAGCTGGCTCGAGATGTTCATAGAATACTGCGACGGAGACCCGCAGCTCGGCCTTGCTGCCTACTACCTCGGCCCCGGAAACCTTTACGATCAGATAAACGCCACGGGAACTTACGATTCTAACTACGCCGACGTGTGCAATTATCACAAATATATGCTACAATCATTTGCGGCAAACGGATACAGCAATACTTTTTTAGAGTATACAGGACAATGAACTACAAGGTAAGACTCGATATCTTTGAAGGGCCCTTCGACCTGCTCGTCTATCTCATAGAGAGATCCAAGATGAGCGTCTACGACATTCAGATATCGGAGATCACAACTCAATACCTGGAATACGTGAAGCAGATGCAGGATATGGACATCGAACTCGCGCAGGACTTCATGGTCCTTGCGGCGGAGCTCATAAGGATAAAGACCCGCATGCTTCTGCCTGCGGAAAAGGGAAAGGACGGAGAATCTGCTCCTGCCGAAGACCCCAGAGCCGAGCTCGTCCAGAGGATAGTGGAATACAAGCAGTTCAAGGAGATGGGCTATTTCCTCCAGCAGCAGGAGGAGATCACTTCCCACGTCCACGCCAAGCCGGCGGAGGACCTTTCCGTATACGAGGGGGAGCCGGAGGAGATACTCAAAGGCAGCCTCAGCGAATTCGCCCAGGCCTTCATGGAATTCATACTCAAGAAACAGCGCATCGAGGAGATGCACAAGATCTACGAGCGGATCGAAAGACAGAAACTGTCCATGGAGAACCGCATATCCCAGGTTAAGGCCATACTGGAAGAAAAGAACAAAACGAGCTTTTCGGAGCTCATTAAAGGAGACAATACGAACTTCAACAAGGTGATAACCTTCATGTCCATACTGGAGCTTCTCAAGGACAAGAGCGTTATCGCGGAGCAGAAAAAACGCTACGGGGATATATTCCTCAGAAAGGCTTAAGATATGACCAAGGAAAAAATAAAATCGGCGCTTGAATCCATACTCTTCGTATGGGGAGACCCTCTGGAAGCCAAGGTTGCGGCCGAGCTTTTCAACATGTCCGTTTCCGACGTCCTTCACATTCTCAGGGAGATGGCGCAGGAATACGAGGAAAGGGACAGCGGCCTTCGCATTAGGGAGATGGACAGGAGCTTCCAGCTCTGCACCGCAGCGGAAAACGACGACTACATCCAGCTTCTCTGCACTCCGGCGAGAAAGAAGAGACTTTCCCAGCCGGCTCTCGAGACTCTGGCCATAATAGCCTACAAGCAGCCCGTGACCAAGGCTCAGATAGATTCCATAAGAGGCATAAAGTCAGACAGGGTCCTCGAGGGACTCATGGCTAAAAACCTCATAGCGGAGCTCGGAAGAAGCACGGCCATAGGAAGACCCTACCTCTACGGAACGACCAAAGAGTTCCTGAGGCTCTTCGGCTTCGAGACTCTCGCCGACCTTCCCGAGATAGAGAACATAGACGATCTGGTCATGGAAGAGGACGTATGGGACGACATATCCCCCGATCAGCTGACCATGCCCATAGAAGAGCAGTAGGGGAAAACAGAATATTCAAAGCAATAAAAAAACGGCTCCGGCCGTTTTTTCTTTTCGTTATCTGCAGTATTTTTCCATGGCCTTGAGAAGGGCTTTGACCTCTTCCTGATCGCCGCTTTCAAGCTTCTCGTTGACCTGGTCCTCTATCATCATTATGCCCGTGGAATTTATAGCCGACTTGACCGCCGACATCTGTATCAGAACGTCGGAGGGATCCCTGTCGTCCTCCACCATTCTCTTTACGTATTCCATATGTCCTATGGCTCTCGATATCCTGTTGAGAACCGCTTTTTTCTGTTTGTCGTTCATCTGAAAGGTCTCCTTATCATACGGATATTCTACCATGGGAGCGGAAATAAAAAAACCCCCAGGGGGGTTTACCGTTTCATATCTCCATGCTAAAATTACGAGATGAGGAAAAGGGAAGCAAAAGACCGGACAAAGAGTTTTCCCAGTCCTTCTTTTTCTCACCGGATAGAGATCTATATTTTTGTTTTACAGACAGGAGATATTTACTATGCATGATTTTGCAGGACACGAACACACTCATATGCATGAGAACATAACGGCATTCGACAGCAAGGACCAGGCTCTGGCTCTCGTCGCGTATATGCTCGAGCACAACAAGGCCCACACCGAGGAGCTTCACGAGATATGCCACAAGCTGGAGGCTTCCGGAGAGAAGGAGGCGGCTTTCCTGGTAGACGACGCGGTGGACAAGTTCAGAGAGGGAGACACCCTTCTCGAAGCAGCTCTTGCCGCACTTAAGAAGGAGAAGTAATATGTGCCTTTCAACAGCCTACAAGCTCATCCCGGGAGAAGAGGATGAGAAGATCTGCGAATTCATAAGCGAAGTCAAGGTAGACGGAGACAGGATAGTCCTTACCGATATCATGGGCAAGGAGATCGAGGTCCCCGGAACCATCAAGGCTATGGATTTCGTCGGAAGCAAGCTGTATATCGGAGCCTGATATGCAGTACGAAATGATAAGGGAGATCTTCAACAAGTGCGCCAACAATCAGATGAGAGACGTATTCGTTGAGGAGATCGAAACGGACGATCCGAAAAAATTCGTGGAGGAATATCTGAACGGCAAAGCCGACGAGATAGAAGAAAGCCTTCTGAAAAACGGCGACGTAATAATCGACGCAAACGTCGCGGGCCTTCGCCAGAGATTCAGTTTTACTCCCATCGATTAGTTTCAGACGAAAGCATCGTGACGGGGCCTTCGGAGGCTCCGTCTTTCATTGTTTGTTTTTACAAGACATTTATGCAAATTTATTAGATTATTTTATTGAAATTAGCGGCGGTTAATGACAAAATGTAACGCTGAATTCTGTTGTAATTTCAAGCAGATTGGTTTATTATTAACGTGTATCGTTTTGCGCATAAAACGAGCTAGAGAAGGAGGAAATTTTAAATGGCTTTTAAACGCACACCACAGACCTTTAACTGTTCCATGAACGAAGTCACATTCGGAACAGGCGCAAAGGCAGTTACCATCGGTGGCGAGAACGTATACCCCCTGTATACGTTCGATGGAGAAATCAAGAACAAGGTGGCTATCGGCGTAGAGATCACCGATAACGGATTCGACGCGAGCGTTCCCGGTATCGCGGCTTTCTATGAAGGCTGCAGCACTATGGCTCAGATCGCAAAGAGAGCATCCGAGATGCCCGGAGCAGACTTCGTGGTACTTACCCTCGAGGGTGCAGACCCCAACGGTCAGAACAAGTCCATAGAAGAGTGCGCCGCAATCGCTAAGGAAGTTGCAGACGCTATCGACTGCCCGCTGGCAGTACAGGGATGCAAGAACGTGGAGAAGGATACGGAGCTCTTCTCTAAGGTCGCGGAAGTTTGCACAGGAAAGAATATCCTGATCGTATCCGCAAGACAGGAAGACTACAAGACCATCGCTGCATCCGCAGTCATGGCATACGGACAGAAGATGTCCGCAGAATCCGCAGTAGATATCAACCTTGCAAAGCAGCTCAACGTTCTCATCAGCCAGATGGGTATAGCTGCTGAAAACTGTGTACAGAACGTAGGTTCCGCAGCAGCAGGTTACGGATATGAATACGTAGCGTCCACTCTCGACCGCGTTGTCGGAGCAGCTCTCACACAGAACGACGCTATGCTCCAGATGCCCATCGTGACGCCGGTCGGCGGAGAGTCCTGGGTAGTAAAGGAATCCACGGCTTCCGAGGAAGACGTTCCCGAATGGGGCAACAGAGAAGAAAGAGGTATCGAAATGGAAGTTTCCACGGCTGCAGCCTGCATCACAGGCGGATCCAACGCCGTCTTCATGAGACACCCCGAAGCAGTTAAGACCATTGCTAACCTGGTTAGCGCATTGATGTAGGAAAGGAGGCTCACTTACAATGGCACTTAAAGGAATTGACATCTTTAAACTTACACCTAAGAAGAATTGTAAAGAATGCGGCAGCCCGACCTGCATGGCATTCGCAATGAAGGTCGCTCAGGGATCCGCAGACATCTCCGCATGTCCCTATATGAGCGACGAAGCAAAGGCACAGCTCTCAGAGGCAACGGCACCTCCCATGAAGACCATAAAGGTCGGAGCAGGCGAGTGCGAGCACACCCTCGGCGGAGAAACTGTTCTTTACAGACACGAAGCAACCTTCGTACAGAGACCTCTCTTCGGAGTATGCCTCTGCGAACACTGCATAGACAAGAAACTCGACGGAACGCTCAAGGTAGATTATGAGCGTATCGGCGAAAGAGAGTACGTAGAAGTACTCAACCTCGAGTACAAGGGAAACAAGGACGCATACCTCGACGTCGTAAAGAAGGCAATGGGACACGGAAGACTCCTCGTCCTCAACTGCCAGGATGCAGACGCTGCGGCAGCTGCTCTCGAACTCTGCGGAGCCGACAAGCCCATCCTCAACGGAGCAACACCTGAAAACTATCAGGCAATGAGCGAGCTCGCTACAAGCAAGGGAGTAGTCCTCGGAGTAAGCGCTCCCGACCTCGACGCTCTCTACGATACTGTAGCTGCACTCGAAGCTGCAGGAAACAAGAACCTCATTCTCGACGTGACCGGAAAGGACGCAAAGGAAAGCTTTGCAAACGCGGTACAGGTAAGAAGAGCGGCTCTTAAGAATCAGGACAGAACCTTCGGATATCCTTCCATCGTCAACGTAGCCAAGCTGGCAAAGGGAGATCTCCACACACAGGTAGCTCTTGCTTCCATGTTCGTTCTCAAATACGCTTCCATCATCGTAATGGAAGAGATGACATACGCAACAGCGCTTCCTCTCTACGGCTTAAGACAGAACGTCTTCACGGATCCTCAGAAGCCCATGAGAGTCGAGCCGGGTATCTATCCGCTCAACGGAGCAGACGAGAACGCGCCCTGCGCGGTAACGACAGACTTCGCTCTGACCTACTTCCTCGTATCCGGAGAACTGGAGCGCAGCGGAGTTCCCGTAAACCTCCTCATTTCGGACGGCGGCGGATATTCCGTACTTACATCCTGGGCTGCAGGAAAGTTCTCTGCAGGCTCCATTGACAAGTTCCTCAAAGAACAGGACATCGAAGGGAAACTCAAGACCAGAACTCTTATCATCCCGGGCAAGGTCGCCGTTCTCAAGGGCGAACTCGAAGAGAAGCTCCCCGGCTGGGAGATCAAGATCTCTCCGAACGAAGCAT
>JAEEGL010278092.1_pt1 | contig 12783 bp, 14 predicted proteins | sample 9134231 | NCBI WGS metagenome assembly JAEEGL01 (sample SAMN16246548, study PRJNA631951) | gut metagenome | biome: gut microbiome; feature: rumen; material: fiber-attached | host: Bos | place: Iran: Karaj | collected 2018-10 | reverse complement strand
TGCACGAGCAGGGCAAGTCGTGGCAAGAGATATATTAATTTTAAGGAAAAAGTAAATGTCACACGTAAAAGCTGGCGGTACCGCCAAAAATGTTCATAATAATCCTGGTCATCGTCTTGGTGTTAAGCGTTTTGGTGGTCAAAAAGTTAAAAATGGCGAAGTAATCGTTCGTCAAACTGGGGCTACTAAGCTCGCTGGTGAAGGCACTTATATGTCACGGAATTTCACAATTCACGCGGCGAAAGATGGTGTAGTTACCTTTGTAAAGACCAAAAAGACCCATTTTTCGGGTAAATCGTTGCCTCGAGTCAGAGTCGAAGTACGATAATAATATGCTATAATGGTGTTTATGAGCAAAAATAAACACTTTCTTGGTTTTTCGGTGCGAACAGTTTTGATTATTCTTACTGCGATTCTAGTAGGTTATGTGGTTTATCAAAACTGGCCGGATATTCTGGAAACTTTGCGTCATCTGAGGGATGCAAATGGTTTTGTGTTGATGCTTTTAATTCCAGAGCAGCTTTTTATGTATTATGCTTGTGGGCAAATCTTCTTTTCTTATTTGAAACATCGTAAAAACGTCAAAAAGTTTAGTAATAAAGATATTTTGATGATTTCTACGGAATTAAACTTTGTAAATCACGCGGTGCCAGCTGGAGGAGTGGGCGGACTAGCCTTTTTGACATATAGATTGGCGCCAAATGGCGTTTCGGCTGGGCAAGCGAGTTTCTTATATGTTTTTCGTTATGCAGTGACTACGGTAATTAATTATTTGCAGGCTTTAATAGCGATTTTGATTTTGTCGGGGCTTAAGTTAATTCCGGATGAAGCAAAATGGATTATACCGGTATCCTTAATTATGAATTTAGGCGTTTTTCTGTTCTTGTGGTTTATAGTTTATATTGCTAGCAGTAAGAAAAGAATCGAGTTTTTCTCTTTGACGATTTCAAAGATTCTAAATGTATTAATTAGAATAGTCACTTTTGGCCATAAAAAATCTTTGATGAAATATAGTAAGATTAGTCATTATTTCGGTGATATTCATGAGAGTGTGAAGATTGCAAAAGAAAATAAGGCTTATTTGAAGGGGCCAATGTTATGGGGATTAATATATAGCTTTTTAGAAGTTGGGACATATTGGATTGTGGCAATTTCCTTAGGTCGGCCAGAGTTACTACCATTTATTATGATTGGTGAAGCGATTGGCTCGGTATTTGACGGAATTGTACCATATGGTTTGTATGAACTTGGGATGGCGGGCGTGATGATTGCGCTCGGGGTGGATTTTTCTACTGCAACTATTATTACTGTGATGACGCGAGTGATTACTTTACTCTTTACAATCGCTTCTGGTTCGGTGCCGTATTATAATGCAATTGAGAAAAAACAAAATGAATAGTTCAGCTTCAGGACAATTTTCTTCGCGTGCGTCTTCGCAAGGTTCACTTTTTACTAGTAATAATCTAAACAATTCTGAGCCCGCATTTACGCCAACTGAATTTATCGCAGTAACAAATCAAACGCTGGAGTATGCGTATTCAAATGTGACGATTGTAGGTGAAGTGGCGAGTTATAAAGTGAGTCAGGACAAATGGGTATTTTTTGATTTGAAGGATGAGGAATCCAGTATTGGTTGTTTTATGCCGGTTTGGGACTTGAGGATTCCATTAGAAGATGGCATGAAAGTAGTGGTGAGAGGTGTGCCGAAACTAACTAAATGGGGTAAGTTTTCGGTTACGATTTCTAAGATTGCTCCGGTGGGAGAGGGAAGCCTTAAAAAAGCTTTTGAAATGTTGAAGAAAAAATTGACTCAGGAAGGATTATTCAACCCTGAGAGAAAACGGGCTTTACCAGAAGATTTGACGAGGATTGGCGTGATTTCTTCGACGCAGGCGGCAGGATATGCGGATTTTATTAAGATTTTGAATGCGAGATGGGGTGGAATGAAAATAACGGTGGCGCATACGCAAGTGCAAGGAATGGATGCACCGGATCAGATAATACGTGCTTTGAATTATTTTAATGAGCGAGGTGAGGTGCAGGTGATTGCGATTCTGAGAGGAGGCGGTAGTGCTGATGATTTGGCGGCCTTTAATGATGAAAAATTAGTGCGTACGGTGGCGGCTTCGAAAATACCGGTAATTGCTGGAATTGGCCATGAGGTAGATGAATCATTGGTAGATCTTGCGGCGGATGTGCGTGCGTCGACGCCTTCGAATGCGGCAGAGCTTTTGACAAGGGATCGCAAGGCTGAACTGAGGCGAGTGATGACTTTGACTGCTCAAGCAAAGCAAAGTGTGATGGAAAACATTTCGCGAGCTCAAAACGATAATCTAGAGAAGATTAAAAAGATCTCAAACGGGTTACTATCTAAGTATATAGAGCCAATGATGCAAGCGATTGAGAATAAAATGCAACAAATGTTGCAAAAAATACAGGGAGAATGCGAAAAAAAGCAAATTCTTTTGCAGCAGAAGCTGAAGATATTAGAGGCTTTGAATCCAGAAAAAGTTTTGAGACAAGGCTATGCTATTTTGTCTGGTAAGATATCGCCTGGTAGTTTTCTAAAAATTACTACAATGAAACAAGAAATTAAGGCAGAAATAAAGGAGATTCATGAGCGAAAGTAAAAAAACTTTAAATCAAAAAATTGAAGAATTGGATGCACGGGTAGAATGGTTCTATTCGGATGATTTCAAATTGGAAGAAGCCGTTGAGAAATATAAGGATGCGACAAAACTAGCTAAGGGGATTGAAAAGGATTTAGCGGATTTAAAGAACGAAATTGAAGTTTTGTCAGAAGATTTTAGTAAGTAATAATAATTGTGTTATAATATGGTTATGGATAATAAGCAGACTTTTCAGATGCCACAGATGCAGCCGGCACAGCCGATGCAGCCAGCGGGTGGCAGCCAACCAATGCAAACACCGACAGGGCCTGGTTTTGCTGGTAGACCGATGCAACAGCAACCGGCGCCGGTGATCAAAAAGGATATTTCTGGGTTGGTGAAAACTATTGTAATTATTGCGCTTTCTCTTCTTTCAGCAACTTTTATTGGGCTATTTATCTGGAAGGCGGTAGAGTGCAATGAAGCTCAGACTGATTTAGACGCAAAGATTAGTATAGCAGAAGCAAAGGCTAAAGATGAACAAACTTCTAAGATGGAAGCGGAGTTTCTGGAGCGCGAAAAGTATCCATATAAGACTTTTTCTGGACCGGTAGATTATGGGCAGCTGACTTTTGAATATCCGAAAACTTGGAGCGTGTATGTAGCGGAATCTGCTAATTCTGGTGGAGATTTTGCTGCTTTCTTCAATCCAATTCAGGTTGATGCAGTTGGTAGAGATACAATTAATGCTCTTAGGGTAACTATTCGAAACAGTAGCTTTGATGATGTAACTTCGGAATATCAACGCTTTGTGGAAGATAAAAAGAATCCTCTGAATATGGAATCTGTCACAATTGGCGTGGATAAGAAAATTACGGCTAACCGTTATACAGGGACTATTCCACAGACGGAGCTATCTGGTTTTATTGTGACATTTAAGATACGCGATAAGACTGCGGTACTGCAAACCGATTCGGTTCTATTTGAAGCTGATTTCAACAAGCTACTTGATACGGTCACCTTTAACGAATAGTTTGTGATATAATGGGGGTATGGAAAAGGAGGTTGACGGTATTTTGGTGGCGGCCCATGAGCTGAAGGCGCCGCTGGCAGTTTTGAGGCAACTTGCCTTTTCGTTTGATGGGATGAGCTCAAGTAATGAGCATATTCGGAGTGAGATGATTAGTGTTTCTGAGCGTGCAATTCGGCAGGTGAATGATCTAATCAAAGTGCGTCGTCTTGAGGAAGGGCTCTTTGAAATGGAGCCAGTTTCGATTCGGGCGGTTTGTGATGAGGTAACGGAAGAATTGAACCATCTTTTTCGGGGTGAGAAAAAGCACTTGGCTGTGAAATATACTAATAAAAAGCGTTTGGTAACGGCAAATCGTGAACTTCTATATAGTGTAGTGTATAATTTTTTATTAAATGCAATGCATTATACTAGCGGAGGCACGAAAGCAGAGTTATTAGTGAAAGACCATAGAGATAAGGTTGAAGTTTTGGTACGGGATTTTGGCCCGGAGCTTCCGAAAGATATTTGGACTGAAATGAGACGGGGTTGGATTTCTAAGCCGACTTCTATTGCGATGCGTCCGGGGTCTTCGGGACTAGGACTCTTTATTGCTTCAAGATTTTCTCGATATATGAATGCTGAAGTCGGTGCGGTAAGGCATCGGGATGGCACGAGTTTTTATGTGGATTTACCAATTTCTAAACAGGCGAGTTTGTTTGAATGATTTATATAATTGATGATGATGAGATTATGTCGGAGTGTATTGCAAAAGCTTGCAAAAAGCAAACGAAGGTTTTTGCTAATGCGATTGAAGCGATGCTCGAGATTGCTGGCGGAGAATTGCCTGATTTGATTTTTTTGGATATTCTACTGGATGGTCCAGACGGTTTTACATTTTTGGATGAGCTGATGTCTTATCCTGATACGAAAAAGATTCCGATTGTGATAGTGTCTTCACTTGATTTCAAAGATAAGAATTTGTCAGAGTATGGTGTGGTGGGGGTTCTAAATAAGGATGAGATGAAACCAGAGGAAATTAGTGCTTATGTCAGCAAATATACCAAGTAAAGATTGTCGGACTCTAGGTTATGTGATTCGGCGGACGAATTATGGTGAGGCGGATCGGATTTTAAATATTATTACTCCACTTGGTAAAAAAACTGTAATAGCAAAAAGCGTGAGAAAAAGTAAATCCAAACTAGCTGGTAATATTGAACTTTTTTCGCGGATAGACTTTAATATTCACCAAGGTAAATCCGAATTTGGCGTGGTGACGGGCGCAAAAATGCTAAAGTTCAACGGAAACATTTTGAAGGAGATGCCTAGAATGGAACTAGCTGGGAAAGTTTTTAAAGCAATTAGTCGCGCAGCAGAAAGCACGGATAATCCTGAATTTTATGAGATTACGGATCAATGTTTGACCGAAATCAATGACGGAACGAATTTGAATTTGGTTGAAACTTGGTTTTTGCTTAACTTGGATCGAGCTTCGGGGGCGGAAGTGAATTTATATCGAGATTCTCGAGGTGAACTGTTGAAAGAAGATAAAAAGTATGATTATAACGGACAAGAGGAAGTTTTTTATGAAAACCTTACAGGCGAATTTGGTGCGAATGAAATAAAAATGCTAAGATTATGCTACAAGGCAAAGCTAAAAGTAGCAAAAAAAGTTAGGTTAAGTGATGAGGTTTTGATGAAAATGTTATTTTTTGCACGCACGGTAAACAATCTATAATATATGGTATAATTAAGAGAGAAAGGAGATAAAATGGCAGATTTTAACAAAGTTTTAACGCCAGGTGATTATAAAAAGGGTGAACTAAATGTAGTGATAGAAATACCTACTGGCTCTAATCATAAAATTGAATGGGATCGCGAGCGAGCATGTTTTATGCTTGATCGTGTGGAACCGATGGATTTTGCCAAGCCTTGTAACTATGGATTTATTCCACAGACGATTGATGAGGATGGCGACGAACTAGATGTTTTGATGATTACTGATCAGCCGCTCACAACTGGTATTTGGATGAAAGCAAAAATACTAGGTGTAATGAGGTTCGTAGATGGCGGGGAAGTGGACGATAAAATCATTTGTGTGCCAGCTGATGACCGAAACAATGGTGATGTTTATCAGAACTTGTCTGATTTGCCAAAGCGAACTTTGGAGCAAATCGAATTCCACTTTAACCACTATAAGGATTTGAAAAAGCCTGGGACTACTGAAGTAAAGGCTTTTGAAGATCTAGATTCAGCAAAGAAGGTGATTGAGCTTGCAATTAAACGCTACGAAGATGCACATCCAGAATTAATGCTGAAAAAAGGCGTAGAAGAAGCGACTGAACAGGCTAAGGATGCAGTAAAAGAAACAGTTAAAGCGGTGAAAAAAGCAGTCAAAGAATTATAATCTTTGGATAAAAAAATACGGCGCTTTTCACGCCGTATTTTTGTTGGTTTTATTCTTCGTCTTCTTTTTTGTCGTCGTCTTCGTCGTCTACTTCGTTTTCGTCAGTGTCGTCTTTTTCTTCAGATTCTTTTCTCTTTTCGAATAGCTCATAGTAATCTTTGACTTGAGAAGCGGTGAGGTCCTTGTAATCTTCTTCTTTGAGAGTTAGGACAATGTATTTACCATCTTGCTCAATTTTTTCAAAGGTTTCTCCTGCGTTTTCAATTTCGCTATCGAGTGCATTTTTGGCGGCATCGGCATTAGCATATTCATAGTAGTATTTATGGCTGGTGATAGTTTCGCCATCGTGAGTGAAGACTTCGTGAATCTTGACTGGAGCGTCAGTGTTTTCATCTGAGCTTTCCATCAACTCACTGGTGTCTACTGAGAATACATACTTACTGTCGTCCGTTTTGAAATAACCGTCATTCAAACCGCTATTTACAACGATTAGCACTACAACTAGTACGATTACCGCAACCGCTGCTACTGCTGAGCAAATACCAATAATTAAGTTTTTATTATTTTTTGACCTTTTAGCCATAATAATTCTCCTTTTATGTTATAGATATTAACACTAACGTTATAATTTGGCAATATCGACACGAGTTTGCTTTGTAGTATCACGATCGCGTACGGTGACAGTATTGTCTTCCAAAGTGTCGAAATCAATGACTACACATTTAGGTGTACCGATTTCGTCTTGTTTCTTGTAACGTTTGCCGATGTTGCCAGAATCGTCCCAAGTAACGTTGTTGTATTTTTTACGAAGCTTTTTGTAGACTTCTTTAGCTTTCTTAACGAGCTCTGGCTTGTTCTTAAGTAGAGGCGAAACGCAGTATTTAAATGGTGCCAGATTTTCTGGGAGCTTTAGAATAACGCGCTTATCGTCGCCTTTACCTTCTTCGGTGTAGGCGGTAGCTAGAACCGCTAGGAAGAGCCGTTCGACGCCGATGGATGGCTCGATTACGTGTGGCGTGAAGGTTTCGCCAGTAACTTTGTCGCGATATTCCATGGATTTACCGGATTCACGCGCAATGTTGCCTAGATCGAAGTCAGTACGATAGGCTAGACCCATGAGTTCGCCTTCACCATTTGGATAATCGAACATGAAGTCGATAGTGCGCTTAGAATAGTGGGCACGGTCGGCGGCTGGGACATCAAGCTCGTGAAGATTCTTGGCTGGTAAACCGAGGACACCTTCTAGAAAGTCGTGCTGAAGAGCGCGCATTTTTTCGAAGTTTTCTTCCCAGGTCTTGGGATTCACGAAATACTCGATTTCCATTTGACTGCATTCGCGGTCACGTAAAATAAAGTCTCGAGGACTAATTTCGTTTCTAAAGGCCTTACCTTGCTGGGCGATGCCGAATGGAACGTCTGGATAAAAGGCATCAACGACATTTTTGAAGTTGGTGAAAATACCCTGGGCGGTTTCAGGACGGAGGTATGCGATATTCTTTTCGGCGATTTCCTTATCATCGTCTGGTAAGACTGCACCAACGTGAGTTACGAACATCATATTGAATTTGCGGATGGGGCCCCAATTCTCTTTGCCGCAATTTGGACATTTAGTATGAGTGTTTAAGAATTCTTCAGTAGTAATTGATTCGGAAAAGCCTTCAGTGATTTTGTCAGCGCGGAAACGAGATTTACATTCTTTACATTCGACTAGAGGATCTGCAAAAGTGGCGGTGTGGCCAGACGCGACCCAAGTACGTGGGTTCATAATAATGGCGGCATCGACACCATAAATGTCTTCTCGATCCTCGACGAAGAATTTCCACCATTCGTCCATTATTTTTTTCTTGACGGTGACACCAAGTGGGCCGAAGTCCCAGGTACCGGCCATGCCACCATAAACGTCGCTCCCGGGAAAAATAAAACCGCGACGCTTACATAAGCTCACAATATTATCTAATTTACTCATGGGGCTATTATACCATAGCTTACGTTATCTTGGAAGTCGACAGAGAGATTGAATATATAATTCCTCATATCTCAGGAGCTTCGCGACGTGATAATCTGACGATTATATCACGTCGCTCCGCCCCTACGGCGGCAAAATCAAAGATTTTGCCTTTATGTCCTTCGATATGAGGAATTATATATTTATTATTCTTTTGGCTTCGAAGAGGACAGTTGGTACGGCGGGTGGGGGAGTGAAGTCGGTAGGTTTTAAGGGTAAACGAATTTTGGTGGTATAACTCTCAGTTAGTTTTAGACCAAGCTGAGAGGTATAGTGTCGAGGCGTATTCAATAGTTTGAGTGCAAATTGTTTTTGTAGAATAAGATAGAATGATTCTGGTGGATTAGGCGCTTCAATGAGTTTATGAATGATTTTAGAGCTTAAATGGAAAGGTGGGTTACTGAAGACTTTATATGGAGTTTTTGGAAGTTCAAAATCGAGAAAATCTTGTTTTACGATAGTAACGTTCTCGATATGGTATTTTTCTAAATTAGATTTTAGTTTTTCGATGGCGGTTTGGTCTGGTTCGATAGCGATGACGTGTTTTACGCGATGAGCGAGAGCACTAGTAATCACGCCGGAACCGGCGCCGATTTCAATGACGAGATCGCGTTTTTTGAGGTTAGAGTGACCAATCAAAATGAGCGCGAGGCGAGGTGAACGCAAGAAGTGCTGAGATAATTCAGGATTTCGCATTTAATCGGCCCAAAAATCTTCGGGGTTTGAGATTACGTCGACGTTGATAACTTCGGTCTCACCAGTTGTGAAATTCTTAGCTGACAGAGTTTCGGCGCCGATTTCATTTTCGCCAATCACGATACCGTTTTTGGCGAGTTTGGCAGCGTAAGTGATTTTGTCGCCGAGCTTTTTGTCAGTAAAGACGATAGTAGTGCTGTGGCCTTTGTCGCGAAGTTTTTTGGCGACGTTCATGCTTTCGTCAAATTCGTGTTCAGAAACTGGGATGATGGCGTAATCGATGAGGCTGGTCTCGGTTGGTTCGAGTAAAGCTTTTTCGTTTAGAACATAGAAGAGACGTGTGAGGCCAATGGAACCGCCGACACCAGGGAATGGCTTATCAGAAAAGAACTTGGTGAGGTTTTCGTAGCGTCCACCGCCGCAGACAGAGCCAATGTTTTTGTGCTCGGGTAAAATGAATTCGAAAACGGTGCCAGTATAATAGTCTAGACCGCGTACGATTTTCATGTCGGCAGAGATTTCGGATTTTTCTTCGGTTGATTCGAGTAAATATAGAACTTGATCGAGCTCGCTGACGCCCTCTTTAAAGGTTTCGTTTTCGATTTCGAGATTGTTAAGCTCTTTAATCACGAATGAGCGTTCACCATTTAGTTCGATGAAACTAAGTAAGGTTTTGACAGTTTCTTTCTTAAGACCGAGTTCTTCGAAGTCCATTTTGGTTTTTTCGGGAGTGACTTTTTCGGAATGGTCGATGATGCTAAAGATGTCTTCGGAATGATTAGAAATTTCGAGAGCCTCAAGTAAACCTGAGAGAATCTTACGGTTATTGATGCGAGCTAGAATTGGCGTGTTTAGATTGAAGGAATGGAAGGCGGAAAGAAGAGTAGAAATCACATCGGCGTCGTAAGCAATTGGGAGAGTTTCGCGGCCGATGACATCAATGTCACATTGGTAGAATTCACGGAAACGACCTTTTTGGGCTCTTTCGCCGCGGAAATTAAGGCCGATTTGGGAAACTTTGAAAGGGAAGGTGAGATCATTTTCGTGGTTGACGATATAGCGGGCAAGAGGAACGGTATGATCGAAACGAAGAGCTTGAGTAGAGGCGTCGTCCGATTCGGCGGTTTTGACTAGTTTATAAATTTGTTTTTCGGTATCACCGCCGGCTTTAGCTAGAAGTACTTCGGTACGCTCGATGGACGGAGTTTCAATACTAGTGAAACCATGCTTTTGATAAACTTCAGCGATTTTATTTTTGAGCTGGTCAAAAGTAGCTTGAGCATTTGGTAATAGTTCTTGCGCGCCAGAAATGGGGGCGGTATTGATTTTACTTTTCATACTTTTCATTATAACACAAGTGTGCTATAATAGTACTCGCTGTGGCGCTGTAGCTCAGCTGGTAGAGCAGAGGCCTGAAGAGCCTTGTGTCACTGGTTCAAGTCCAGTCGGCGCCACCAAGCGTTTTACAGGACGAACAGTATGAATGGGCGGTTAGCTCAGCTGGCTAGAGCGCGTCTTTGACGTAGACGAGGTCACAGGTTCAACTCCTGTATCGCCCACCATTAAAAATTTGGGTCAGTAGCTCAGCTGGTTAGAGCACGGGCCTTTTAAGCCCGGTGTCGAGGGTTCGAGCCCCTCCTGACTCACCAAAGAAATAAAAAGAGTCCCAGGGGGACTATTTTTATTTCTTTGATAAAATGGGTAGAAGCGAGAACCCGTAGGGTTCGATCGGCGTAGGAGACGAGTGAATATCTAGATTTTATTCTAGATATTCCGAGGCGACGCCCGCCGGAAGACTTTTGCGTTAGCAAAAGTCTAGCCCCTCCTGACTCACCAAGAACGTGAATAAAAGTCCAAAGCTTGCTTTGGATTTTTTGAGCGTTCGCAGGTGAGGCAGATTTTTGCGAAGCAAAAATCGTACTCACCAAAAGCGTGAATAACAATTTAAGATTCATTTTTTTTGCGATCGTGTTTGAAAGCACGGTTGCTTAGATTTTCCTTTTTTTACGGCGGCAGTAAGTAAGGAAAATACGGAAGAAAGAATGGTGCTAGGATAATCCTGCTGGAGGCGTGACTACTGGAGTAAGCACCTCATTGACCGACCGTACCAGCGATAGTAGTAGCCGGTGGGGCCTACAGTTGACGAATTCACGCTGAGGCCGTACATGCTGAATTTATTGTACCGAGTAGAAGACCAGAAAGTGCCGTAGTTGCCCTGACCAGTCGCCGAGCCATCGTAGAAGTGGCCCGACAGAGGAGTAGAAAGCGCATCTTGATAACTACCAGTATTGGATGCTGTAGTATCAGTGTAATAATCGCTTAGTAATACATCATATTCATCAGCAGTGTTCCCTGTTGGCATTCTCCAGCCAGCTGGGCAGAGATCTTCGGTGGCATTGCCAGAAGATGTACCAGCACTGGTACCATTACTACCGTAGCAGTAGGAACCTGCACTGGCAGCACAATAGTTGTAGTAGACACCTATTTTACCAGAACCATTACCATAGCTAGTAGTAGTTTGGTCTTTGTAAGTAGAAATAGTCATAGGAACGCTATAGAAATTTTGATTACTTGTAGTCCAGGCTACATTGTTAAGTGGCGCAGTTGAGTATTGATCTGAAGTAGTACCACCACCATTCTTCATGTAATTTAGACTTGTAGTAGAAGCATTAGTATTAGATGCTGTTACGTTAGCTAGGATGCTTGCATCGCTTAAGTCTAATCTAAGATTATCTAGAAGCCATAGATTACCATCTTTGAGTTTAGATACACAGTAAGGTTCTTCATCCCGAGAATCTCGGAGGTAATATGGAGCGTCTTCAGTAAGACTAGCTAGAACAGTAGATTTGTTACTTGCGGTAATTTCTTGCATATAGGTGATGTTTGGTACCGGAGTATTGCAAGTAACTGGAGGAGTAGGTTGTATTTCTGGTGTTGGCGCATCATACGGATGCACCATAGTATATCTAACTTTACCAACATATGTATCAGGTTGTTGAGTACTTGAGATAAAGGCAGCATAAGTAGTAGTAAGTTCTGCACCAACAGCACCAGTACCTATGTCTGTTTGAGAAGTACGCTGAGCTACTTTAGTATAAGTATCAGGAACGTTACTATAGGAACCATAACCATTTGTGAGTGTAATAGGATAAGTTGCTCCGGAATTTGTAGCTAGTTTCATAGCCCAGTTAGAAGTAGAACCAGAAGTAGCAGTACCAGTAGCTATAGTCTTAGTATTATCATTTGTTCCTATTAGTTTAGTATGATTAGTGCCAGTATATTCATCATTAGAAAAGCCTATAGCGTAGATAGAAAAGCCATGAGGATCATTACAAGTTACTTTGATAGTAGTAGTACCAATATCTGCTCTATAGGTACCACTTGGTACTTCTGCCGTATGAGAATTCATACCGCTACCAGTCATAGTACAAGCGGCTGAGACTACTACTGAAGCATTGGCAGAAGTAGAAGTATAAGTAACGTCTTCACCAGTTGCAGATATAGGAGAGGATGAAAGGATAAAAGCTGAAATAAGAGTAATACCAGTGAGCAGCCCTGAGCTTAAGATTGATAATGGGTGATGAAATAGTTTTCTAGTGCTAACCATAATAGTTTCATTATAGCATAACTACTATGATTTTTCGCTATCAAAATGAATTTTTAATAGTTTTCCACAAGTTTTTGATAGTAAATTTATTTACTATTGTAATAAGGATGGCCGGCTTGGCCTGGAGTGTATGAAGCATCAAGAGCGCGAGATTGTGAGTCTGAGACGTATCTTACTTCACCGGTACTACTAGTACAGCGGTTATCGTCATAAGGATTCTTGTTGTAGGAAGTAGCATCGGCACAATGCCACTTAATCTTGGTGCCTTTGGCGATTACCTTAGTGATTGGCTTTTTGGTGACTTCTTGCTTGACTAGTTTTCGAGAGATTTCTTTATCGCCCTTATATTTGACGCTATAGGTATAAGTTTTTTCGCCATTTCTACCTTCGGTTTTAACGACAGTTTTGCCATATTCGATGGAGCCGTCTTTGACGGTTTTAGTTTCGAAC
>JAEEGL015371441.1_pt1 | contig 12784 bp, 13 predicted proteins | sample 9134231 | NCBI WGS metagenome assembly JAEEGL01 (sample SAMN16246548, study PRJNA631951) | gut metagenome | biome: gut microbiome; feature: rumen; material: fiber-attached | host: Bos | place: Iran: Karaj | collected 2018-10 | reverse complement strand
ATTTCTAATTTTGAAGGAAAATATATTCAGGAACTTGAAACTAAATGGGAAACTGCCCCTCAATTCATTCAAGTGGAAGCCCATCCATATTTTACGCAGAAGGATTTGCGCGTAACTCTGGACAAGTATGGCATCAAACTGATGAGCTGGTACCCTCTTGGACACGGCGACAAGTCTTTGATTCAGGAACCTGTCTTTGCTGAACTTGGCAAAAAATACGGCAAAACACCAGCCCAAGTGATTTTACGCTGGCATGTACAGATGGGCTTCGTGGTGATTCCGGGCAGTAAGAATGTGGACCACATCAGGGATAACCTTGCTATCATGGATTTTGAACTGACAGAAGACGAAATGGCAAAGATTGCAAAGCTCGACAAAGGCGAACGCTACTACCACCGAACAGAAGAGCAGTTAGTTCAGTTTGCCGCATGGAAGCCAGATTTTGAGAAGGTCTGAGATGAAAAAGCTTGCAACAATTTTTGCGATGCTCGTGCTGGCACTTACCGCCTGCACGGGCCAGGAATCAAAACAAAGAAATGGAGTTCTGCCAATACTGTATCACCAATAATTCGTAAGCGATTTTGTCCAACTTTAGAGGTGCACTTCATGGTAACCGTCCTTTTTATTACGAATTATTATTGTTTCATAACCCCATCGTTTGGTTTTGATTTTGTTCTGCGTACTTAATTGCATCACTCATGGCAGCTTCAATTCCAAAAAACATTGAGACACTGCTTCGTTCTATTTGTTCTAAATTATGGTAAGTAAGCGAACGCATACTACCCAATGCATTAGTTTTAATGGTTATATTAACCAATTGTCGAAGATCTTCAATTTTCATATTAGCTCCTTGACTCTTATTCATATTTGTTATGGCTGTGTCAAGTATGCTGTCTAATAAATTTGTCGTTTCTCGAAAGAAATTATCCGTACCATATTGGCTTAAGTCAATATTATTGAAATAACTATTAAATCCAGCTTCTACAATAGTTGATTCTTTATCATTTTCGTAATCATCCATTTGTGGGCTGGAATATTGACGGTAAGTGCCTAAACCTTCCTTATAGGATTCATTGGCTAAAATACGATAACAGCATGAAAATGCTCGACATTGTTCTATTGAATCCAAATTATTAATAATATCCACAAAGTAAGGTTGTGCTTGTTCGTCAATAATAGTGCCAAAACGGCTCAAACAATCCAACGGGTTCGATCGGTAGAAAGTATTGATATTTTTAATGGCTGTAACATAATCGGTAAAGTATTTTTCGGCAGCAGGGCGGTCCTTTAACGATTCATCCAAATCATTCACCAAACCTTTAACATAGATGTCGGCTTTGCCTAAATAATATTTGGTTGCATCGACAACGGTTTCTTTGGGGAAGGTGGTGTTTTCACCGACAAAGTTGTGCAAAATGTAATTGCCGTTACCAATCGCTTTGTCATATGGTTCGCCACCATAAACAACGTTGTTAACCGGTTCTGTTGGTTCCTGTACTGAATTTTTACATCCTGTTAGAATTATTAATACTGTAACAACTGAAAGTGTCAGTATAAACTTTTTTAGTGCTATCATAGCTTCTCCTTAACTTAAATGTGATATCTTTTATTATATTAAACAAAAGTATTTGATTCAATATTAATGTCCTTTTCAAATACATTTAGGACACTCTGACACCTGGGGAAGAATTCAAATAAAACTTAGTTAAAAACTCGTTCGGTGTCAAGAAACCTAAAGATTCGTGGGGGCGGTAGTCGTGATATTTTTTCAGCCATGAATTAATTTCCGTCTGTATCTCCGTTACGTTCATAGGACCTTCGAGATAGTCAAGGCATTCAACCTGTAATGTCTCAATCATCCGCTCCACACAAGGCTTGTCCTTTGGTGTCCTTGGCCTTGCCCAAAGCTGAGTGATTCCCTCGCTCTTGAGCCAGTTTTCCCCCTCATCTTGATTCTCGCTTCCGTTGTCGTTTAGGTAGACGGACTGTTTTCCGAACCTTGAGACGACCTTCTGATAGGCAATCTTTCCCGCCGTACTCGTGCACGTGTTTGATACATGGATTACGGCCTGTTTTGTAAACACGTCGATTCCAACCATCGCATATTTTTTGCCGTTGTTCGGAATCCGTATGTGCTTCATGTCGAATTCAATTACTTTGTTCGGTTCGTTGCTCCTCAAGTTTCCGCTGATTCGCCTGCGTACAAAGGCTTTTTGTCCGCTTTTTGAGCGTTTTCTGAATGATTTTGTGTCCGCGCGGAAGAAAAAACTGTGCCTTTTATGACGTTTGAGATGGTCGAAACGCTTGGAACCTCGTAATCCTCATAATATCGCAAAAGGATCGGACGTATTTTCTTTGCTGAGTAGGTGGGGTTTTTCTGTCTGATTCGTTTTATCTCCTCGACAATCTCAGGGCAGACCGTTTCCGTTCGGACACACTTCGGTCTCCTTGATTTTTCTTCGAGTCCTTCAATTCCGTATTTCTTGAACCTTGCATACCACCTGTAAAAATAGGATTGCTCGATTCCGAAATGACGGCAGGTAAGGCTTGCGTCTTTTTTGCCGCTTACGCTCTTGTATGCCGAGTTTTGGTTGTACCAGTCTATTATCTCAAGCCTGTGTTTTGCCTTTTTTGAAAGTTCCTTTGAATACCCTTTTGACACGGAATTCGTGATACAATGTGCATGGGACACCCTGTTTTCATAATCACCTCTGTTAAAATGTTGTTTTGCTTTTATTCATTCTAACACAGGTTTTGAACTCAGAGTGTCCTATTTGTTTCTTGGAATTTACAGATATGTTTAAAAATTTCAAATTTTATTGTCAACCACGTTCTTAACCGATATAAGTTGTAACACCTTCCGTTTCTGGAAGGTCGGCCAGTTTTAAAAGGATATATTGATAGTTACGATATGTAGAAGCTACAACTGATTTATAAAAATATCCCATTTATTTTTATTTAATTCAGAAGAAGATTTATACCAATTTTCATCTTGACACCAAAAAGAAGTCTTTTTATTTATCCAGGCATTATTATTGTAATATTGCCATTTATAACAATAAGATAATGTTTCATTATTAGAATTAATAATATCAACACAAAAAGAACTTATATTATTATTTTTATCTTGTGTATTATAAATATTAACTTTAGAAATTGAACAATTAATTGTTTCAGAATAATTTATACCAACAAGGGATGTAGATTCAGTATGTTTTGCAGTACCTATTATATCATGAGAGCCATAACCTAATTCATTAATAAACAGATTAATAACTTTTAAGGGACTGGCAGTATTAGAAATTTCATAAGAATTATTATTGATAAGATCATCATACGAAGCATAAGGAAAAGTATTTAAGTCATCAGGAAGGTTTGTATTACAGGATAAAAAAAGAGAAAGTAAAAAAACAACACATATAGTTTTTTTCATAATTAAATATCCTTAATAAAAAAAAATCTTGTTTTATTGTGGGTGAGGTAACTTCCGTTACACGCTGCATAGAGCAGACTTGTCCCCACTAAAAGCAAGTAAAATCACTTATATTATAAACAGGATGCTTAAAAATGCAATAAAAAGTTGTATCACCTTCCGTTTTCGGAAGGTCGCCCAGTCGAATTAAGAGTAACGTGGATAACACTTAATAGATTTATGATAAACAATAAAATAATTTAAACCGATAATATAAATATCCATAGCGTCATTATGGATATTCCTTCGGGGAGCAGAGTAAAATCTGCTCCCTTTTTTTTAATCTACTATATCATTAATTGATATACTTTCAATAATAAATCTTACATTACCATCTGTACCAGGAACCAATGGAACGAATTCATAACATGTTGTGTCAGAAGGGAACTCATATTCCAGAACTTGAAGTTCTTTGGAATAATCAAATTCTAATGTTCTGCAATAAATTCTGTTTTCTGCAGTAATATCTTCTAATAAATCTGTTTTATAGCAGTAACATTTTATTTGAATTTTCCTTCCTTCGTATACACTAGTATTTCTAAACCAAACAGAGATTCTTCGTGGATAAGGTGTTTTTGGTAACATTCGAATGGAAAAAAGATTAGAGTTTTCTGTTTCCTGAGAATGTAAAGGTGTTAGAACAAGCCCACCTTTTTTTGAAGTTGCCTGAACAAAAGAACCTCTGTGATAAAAAAGAAAATAATTTAATACCAACATAGGATCCGTACTCACTCCAGGTTCTGGAAAATATATATATTTATCCATAAAAGGAGTTTCACCAAAAATATCATACCAGTCTAAATCAAAACTATAATGATATGGAGGTAACGGTTCTATTGGTTCAATCGGTTCAGTAGGTTCTTCTATAATAACAGGCTCTTGTGGTTCAGTAGGTTCTTGTGGTTCTTCTATGTTAATTGGTTCGTTTGGTTCGGCTGGCTCTTCTGTATTAGTTGGTTCTGATGGTTCTTCCTTTCCTTCTTCTGCTGTATTAAGTTTTTCTTTAAGAGCCAGTAACTCTGCTTCAAGAGTTTCTATTTCTGTCTTAATGCTTTCTATTTCTGCTTTTAGTGATTCCAGTTCTTCATCAGAATCTTTTGTTTGTATTCCTTCAATTAATTGTTTTAGGTCGTCAATTTCTTTGAGCTTGTTTTCGAGATTTTCTATATCGGTAATTTTAATCGGCTTTTCTTCGGCAGGCTCGTCTTGTTTTTCAAGTTCAGTTTTAAGGCTTGCAATTTCTTCTTTAAGCTGTTCGATTTCTTTTTGAGTGTCAGTTGCAAGGTTATCACAGGAAATAAACAGTAATGGAATTAAAAGTAATAAAAGTTTTTTCATATATTGCTCCTGCAAATATTATAACTGATTCAAGTGATAATTCAAGTTATTTCAACTTACATCCGTATTAGTTTTCTTTTAGTTGTAACACCTTCCGCTTCAGAAAGGTCGACCAGTTCAAATCAAGCACAGTTAGTTATTGTTTATGGACGTCGAAGAGTTGGAAAAACCTTCCTCATAAATGAATATTTTCATAATACATTTGCCTTCAAACTCACCGGAACCTACGGCAAAGGAAAAGAAGTCCAGCTCAGGAATTTTGCATCCTCTTTAAAACGTCAGACACATAAAGAACAGAAAACTCCAAAAGACTGGTTGCAGGCCTTTGAACTTCTTCGCGATTATCTAGAATCCTTACCGAAAAATGAAAAACATGTTGTTTTCTTTGATGAAATGCCCTGGCTAGATAATCAGAAATCTGACTTTCTTTCGTCATTTGAATGGTTCTGGAACGACTGGGCTACCACTCAGGATAATCTTGTCTTCATTGTTTGTGGTTCGGCAACATCCTGGATGGACGAAAAAATCGCAAATAACAAAGGTGGTCTGTTCAATCGCCAGACCTGTAAACTCTTCTTAAAGCCTTTCAAACTCGCTGAAGTAGAAGAATATCTCCTTTCAAAGCAAATTAAATGGTCTCGCTATAATATCGTCCGTTGTTATATGATTATAGGTGGAATCCCATACTATTTGAGCCTTCTTAGCAGCAAACTTTCTCTTTCTCAGAATATAGATAAACTATTTTTTGCAGAAGGCTGTGAATTGTGGGATGAATTTGAACACCTTTACAATACTCTTTTTTCAAACAGTGAAAGCTATATTAAGATAGTAGAAGCATTAAGTTCAAAACGAGGTGGACTTACAAGAGCAGAAATAGTTGAAAAAACAAAACTCAATGGTAATGGCGACCTTAGTGCCTTTCTTAAAAATCTTGAATTGTCTGGATTTATTCGGGTTTCAAATTTTTACAAGAAAACCAAAAAAGATGCCCTTTTCCAACTGCGAGATTATTTTACAGCCTTTTATTTTCAATTTATAAAAAACAATTACAGTAAAGACGAACAATACTGGAGCAATTCAACAGATAATCCTGCCCGCCGCACTTGGGAAGGTCTTGTCTTTGAACAAATTTGCAAGGATCATGTATTTGCTATAAAACAAAAGCTGGGAATCTCAGGTATTCTTTCAGAAGAATCTGCCTGGTTTGCTCGGGCAGACAAAGAAAGCGGGAGGAGCGGAGCCCAGATTGATATGCTAATCAAATGCCGCGACAGAGTTATAACAATCTGCGAAATCAAATTCTCCAACGGCGAATATCAGATTACTAAAGATTATGATTTGAATCTTAGGAATAAAGTTGAACTTTTCAAATCAGCAACAAACTGTAAAGAGTCTATCCAGCTTGTCATGCTAACTACCTATGGTGTAAAGCAGAACGAATATAGCTCTGTAATTCAAAATCAGATTATTATGGATGATTTGTTTTATCGGTGAGCTATTGATTTATGAATAACCGTAAAAATTAAAGACCTTTACAAATTACAGCATTCTGCTCCAAGAAATCCTAAGATTGCAGATATTTTCTTTAAGTGTGGATTTATCCTAAATCAAAACCTTGTAATATTTCAACTGGATTTGTATTTTCATCTGTCACTATCTTACCACTCAAAATTTAACTATTTGCAATTTTCTTAGCATATTCAATTGCTTCACGAACTTTTGGTATGAAAAGAATTAATATTGAAATAACTGCTTCAATTCCTATATAACCTAAACAGTACTGGATACTATACCATAAGGTTTCATTATAGAAGTAAGAACAATTAAATACCCCTTCGATAAATCTGAGCATTAATGAAATTAAATATCCTATCCAGAAAGCACTTAAATGTTTACCTCTTTTATTCGTAATATTTGAGAAGAAACCTCCAATACCAACAACTCCATAACCTAAAATATAGTCATAAAGTTCTGCAATAATGTGTCCTTTATCTAAAAGTCCGACTTCATAATCTAAACCAATTTTGCATAAGCTATAAATTAATGCCGTAGCAATTCCAACTCCGCCACCAAAGAAATAAGCAATAAGAAATAGGACTGCCGTACTAAGGAATGTAACGTCGCCACCTTCACTCATGTGTAAAGGTCGCAGATAAGAAAATCCTAGAGCCATAACAAAAAGAATAACAACAGTCGCAAATTTCTTAAATGTAAATCCTTTTCGTTTTAGAGGTTCCTTTATCTTATTATTTCCTGGCTTCCTAAATAAAAGACCAGATTGTTGTCTTTTTCTTAATAAAAGGGAAAGTATGACAATAAAAAGTGTAACCCCACCAATTATAGTAACATCAAATGTGTTAGTCGCTTCTTCAATTGCAATATTATTATCATTAACAATAAACTCGTATATCCTTCTTAAAATTCTGATTGCGAATTCCTGGGTTCCTATAACAGAAATAATCGTACCTAATATGTTAATCTTCATTCCATTTCGTTCTTGTGTACGAGCATTCTTTACATCAACCATGTGCTCAAGGAATTCCTGTTGCTCATTATATTGGTTTCGCAGATCCTCGTTATCAAAAGCTTCTCTAATTTGTTCTGCTTCTAATTGTGTTCCATAATACTTAAAATTATTGCTGTTCCAGAACTTTATTGTTTTAGCATAATCCCGGTACAATCCATCAATATATTCATAAGATACATCTCCTTCATAGGCAAGTGCAGTTGATACATTTTTATTTAGCTTATTAAGTGCTGTATTTTGAAAAAGAACAAGTTCAACGATAAAAATGTAGGTTGCCGCAAGCTCCATTCTTTCAGTTAAATCTTCACTAAAATCTTTCAAAATGAATGCAACCATTCTTTCACTCATATATGTTTCATAATAATCGTAGACACACCGATTATTTGCAGCTATTTGATAAAGATTCTTATTTCTTACATAGAAATCCTGAATTAAACTTTGATAAGTTTCGCATGTAAGGATATTCAAAAATTCCTGACTGAGTTTACGACCTTCTATAACAGGGAGTTCTTCTGGATTATTTACTGCAATTGTATCTTCAGGAATACCAGAAGTACAAAGCAATGATTTTCCATCTCCACATTGGTATAATCCATATTGCTCACTAAGGTATTCATTTAAATCGACGTAATTTGGAACACCCATTTCGTCCATATCTTGCCAATCATCATGTGATTCAGGTCTAATTTTTATAAAACCCTGAAAAAGTTGGTCTTCAACTTGTGATGCAGAATAGCGACAGTTTGGAATACAAAGCATTACAACATACATATTAGTTGCACGGTGAGCTAAAAGAGACACATGAACAAGTTCTTCTCCTCGTATGAAATGAACCCTATTTTCTTTACTATTATCTTGTTCATCTTTTTTAGGATAATCGTCACTTGTATGCAGAAATCTAAAGCAACCTAAATAAACACGTTTTAATTCATCTGCAATATTTGTTTTATATTCATACTTAATACAATAATCTAGATTAGTTAGTAATGGTTCAATTTCATCAGGTACTTTTTCACCTTTTGTTCTTTCGCTGCTATTTAATAAATCATCTAATTTATGGTTATTTGGTGAATCCTCGTAAGGAAGAAAAAGGTAAACATCATCTTTAGTTGTCTTTCTATATAGTTTATCTGGATGTTTCAGAAGATATTTAAGATAATCACCTTCGGTAAGATATACAATTTCTATGCTGTCATTTTTTTCTTTTTCAAATCTGTCTGGTGTACTTCTAAATTCATGGGGAACTATAAATCTTTTAATCCCAAACATTCTGTCACGCATGAATTTTTCACCATCAGCGGAAATTGCAATACCAGATATTGCATTTATTCCATATCCTTCGTTTTCAAGATTGTTAAGATAATTAATCCAGCCCTTTGTTAATTCATCTACAGCGTCACGTCCTCGAAATTTTTCGTCTATAACTACCGAAATTATAAATAAATTATTATGCTTAATTACCTGACCGTTTTCTTCTGTATTTTTGATGTATTCCGAAAGAACTTCATTATGACTTAAATTATCGTCCCAAATAACTTCCTTGTTTCCTTTCACTTTAGAACCATTAATAATATCATTCCAAACGTCATCAATAAGCGGTAAAAAATTTATATATCCGACTATTTCATCTTTTTTATTTAAAAGACATACAAACGTTCTTTTATTATGTGTAAAACGGTCAACCATATTATCTATGGTTCCTACAAAGTCTTCTCCTGTTCTTTCTCCAATAGGTCCATAAACTTTTTTATCTAGTTCAAATATCTCATTAAGGTCTTTACGAGTCATGTCATCGCCGTTTAATATTTTAAAATTCATTGAATTTACTCCGCAATAATATATTTTCTCTATAAACTACTTTCTATTATAAAACAAATTAGAAATGTTACTACAGTAAAACAACAGTATTGAAGAAAAGTGTCTATACGAATTGTACATATAAGTTGTATCACCTTCCGTTTCTGGAAGGTCGACCAGTAACTCTACTTTATTATAGTGTTACGATGTCTTTTGCACCTACAAGTTTTTCCTGTAAATCAGGCTTTTTCTGACATAGCAGACAATTTTCAAATTGTTTTTCTGTCAAAATCAGCATTCTTACTTCTCCTGTAGATGGTAAATATGATTTTATCCTGTTTTGATGCTTGATGCAACTTTTTTTCGTATCTTCTACTCGCATGAAAACCTCTGGCTGAATTTTTAGATACCCATCATTTATTAAAAATCTTCTGAGCTCAGTCTAAGCCATTTTCGTCCTATATCTGTTCGTTGGATTCAACATAACTAGGATTCTCATGGTAACTCCTTTTTGAAATCTATGATTACGGGAAGTTTTATCAATTCTGCCTGATTCTCAATAACAGAATTTCGGAAACTGTCTATCATCAATTCTATTCCTGTTGAAATTTTCATTACTATATCATTTATTTTACAGGATCTGTGCAATATACCAGTAAGTTCACGACGCTGCTTCATGCTCAGATTAAAATCACTCCCGATAATTCCATATGCGAGCTGATCTACCATCGGCCTCCATGGCTCAATCAAATCATCTACAAGATTAAAACTATTATATTCATTGTGATGATTTATCCCCAGAGCACAATGAAAGCCTGTAGAAATCAATGCTTTAATAATATACGACCGCACAATTGCATAACCATAATTCAAAGCAGAATTAACGGGATCTTCATGTCTTCTGTTCAGTCCTTTATGATAAAACTGAAAATATAAACCCGCTGCCTGAGTCTCAATATTATCTTTATCTCCATCATGAACCATAGGAATAAATTTCCTTATTTCCTGAACACCATCTAACCCCAAAATCGCAAGATTTCTAGAACTATTATCAATCTTCTGCCTGATAATTTTATTCCAGAGTTGATTTTTAAAATCATCAGAGAGATTTATTTGAATTTTCAATATTGAAGAATGCCTTTGATTTGGAAAATATGGTTCGATGATTGTTTCAATTTCATGTTTTCTCCCAAAACCAAGAACTATAATTCCTGCTTTATTCAGTTCTCCCAATCCCATTGTGCTGAACCTGATTTTAGCCCCTATACAAATAACAATTTCAATATCTTCTATAGGAATCTGAAATGTGGCTTCTTCCTGCTCTACAACAAGCTGCCCGTTTGAAACATGACATTCTGATGGTTTTGTAATTTCAACAATTCTGTATCCCATAAAAAAAGTGTACTTAGAATTTAAGAAAAAAGCACGAAAATTATTTCCAGGATAAGTCTATAACAATGCCCAGTTTTCTTTAGTACTGATACGTACTTTTTATTCAGCAACTACTTCATCACCAGAACGGACATAACTCGACTGGTCACCCATAATTTCTTTCATCTGAGTGTAAACCGGAATGCCAGTACAGGAGAGGCATTCGGCTCAGTTATTCCTCTTGCGGTTGTGGGAATCGTTATGAAGGTTTTTGGAATTGTTGTTTCCATTGTGATTGGAATAAGTCTTGGAGGTCAGCCAATCATCGGCTTTAATATGGGGGCTGGAAATGTGGAGCGAGTAAACGAAACAATCAGCACTATTACAAAAATTGTCCTTGCAATCGGCACAGTATTCTTTCTGATTTTTGAACTTGCCCCAGATTTTGTAATTTCCCTTTTTGGAAAAAACAACAGCCCTGAATATACCGAATATGCCCGTCTCTGCGTCAGAATCTTTTTGAGCGGCATCATCCTTACCTGCTTTATAAAGTCCGCAGCCATCATGCTCCTGTCCCTGGGTAAAAGCGGAAAGTCAACTCTGCTAGCCCTCCTCCAGGATGTAATTGTCTTTGTGCCTTCTTCAATTATTCTGGCTCTTGTAAGTCATAACATCGTCACCATGCTCTGAGCCTCGCTGATCAGTGATGCAATATCGTTCGTTTTTTCAGTGATTTTTATAAAAGGACGAAAGTAAGAATGTAACTTACAATACTTAAGCTAGAGGTAAAGTATTATTTTTTTTAAGAGTTAGAATTAAAAAATGCAACGTTTGCAATTTCATCTACTGTTAATCTGCAAAAATAAAGAATGATTTAATGATTTTTTTTATATTCTTCAGCTGTTGCAGAAGGACCATCCCACCAGAGTTTTGTTGAATCATCATAAAGCATTTTTGCCGTATTTGATTCCATAAAATCAAGCAAAACTTTTTCCTGGGATTGTTTTTTTTCAGCAGAGAGTTGTTCAACAGCCATCATGGCAGTCAGATCCATAGCAAATAAGGTTTTGTCATTTGTTGTTTTTTCCATACACTACTCCAGAGAAACTTTTTCGCTTTTCAGAAATTCTAGAGTAGAAATTGCTTTTTCACTTCTAAAACAAAATTGGTCTTGCAAACGTTCTGGAAGCAGCAGACTTATACACATTTTGTCAGTCTGTTCACTTCCCATTGGTCCATAGATATTTCCCATATATGCAAGAATTGTTGCATTGGTATCATCATTTGCAATTTTACCAGAAATAATATCATAATCTTTCATACCAGTTTTGATTTCATTAAAAGCTCCATCTTTTCGATGAGCAACAATACAATGAAGCCACTTTACATCAGCCGTTTCAAAATAAAAAGATTTCAGTTCATCAACTCCCGAAACCTTAAAATATGAAATATGAGCAAACTTTTCGGCATAAGAAAGTAAGCCCTTTGATTTTGCTTTTGTTGCCGAAATTTTTGCAAAGGATTTAGCCTGTTCTTTTGAAGTTGTAAGATAAAAGCCTTTTCCAAAATCTTTATATAAAGCGCATTTTTCCAAATCTGGATTTTCTACAACGCAATAACTTCCGTGGTAGAGAACAAGTCCTTCTTCAAGCTTTTTCATATATCAGCTCCTTTTGAAAGCAAATACGATTTTACCTCTTCAAAAATTGCCTCATCGCCTTCAACATGAAAAATTCCGTAGCCTTCGCGGATAAAAGGCAGAACATTATATTGCTCAAAAATCTCTGCTGCCTGTTTTAAAGAAAGCGCGTATTTTTCGGCCAGCATTCGTAAGAGTCGTATTTGCATAAAAAGTATCTGCTGATTTTCACTCATAAAATTAGTATACCATGAATTTGTTTTTTTAGCATTACTGTCTCTCAAAAAACTCTCACAGAGCTGCTTCCTGGCTATACGTGGATTTTCTTTATCCCATTTGTTGCCTACAACAGAAGGATCATAATTCTTTTCAGATTTCCAAAGGTAAAAAGCGTTAGGGATTGTAGCCACGCCCTGACTGCCGTCAGGCAGGCGAAGGCGGCCACTGGACTGAGGTAGTTTGCGGAGCAAACGGACGAAGGAAGCGGCTGGAGCGATAGCGAAATGGCGAAAAGCCCGACCGCTTGCCGTAGGCATGCGGTAACGCCCGAACCTTCATTCCTTGTTCTTTATTTTTTACAACAAATCTGATATACTGCAACAAGGAAAGGCTTATGAAACTAAATACGAATCTTACAGTT
>JAEEGL014776296.1_pt1 | contig 12784 bp, 7 predicted proteins | sample 9134231 | NCBI WGS metagenome assembly JAEEGL01 (sample SAMN16246548, study PRJNA631951) | gut metagenome | biome: gut microbiome; feature: rumen; material: fiber-attached | host: Bos | place: Iran: Karaj | collected 2018-10 | reverse complement strand
GCCGCGTCTTCGGTATCGTCCATGAAGAGCGACGCTACGGAAGGCTTTGTGCAATCCGCTTTCCCGGCCAGACAGGAAAGCGCTGCGGAAGAAGCGCCTAAAAAGAAGATGGAGCCCATGCCCGATCCCTGGGCAGCGCTGCAGAAGGATTTTCCAAAGACGGCCTATCCCGACCAGGAAGCTCCCCAGAGCGCACCGGTTCCCGACCCGTCCATGTTCCAGAGCGCCCCGGCCCCGGCGCAGCAGCCCCGGGTGACCCCGCAGCCCGCGCCTCAGAGCGCGCCGGCTGCCCCCAGCTACACCCCGCCTCAGCCTGCCTTTCCTCAGGGAGCCTGGCAGATGCCCCAGATGCAGCCGGAACCCACCTGGACGCCCTATAACGTGCAGCAGCCTCAGCCCCAGGTGCAGGTCCCGCCCATCTCTCCCATGTACGCGCCCACCAGCTTTACCCAGCAGTATGGGTCCCAGTACAGCCAGCCCCAGACCGCGTGGACCATTCCGCCCCAGCCCCAGCCCGGTCAGGTGTACGTCACCCAGCCGGCTCAGCCGGTCTATATCCAGCCCCAGCCGCCGGTGACGCCGGTCTACGTTCCGGCCTTTACCCAGCCTCCCGCGCCCGCCCCGGCTCCTGCGCCGGCAGCGGAGCCCGCTCCGGAGCCTGTGAAAGCGGCAGCGAAGGAACCGGAACCTGCCCCGGCCCCTGCGCCGGCAGCAGAACCTGCTGCGGAACCTGCTCCCGCACCTCAGCCGGAAAAGGAATTCGTGCCCGAGCCCGGAGAAAAGGTGCTGGAGGAAAACATCGTGGCCTCCATGGATAAGCCCGCCGAAGAGCCGGTCAAGGCCCCTGCCCGGGTCCCCGCAGAGGAAAAGCCGGCGGAAGCCCCCAAGGAAGAGGCGCTGCCGGATCTGACGGATCTGCAGAGCATCCCCGAACCGGAGGAAGACGGCCGCTATCCGGAGCGTTTCTTCACCTTCAACAAGAAAAACGAGGAATTCCAGCAGCTGCTCAACCGCGAATATGAACGGCTGCGCAGCCTTCACGGCGACGACGAGGATCTTTCCCGCACCGCCATATACCGTAAAAACACCTTCCAACCCACGCCCGCGCAGGATTTCTTCCACAGCAACGAGGTGAGCAACGACCTGAGCGAGTTCGAGAAGATGCTCATGGAGAGCACCCAGGAGGCAGAAGGGGACGAGACCCTGGCCATCAACCGGGACCGCATCAAGGGCGCCGCGCTTTCCGCGGAGGATCTGATCGATCCCCTGCCCGTCAAGTCCGGCGGAACCCACCCGATCGCTGCCGAGCCGGAGGAAAAGCCTGCGGAACCGGAACCGGTCCAGACGCCGGAGGAAGCCGCCAAGAGCGAGCACCGCAAAAAGATGGAGGCTATGGCAAGGGCGAGGGAAGCCTACTTTGCCAGCCTTCGCACCATGACCGCGGAACAGAAGGCCATCAAAGACGCGGATTTCAAGGCCCAGCTGGAGAAGGAAGCCCGCATCGGCACCCCTGCCGTCCGGGAAAAGCCGGTGGAGAAGACCCCCGAACAGATCGCTGCGGAAAAGGCGGAGGAAGCCCGGATCGCAGCGGAAAAGGAAGCGGCGGAACGGGCCGCAGCCATCGAACGGGCCAAGGCGGAGATGAAGGCCGCCCAGGAAGCCCACGACAGGGAACTGGGCATCGAACCTGCGCAGGAGCCTGCGGAAGAACCGGCAGAAAAGCCTGAGACACCGGAAAAGACCCTTCCCGCAGAGGAGACCCCGGCAGAAGAGCCGGCGAAGGAGGCTGAAGAGGAAAAAACCGCTCCCGTCCGCAGAAAGACGGAAGCCTTCGACGAACTTCTGGACGACGTGGAAGAGGAAAAGCAGCGGAAGGAAGAGCGGGAGCGCAGCCACTGGTTCCTGAAGTTCCTCCTTGCCCTGATCCTGGTCATCGCGGCCGCGGAGGGCGGCACCATCGCCCTGCGTCATTATGCACCGGATTCCCCCGCGTCCATCATCACCACGGGCATCGAACAGAACGTGATCCAGTTCGTGGAAAGCAGCGTGGATCAGATCAAGGCCAAGTTCCAGAAGGAAGAACCCCAGCAGGAGCAGCAGCCGGAAGACGGCCAGAGCGAAGAAGGCCCCGCCTTTGTGCTGTCGGACATCATCGCCGCCAGCAACAAGAACATCGGCTCCGTCACGGAGAACCTGGGCATCGGCTACGATTCCCAGAGGACCTATGATGTGCCGGGTCTGTCCGCTTCGGAGCTGGTCACCGACACCGCGGAGAAGACGGAGGTCTGCAAGACCCTCATTTCCTACAACAGCAGCTGGATCGATTTCGTGAACGGCGTCAATCAGGATTGCCTGGACTACATGAAGGCGGACGGCGCAGCCTACCGCAGCGCGGTCACCTTCGACAAGGTGGGCCAGATCACGGAAAAATTCCTGAAGCTGGAGATCGGCGAGATCCGCAGGACCGCCGACGCCTATTTCGTATTCGCCGGAGAAGCCATCGAGGTCACCGAAGGCGAAAACACCACCCGTTCCGCCGGCACCATACTCTATGAGCTGGTGAGGGTGGGCGAAGAACTGAAGATCAAGAATTACTATACCATCTCCCAGTAAGCGTCTGCAGAAAGGACACTGAATGGAAAAGAAGAAAAAGGGCGCAAAGGTTCGCATCGTCCTTTGCGTCCTCCTTTTATTAGCTGCATTGATCTACGCCCTGACGGGCTTCATTACGGACCTTCTCTGGTTTAAGGAGACGGGCTATGTTTCCGTCTTCCTGACGGAGATCATGACGAAGATCAAGCTGGGCATTCCGCTCTTTGTGGTCATCGCCCTCCTGATGCATCTCTTCCTGTCCGCCCTGAAAAAGGCCTTCCTCAGCAAGGGAGGCTACAAGCTGGAGGAGGCGGAGGGGAAAAAGCTGCGCAAGGCGGGCATCGCCCTCAGCGCTGTCTTCAGCATCGTAGTGACCGCCAGCATCATTTCCCAGCTCTGGTGGCAGATCCTGCAGTTCCTGAACGCCACCCCCTTCAATACGGCGGATCCCCTGTTCGGCAACGACATCGGGTTCTACGTCTTTAAGCTGGAATTCCTGGAAGCCCTCAGCGCTTCCGCTCTGAGCATCATCGCAGCCCTGCTGATCGCCACGGTCATCTATTACGTCCTTCTCATCAACCTCGTGGAGCCCGACGGCAGTCTGCCCCCGGAGGACGAGGCGGATACCTACGAGTACGAGATCCCCGGCGAGGAAGAGGAGCCCTTCGAGAACCCCTTTGGCGATACCCCGGCAGGACGCCTCATCTCCCTGTTCACCAAGGGAGGTTTTCGGCCCCAGGAGCCCAGGCGCAGGGAAACCAAGGATCTGAAGCAGACGGGCCATGCCATTCTGCGGGTGGCGGGCACCCAGATCGCCATCCTCGGCGTCATCGCCTTCCTTCTGCTGGCGGCCCGCTTTATGCTGGCCCGCTACGGCCTGCTGTACAGCGGCACGGGAGTGGCCTACGGTGCCGGCTACACCGATATCACCGTGACCCTGAACGTCTACCGCATCCTCATCGCTCTGTCCCTGATCTCCGCGGTCCTCTTCGTGCTTGCCCTGAAGAAGCGCAAGCTGATGCTGGGCATCACCTGCCCGGTGCTGATGGCCGTGGTTTTCGGCGTGGGAACTCTGGCCGCAGGAGCGGTGCAGAGCCTGGTGGTCTCTCCCGATGAGATCAACAAGGAGCGCGCCTATCTGCAGCACAACATCGACTACACCCGCATGGCCTACGACCTGCAGGGGATCAGTGTGCGGGACTACGTGCCCAAAAACGCCCTGTCCGTGACGGACGTGCTGGAGAACATGGGGACCTTCTCCAATGTGCGGATCAACGACTTCGAGCCCGCCCAGCAGTTCTACAACCAGACCCAGTCCATCCGTACGTACTATGAATTCAACGACGTGGACGTGGACCGCTACTACGTCAACGGCGAATATACCCAGGTCTTCCTGTCAGCCCGGGAGATCAACCAGAGCCGCATCGAGAACCAGTGGCTGATCCGGCACCTGAAATACACCCACGGCTACGGCATCACCCTGTCCCGGGCGGACAAGGTGACCAGCTCCGGCCAGCCGGACATGCTGATCGACAGCATCCCGCCGGTGTCTGAGGTGCCTGAGATCCAGATCACCAGGCCGGAGATCTATTACGGGGAATCCACGAACAACTACGTCATCACCAATACTTCCGAGCAGGAGTTCGACTATCCCAGCGGCGAATCCAACGTGTACTGTACCTATGAAGGAAATGGCGGCATTCCGCTGAACTTCTTCAACCGCATCCTCTTCGCCATCCGGGAGCGCTCCCTGAAGATGCTGGTCTCCACCAACATCAAGAGCGATTCGAAGATTCTGATCTACCGCAACATCAACGAAAGGCTGAACAAGATCGCCCCCTTCCTGATGTACGACGACGACCCCTATGTGGTGGTGGCGGACGGCAAGGTGTACTGGATGGTCAACGCCTACACCGGCAGCTCCTATTACCCCTATTCCGAGCCCTACAGCAAGGAGTCTGCTCTGAATTATATCCGCAATTCCGTCAAGGTGGTCGTCGATGCCTACAACGGCAATGCGGACTTCTATATCTGCGACAGCGCCGATCCCGTGGTCAGCACCCTGGCCAGGATCTATCCGAAACTGTTCAAGGGCTTTGAGGAGATGCCGAACGCCCTGAAGGAGCACGTCCAGTATCCCAACGCCATGTTTTCCATCCAGGCGGACGTTTTCCAGAAGTATCACATGACGGATGTGGCGGTCTTCTATCAGAACGAGGACCTGTGGGACATCGCCCGGGAAAGCTATGGCCAACTCGAGATGGAGATGACTCCGAACTACTTCATCATGAAGCTGCCCGGGGAGGACGAGGTGGAATTCGTCAGCTCTATCCCTTATACCCCCTCCGGCAAGAATAACATGACCGGCATCCTGACAGCCCGCTCCGACGGCGATAACTACGGACAGCTCATCCTGTACCGCATGCCCAAGGACCGCATCATCTACGGCCCTGCACAGATCGAGGCCCAGATCAATCAGGACGTGGAGATCTCCAAGGAGTTCTCCCTGTGGAACAACTCCGGCTCCACCTACAGCCGGGGCAACCTGTACGTCCTGCCCGTGGAAGGCGCTCTGCTCTACGCGGAGCCCATCTATCTGGAAGCCTCCAGCGGCAGCCTGCCGGAGGTGAAGCGGGTCATCATGTACTACGGCGACAAGCTGGCCTATGAATCCACCCTGGCGGAGTGCCTGAACAGCCTCTTCGGCGCAGGCGCCGGCGATCCCCTGAACACCGCATATCCCATCGAGACCGGCCGGCAGATGGCGGAGGCCATCGAAAAGGGCGAGGTCGATCCTTCCAAACCGCCGCAGACGCAGCCCGGCAGTCAGGAGACTGAACCGGGCGAAAACGCCGCCCCTGATTATCTGGAGCTGGCGGCCGAAGCCTATGAGAAGGCTTTGGAATATCTGCAGCAAATGAAAGACTATCTGGACAAGGCGAACGGCGTTTCCGAAGAGCCGTCCGAGCTTGCCCCCATCGATGAGGATAATTAAATATGTACGACAAAATGCTTTTTTCCATACCAGCTGAAAATCACAGCACAGAGGAGATCCGGCGCCTTCTGGAGGCCCATCCGGAGATCCGCTTCGTAAGCCTTGCCGCCGCCGACATCTACGGCAACGACACCGACGAGAAGATCCCCATCCGGGTGATGCTCAAGGACATCGACAAGTTCCTGGAGGAGGGTCAGCAGACCGACGGTTCCTCCGTACTGCTGCCGAAGATCGCAGACATCTCTGACGCCAAGGTGGACCTGATTCCGGACCGGAATGTGAACTGGTACGTGGATTACAACTTCAGCAATATCGACGATGAGACCGGGCTGCCCGTGGGCAGCATGCGCATCCCTGCCTTCCTGAAGCACAATGGCAGCCGGGACGTGGGCTCCCGGGTGATCCTGCGGGATGCGGTGGAGGTATTCCAGGCGGAATTCCTGCGGCTTCTGCGGGAGAATCCCTATATCTTCGAATATCTGCCCATCGACAGCGCCGAGGAGATCGAGGAGGTGCAGATGACAGCAGCCACCGAGATCGAATTTTACGTCAAGACGCCCCACGACGTGGCGGACAGAGACCGCCTGCAGGTGTCTCAGGAACTGAAGGAGCAGTACTGGAAGCGGACCATGGGTCCGGTGCGTACGGCCCTGGAGGATACTCTGCTTCTGCTGGACCGCTACGGCCTGAACATTGAAATGGGCCACAAGGAAGTGGGAGGCGTCAAGCCGGAGCTGCACAAGGGCGGCTACGAGCACATCATGGAGCAGCTGGAGATCGACTTCCGCTACTCCACGGCCCTGCAGGCGGCGGACAACGACTATTTCGTCCGCTACATCATCAAGGACGAGTTCCGCCGGCACGGTTTGGATGTCACCTTCATGTCAAAGCCGGTGGTGGGCGTCGCAGGCAGCGGCAAGCACACCCACTTCGGCGTGGCGGCCAAACTGAAGGACGGACGGGTGGTGAACCTGTTCTCCGCCCTGGATACGGACAAGGATTACCTCAGCCCCCTGGGCTACGGCGCCCTCATGGGCATGCTGAAGAACTACGAGGTGATCTCCCCCCTGGCCAACTGCCGCAACAACGCCTTCCAGAGACTGCAGCCCGGCTTTGAGGCGCCGGTCTCCATCTGCACGGCTCTGGGCCACAGCGTGGACAAGCCCTCCCGGAACCGCACGGTGCTGCTGGGGCTCATCCGTGACCCCCACAACCCCCTGGCCACCCGCTTTGAGATGCGGGCCCCCAACCCCAAGAGCAACACCTATCTGGTGCTCTCTGCAGGCTACCTGGCCATGCTGGACGGACTGGAGGCGGTGCTGAAAGCGAAGAAGACGCCGGAGGAGCTGTGCGCATCCATCTCCAAGGAATACGGGCAGGAGGACTTCTACCTGGAAAAGGACCGGGTATACCGGGCAGAGAACAACATCTTCGATGACTACACCCAGGAGGAGCGGCTGAAGCTCTTCGGCAAGTGCCCCCGGACGGTCTGGGAGAACCTGTGCTCCTTCCAGGAGTTCCCGGACAAGTACCAGGTATTGATGAAGGGCAACGCCTTCGCGCCCATCGATCTGGAGTCCTTCGAGGCTTCGGTGGTGGAGCAGTGGTCCTTCTCCCTGCGGGACCGCATCGTGCCGCAGATGGCGGAGCGCATCCATTCCTTCCGCAAGGCCCATGACAGCCTCAACTGCAAGCAGCTGGACGAGAACCGCTGGGAGGAGATCAACCAGCTGAGAAAGGACCTGATCCAGGATGGTCTGCACCACAAGTGCTTCCTGAGCCGCCTGGAGGAGGCCCTGGACAAGAAGGATTATCAGACTGCTTCCGACATGCAGATCGCAGCCCAGGAGAGTCTGGACCGGCTGGAAAAACTCTATGCCGCCTACCGGAAGAATATTTTGGATTAATACCACAAAAAATTTCTGAAAAAAATAAAAGTGAAGACAAATCCCACGAACGCTTCACAGGAAACACACAAAGGACCGTTATTCTTTACGTGTAGCAAGCAGCAGAGAGTGGGGGGCTCTTAACTCCCCGATAGTTTTCCTTCTATACAATAAAGATACACACATCCGGGAAAAGCGGCCTTTCGAGGCCGCTTTTGCTTTGCAGGAAAGGAGCAGACATGTACGAAGAACTGAAAGAAATATTGGACAAAGCCCGGCGCATCGTCTTTTTCGGCGGGGCAGGGGTCTCCACAGAAAGCGGCGTGCCGGATTTCCGCAGCGAAAACGGACTGTATCACGCCCAGCACAATTACGGAAGAAGCCCGGAGGAGATGCTGTCCATCGACTTCTTCGACAGCGATCCCGTTACCTTCTTTGATTATTACAAGAAGAACCTCGTCGCCACCTGGGCGAAGCCCAACCGGGCCCACAAGGCTCTGGCAAAGCTGGAGGAGCAGGGCAAGCTGCTGGCGGTGGTCACCCAGAACATCGACGGCCTGCATCAGATGGCGGGCAGCAAAAACGTCTATGAGCTCCACGGAAGCGTGCACCGCAACACCTGCCTGCGCTGCGGCAAAAAGTACGGCCTGGACTACATCCTGGACGAGGCGAACTGCGAGAACGGGGTGCCTAAGTGCAGCTGCGGCGGCATCATCAAGCCGGACGTGGTGCTCTACGGCGAGATGCTGGACAACGACTGCATCCGCGACACGGTCCGGGCGATCTCCAAGGCGGACGTGCTCATCATCGGGGGCACTTCCCTGGTGGTGTATCCGGCAGCGGGCTTCGTGCACTATTTCCAGGGGGACAAGCTGGTGATCCTCAACAAATCCGAGACCGCTGCGGACGACCGGGCGGATCTGGTGATCCACGACCCCATCGGAGAGGTATTGGGAGAATGTCTGAACATAGAAGCATAGAAAGACCCGGGACGGAAAGGGCGAAAACCGGCCTGCACAGGGGTATGGCGGCAGAATTCCTGGAGGACGCCAGGAAAAGCGCGGAAATCGTCAAAAAAGCGGGCCAAAAGGCCAAAGAAAAGGCGGATATCCCCGGACCCGGAGAAAAGACCGCCCTGGTATTGTCCGGCGGAGCTGCCCGGGGCGCCTATGAGATGGGCGTCTGGCAGGCGCTGCAGGAACTGGGCGTGCGCATCGACATGGTGTGCGGTACCTCCATCGGAGCCATGAATGCCTACATCGCGGCTTTGGGTGCCTATGAAAAGGCCCGGGACCTCTGGCTGGACATGAAGACGGAGGAAGTCTTCAACTTCGACCGCGTCCTGCAGGAAGGGGGAGGCAGCTTTACGGACATCCGGGATATGCTGGCGGCGGATTTCCCCGAAGAGGCCGTCCGCTCTTCCATCGTGGATTTCGGCCTGTGCACCGTCCGGCTGAATGAGGAGGGCTCCATGGATCCGTCCACCTGGACACCCCTTTATCTGTGGAAGAAGGACATCCCCCGGGGCCGTATGATGGATTACGTGCTGGCCAGCTGTTCCTGCTATCCGGTGGTGAAGCCCTACGAGATCGACGGCAGGAAGTACCTGGACGGCGGCTTCTACGACTACATCCCCATCCGCATGGCCCTGGACGCCGGGGCGGACCGCATCATCGCCGTCAATCTGGAGGCGGTGGGCCGGGTGCAGGGAGACGATATCCAGGAAGCCGGCAGCCGGCTGACCATGATCGAGCCCTCGGACGAGCTGGGTCTCTTCGTGGTGTTCGACCCTGCCAACACCCGCCGCATCATGCGCATGGGGTATCTGGACACCATGAAGATCTACGGCGCCTTCGAGGGAAACCGATACACCTTCATAAAAGGTTCTATGGATCACCGCAGCCTGACGGCGGCGGAACGGGCAGGGGAGGTGCTCGGGCTGGATTCCGGAGTGATCTATTCGAAGCAGTCGTACCGCAGCGCGTTGGCAAAGGGGCTCGAAGAGTGCCGCAAAGCGTTGAACAGCAGCAGACTCGAGGGCGATCTGAAGAAACTCTGGGCGGAGGGACTGTCCTGGAAGACCGTCAAGACCGGTCTGGAAAGTCTGGGCGAGTATTCCCGGCAGTCCGTTTTCCTGGGACTCTGCGATACCGTAAAAAAACAGAACGCGGAACGCGCTCTGTCGGAAACCCCGGTGCGGGGCACTATGGCAAAGGATTACAATGCCGCCCTGTGGCTGGTGCGGAACGGTCTGGTCTAGCGGCAGACCTCCGCGATCTTTGCGATGGCGGATTCGATGTACTGGGACGGGGTCTTGTCCTCGGTGCCCGCAGCGAAGATGCCGCAGCGGTTGACGGGGATCAGCACCTTTAAGGCCGGACTCTCGGAGATGGCGAGGGCCATGGCGGGGGTCACTTCGCCCAGCAGGGCATTGGCCGAGATGATGCCCATGGGGCCTGCGATAATGTCCGCGCTCTTCGCGTTCACCAGAACGGGGTTCTCCCCGGTGGCGGCGGCAGAGGCCCCGCCCTTGAGCATGGCTTCCGTGGCCATGGAATTCGTGCCGATGGCTATGAGTTCGCAGGGAATGTTCTGCCGGATGATCTGCTCGACCAGCGCGCGGCCCATCCTGCCGCCCTGGCCGTCGACGATGACTACCTTCATAAAAAAGCCTCCGCTAAAACGTCTGTTACAGTTATTTTAGCGGAGTTTTGTTTTGATTACAAGTTTTCAGCCAGCTTCCGGACCTCTTCCAGGATCAGACCCTGATCTGCGCGATGCTGTGCGGATGCTTGAATTTTACTGAAAAACCGATATAATAATAGCGTCACCATGAAGGTGATCGAGCAAAGGACAACGCCACGAAGGCTGCTCATTATTTTGGCATGCCTTTCGTGGTTTTTTATTCGGATGAAATTACAGCAGGATTTACGGAAAAACAGAAGACGGAATGGAGCAGCGGTGGCAGCTTTGGCAGCCGTCATGATCTGCCTCGCTTTCGTCTGCATTTTTGTCGGTTCTTCCCTCATGACCCTGCAGGAAGGACTGGACGCACTGGCCAAACAGGGCAGCTCCGCCAACGTGCGCATCATCTGGAACATCCGCATTCCGCGGGTTCTGGCCGCCATCATCGCAGGCGCGGGCCTTTCGATCGCCGGGCTGGTGATGCAGACCAATCTGAACAATCCCATGGCGTCCCCTTCGACGCTGGGCGTTTCCAACGCCGCCGTGTTCGGCGCCAATCTGTCCATCATCGCCTACGCCGGGGGATTCCTTTCCACCGGCAACAACCTGAACGGCTACACCGCCGGCATGAATCCCTACGCCACGTCCATGATGGCCTTCCTGTTTTCCACGATCTCCATCCTGCTGATCCTCGGCCTCTGCCGGCTGCGGACATTTGCGCCGGGTGTCGTGGTGCTGGCGGGCATCGCCATCGGTTCGGTCTGGACCGCTGCGACCACGATCCTGCAGTTCTACGCCACGGATGTGGGCCTTTCCGCCGCGGTCATCTGGACCTTCGGCGACCTGGGCCGCGCCACGTACCGCACCGACCTCATCATGGCGGCCGTTGTGCTGGCCGGACTGCTGTTCTTCCTGCTGGCCGGCTGGCGGTTCAACGCGCTGCTGTCCGGTGACGCTGCAGCCAAGAGCATGGGCGTCCACGTGGATCTGCTGCGCTTTGCCTCCATGCTGGCGGCATCGGTGATCACGGCAGTCTGCGTGTCCTTCCTGGGGATCATCGGCTTCGTGGGCATCATCTGCCCCCACGTGGTCAAGCGCCTGCTGGGGCAGGATCACCGCGTGTCGGTGCCGGCCTCCGCGCTGGCGGGCAGCACCCTTCTGCTCCTGGCGGATACGCTGTCCCGGAGTATGGGGAACGGTTCCGCGCTGCCGGTGGGCGCCATTACGTCCCTGCTGGGCGCACCCTTCTTCCTTGCGATCATCTTCTCGCGGAAAGGAGGGCAGCGCTGATGCTGGAGATCAGGGATCTGAAATTCCGCTACGGCAGGCGCTCGCCCTGGGTGCTGAACGGGACCTGCCTGGAACTGAAGGACGGGGAGATCGGGATTCTGCTGGGCCGCAACGGGTCCGGCAAGACGACGCTGTTCCAGACCATCCTCGGCATCCTGAAGCCGGAGAGCGGGCAGATGCGCTTCGATGGGCAGGATCTGCTCCGCATGACCCGCAGAGAGCGGGCGAGACGCATTGCCTACGTGCCGCAGACCATACAGTTCGGCGCCCTGTCCGTCTTCGATACGGTGCTGATGGGCCGGCTGTCGTATTTCGGCCTGCAGCCCGGCGCGGAAGACGCGGAGGCGGTGGAGCGCATCCTTCAGGATATGCAGCTGGAAGCCCTTGCGGCGCGCAACGTAGAGGAACTGTCCGGCGGAGAACGGCAGAAGATCGCCATTGCCAGGGCGCTGGCCCAGGAACCCCGCATGCTCGTGTTCGACGAACCGACGGGCAATCTGGATATCGCCAACGAACAACTCATCCTGGCGGAGGCGAAGCGGGTGGCGCGGGAGAAGAACATCGGCATCCTGACCTCCCTCCACGACCTCAATCAGGCTCTGGAGCTGGGGGACCGCTTCTTCTTCATGAAGGAGGGACAGATCCTTCATGCGGGAGGGCCGGAGACCGTCACAGAAGAAGTCATCGAAGAGATCTTCGATGCGCAGGTGCGCATCGCGGATATAGAAGGGAAAAGAATCATCATCAACGGAGGAAAACCATGAAACACAAGAGAATCCTTGCCCTGCTGCTGGCAGCGGTCATGACGCTCGCGATGGCGGCCTGCACATCCCAGCAGCCGGCGGAACCCGCAGAGCCCGCGCAGCCGGCGGAGGAACCTGCCGCAGAACCCGAAACGGCGGAAGAGATCACCATTACCGATATGATTGGCCGGGAAGTGGCCGTCACGCCGGGAAGCTACTCCAGGGTCGTCTGCATCGGCGCCGGCGCGCTGCGCATGTACTCCTATATCGGAGACGTCGCGCTGCTGTGCGGTGTGGAAGATATCGACAACCTCTCCCTGACGGAGCGTCCCAAGATGTTTGATTCCGTGGCCCGTCCCTACATGCTGGCCTACGGCGACAGCTTTAAATCGCTGCCTTCCTGCGGCGTGGGCGGACCGAACGCGCAGGCTGCGGAGGCGGAAAAGATCCTGGCCTGCGGACCGGACATCGTCATTTCCGAGTATGAAGACGTGGAAAAGGAAGACGCCCTGCAGGAGCAGCTCGGCGTTCCCGTGATCACCCTGAAGGCGGGTCCCGCGGGCGTGTTCGACGAGGGCTTCGCCGGCTCCATG
>JAEEGL013493514.1_pt1 | contig 12784 bp, 9 predicted proteins | sample 9134231 | NCBI WGS metagenome assembly JAEEGL01 (sample SAMN16246548, study PRJNA631951) | gut metagenome | biome: gut microbiome; feature: rumen; material: fiber-attached | host: Bos | place: Iran: Karaj | collected 2018-10 | reverse complement strand
GCCATGCGTCGTCGGTCATCTCGTGCTTAAGCGCGGCGTCGAGCCGAACAATCGCGATGTCAAGGAACCGGTTCACTGTTCCCGCGGGTATCCCCTGCGAGAGGTCTGTTGCTGCAGCGAGTTCCTCCGCCGGGATTGCCGCGATCGGCTCGACTTCCGTGGATCCATACACGGCGCTCACGCGCGTCCCTGGGAAAGCCGACGAAAGCTCGGCCGCAAGCTCCGGGAAGACCGCCGCTCCGCCCACGTGGAGCGCGCGGAGCGTCGGGATCGGGTTCCCCCCGCGCGCTGCCTGGGCGAGACGCCGGTAGAACGCGGGAGAACCGGCCGTGGTCGTAACGCCCGCACTTCGCGCCTCAGCGGCCACTCGTGCAGGGTCGATCTCGGCTGGCCTGGCGGGGTTGAAGGCGGGGATCAGTGTGGTCACGCCGCAGGCGATGTTGTTGAGCGCGAATATGGGCAGAGTCGCAAGGTCCACATCTCCCTCGCGCACGTCGAGCGACTCGGTGAGCGCCTCGTGCTGGGCCCACAGGAACCCGCAGGTGCGGAGCGCCGCCTTGGGCACGCCAGTGGACCCCGTGGTGAAGGTGATCAGCGCGGGGTCTTCCGGCACGCAGTCCGCCGGCACAAAGTCCGCGGAAGCGTCGCGACGCCCGAACCACGGGAAGAGGCGCACCGGTATCCGACGCAGCGACTTCGACTTGAGCAGCAGGAGATACGCCTTCGGGATGGCGATGTAGGCCTTTGCCTCCGCGAGCTGCGCCGCGTAGTCGAGCCGCTTCGGATCGGCCCAAGCGTCCAGAAACACAGCGACAGCCCCGATCGCAAAGACGGCAAGCAGTATCTCGTAGAGCGCAATCCCCATCGGCACGAAGATGACTACGCGGTCGCCCTTTCCGACTCCGCATCGGCGGAGTTCCGCCGCGCGCCGCTCGACGCGTGCGCGGAAGTCGCCGTATGCGAGCGTCCGTCCGCGGTGGATCAGCGCCAAGCGGTCAGGCGACTCTTCGGCGAAGCGGCGAAGGCTTTCGTAGAGGTTCGCGTTCATCAAAGCTCCTTGGCGTAGAGCCGGTAGCGCCGGCAGACTTTCGCATGCGCGTGGTTGCCGATGTTGGACGAGACGTTGTCTTCGTGCATCAGCGCATGGTAGGCCAGCTTGAAACCGTCTTCGTACGCGGTCTTCGCCATCCGCTCCACCAGAAGCCCGCCCAAGCCGCGGCAGTCGCGGTCGGGCAATACCGCAATCGTCTTGATAACGTATTCCGTTCCAGGCGGCGCATAGGCGTTGGGGAATCCGAACACGAAACCTACGGGCGTGCCGTCGGCGCGCCGCGCTATCGCCGCGTCGTGGGGGCGAAGCCTTCCTACGATCGGCGCGTACTGCGCAACAAACGCCTCCCGCGTCACCGGGGCGTAGACGAAGTTGTTGCGGAAGCTCACGACCGACACGTCGTAAATGTCGTTCAGCTCATCCGCGATGCAGTCTGGCCTGAAATCGCAGACCGACACCCCGCGCGCCGCCAATATCCGCTCGGCCTTCTCGAGGCGGGGAAAGGAATCGGGGCCGAGGGGGAAACAGGACGACGTGTAGTTCGCGATCACGCGGTATCCGAGCGACTCCCACAGCGCGCAATAGTAGGCGGGGTTGCGCGGCTCCAGCGGAAAGAGGCATGGCGCCCCGTCGGGGAGGGCAAGCCGGTATGGCGCCCATGTCGTGCCGTTCATCGGGCCGACGACCCGCCGCTGGCCGTCTTCGCGTATCCTGGCCTCGGCGGCGCCAAGAACTGCGGCGGCACACTCGGCGGAGTCGATGCACTCGAACGAGCCGACAAGTCCGGGCGTCTCCCCGAGGTACGACACGTCCGGGTTCGTCCACACCGCGGCGCGCGCAAGAACCGTGCCGGATCCGTCGCGAACAACGAAGAAAGGAAGTCCTTCCGGGGCTCGCTCGCCGGCGTACAGCGCGCCGTATATCCGGCGCGGCAGCGATTCGAATAGGTCGCGCGTTTCGGAAGACAGGACAAATGGCTCAGCGTTTTTCATAGGCCCTCACAAGCAAAAAGGAGATGATCAGCGAAGCGGCGTAGACCGGCGTCGACACCATGAGGTCGGACCAGCCACCGAGCTTCTCGACGAGGTTGAAGCCCATCACCGTCAGGAACGGCAGCGCCGCCAGGGCGAAGACGGTGCGCACCTCGGCAAGGCGAAGCGTACTGCTGTAGTGCGCGGCCACAATTCCGATGCACGTCATAAGCCCCCACCAGAACGAATGCAGCCCGCTCGCGAGGTAGACGAGCAGCGCAGTCACGACGCGTCCCGAGCCGTGCATCACCCCGAGCACGCGCATGGAGACGCACACAAGCGCAATGGAACCAGCCAGATACACCACCTGGCGCGTCATCGCCGCAAGGTCGGGATGCGCGTTCTTGATGAGTATCGCCATCACCCCGATCGGAATCGCCAGGTTGTCCGCGCCGCCAAGCGAAACGGACTCGAACAACGTCACGATCACGCCGATCATGAACGCCAGCACGGACGCCTCCGGCGGGGCCATCTTCAGGTACAGCAGCAGGATGTGGTGCACAAGCGCGTACGTCACGAGGAAGAAGAAGAACGAGCCCTCAAGCGACCTGCAGTCATCGCCGTCGACTCGGTAGCGCAGACGCCCGTACCGCTCGCCTACCAGTGCCGCGGCGGTGTCGGAGAGCGCCAGCACGAGGATTGCGATCTCGTAGAACGCGAAGCAGCCGTAGAACGTCGCGAGCAGATAGCACAGATAGAGCGCAACCGGATGCAGCAGGCCGCCGTAGGAACGGCGGCTCACGTCGTTTACGGCGTGAAGCTTCCCGCGCCGCCCAAGCCACAGGATGAGAAGGAAGAACCCGCCGCAGATCGCCAGCACCGACCAGTGCGAATGGAAGAGCACAGGGAATAGAAGCGCCGTCGCGCAGCCGCCGATGTGCAGCATCTTGCGCGACTGCTCCGGCGAAAGCGTCCCCGTCCGGCGAAGGAACTCCCCGAGGCCGAACACTGCTCCCGTCGCAGCCGCCAGCACGGCGGCCCCGATGCACTCACGGATGAAAAACGTCCACATGGTAGGCTCCGTAGAAAAACGCTTGGTTTTCGGCGAAGAGGCTGTCCGCGCGCTCCGCGTCGCTCGTGAAGCTTCCGGGGCGAACGTCCGCCAGCGCCCGCGGAAGCATCATGTTGTAGTATGCATAGACCGCGCCCGGCGCGGAACGCGACGTCAGCTCGTCCACCGTTCCGCGGAAAAGGTCTGGCCCCATGTACTCGAATATGTCGGAAAGGTTGAGGAAGTCATATCCTCCATCCTCGCGCGCGAGCTCCGACGGTGCGCCCTGCACGAAGCGAAGCCGGTCAAGGCGCGACCGGATGCGCTCGAAGTTCTCCTCCCTTGCGTAGTGCGGCAGCACTCCGTCAAAAGACCCGAGTATCGTGTAGCGAAGGTAGGGGTTGTCGTCCGTGGGGAGCTCCGACATCGCGCGCTCCGCCCGCTTCCATATCTCGCCCGATATGGCTACCTTGCTGACGTAGCGGAAGAACTCGGGGTCGCGCCCGAACCGTCCCATCACCCATCGGTTGAAGAACAGCTTGAAAAGCAGCCTGTAGCGCAGGTTCGCCCACGTCCCGCCGAAGAACGCCCTTCTCTCCTCCAGGCTCTTCGCCCTCAGCAGCTCGCGCCGCTCGGACATCGTGTGCGTCAACGGCAGGATGCGGTTGGCGAAGATGCGGAAGTACGACTCGAACTTGCCCGCGTCGACCACGCCGCGCGCAATCGGCCCGGGCGTTGCGTCATACCGCGCGGCGGCGGAATCCGCCAGCGCCGCGCGGACCTTGCCGCGGTAGAGCTCCAGACGCTCGTCACCCGATGCCGGCGCGAATCCGAGGAAACGGAGAAAACCGGCGTGGTCGAGCGTCCTGAACGCCGCGGCCTTGAGCTCGCAGAGGTCAAGCTGGGCGCGGTTCAGGTCGAAGGCCGTGACAGACTCGGCGTCGCCGCAGAGCAGCGAGAACGAGTTGTCGCCGGCCGATGCAATGGAAAGGCAACGCGCCTTTGGCGGGAGGACGCCGAGCAGTAGCCGCGGGTCCTCCCAGCAGTTCGCGTAGCGCACGAAGTCAAACTTCGCCCGGTCTTCGACAGCCTGCGCAGTGCTCATGAATTCTCCTTTCCGATGCGGCGCACCGTCCCTGCCGCTCCGTCAAGCTCCACCGTGTCTCCGTCCTTCACCGCAGCGAGAAGCCCGTTCACTCCGACAACGCAGGGGATGCCCAGCTCCCTAGTCAGGATCGCCGCGTGGGACAGCACGCTGCCGCGCTCCACCAACACGCCTTTGGCAAGCGGGAAAAGCGGGCCCCATCCCGGATCCGTACGCTCTGCAACAAGGATGCAGCCTGCAACGTCAACCGCATGCGAGAGGTCGCGGATTACCCTGGCAGTGCCCCGCACCGAACCTCGGCAGCAGCCGATCCCCGTCAGCACGTCGGTAGGAATTCCCTCCACCGCCGCCGGCGCGCATTTCTGCGCCACGGGAACGCCTCCCCGTGTCTCGAAACGCTCGGGCGGCGATTCCATTCCGGCATAGGAGTCGAACAGTGCGCGACGCGACGCGACAGCGGCACGGAAGCCGTTCGCATCCGCGCACCCCTTCGCATATCCCAGCACCTCCGGAAGCGTCAGGTAGAAGACGTCCCTTGCGGAGTCGAGGAACCCTCCCGAGGCGAGGCGCGCTCCGAAGGCCAGCATTATGCGCCGGATGACGGCGAAAAGCCTCGTGCGCTCGAAGCGCAGGTTCTCGCGGTTGGAGACGTACCGGCGCGCGGCGTTCCTGAGCCTGGCGAAGAGGAACCTGCGCAGCGGGTGGCCGTTCAGCGCCGAAAGGTCTACCGCCGGAGGCGCAGACGGCTCTGGAGGAGGCACCGCAACGTACCCGCGCAGCATCGCCAGAAGCGGCCTTGGGTCCATGTCGTACGTAACCGTCTCGAGCTTCAGCTCGCCCATGCAGCGCCCGCCGAACTTCTTCAGGTACGCGCGCCAGGCCTCGGCGAACGCGGGATGGTCCGCCAGGCCGGACAGGAACGCTTCGCCGCCCGACGACTCCAGCTTTGCGCGCAGCGCGGGATCGGCGCGGACGATGCCGGCCAGTTCCGAAAGTCGCCGCATCGGCTCCGCCGAGACGATGTCGCCTACGCCGACAAGCATGTCGTTCTGCATCGTGCCGGCGCAGTCCACGCCCCACGCGGCGAGTTTCTTCTTGAGGAGCCCGTACGCGACCATCGCGAAGAAGTCGTTCACAAGCGGCGTCCGCCAGCCGACGATGAACTCGCGCTCGAGCCCGTCGTAGACGCGCGCGAGCTCCGCCGCCGAGCTATCCGCGAAGTCCTCCGCCTCGAGCGGCGAAACGACCTCGTCGAAGCGCGCGCGGAACCTGCGCACGCGGCGCGGAAGAGTGAACGCGTAGCCGAGTATGCCGGCAAGCGTCGACAGGACGCGCAGCATCTCCGGACGCCGCGACGGACGGATCGACGGCTTGTCCTTCAGCGGCTCCTTCACGCCCATCATCGTCTCCATGAACGGCGCGTTGAGCCTGTAGCCCGGCAGCATCATCAGCACACGGTACCAGTTGCGGAGGTTGTAGTAGAAACGCCCGCGCCAGTGACCCAGCATGTCGAACGCATCCGGGTTCGCGTCGATGAGCGCCTGCTCGACGCCGAGCGCGCGGCAGAACTGGCGGTACACGGCGGAGTAGACGCGGCAGGCAAAGGAGAAGGTAAGCGGCAGCGTGACGCCTGGATAGCTTTCGACTATGTTCGAGTTGTCCCACAGGACCGCTTCCTCGTCCGGGTCGGGCAGCGTGTCCAGCGTTGTTATCGGACGCGTCTGCAGGACATGCAGCAGACCGTCCCCGGAAAAGGCCCACTCGACGTCCTGGGGGCGGCCGAAGGCCTTAGAGACAGCCTGCGCCAGCGCGGCCACCTGCTTGACTTGCTTGTCCGTCAGCACGGGTTCGGTGCGCGCCGCGCCGGTCAGCGACACGCGTTCCGTGCCGCCGTCCGGCGCACTGCCGACGGCGTGGACCTTCTCCGCCACCGCCGCCTCGACCGCTTCACCACGCACAACGTACGTATCGGCCTCGGCGCTTTCGGAGACAAGCCCCTCGCCGAGCCCGCGCACGGCCGACACCGTAACGGCCCGTCGCGATCCCGTCTTGAAGTCGACTGCGAAAGCAACGCCGGCGGCCGCGGCATCGACCATTTCCTGGACGACGACGTTCATCCTCAGCTCGGACGCCTCGACGCCGTGCGTACGGCAGTAGGACAGCACGACATCGGATCTGCACGAGGCGCGCACTTCTGCCACGGCGTCGGCGAGTCCTTCGCGCGGCACGGCAAGTCGCGTCGCGAACTGTCCGGCAAAGGAACGCGCGCCACCGTCCTCAGCCGATGCAGACGAGCGCACGGCGAAACGCCCGACCGCGCCCAGTCCCGCCGCCGCAAGTCGCGCAGGAAGATTGTCCACAGGGTCTTCCGGTCCGAGCACAATCCAGCGCGGCACCGGAAATCCGAGCTCGACGAGGCGCGCGAGGTTGTCTGCCTTGCCGCCGTTCACCGCGTCCCCCATCCGCAGATGTGCGGCACCGCGCCCACGAAAACGTACATTGCAACCGTCCAGACGCCTGACGCCACCTCTATGCCGCGGCCTGTCTTGCGGCCAAGGAGAAACGCGACCGCAGGCGCCGCCGAGCCGAGGAACGCCGGAGTCAGCCACATGGCGCCCGTGGCAAGAAAACCGCGCGCATGGCAGCAGCCGAGGGCAAGCCCCCACGTTAGCGTCAGGAGGACGAGCCATATCGCCGCGGCGCGGAAGCGTCCCCAGAGCGCCGAATAGGTCTCGACCCCCGGCTCCTCGTCCTCGGGCGAACGGATCTTGCGTCCGATCTCGATGATGCAGCCATTGGTGAATGTGAGCGCCAGGAAGAGGAACATGCCCGCAGGCAGGCGGAAACCTCCGACGACCCAGTCGAGCCCGGATGTGTAGAAGTCTATGAGAGGCATCACCATCATGTGCGAGAGCATGTAGGCGACAGGATGCCGGCGAAGCCACTCTGGCACAAAGAACTCCCTCCACATGAGGAGCAGGTAGCCAAGCGAAAGCGCGAGCGGCGCCAGAAGCCAAGGCGCGGTGCAGGCGTTCGCAACTACGATGAAGGCGATGACTCCGAGAATCAGCGCGCGCAGCTCGCCGAACGAGACAAGTCCGCGCGGCACGGCACGGTATGGACGGTACTTCGCGTCGTCAGCTGCGTCCTTGAACTCGTCGAACAGCCGAAGCAGGAAGAAAAGACCGAAGGACGTCGCGACGCCCACGGCCATAACCCCTGCCCCGGCAAGGCCCGTCCTTCCGCCGCTCATCGCGGAATACCCCGAGGCGGAGAATGTGAACGCCGCGACGAGCGGCAGGTACTGCTGCAGCGGGAAGCGCTCCCGCTGGTATATCCAGAAGCGGACAGGCAAAGGCCGCAGGTTGTCCCTAAGGTCTACAGGACGGTCCTTTTCCATAGCTCCCCGCGCGCACTTCCGGCCACGCGACGCAGACGACTCATGTTTGCTTTCCTGTGTCAACTTTGAATATCCTTTGAGTTGGTGCGCTCGGTGAAACGGTCCCCGCCGTTTCAAGTCACTGGTGGTCCTTGCCGATGAACTCGCAGGGGGCCTTCGAGGCGCAGAGGCCCTGGACGAACCTAACGCCGTACGTTACGTGCGTAACGAACACGCCGAGCGCGGTAACGAGCCAGCGGACCGGATTTAGGCTGATTGTGGTCACGGCGACGAGAAGCGCGTAGAGGCCAAGAGGCAGCGACGCGAGGAGAAAGAGCGGACCGGGCACGCGGAGGAAATGCGAACCGCTAAGATGCTCGAAGCCAAGCGAAAACGCCGCGGCGACGCATAGCACTATGAGATACGCCACGAACAGCGTCGGCACGAAGTACGAGAAGTGGAGGGAGTTCTCCGGGAAGCGCTTGCAGAAGTACCCGCGGTGGAACGCGTAGCGCCCGAGCTGGCGCAGGTGCGCGCCGAAAAGAGCGCGCCTGTGGTGGAACACCGTCGTCCACGGGTCGTACACGATCCGCTTGCCGGCGGCGAGAATGTCGCGGCACAGAAGCGTGTCCTCGCCCGGCCAGAAGTCGGTGCGGTAGCCGTTGAAGGAACGGAGGAGTGAAGTGCGCACGAAGAGGTTGCAGCTCGGATAGTCGTCTATCTGCCTGAGCGTCCTTCCTCCGACGTAGCGGTAGCGGTAGTTGCCGGAGACAAGCGGATTCGCGTACACCCTTCCGCCCATGCGCGCCATGAAGCCGTCGTCTGGCGGAGTCACGCCTGGACCTCCGACCGCCCCCACGTCGTCGAACGCGAAGTACTTCACGGCGAACTCGATCCAGTGCGGGTCGGGGTATGCGTCGTCGTCGATGAACGCGACTATCTCGCCCTTCGCCTCGGCAATGCCCTTGTTGCGCTTCTCGGCGGGACGCACCTTCCCTGTCGGGATGGTTGAAAGTCTGAAGTTTGAAGTTTGAAGTTTAGAGTTTGAAGGGTCCAGCGATTCGTCGGGCAGAACTATGACCTCGAAGTTGCCGTATGTCTGCTTTTCGAGCGCGTCGAGGCACTGCCGAAGCATAGGGGAGTCGTTGGGGCACGCGATCACAACCGACACAAGCGGCTTCTTCTCGAGCGGCGGCGGGACCTCGACCTTCGCATAGTACTTCAGCAGACGCAGCCGGTAGAATATGGCCAAGGTGTCGACCATCACGCTCTTTACCGCCTGCGGCCTCAGGCACCCGAACTTGTTGCCGAACCTGAGCGTCACTGGCGCCTCGGATATCTTCGCGCCGCGTCCGTGGGCGATCGCGAGCAGCTCAAGGTCGAAGGCGAACGCCTTCACGAGCATGCGGTCGAGCGCCGCGCCGAGAACCTCCCTGCGGAAGAGCTTCATCCCGACCTGCGTGTCGGTCGCCGGAAGGCCTACGAGAATGCGCACCATCGTGTAGTAGACCATGCTTGCGAGCCTGCGGTGCCATGGGTACTGCACCTCGGACTTGGGATGGCGCTTCGACCCAAGCACTATGTCCGACTTGCGTGCCGCCATCGAGTCGAAGAACTCGGGGATGCGCGACGGACTCAAATCCAGGTCGCCGTCGAGAAGCATTACGAACTCGCCGGTAGACGCCTTGAACCCTTCCTTCAGCGCGTTGCCCTTCCCGGCGTTTACGGCAACAAACACAGGCTTGACGCGCGACGGATTCGCAGCCGCGGCCTTGCGCAGCTCTTCCGCTGTGTTGTCCGGACTACCGTCGTCGACCGGAACTATCTCGTATTCGATGTTCCCGTCGAGAACCGACGCCACCTGGGCGACGTTCTCGGCAATGGTCCCGCCGAGGCAGTACGCAGGCATGATGACGCTGAGACGCCCGTTGCCGAGCGTCTCCCTTGCCGCCTTCCAGCGATCATTCTCTTCCGGGATGGACATGTGGTGAATTTTACCAAAACCGCAGTCCAAGGGGAAGCGCGGTTTGACGGTGAGGAGGCGAAATGGTAAACTATCTCCAACAGGCCGTACTGCGGCCTGGATGTTCTGCCCCTTAACGAACACAACAAATCCATGCGCTCATGATACTAGGCGTCGAAGGTGCCATAATCGAGTCTGTTTTCGGCTGCTCTCCAGAGGAGGCGCAGGACAATGTCGGCTTCCTATCGCCGCTGTTCGGCGAGGAAAAGGCCAAAGCCATAGTAAAATCAAGCGGCTTCTCCACCAGGCGCGCCGTCAAGCCCGGCACCCATATACTCGACCTGGCGCTTCCGGCCGCCCGCGCCGCAATTGCCGGAACCGACGCATCTTCCATAGGCGGAGTCGTCTTCGTGACGTTCTCCTCAGACATGCGCTACCCGTCGTGCGCCCAGCACGCGGCGGCGGAACTTGGCCTGCCACGCGACTCAGCCGCTTTTGACGTCCAGCTCGCATGCGGAGGCTATCCGTACGGCCTCTACCTCGCCGCCAGGCTCGCGGCCGACTCCGGGAAACGCGTCCTGCTTCTCGACGGCGACGTGCAGACGGCATTCCTCTCGCCATCCGATCCTGCCACGAACGCGGTGATGGGAGACGGTGCATCGGCGACGCTGATAGCGCCGGGCGGATCTGGCAAATGGAGGTTTTCATTCCTAACGGACGGCGCCAAGGGAGCATCCTTGAACTGTCCGGCCGCCGGACCGGTGTCAATGCAGGGATTCGAGGTCTTCCAGTACGTACTCGGCGAAGTCGCGCCGTTCATAAGGAAGTTCGCCGCCGAATGCGGCTGTCCACCTGACGCCAAGTTCGTGCCGCACCAGGCCAACCTCTACATGATCCGCCAGCTCGCAACCGCTGCAGGATTCGCGTCAGACAAACTCCTCATGTCCGGCGACCGCTATGGGAATCCAGGAAGCGCCTCCGTGCCTATAACACTTGCGGCCGAAGGCGAAGGAAGTTCCGGCAGCTACCTTCTTGCTGGGTTCGGCGCCGGGCTCTCAGCCTCCGCGGCACTCGTATCCATCGGCGAGAATTGCCGACGGGGCATCGTGCATTTTTGATTCTGTGTCATTTTTAGACACTACTGTCATTTTTTGACAGCGACATCAACTTGTCTATTTGTTGTGGCCATTTATTTCACAATTATGGCCCAGAATAGCAACAATTCCCTTCCATTCCCATCTTGGCACGGCAATTGCTAACATGGTGACGTCAACTAAGGAAGGAGAAAAGACAATGCACATCGACGAAATTTTTGTCTATCTGGTTGTAGCGGCCGTCAGCGGTCTGGTGACCACCATGGTCGTACTAGGATGGAACCGGCCCTTTTTTCGTTCCGCTGGCAAAGCGGCTAATGCGTATGGCTCGCGTTTCCCTATGCCGATTGCGTGCTCCGCGCGCCGGCGAAGATAATGAAGCGTGCCGGAAACTCAGCTTTCAGACGCGAAGCATCCGGACGCACATGACGCAAACCTGCACTCGCGGCAGTCCGGATGGGCTGAAAGGCAGAACTCGCGGTGTACCTGGATGAGCCCCTGTATTAGAATGCCGTTGCCGGAATACAACGACGGATTGTGGTCCCTTCCAAGGATGCGAAACGCCGTAAGCCTCACTGGTGCACTGATATCCTCCGGAGGAAGCCTGTCCGGCAATTCATGCATGCGCCCTTCCGCCATCGCAAGGGGGACAAGCACATTCGCTACTATCGCCGCGGCCCTTCCCGCCCCTATTGGCGGCGCACCAGTCTGCGCTGGCTGCGAACGAATTATATCCACCGCCGTTTTGAGACCCTCGCGCGTGTACAGATCGCACTCGTCCAGGTCCTCAAGCAGCCCAGGACCTCGCGCAAAGAGCGCCGCGGCCGAGGCAAGGCGCCTTTCGGGGGAATTGGACGGGCGTACATTCGCGCACCGCCACTGGGCATCGCCACCTGCCTTCAGCCCAGCCACCGTCTTGAGGCTTGTGAACGCGAGCTCGGCGTCATGCGGCAGATCTCGCCACGGCATTGCAGCGGCAACCTCGCGAAATGGGAACGCATTGTACTTGTAGCCAAGCGCGGCAAGCGTCTCCTCGTAGAACACCTGCTCCCTGCACCCCCTTCGCACCAGCAGCGACTTCATGCGACGGGCCTTGAACTCGAGCCTTCGGACTCCAGCCGCGCGTATCAGCGACAGCGCGAAGTCGGTGCGCCCAACGAGCGCCTGCTCGCATGGACGCGGGCCCGCAGGGAGCTTGGCGTAGGGATAGGCGCCGAGGTCAATCTCGTAAGGCGAGAAGTCGGACCGCGTCAGGATCCTGTCGCCGATGCAGATGCTCAGGCAGCCCCGCGGGAGTCCGCTCGCGCCTCCCGGAGGAGGTCCTGAGGACCATGTGACGTGCGCCACCACGCCGGCGTATGCAGGATCTTCGAAATGGCGGTGCGCCACCCAGTCTGACGGACGGAGGTGTATCTCCACATCCCCCACGACGCGGGCCCTCTCGCGTCCCACCTCCAGGACCGCGCGCCGGAAGTCTGGGCCAGCCTCGAGATTCCACGCACCTGGGTCTATCACTCGGACCGGAGTCCCGTTCCATGTCCGCAGTCCGGCAGGACGCAGCGAGCCGTCGTACCAAAGCGCCTGCACATGCCTCTCGGTTATCGGGCTTTCCATATGGCCTCCCTTCCGTCATCCCCATGCCTTCTGGTCCAGCGAGCGGTACGTCGTAGCCTCGGCGAGGTCGTCTATCGTCACATCCTCCGACCCCCGCAGGTCCGCGATCGTGCGCGCCACCTTGAGCACGCGGTCATGCGCACGCGCGGAGAAGTCGAGCTGCGAGAGCATCAGCCTGAACTTCGACCGGGTGTCCTCGCTCATCCTGCAGGCGTCGGCCAGGTGGCGGGACCTCACGTCGGCGTTGCAGTGCACGCCGGGCATGCCGGCGTAGCGTCTGCGCTGCAGCTCCCGCGCGGCGATGACGCGCGACCGGATTACGGCGGAGGACTCGCCGGCCGGAAGCTCGCCGAGCGCCTTGAACGGGACGGGCGGCACCTCTATCTGGAGGTCGATTCTGTCGAGCAGGGGCCCGGATATCTTCGCACGGTACACGTCCACCTGCCTGCGCGAGCACCTGCACTCGCGGCGCGGGTCGTTGAGGAACCCGCAGGGGCACGGGTTCATGGCGGCCACGAGCATGAAGCGCGACGGGAAGTCGCAGGCGGCGGCGGCG
>JAEEGL013335201.1_pt1 | contig 12784 bp, 8 predicted proteins | sample 9134231 | NCBI WGS metagenome assembly JAEEGL01 (sample SAMN16246548, study PRJNA631951) | gut metagenome | biome: gut microbiome; feature: rumen; material: fiber-attached | host: Bos | place: Iran: Karaj | collected 2018-10 | reverse complement strand
CCCACCTCTTTCGCGGGGGTCATGGAGGCGAAAAGGTCGATCTCTTTTTTCTGCGGGAACGGCGGGAATATCCGCGGGAGCATATCCGCCTGTATCTTCGTCGCCACGTTCAGCTCGGCGCCGATGCGTTCCTTTTCGGCGGTGACGGTTCGGAGGTTCTCCGTGTAGAGCTTCAGATCATCCTGCATCTTGTTGAAGCCTCTTGCAAGATCGCCGATCTCGTCGCGGGAATCGATATCCGATTTTTTGTCAAAATCGCCCTCGCCGGTGTTTTTTACCGTGTCCGTCAGCTTTATGATCGGCTTAGAGATGGTGCGGGAAATGAAATACTCGATCACGGCGGCAATGAGCGCGATCGCGGCGATGGCAAGGATCGCGTTGAAAAGCAGCGCTTTGAATTCCGCTGTCATCTGCGTGCGCGCGTCGGCAAATAATCTGTCGGATTGCGCTGTGACCTTCCCGATGGGATCCGTTATCTCTTCCGCGTTTTTCGCGGTGCAGAGAAGCCAGCCGGTGGAGGGGATCTTGCGGGCGGTCATGTAGATCTCTCTGCCGTCCAGCTCGGCATGGAACGCCTCTCCGTCGCCGAAGGCACATTCGTCAATCTTTTTCCGCACGTTTTCCGGGTCGGTAAAGTGATCCTCAAAGGCGTTGTACAGACCGTTATGCTCTTTGACGTCCTCCATGAAGGAAGCGTATGCCAGCAGATCCCTTGTCGTGCCCAGAAGGAAGGTCGTTCCCGTTTCCCCGAGTCCGCTGCCGATCACGTTGGACATCATCTGCTCGAAATTCACGTCGGCCGCCACCACGGCGACGATATTCCCATCGGGATCCCTTACGGCCATGGAAGCCGTTATACACGGTCTGCCGTAGGAATCGATTTCCGTCTCCTTCCACATGATCTCATCGGGAGAGGAGATGGAGTTTAAATACCAGTGCCGCTGCGTCACGACGTAGTTTTCACGGAAAACGTTGTTGTCCGTGTACTGATAAAAGATCCCGCTTGCGGTGCCGACGTAGAGATTGTCGATAAATCGGCTGTTGTATCTCATGATAGGCGCGAATATTTCTTCCATATTCGACAGCAGCTTCAGCTCTTTGTCCAGTTCGCCCGTCTCTTTGACGCCCGCGCTGAACATGTACCGCGCAGAGAGCGTATCCGGCGCCTTGGACAAGTGAACGGGAGCGTAGGCGGAGGAGGCGTAACGCGACGGCGAAGCGTAGAGCCTTTCGGCAAACTCCGCCGACTGCATCACGGCGTCCGACACGATGCGCAGGCGTGAATCCGTGACCTCCATCTGCATATCCGCCAGCACCCCGAGCGAATCGGAATCCTGCGCGTACAGACCTTCCTCAATGGTCTGCTCGGCGTCTGTTCTGATCTCCTCATACAGCTTATGTATGCTTCCGCGCAGATCGCCTATAATCGCGGAAAACCAGACAAAGACGAGCAGCATGGTGCCGATCGTCAGCGCGAGCATGGAAACAATCAGTTTTTTTGCTATCTTCAAATCCTTGTGCCTCCCGGCGGTATTTTTGATTTATCTTTATAATTTTATCATAAAACGTGAACGGATACAAGAAGAAAAACGAGCAAATGTGCAAACGGAATACGTCAAATCCAAAAAAGTCTCCTGAACGCCCGCATGAGACGGTCTTTTTCCGGACGGATCGGAGCGCGGGCGGAGTCATGTCGCGTCATACAGACTTGTCAAGCCGTACGGTTTCGTGTATAATAGACGTGATTCTGACGAAGACGCCGAAAACAAAAAAGAAAGGGGTTCATGGTATGGAAGAACAACGGATTACGATCACGATCAAAACAACCGGAGAGAAGTGTCAGATGTCTGACGAGGAGATCCGGCAATGGTATGCGTCCGCCATGCGGAACGCGCTGAATCCGGCGTTCGGTACGCCGGAGATCACCGTGGACTTGCAGCGCAGAGATCTCGCATGACGCAGGGCGGAAGGTGTAGAATGAATATCGTTCTGATCGGCATGCCCACGTCGGGGAAAAGCACGGTGGGCGTGGTTCTTGCAAAAATACTGGGGATGGACTTTCTCGATACGGATCTGCTGATCCAGCGGAAAACGGCCAGGCGCTTAAACGAGATCATCGACGCGCAGGGTACCGAGGGCTTCCTGCGGATCGAGGAGGCCGTTTGTACGGCGCTTCAGGCGGAGAATACCGTCATTGCGACCGGCGGCAGCGTGGTTTTCAGCAAGGCTGCAATGGAGCATCTGCAGGAAAACGGAAAGACGGTCTATCTGAAAATCTCGCTGGATGAGCTGCAGAAAAGACTGCAGGACGCAAAAGCGCGCGGCGTGATCCTCCGGGACGGTGAAAGCATCGAAGAATTGTACGCGGAGCGGGAAGCGCTGTACAGCCGGTATGCGGATGCGGTCGTGTCGGAGGAAGGGCTGAGTCTCGAAGAAACGGTCTCTGCGGTCCGCGAACGGCTGCTGCGGTTAAAAACGGGAAAAGATTCGATTTCCTGAAAACGACCGATAATTCAGCCGATCGGCGGATGTGTATGCGCGCCGCGTATAGTAAAATCAAAACAGTAACCGGAGGGGAGGCGTTCGGCCATCGCGTACAACGTATTGATTGTGGAAGATCAGGATATGCCGCGCGAGCTGTTTGAGATCTACGTGCGCGCAAGCGAGCATTTCCGTCACGTCCTGTCGGTCTCGAATGCGGCGGCCGCGCTTTCCGTTTGCCGGAACAGACCGGTGGATCTGATCCTGATGGACGTCATGACGCAGCTCGGCCACAGCGGGTTGGACGCCGCAGAGGAGATCAAGCGCGAGTTCCCGCGTATCAAGATCATCATCGTCACGTCTATGCCGGAATACTCGTGGCTGGAAAAGGCAAGGAAAATCGGCGTGGATTCTTTCTGGTACAAGGACGGGCAGAAGGACGGCATTCTGGACGTCATGGAGCGCACCATGGCGGGCGAGCGCATTTACCCGGACGAAACGCCGCTGATCCGCATCGGCAACACCACCAACCATGCGTTTACGCAGCGCGAGCTGGACATCCTCAAGGAGCTGACCACCGGCGACAGCAACGCGGCGATTGCCGAGCGTTTGTTTATCTCCGTCGGAACGGTAAAAAGCCACATCCAGCATCTTCTCGAAAAGACCGGCTTCAAAACGCGCACGGAGCTGGTTTCCGAAGCGTGCAGTCTCGGCATCGTGATCCGCAGCGCGGACACGAGAGCGTGAGCCGTTTCTGAATCGATCCATTCCGCAATCCGGGACGTGCGCCCGGACTGCGGCTTTTTCATTTTTTTCGGAATATCCGCCGATCGGCGGATGTACAGCCGGCTTTGTTCTGCTATACTGAAAATGCCTATTACTATAAAAAGGAGGCGTCTTCATGAAACACACGAAAAGAATTCTTGCGCTGTTTCTGGCACTGCTGATGCTTGCAGGCGGCGGCATGTCTGCGTTCGCGGACTATGACGACGGCATGGAGTGTCCCGAATGCGGCAAGTACCGCTGGGACGACTGGGTAGCGTGCGACGACTGCGGCATGTGCATCGACTGCGCGGCGGACTACACGTGTCCATATTGCGGCGAGTGTACCTATTGCGCAGGGGAGCAGTGCGGCCAATGCGGCGCCTGTCCCGACTGCGGCGAGATCATCTGCGGCGAGTGCGGCGAGGCGTGCTTCCAATGTGCGGATGATTCCGAGTTCTGCATCAACTGCAGCCGGTGCGGCGAATGCAACGGTGAAACGGCATGCCCCGGCTGCCGCGAAAGCTGCGGCGAGTGCGAGGCAAGAGATTTCTGCAGCGAGTGCTTCTTTTGCGAGGACTGCGGCGGCGGCATCTGCACCGAGTGCGGCAAGGCCTGCTTCAACTGCGCGGATGAAGACGATTTCTGTCTGGCATGCGGCCGCTGCTGGGAGTGCAACGGCGGCACGGTCTGCCCCGGATGCCAGGAAAACTGCGGCGAGTGCGAAAGCAAGAACTTCTGCAGCGAGTGCTTCTTCTGCGAGGACTGCGGCGAAATCATCTGCGAGGGCTGCGGCAAGGCGTGCTTCGCGTGTGCGGATGATTCTCTGTTTTGCCTGAACTGCAACCTGTGCGGCGAATGCAACGGTGAAACGGTATGCCCCGGCTGCTGCGAGACCTGCGGCGAGTGCGGCGCAAAGAATCAATGCGGCGATTGTCTGTACTGTGAGGACTGCGTCGATTATATCTGCGAGAACTGCGGAGACACGTGCACCAACTGCGCGGACGAGTCCGAATTCTGCGAGAATTGCGGTCTGTGTCCGGATTGCAACGGCGGCACCACCTGCCCCTACTGCGGCGAGACCTGCGCCGAATGCAGTAATTTCAATCAGTGCCAGGTTTGCTTTGCCTGCGAGGACTGCACGATCCTTTGCGACGGCTGCATGGATATCTGCGTCGACTGTGCGGACGGCTGGTGCCAGAGCTGCGGGCTCTGCGGCGACTGCAACGGCGGCACGGCCTGCCCCAACTGCGGCGAAACCTGCATGGAATGCAACAAATACGGCCAGTGCTACGACTGCTACACCTGCGAGCAGTGCACAACGATTTGCGAAGAGTGCGGCGAGGTCTGCATCGACTGCGCAGACAGCTTCTGCGAAAACTGCAAGACCTGCTCCGACTGCAACGAAGACACCGTCTGCCCGAATTGCGGCAACACCTGCGCGCTGTGCGAAGGCAATCCGCAATGTGAAGAGTGTCACACCTGTTCCGATTGCGTGGCTCTTTGCAGCAGCTGCGGCGAGATCTGCATGGAATGTGCTGCGGACGGCTGGTGCTTCGGCTGCGACACCTGCGCCGACTGCAACGGCGGCACCGCCTGTCCCGACTGCGGCGAGAGCTGTCTGGAATGCGAAACCATCAATCAGTGTAAATCTTGTTATAACTGCGCCGACTGCGTGACGATCTGCGAAGATTGCGGCGAGATCTGCATGGAATGTGCTGCGGACGGCTGGTGCTTCGGCTGCGACACCTGCGGCGACTGCAACGGCGACACCGTCTGTCCGGGCTGCGGCAACACCTGCCTTGCATGCGGCAACATTGACCAGTGCCGCGACTGTTACTATTGCGCCGACTGTACGGATATTTGCAGCGGCTGCGGCGAGGTCTGCTCCGACTGCGCGAACGGTTGGTGCGACCACTGCATGACCTGCGGCGACTGCAACGGCGATACCGTTTGCCCGTCCTGCAGCATGACCTGCGAGACGTGCGGTAATTTTGAGCAATGCGGCAACTGCCGCAACTGCGCGGAATGTGCTGACATCTGCCAAAACTGCGGCGACGCCTGCTCGATGTGCGACGCCGGGTTCAACGAAACATTCCATCTGTGCAGCAATTGTAATGTGAACGATGTACAGGTTTCTATTGCGATCGCCAAGATCGACGACATCGGTACGGTGGAGTATACTTCCGCGTGCAAGGCGAAGATCGACGCCGCGAATGCCGCGTATAAGGCGCTGTCCAGCCAGCAGCAACAGCAGGTGACCAATTACGCCGTGCTCGTTGCAGCGCAAAGGATTTATAACCGGCTGAAAGCGGCAGAAGATCAGCGCAAGGCAAACATGGCGGCAAACGGCATCAACAATATCGGTACGGTTACCTACACCAGTAAATGCTATAAGAAAATCGCGATGGGGAGAAAAGTGTACACACAGCTGACCGCCGAACAGAAAGCGCTTGTGCCCAATTATGACGTTCTCGTGGCGGCCGAAGCGGAATATGCCAAGCTGAAAGCGGCCGCAGACGCAACGGCTGCCGACAAGGCCGCCGTCGATGCTGTGACGAACAAGATCAACGCCATCGGGACGGTCGACTACACCGACGCGTGCAAAACGAAGATCGACAAGGCAAGAGACGCCTATGACGCGCTGACTGCCGATCAGAAAAAGCTGGTGAACAATTACGCCGCGCTCACGGCAGCCGAGGCACAGTATGCCGCGCTGAAAGCGGCTGCGGACAAGACTGCCGCCGACAAGGCTTCTGCAGCTGCCGCATCGGACAAGATCAACGCTATCGGTACGCCTGTCTATACCGCCGAGAGCAAAGCCAAGATCGACGCGGCAAGAAGCGCATACAACGCGCTGACCGCCGATCAGAAAGCACTCGTGACCAACTTTGCAAAGCTCACGGCAGCCGAAGCGAAATATGCCGAGCTGAAAGCGGCTGCGGATCAGGCGGCTGCCGAAAAAGCAGCGATAGGCAACGCGATCACGAAGATCAACGCCATCGGCACAGTGGAATACACCGCCGCGTGCAAGGCGAAGATCGACGCGGCGAGAAGCGCCTATAACGCGCTGACCGCAGAGCAGAAGAAGCATATTACAAATAATGATTACGCCAAGCTGACGGCGGCCGAAACCAAATACGCCAATCTGAAAGCCAAAGCAGATCAGGCGGCAGCCGACAAAGCCGCTGCGGACGCTGCGGCTGCGAAGATCGGCGCCATCGGCACAGTGGAAAACACAGCCGGGAGCAAGGCGAAGATCGACGCGGCGAGAGCGGCTTACGATGCGCTGACCCCGGAGCAGAAAAAACTGGTGACCGATTACGCGGCGCTGAAAGCTGCGGAAGCAAAATACGCCGAAGTCAAAGCCGCTGCCGAGCAGGCAGCAGCCGACAAAGCCGCCGCAAATGCAGCAGCCTCCAAGATCAGCGCGATCGGCACGGTGGAACACACGCCCGAGAGCAAAACGAAAATCAACGAAGCGACCGTCGCCTATAACGCGCTGACCGCCGATCAAAAGGCATTGGTGACCAATTCCGACGTTCTGGCAGCGGCTCAAGAGAAATACGCAGAGCTGAAGGAAGCGGCGGAAAATCCGAAGATCGTCCGTTCCGTTGCGCTCGCAGACGCGTGCGTGCAGAACAAAAAGAGCGTGACGCTGGTTCCCGACGTTGTCGCGGACGAGGGCGCGGAATACAAGGTCGAGTATTCCAGCTCCAACGAAAAGATCGCAACGGTGAACAACGACGGCGTGGTGACCGGCAATAAGAACGGCTCTGTCATCATCACCTGCACCGTGACGGACGCCACGGGAACCCCCGTGGAGGCGAGATGCACCGTGACCGTCAGGAACACGTGGTGGCAGTGGATCATCATTATTCTCCTGTTCGGCTGGATCTATTATTAAAGCAGCGCCGATCCCATAAAATCACCCGCAATCCGGAGGCTTCCGGATTGCGGGTTCCTTTTTATCCGCGTTTGCGTGATCGTTTCAGAGGTCTCGGCGCGGGAGTCGGCTTTTTATTGCGCGGCCAGATGCGCTTTCGGCCGTCAGCTCTGCGCGTCGGTGGTAAAGGCGGTCTGAATGGGATCGCCCTTCTGCAGCCAGACGTTCATCGGCGTTACGGAGACGACGTACGCCTTGCCGGCTTCGAGACCGTCGATCGTGCAGCTCTGCGCTTCGGGCATCGGCTCGAAGTAGTATTCGGCATAGACGCCCTTTTCGGCGACGGTGCGTTTCGGATCGGAGGCCGCGGCGACCTTGACCGCGTAGCCGTAGACGCACTCGTTATCCTCGGCGCTGTCGAACCGGATCGTCACGCTGTCCGTGCCGGTTTCGGTCACGGTGACGGCGGCGTCTTCGCCGAACCACGGCGTGGTCGCCGTCTTTTTACGCGCGGAGGTGTAGACGTAGGTGGACGGATCGGACGGATTGTCGATCTGACGGATCAGCTGCTTCGCGGGATCGTCCGTCGTAGAGGGCGTTTTCATGAAATCCTGCGTCAGGATATTGTAGGGCAGCAGGCGTACGCGGTTCTGCGCGTCGACCTCGACGATCGTATACTGCGCGGCGCGGTTCGCACCCTCGGGCACCGTCTTGTCGGTGATATCCCGCTCCATCTCGAAGTAGTTGAGCGTACCGGTGCCGACCTGCGTATAGCTGTTTTGCCAGATGGAGATCGGATTGTTGATGGGACCGTGCGAATGTCCGGAGAAATTGACGACCTGCGGGAACTGGCTGTAAACGGAATGCAGAGACGTGAACGCCTGCGTGTGCCAGCTTCGGCTGACGTAGACCGTCCGCCAGATGTGACCGTGCTGCATGGTGAAGATCGGCTTGTCCGGATCGTCCGCTTCGGCCTTCTTCAGCTCGCGGTACATCCAGTTTGCCTGCTTCAGCGTCTGCCACGTGTCCTTCGGATCGGGAGACAGGCCGATAATATGGAATCCCTTGATCACAACGTGCAGATCGAGCGGCGTGTCCATGTTGCGCTCGTAGCCCTCGTGGCCGCCGACGCTGAATTCATGGTTGCCCATGATGGGCACAAACTGCGTTTCCTCGCGGATGATTTCCCTGACGACGCGGTTCAGCACGGCGTATTCTTCATCGGAACCGGACTCACAGTTGTCGCCGGCAAGCAGTACGGCGTCGAGCGTCTTGTAGGTCGGGTGACTCCCGCTGTAACGGTATGCCGTCTGAAAGAGCTGCGCCAGGCGGTCGGCGGTGGTGCTGTCGTTCGCCCGGACGTGCACGTCGGACGTGATCGCAAAGCGGAACACAGGCACGAAATCCTGCTCGATCGAGGCGGCAAGCTCTGCCTCAAGCTTTGCCTGCCGGGACCCTGATATGGGCGAAATTCCGGTGAGGAGCATCAGCAGCGCAAGCGGAAATGCAAGAAAATACTTGATGCGGTGAATGAATAGCATAGACTTCCCTCTTTTTTCAAATTAGTATAATTGCATTATAGCATATTGTTCGGCGCGCGTCAACGGAAAACGCGCCCGGTACGGCGTTTTTTCCGGCGTTCGACGGTTAGACGTTCCGGAGCGCGTCCGTGAAATCCCGCATGAAGATCCGGCGCGTCTTTTCATCCGTTTCCAGCAGCGAAAGATACGGGTTCAGGTCCTCAAGCTCCACCAGGAGGAGCGCGCCGTCCCTGGTTCTGCATGCGTCCACTCTTTGAATTCCGGACCGGATCGAGTTCCAGGCAATAAATTTCTTTGCGAAAGCAGCGTCGTCATCGGTGTACGGGTATGCTTTCAGCTCCCACCGTTTTGCTTTATCGGGCGCATACAGCGCATACTCCAGCTTGTCGTTTATAAAATAGAAAGAAACCTCATATACGAAATCGATCGCCGGCTGGATCAAAGATCCTTTGCCGGAAAAATCGCGCTTGGTCAATTCCTCTTCTGTGATGAATTCCAGCCCGATGGAGTCTGCGCCGTCTTTCGGCTTTACGACGTATCGCTCCGCTGCAGGCAGCAGGTGCAGATCGTCTGCGGAATCCACCGTCGGAATGACCGGATAATCCGCCAGACTCAGATCAAGCAGATACTGCTTGCCCTGCATATCGGCCTTTCCGGTAAAGGAATTGAACGTCTTCAGACCTTTTTGACGGACTCTGTCCGCAAAGGCGCGATAGACGTCTTTATATCCGATGACGCTTCCGGTGTTTCTGAACACGATCAGATCTGCGGAATCTTCAAAGCGCTCCGCGCATTGCGGATGACAAAGCGCTACGTCAAAATCCTCTTTGAGCAGGTTGGTTATATAAATATCCTCTTCGCCGTAGGCTCTTCCCTTGGCAGGATAGGATAAATCCGTCAGATAAAGCAGGGATTTGGCTTTCATTTCGCGTTCCTCTCTCAATGGTTTGTTTTGCCGCGCGGCCGCGGCATGGGGATCAGTATACGGTGATGTCCAGCGCCTCCGCGATGCCGTCGTAGGACAGCAGCACCGTGCGGCTGTCCGGATCGTATTCGGCGCCGACGCGGACGGTCTCTCCGTTTTTGCGCTTTCCTTCGGCAGCCTTGACCGCAAAGGGCACGCGCAGACGGGTATACGTGCGCACGTCTTGGGTGCCTTTTACGGCGAGAGATACGCTGCTTTCCGCCGCGGAAAGCGACAGGACTCTCGCCGACGTGCCGATCACGCGCAGGGTTTCCCCTTCGATCGCTTCCAGATCGAAGAGAAGCGCGTTTTCATCGGGCGCGATTGTTTTTTCGGTGAGGATCCGATACCGGATATCAAACATGTCGGCAAAAAGTCCGGACAGCTTCAGCGGCTCGCCCGATGCGCTTTCGTCCAGAACCGCGACCGGAACGTACGGACCGCGCCTGACGGAGATCGCGTTTTGATACGCCCACGCGCCGCCGTCTTTTCCGATCACGCGCCGGAACAGCTCGCGCAGCGCGTCCGCGTTTTCTTTGGAATACGTGATCTCGGCGGGATTGGCGTACCACACGGCCGCAAATCCGCTGCCGACGCTGTAAACCTCGCGGTTCTTCGGCTCGCTGACGCCGAGCATTTCAAACAGATGCTCCGCCGCCGAAGGGTATTTGACTTCGGAGCTGTTCCACCAGCTTCTGATTTTGTGATACGGATCGCTGCCGTCGCCGACGTAGATCAGCTTTCCGCCGCTGCGTACCCAGGAGGCGAGCGCGTTGTTGATATCGGGATATTCCGGCTTCATGAATTCATAGCTCAGAAGCAGGACGTCATAGTCGTCGAGGTAGCCGTTGTAGCGGCGGATGTTGTCCAGAGAAACGGGTCTGACCGGCATGCCGTATTTGAGCAGCGGCAGGCACAGACCGTAGAACGACGGGAACGTGCTGCTGCGGATATACTCGCGAAGAAGCGTTTCGTCGCCATTGCCCCTGAAGAGCTTTTCCGTAAAGTCTTTTTTGAGCGCATCCGAGTCGGAAATGACCGTTGCGTCCGCGTCCGGCGCTTCCGGCGGCTTTATGACGCTGTCGGAGTAGTCCCGCTGGAACAGCGCGGTATCGCTCAAGAGCACGCCTGTTCTGATTTTGCTGTCCGATTCCGCAAGCGGCATATCGCCGAGCGTCTGGAAAACGGAACAGAGCAGCGTCGCGTAATCGGCGGGGATCGTCGTCGCGTCGGGCGAATTCGTGGGATATTTGCGGTAGAAGACCCTGTACGGCCAGGGGCAGACCTCGTAGGTGTTGACCTTCGGGTGCAGCAGAGACGCCGCGACCGTCTTCAGATAGTTGTACTTATAGTTTTCCCACGTGAAAATATCGTTGTCCTCGATCGGGTCGTGCAGGAACCACATTTTTCTGCCGGTTCCCTTGATCAGCTCCTGCATGATGCCGTACTCGAGATACGCCGTCTCGAACGTGCGCTCCTTGATGACGCCGTCCGCGGGAGTCGGCTCGCGCGACGTGCCCGTCCAGATCTGCGCGATATATCCGTCGACGGACGGACAATCCGCCAGCAGCCCCTCGGGACTGACGATCTTCCACTGGGTGTAGTTCACGAGACTGTGCGTCGGGACGTAAAACCGCAGGACGCGTCCGTACCTGGTCAGGGCATATTCCTTCAGCGCGGAGCTGACCCGGTCGATCGTCCGCAGGTAGAGGTAGGATTTGAGCTTTGCCGCGCGGTACAGCGCGTCCTCGCTTTCGTGAGGCGGGCGCCAATCCTCCCGGTAATAGAGCTTGTATTCTCTTTTGAACGCCTCGGAGTAGCCGCCTCTGTCCCAGAACTCCGGCTCCTCAACGTGGATCGCTTCGGCGCCGAAATCGACGGCCGCCTTCAGCTTCTCGGTGATATAGTCGGCGAAGGAGATCGTCGGCACCATGTACGGCATATCCTTGCCGTGGAGGATCTTGCTGCCGTACCGATCCGTCTGCGCCTCGTCCCAGTGATCCCGGCCGTCCCATTTGCCGTACAGATAATCCGTGTATCCGCCCCATGCGATGCCGGTCATGACGTGGATCACGTAGCCGTGCTTTTTAAATTCGGCGATTCTCTCGCACGTGGAGTCGTTGATGCCGTACACCATCACGACGTCGGTGTTGATATCGTCTTTTCCGGAGTAGGCCGCCGACTGCTGAAAGCCGGTCAGCTCTTCGCTTCTGTCTCTGATATACGCCATAGGTTTTCCTCCCTGTTTATTGCGGTGAATGGAATAAAGATGCCGCTGATATGATAGCATACAATTCCGGCTTTATCAATACGCCGGCAGAAATCATTTGATCGCAACGGATTGAATTTGCGCCGATCTTATGGTAGAATAAAATATACGCAGACACAGAGCATTTCAAATGAAAGAAGCTGAAACGATGAGCTGCCTGAAAATGTATAACTTCGCCCCGCGCTCGAGAGGCATTTCCGTTCCGGAGGGCTTTTCGGTCGTGCGGTTCACGGACGAAAAGGACATCGGCGACTGGCTGTATATCTGCCGCGACGGGCTGATTTCTCCCGAATGCGGGATCGAAAAATTCCGCTGTGAGCTCATGGAGCTCGACGGCCCCGACCCTTACCGGGACACGTATTTTATCGTCGACGACGCCGAGGGGAAAAAGATGGCGACGTTTACGATCGTGCCGGATATGTGGTCGACGGGCATGGGCTATATCCACATGGTCGCCGTCCGTCACGAATACCGCGGACGCGGCTTCGGCCGCTTTATCGCGGACTACTGCCTCGCAAAGCTCATCGAAATGGGCAAAGAGAAGATCTTTCTTCTGACGGGCGAGGCGCGGCTTCCGGCGCTGGCGACCTATATCAAGGCGGGCTTTCTGCCCGTCAACTACATCGACGAAAACCGTTTCGACATGGTAAACCGCTGACAGGGCGTCGTGGATGCGCTGGGACTGGACGGCCTGGAGCTTCTGAACGACGACGGCACGCCGTTCAGGACGCTGCACCGGCAGTTGAAGATCGTCGTGACCGACGCGGGCGCCGCCGGCGACGGCAGGACGGACGACAGAGCCGCCATTCAAAGCGCCATCGACAAGGTTTCTGCGGCAGGCGGCGGCGTGGTCGAGCTGCCCGCGGGCAGGATATTCCTTT
>JAEEGL013056813.1_pt1 | contig 12784 bp, 13 predicted proteins | sample 9134231 | NCBI WGS metagenome assembly JAEEGL01 (sample SAMN16246548, study PRJNA631951) | gut metagenome | biome: gut microbiome; feature: rumen; material: fiber-attached | host: Bos | place: Iran: Karaj | collected 2018-10 | reverse complement strand
TTAGCATCAATATTTAAATTTAATACTAAATCTACTGATTCATCAAATTTTCTTGTTTTAAGACTTTTTAGAACTTTAATCGCTTCAGTAACATCATAATTTTTAGTTTTATCAATATTACCTAATGCTTCCACATACATCTTACTATGTTTTCTCATTTTAACCTCCTTATGTGGTATTTGGATTATCTTTTATTCTTACGAATTTAATTACTCTTCGCTTTCGTTTTCTTCAGTTTCTTTATTTTGTTCTGTTGATTCTACTTCAACATTAGCACCTTCAGCCATAGCCTTAGCACTTTCTTCCATTTCTTCAAGTTCTGCTTCTAATTTTTGAGCTTGAACTTCAGCTTCATGAGCTTCTTTTGCTTGTTCTTGTAGTTCTTTATCATTAAGACCTTTAACAGCAACACCCATATTTCTAGCTGTACCAGCAACAATCTTAATAGCTGCATCTAAATCATATGCATTTAAATCTGGCATTTTAATTTCAGCTATTTTAGTAATGTCGTCTTTTGAAATAGTAGCAACTATTTCATTTGCACCCTTTTTACTAGCCTTTTCGATACCAGCAGCTTTCATAATTAATGAAGCAGTTGGTGGAGTCTTTAATACAAAATCGAATGTTCTATCTTCATAAATAGAAATTTCAACTGGTACGATATCTCCCATTTTTTCTCTAGTTGCTTCATTATATTTAGTACAGAATTCTTGTAAGTTAATTCCTGCAGGACCTAATACAGTTCCAACTGGTGGAGCTGGTGTAGCTTTTCCTGCTGGGATTTGTAACTTAATTTTCTTTACAACGTTCTTTGCCACGAAAAACACCTCCTATAATATTAGTTTAAATTTTTTCGCAAGTGGTTTACGATAATCCTTTAAAAATCTCCCACTTCTAATTTATATTTAAAATATAAACCGACTAATACATATTAACACAAATATCCCATAAAATCAAGAAAAAAATATAGTTTTGAACACTATTTTTTTATTCTTTCATAGTCTAATAAAATATAAGCATCATTACTTTGTATATCCAATTTTTTATTTGAATTTATTAAATACATATTGCCATATTTACCATCAAAAACATTCTTGTTATCTACTGTTAATAAATAAGTATATTTAAATTGATTTTTTAATACATCTAAGAATTTATCAAATTTCTGTTCTTTTCCTTCATTTAATATATAATTAACTGCAAAAATACTGCTTTCATTACTTAATAAATTATATGCTTTTTTAATAAATTTTTCATCAAGAAACTTTTCTACTGGCTCTATATAATCAAATACATCTAAAAATATATAATCATATTTCTTATTACAATTCTCTACAAACTCATATGCATCTTCACAATATATTTTTAATCTATCTTTAGCTAAATTACATTCTTTATATAGATCGTCAACAAAAAAATATTTAAATGAAACATCTATTATTTCCCTATCTATTTCCACAGAATCCATGAATTTTTGAGGATACTTATATATATAATATTTCGGATATGTAAAGCACCCTCCTCCTAATACCAAAGCATATTCTGTTTCAGGATTTAATTGTACAGGTAAATCATATAACTTATGATATGAATGATATATTTCATATTTCTTATCACCAACATATGTTGTTGAATATACCATATCGTCAGAAGCTATTTCTCTAATATTTTCTCCATTCTTATCAACATAATCTACAACTCTTAAATCATCATTTAATGTATATAAAACTTTTTTATTCATAATATACCTCTTAAATTATTATAACATTTACATAATTTTATTGAAATATTATTGATAATATTTTATAATTTTATTAGGTGAAGATATGAAAGAGTATAGAAAAGTTGCTAATTTTAATTATAAGGGGAAAAAATACGCATTGTTTATTGACAAACAAGACAAGTATTATTTTTTGGGAATAAATGATAAAAACAACTATGAATATCTTGATATAAATGTATTTTTAGAGTTACTTGAGGTTTTTTCTAATCCACCTTATGAATTACAAGCCAAAAAAGACCAAAATAAAAAGCATAAACTAATACCAAAAATTATAATTGGTGGTATCTTAACAAATGTTACACTCTTAACATTTTTAGGTGGATGTACCTTAACAAATTATTATAAGAATTATAAAGAATTTGAGCGTAGTATACAACAAAACAAAGAATCTGCTTACGTTAGTATTTATGAAAATGATGAGAAAGATTCGAAAATATCATTTGGATATGAAACTCCAAGTGTAGATGAAAATGTTGATTTAAATATTACTACACCATCAACTACAGCGAACACACAAATTCCATTTGTATTATCAACAGAAGTTGATGAATTAAAGCTTGATGAATATTTTGCTAATGAATATTCAACACACACATATATTTATGATATGAATTATCTTAATATGGTCTTAGAAGATAGAGAAGTTACTCTAGATGATTTCTATTATGTTATTGATCACAATGATAAGATTATAGATAGATTTAAACCTTTTGTTAAAAATTATTGCAAAGACTATATTGAAAAACAACCTAATGCTGAAAGAAGAGTATTATATGAAAACCTTAAAACTTTAGAATTTGAAGAATGTGATTCTTTTAGATTAGCATTAAAAACAATGTCTACAGATGCTTATGCATGTTATGTAAGAAAAGAAAATAAAATATATGTACACGAAGACTATGAATATGAATATGGAACTTGGTATTATCAGGTCTTATACCACGAACTATCTCACGCAGCTAGAACAGGATGGTGGACTATTGATGGTAAAACAGTACATGTACAATGCGAAGGAGTTAATTTTAATACATTATCTCTAGCAGAAGGATTGAACTCTATATTTGCAGTTAAGTTATTCGATTATGAAGAAAGAGATATTGCATATCAATTACAAAGTAATTATTTATCTGTAATAATAGAAAGTATGGATAATTATGAAATATCTGATTATATGAATCATAGTTTGTCTTACTTCGTTAAAAAACTTGATGAATTCCATGGTGGTGATTACGCACAAGTATTCTTAGAATTAGTTGAAACTCAATATAAAGATTTCCATAATGATGATATTAAACTTGAACAACCAGAATATTATCCAATATATGAATATATTTCTGATGTATATTATAAAAATAAAATTACACCAGATACTACATATGAAGAAGCAAGAGCTTTTACTGATGAATTATTAGATAGAATATTATTTGATGTTCCAGAAGAATATGAAATAGACACTAATTACTTCTATGAATATCTTGATGAATATTGTACTAACTTGGGAATAGAAATTAGTACTTCACATCGTTTATAAGACAGAAAAAGATGAATAAATTATTCATCTTTTTTATTTTATTCCATCAATCATTATAAACTAATTTTCTTTAATAGTTATTAATCCTTTTTCCACTTCTTCAAGCGCTCTTCCTATTTCTTTTTTTGAAACATACTCATCTTCACTCATTTGAAAATGTTTATGTTCTTTCATAACTTTTGCTCTATCAGCTGCTATATGAACTAATTTATACTTAGAATCAACTATATTTAATAGTTTATCTATTGAAGGATATATCATATAAATCCACCTCTCTCTACAATAATAATATACCCAATTTAAAAAAACTATACAATAAAATGTACAGTTTTTTTACGTTTCATTTACAAATTATTTTAAATTGAAAGATTTTTCTTTTATTTCAGTATAAATTCTATTATTCATCCAAAGTGGTATCTTTTCATCAACTTTCATCTTCCTTTGATGATATTCTATTAATGATTCATACATTTCATTAGGTTTAATTTTGCTTGGTTCTTGATTGTGTTTAGCTAATAGTTTATCGTAAACATATTTTAAACAATTATCCATATGACCATTATATGTATTAATTAAACCACCACCTCGGGTGCTTAAAATACGAGGATTATCCGGCTCTACTCCATGCATTGCGATTGAATAATAAGAATCATCACTTAATGTTGCTGAAAATGGTTGAATATCTCCAAAACTCTTAGTTGCATTAGAAACTTGTGTTCCATAAACACTTTCATTTTTTAAATCCTCTAATAGTTTAACTGCCCCTGGTAGGCTATTTTTATCAACGTAAAATATTATACCATCTGAAGCCTCAAATAAAACTTTACAATTAACAAATAAATCTCTATTGTTAGCCTCTTTTTTAAAAGCTTTAATAAATTCTATCAATTCATTAGTTTTTAAGTATGGAGAGTTTCTTAAAGTAATTCTATAATTTATTTTGCTAAAACTTTCTGGTCTCATATTTTTAGAATCACTAATATTAAATGCATCTGAACTTTTTGTTTCATCAACTGCAAATTGTATTGCTTTAGAATTAACATTATCATGTATTTTCGTTTCATTATACATGAAGTCAGCATCATTTTCATTTAATCTATATTCTAAATATCTTTGAATATTATTAATATCTCTTTCATAATTACTATAAGTATTATTTCTTGAATATAAATATTCTAAAAATGTATTAGGATCATCAAATATAGTTTCATTTAACTCTTTATTTTTAGGCTCTTGATCAAATCCGGTCGGTCTTTTAAGTAAATTTTTAAACTTATTTTCATTATTATTATTTTTTTCATCAAACCCTGTAGGTCTATAAAATAATTTTTCCATTATGACTACCTCCATTCACTAAGTTTTCTTAGTGATTCTAATATTACTACCATTGCCCATGTATCTTGTTTACAATATACTCTCAATGCTTTTTTTGCTTTATTTAAATCAAACTCGTTCATTGTATCATATAATGAATAAGTAACTAATGCTTCTGTTCCATTTTTAACTTCTAAATTTGAATATGTTAAATCAGATAATACTGGTAAAGTCTTCTTAATTGAATAACTACCAGATTGATTTTTATGATAGAAATTTATTAATTTACTTCTATCCTCATCATATCCTAAATTTAAGTATAATTCTTTATATGTTTTAATTCCATATAATAAATCTGTAGAATTCTCTACTATTTTTAATAGATGCTCTCTATATTGTGGGAATACTTCTGCTAATTCTTTTAGCCTACTTCGTTCGAATGTTACATTTTGAGCAAGCATTGTTCCTTTTTTAATATCTATTCTATTTACCAGTTCTAATACCATCTTTTCACGTTCATCATCAAGAGTATCAGCAAGAAATACAAAGTTATCTTTATCATTATCACACACTCCTGGTTCTTTTTCAATATGCAAGCTAAATTCAAAACATGATTGTGTATATGGCTTTTCTCCTCTGAATCTTGGCATTGGACATGGTAAACTTTCAAAATCCAAATGATAGATTGGATATTCTATTGAATCTAAAAAACTTCTAATTTTTTCTTTATCAATATAAACTTTATTATTATCATAACAATCTCTTTCTATCATCATGTTTGGATTATCTTTAATCCATTCAATTGGTATATCATCTAATTTATAATAACCATTATTAATTAAATCATATTTATTTAACTTATCAGATGTAAAACCTGTCCTATCACTAAAACCAATATAATTAAATGATGCATTATATTGAGGAACATTTTTATAACATATGTCTTTATATTTACATTGATTTGTTTTTTTATAAGAACAATATTTACCTACTCCACAATAACTTAAATCCGGATTATAAATATTTTCTTCTAACCTATTTACCATATCTTCAATAATTGGCTGATATTCTTTTGTAATATCATTCACATCAAAGAAATTAACAATTTCTTCGCCATTTATTTCTCTATATATACGCTTATTTCCCACTCTATATCCATCATATACATAATTATGGTTTAATACAGCCAAATAATAATTAACTTTTTTGTTAATATTATGTTCTTTTAAATCATGTTCAATTATATATCTTTGAGTAGCAATATCGAGAATATATTTACCTTCATTCGTATATCTATCAAATAACTTTAAATAATTATTATTATATGATTCAATTTCTTTCTCATCACTAGAAGCATTTGGTTTATTAAGTTTATAAATATTATCATAATCCTTTACAAATAATGGATATTTTTCTCCGCCTCGTTTTCCATATTGTAAGTCTTTTAAATATTTTTTACTAGTAGTTGCCTTAACTTCTATTATATTTATTTCATCATCATTTTCATTGTAAATATCTGTATAACACAAATATCTAATACCATTATGAACGAAATCAAATGATTCTTGATTATATGTTTGTTCACTAAAAGTAAACTTCCCTTTAAATAACTTTTTAGCTACTCTCGCTGCTTCAATTTCAACTTCTTTATAATATTTCATCATTGCATTTAATTGAATATCTTCTTTAAATGTTAAATCTATATCAGTCCCATCATCATTCATTTCGAACATATTGCTAAGCAAATCTTTTCTTTCAATATCCTCTTCTTCTTTTTTATACTCTTCTATTGTCATTTTAGAATCGAGTTTATCTTCTCTCAAATTTTCCAAAGCTGAATATCGTCTACATCTAGTAAATTCAATAAAATCTGTTTTAGTTATTGCCATAATTATTCACTCTCTTCAATAAAATTTTTACTTTTATGAGGTTCATCAAATAAAAGATTAGGATATCCTTGTTGCCTTAATGCTTCATATACCATAATTGCAACTGTATTTGAAACATTCAAAGCTCTTACATTATCTGTCATTGGCATACGCATACATCTATCAATATATGGCTTTAATATATGAGGTGGTATACCTGTACTTTCTTTACCAAAAAAGAAATAATAGTTTTTAGTAGTATCACTATAATCAAAACTAGTATGTGGTTTATGACCATATCTAGTTAAAAAGTAATACTCTCCCTTATTTTTAGAAAAAAACTCATCTATGTTTTCATATACTGTATATACACATTTATCTATATAGTTTACCCCTGCTCTTCTTATATATTTTTCTTCTAAGCTAAATCCTAAAGGTTTAATTAAATGTAAATGAGTATTTGTCGCAACACAAGTTCTCATTATATTACCTGTATTTTCTGGTATTTCAGGTTCAAATAAAACTACATTTATCATTTTAATCACCAATTTTATTTTAGCAAAATAATAAACAAAAGAAAAGATTACATTACGTAATCTTTAATTATTTTTTTAATTTTGGTCCATCTGATTCTAAATATTGTTTAATAAAATCTTTAGTTTCAGAATTTAAAGGTAACTTATCAATCAATTCACTAATATAATCTTTAATTGAATCTTCATTTAAATTTTCAGGTATATTTACATTTGATACCCACCATTTAATAATGGATTTATTTGCATCATCAATATTTAAACCATCTATAAAATCAGATATTGAATTATATTTTTTTGATTTAATACTATTCTTTAATTTAGTTCTAATATCCTCTTCTGTTTTTTTATCAAGTGGTAAAACACCTAAAATGTTACACATATAATTTGTAATGTCTTCTAAAGAAGAATTTTCATCAAATGAAGCCATTAAATTAGGTGTCATAAAACTCTTTAATAAAGTTTTAGTTTTTTCATCTATATTTAATCTATCAACTAGTTTAGATAAAGGTGTACCTTTCTTTTCTTCAGTTTTATCAGTAAAACTAAATGCTTCATCTATTTTATTTTTAATATTTCTAAAACTTTGCTTTGCAGATTCACTAAAATCAATATCCGTTATTGCCTTAGCACTTTTTTTAATTTTTTCAAATATTTCTTTTTTAACACTAGAAACATTTTCTTCTTTTGGTTCTTCTTTTTTAACTTCTTTTGTTATTTTTTCTCTTAATACTTTTTCTCTGCTTAAAGTAACTACTAATTCATCTTTTTCTAGAGTACTATATTTTAATGCACGCGATTTTCTTAATCTTTTAACACTAATATTATTTTTAGATAATATTTCATTAAGATACTTATAATCAATGTTAGAATCATCAAAAACACCGAAACTATTTACATCACTATTAAAATGAATATATGTTTCGCTTTTTTCAAGATCTGACTGATATTTATTAATTATTTTAGAATAATTTAATCTAATAACTAGACCTTTCTCATTAATACTATAAGATGAGTCTTCTATAAAACTACTTTTTCTAGTAGTTATATTACCAAGATTATTATATTTAGATACTGAACTAATTACTCCACTTTTCCCATTAGCGTTTTCTAAAACGTCACCAATTAGTTCTAATATTGAATTTGCAACTTCTTCAGTATTTTTTAAAACACGTTCATCTACCTTTGATAATAATTCATTATAATTTTTTTCCATTACACTAATTCCCCCAATTAATGATACATATTATAACACTTTATTACTTATTTTTCAACAGTTTTTCTTTTTAAGCTCAATAAATTCATGCTGCCTAATAAATGTTGATCATATTCATTAATACTTTTATACATATCAAAGAATTTTGAAACACGTTTCAAATATTTTCTATCAAAAAGATATGAAGCAATATTTTTTAAATTAACTGGATAATCTTTATAATTTGTAGGAACCAACATATATAATCCAGTTTCTTCATTATAAAATTTTTTAACAAATTCTTCTTCACTCATATTTATAAATTTTTTACCAGTGAACACTTCTTCACAATATGACATATCATCTGACATTTCAAAATATAATTTTACTCCACTACGAGTTAAATTATTAGCATAATCATTTGCAGTAGACATTTCAGGAATATCAAAGATATCACTTCCATAAAATTCATAATCCTTAAAGAAAGAATTGAATTCAAATTCAAATAGATTATTATCTTTTTCTTTTGACATATTAACCACCCTTAATTAAATTATACTTTTTTTATAAACAAAAAGCAAATACTTGGTATTTGCTTACATAAATTTACATGAACAGTTTTCATTAACGTTACATATATCATTCTCTTCAGTACATGTATAACATGGACTATAAGTATGTTTATATATGTGATGATTAATTATTCTTGTATTTACTGGACACACATGTGGTACTTCATGAACTATTTGTCTATGAATACATCTTTCTTGAGGACACTCATAGATTGGAGGGCATACAACACCACTCATTGTTGTGCTATCACAAGCCATTTGATCATATGCAGTTGTCTTTTCAGGTGTCACTTTAACTTGAGCACTTCCTTCTACACTATATCCTTGATACATTCCATTATTCATAATAACAACTCCTTTTCATAATTATTTTATGTATAAAAGGAATTGTTGTTTAGGCAATTTTTTTAGAATTTAAACCTACCATTCATTTGTTTCATCATCATTTTCATTTGATCAAATTGTTTTAAAAGACGATTTACATCTTCTACTTTCTGTCCACAACCTTTAGCAATTCTAATTTTACGGCTTGCCTTTATTTCATCTGGATTTTTTCTTTCATATGGTGTCATTGACAAAACAATTGCCTCAGTTCTAGCCATTACTTTTGGATCTATTTGAACATTATTTAATCCCAATTTAGAAGCTCCTGGTATTAACTTAATTAGTTTTTCAAGTGGACCTAATTTTTTAATTTGATTACTTGTTTTCAAAAAGTCTTCTAAATCAAATTTACCTTTTTGCATTTTTTTAGCAGTACTCATCATTTCATCTTGATCAAGTTCTGCTTCAGTTTTTTCTATTATAGAAAGTAAATCTCCCATACCAAGAATTCTATTAGCAATTCTTTCAGGATAGAATTCACTAAGTCCATCTAATTTTTCTGAGTCACCTATTAATTTAATTGGAATATTTGTAAGATGTCTTAAAGATAAGGCAACTCCACCTTTAGTATCTCCATCCATTTTTGTAAGAACACATCCAGTTAATTTAAGCTTATCATTAAATCCTGTTATTACATTAATAGCATCTTGACCCATCATAGCATCTATTACAAGCAACTCTTCATTTGGATGTACTTCTTGCTCTATATTAACAAGTTCATTCATTAATGTTTCATCTATTTGTAAACGTCCAGCAGTATCTATGATTATGTAATCATATCCTTTAGATTTAGCATATTCAATACCATGCTTAGATATTTCAACAGGATTTCCTTTTCCTTCTTCATATACTTCAATATTAAGTTGCTTTCCAATACTTTTTAATTGATCTATCGCAGCAGGCCTATAAACATCACATGCGATAAACATAGGCTTCTTATTATGTTTTTTACGAACCATGTTACCTATTTTACCAATTGTTGTTGTTTTTCCACCACCTTGAAGACCTACAACCATAACAATTGTTGGCTTTTTATTTAACTCTAAAGGAGCAGCATCACCGCCAAGTAAAGCTACTAATTCATCTTTTAATATTTTGACAAACATATCACCTGGTTTGATACTTTTTCTTACTTCTTCACCTAATGCTTTTTCTTTAACTGAATCTATAAATTCACGAACTATTTTAACATTAACATCTGCTTCTAATAAACAAAGTCTTATTTCACGAACAATATCACTAATATTATCTTCATTAATAACACCTTTTGATCTTATACTACTAACTACACGTTGTAATCTCTCACTTAGCCCTTCAAACATATTTATCACCTAGTAAATATTATAACATACAAAAAGACTATTTAACTAGTCTAATCGCATTATTATAAGAATTATACCAAGTATCATAATGATTATACTACTAATAATTGTCCATTTACCTATATTTTTCCACTCTTTTTTAGTAAGATTCTTAAATGGTACCCTCCATGTAATAGCTTTAATTGGATGTCCAGATCCACTATACATATATAATCCTACTAATAATACACAAAATCCAAAAATTAAAATAAATATCCCTGCATACATAATTATCTTTCCCTATGTTCTAATTATAACATTTTATTTGAAATTATTAAACAAATAAAAAAAGAGTTAACAACTCTTTTATATTAAAATTAATCCCAAGGAACAGCAATATCCACATGTTTATCTAATTCTTTTGTAGCTATATTATATTCATATAAATAACCCAAATCTAATGATTTCAAATCTTCTTTATCAAATCCTCTACATGTTTCTTCATCAACATTTGTACAATAATTCCAAAGATCATTTACTGTAACACTTTTATCAACAACTCTCAATGTAAGCACAGATGAGTATATATATGCCTCAGTAATATTTTTTGCTTTAATACCACTTACAACCATTACAACATCACCATTAGCAATTAATTTTATATCATTATTATCTTCATAAACAATATAATCTTTATCGATAAATACAACATTTTTATAATCACTATTCTGATTTAATAATTCACCTTTTTCATTATATGTTTTAATAACATCGTTTTCTAATAATAACAAATTATTATTTTTATCAAATGCATAATAATTAAATGAATCAGAAATTAATTTTGCTTCACTAGAATAAATCTTATCAAAATAGTCTGAACATGATCCTTGACATTTATATTCTAAACCTATGTAATTATCATTTCCATCAAGACTTCTAAATGCATAAAGATATGCATCATCAATAGTATCCTCTTCTTTTAATACTATTTTCTTTTTATTAACATCGAAAAGATATGCGGTATTTGTAAGTGCATCATCAGCAAAATTAGTTTCTATAGCAAGATATCTGTCATTGATTTTATTTAAATAATCATTGTCAACCTCAATAACATTACCATTTTCATCTACAAATTTATAACCATAGTAATCTTCTACTTTCCACTTTGCGCTTGTATTTCCTCCACTTGGTTTTGATTCTTCTTCATTATTACTAAGTTTATCATAAACCATCCATCCACATAATCCTATTAGTAACACCCATAAAATTATTGTTAATATCATCATTCTTTTTTTATTGCTTTCTTTATTCATAATATTACCTTCTTTCCTTATTATAAAAATATTATATCAAACATCTATATCAAAGTAAACATATTATAAATTTAAAAAAGAAAATAGATTTCTCTATTTTCTTATTCATTCATTGCTTCTACTGTTTCTTCATTTTTATCATCAGTTAAGAATTTTTCTTCTAAAACTTCAGCAGCATCATCATCTAACAACTCATTTTTAAGCATAACTTCTATATTATTATATTGTTTTGCTCCAGTACCAGCAGGTATTAGTTTACCAAGAATTACATTTTCTTTTAAACCATTTAACATATCTACTTTACCACGAGTAGCAGCATCTGTAAGTATTCTAGTTGTTTCTTGGAATGATGCAGCAGATAAGAATGAATCAGTTTCTAAAGATGCTTTAGTAATACCTAACATCATTGGTTTTCCAGTAGCAGGAACACCACCAGATAAGATAACTGGTTTGTTGATTTCAGCAAAATCTCTAATTGGAACAGTTAATCCTTCAATTAAAGATGTATCTCCTGGATCAACAATTCTTACTTTAGTAATCATTCTTCTAACTACTGTTTCAACATGTTTATCACTAACATCAACACCTTGAGACTTATAAACTTTTTGAATTTCTTTTAATATATATTCTTCTACAGTTGTAGGGTCTGTAACAGCAAGTAATTCTTTTGGAGAAATACTTCCTTCAGTAAGTGCTTGTCCAGCAACTACTTCATCACCCTTTTCAACTCTTAATTTAGCATTATATTGAGTTATATGTTCTCTAGTTTCTAAATCATTTGCAATATATATTTTGAATCTACCATTTTTATCATCAGCAATTTTAGTAATTTTACCATTAATTTCAGCAATTGTTGCTTTTGCTTTTGGAATTCTTGCTTCAAATAGTTCTTCAACTCTTGGAAGACCTTGAGTGATATCGGCAGCAGATGCAACACCACCTGTATGGAATGTACGCATTGTTAACTGAGTACCTGGTTCACCGATAGAT
>JAEEGL011361006.1_pt1 | contig 12784 bp, 13 predicted proteins | sample 9134231 | NCBI WGS metagenome assembly JAEEGL01 (sample SAMN16246548, study PRJNA631951) | gut metagenome | biome: gut microbiome; feature: rumen; material: fiber-attached | host: Bos | place: Iran: Karaj | collected 2018-10 | reverse complement strand
TTTTACTCAATGCACTGAGTAATTTTACTCAACCGGACTGCGAAAGTACATATTTTTGTGAAACTGGCAAAATAATTTTTGCCAATTGGTTATTTATTCGTACTTTTGCAGTTGCTTTCAAGAGCGAAAGCAGTAAGCAAGAAAAGCATTGCGATATTGTCCTTTGATAGAAATTCGCCAAGTTTCACGAGGAGGGACCGAGCATTTATGCTTTCGCTTGATTGTGTATGCTAAATCTTTTTAGCATATCTTCAGGCGTGAGATATGTTCCATTAGACCCCGTTTCCTCAAAGGTGTTTGGCGATACCTCTATCAAGACGGACATGAGCACATAACCTCATGCCTTTTCTTATTGGTAAACGCTAATGTTTCCGTTGGAGGGTCGGAATGAAGAGAAGAAACATGAAACGTACAATACATTTTATCTTTATGCTCTGTGCATTTGCAACTTTATATGGCTGTCATGGCGGCAGTAATGAATCACTTAAAGAAGATGTGGAAAAAGAAATAGCACGTTTGAAGAAAGATTACAAGGAAGATGCACTAGGCTACGACTTGCATCTAACTTCAATATATGAGCCAGAAGAAGGTTACATCAATAGAAGAGATAGACTATTTCAGGACTTTAAATTAAATCCTGGAATTGGAGAAAACGGCGTATGTTTTTCGGCATATTTCTATAACTATGGTGGGGATATTAAGTTGTTTAATGGATTTGTTAATGATTGTTTCGTGCCGGCATTTGGTCATATTCAAGGAATGGCTCATATTGAGGACATGCATACTTTAAGGATAAAAAGGACAAGAGTTGATGATAAATACGGTTCATATGCTATTGTTGATTGGACTGCTGGTAATGGGATGACAATAAGCGATATTTATATGACCCCAATGGCTTATCATGGTTATAGAACTAGGAATGATGAGAATTTGATATTTGTTCAAATAATCGGTGGTGATAAATATTTGAATATTATTGTCTGTGGGGATTATTTTGAACGGATTATGGTTGATCATTCCCCAAATGCTATTGAAGATGGATTGTTCCCAGGAGCAGGGAAATCCGGGCACGGACAGTTTTGGCAATTAATATCTAAATAAAAGAAGGATATGATATGGATTGTTGTACTAGTGGCAATTCTTGCATTAATTTTCTATGTAGGAAGTGATAAAGCCACAGAAAAAGGACACGATTGGCTTGTGGTGCCAATTCTCGTAATAGGTTTTATCGTTTTGGGTATTTTCAGTATTAAATCTTGTCCACGATATGATTATTATGATGATAGAACTCCAAGATAGTATATTAATGAGAATCCTCTAACTACATGTACATATATAAACTATTACATTTTATGTATTGCGAACATTACGGAAAACGAATTGCACAATTAATCGTCGGGGTTCTTTCCTCTTTGTTTTTAATTCATTTGCCCCTCTCTGCTACTATATTGTGGTGAGGCGGGGTGACTATATTTAAATAAACATAATGAAAAATGAACATTTATATCACGCTTTGCATCTCGTCAATGGGATAGAAGAGAATACACCTATCTGTAGATACACAGAATTGGATTACTTACTCCAAATGTTGGAAGAGGAAACATATCGAATAAGCAGAAAAGAAACTTTTGAAGATAAATGTGAAGGCTCATTTCCGACAAATAGAGTAATACCTGTGAGTGCAGTTGGCAAGCATCTTCCCCCTCAGCCCATGCAGAACACAGACGAGTGTTTGCGTATATGGAGAAGTATTCAGCGGAATAGATATGTTCCTACGGCATGTTGGACTCACAACATGTCAGATAGGTTGTCTATGTGGAAGATGTTTACTTCAAAATATGGAGTTTGCATCAAGTCTAATGTGCATGATGTCGCGGCATCATTCAAGATTAATGACTATGATATTTGGTGCGGCAAAATAACTTATGACGGTTACTATGCTCAAAAGGGATTTATAGCAAATATGTTCTCAAAACGTTCTGTTTTCTCGGAAGAAACGGAATGTAGATTTTATCTTTTTGAGTGTAACGAAACTGATATTCAAACTCCTTTTATCAAAGTTCCCATTATGCCGAAAACGATGATTAACGAAATTGTTTTATCTCCGCTTATCGCGCATACAACAGCCAAATTGCTTGCTGAAATGTTGCAAGTAACTTATAAAATCAAGACAACAATATCAAACAGCTAAAAGAATAAAACAATGAAAGTAAAGTACATTCTTATTATGGTTGCAATATGTGCAAATATGGTATCCTGCAAAAGCAAGGACGGAGAAAGCAATACTCAAGTGTCCGTAAAGGATATTGCCTACAACGAAAAAATCCAGGACACATTCTTTGGTGTTCCATTTGGTTCTACAGGAGAAGAAGTGGAGGCTGGATTTAAAAAAACGGGATTGTATATTAATAGTAACAGCACTGCCTCTACTTTGTTTTTTAACCCATATGGAGCTGACTCAAAGTTTTCTTTTGGAGGCTTGACATGGGATTATTTGAGAGCTCAGTTTAGTGGTGATGGCATCAGAAACGGTGGCAAGTTTTATTCAATTCAATTTTGTAGCGCTTACAAGACGAAAGAAGCAGCACTAAGTGATTTCAATAGCGTAATGAATGCATTATCTAATAAATATGCACTTACTAAAAAAAATCCCACGGATACATCTACATATAAAATATACGTTGGTCAAACAAGAAACAACCAAGTGATTTATGTTGTTTGCTGTAGTTATGAAAGCTATGGTCATGAAAGATGGATAGGTGTTGAGCTGGGCTACACGGACAATAACTACAACAAAGTGAGCGATGAATTATAAAACAGAGGACATGAAAAAACAGATTCTTTTGTGTACAAGCTTGCTGGCAGTTGGTTTGGCAGTAGGCTATCTCTCTGGCTGGATAGTTTCTAAACACAAAATGCAAGTGGAAGTACACGATAATGCTGTTCGTGCATTGTCAGAAATGTCAGAGGACTTACAGGATGCCACAGCAGAATGGTATGCCAAGAGTGCTTACAACATTCGAGGAGATCTATTCGAGAAAGGAACATACTATAGAAGTTACGCAGATCAAACCTTGTATTTTGTTGCAACTTTTCTTTCTAATTACACTGACTATCGACAAAGAAAAGGCTACAGATTCACAATAAAAAGCGAAAAGGAGATTAGAGCAGGGAGGGCAATTCCTATACCATCCAACACAGAATATTATATTCAGATGATACAAATCGATGCCCAACGCATTGCAGAAGACAACTCAAAGAGATATACTCAATAACACAAATCAGTTTTGAAAACTCCTGTTGCAGGTTGCGAAAGTGGGTTTTGAGATACCGTATGGTCTGAAGAATTGGGCTCGTATATTTTGGATATAAAGCAGAAATAAAGATACTATTATGAAAAAACCAGTTTTATTGATTGCACTAGCTGTCATTATTGTGTCTGCTTGTGGTACCTCGCAAAAGAGCACGCAAGAAAGCGGCAATACCAGATGGCCGGATTTCCTCCGTGATTGGGCAGCAGATTATGAGATTGAGGATACCCAGCGGTTGGCCATCATTGATCAGATTGATACACTATATAGGCTCGTTGAGGACAGCACGTCAGACAATGAACTGCTCTGCTCTAAGTTGTGTCAACTACAGAACACCATTAGTGATGCCATCGTGCATGATTCCTCGTTGGTGTTTCCATTGATGATGCGAGCAACAGCTCGAAACTTCTACAGCGAGAATGCTAACAACCAGAAACTTCCAGGTTTGGACTGTGACTGTGAAATGGAGGACTACCTTTTCATAGATTCAAAATGGCACACAGCAAGCAGGGAGAACTATGATTTAATGTACACAACGATGATTGGTCAATCATGGTTGGCGCCATGGAACTTTGCCAATTTAGTGCTCGCAAAGGATGATGAAAAAGAATTGGCCACGGCCATGCTAATTGTGTACAACTATACGGATACAATCATTGATAATCTTCAGCTAACCATTTCGGATGATGAAGGCACTATTCTTGGTCTGATAACGGATAGAAATACTAATGTGGAGCAACTCGATATTTGTGTAAAAAAGATATCATTGTCTCCGAATTTGATTATGGAGGGACTGGCTGCCAACGGTAATTTTGTCATATCATACGAGTCTCATCACAGGCTGTTAAAAATGGTAGGTTTTCCAAGCATTTTCTTCATGGAACAGATAGAGGAATGCCCTCGTTTGAAGGAGGTGTTAAACCAAGCACTGAAATAGAATAATAGGAGTACGCCGGGCTCATGATTCACCCGCAATCAAGAGCATGGTTTTTCGTTGGTATGGGTACGCTATAGGAACACTATCGGAGCCATAGCGTTACCCTATACCGAGGCAAAAGGAGAACAGAAGTACTGCGATGAGGGAGCAAAACCGATAAACATATATTAGATACCTTCTGGTTTTTTTTTGCGGAGAAAAAATATATTATTCTCCGCAAATATGCGGAGAATAATTCGTATATTTGCCGCATGAATTATTGTGGTAAAAAAGCCATCTACGTATGGCAAAATGCTGATTGGCCTGACTTTAGGTGGAATGAATTACAGGTGGCACCCCTGTTAAATTCGGTGCAGGAACACCAAGCAAAGTTACTTGGGATGCTTTCGGTACTGGGCTTCGACATGCAGAAACAGACTGCCCTAGAGTCTATGACAGAAGATGTAGTACGCTCATCGGAGATTGAAGGAGAGCTTCTTAACCGAGACTCTGTAAGGTCGTCAATAGCTCGTCACCTGGGCGTCAATTTGCCGTCGGCTGGTAGCAGCGACCATTACATCGAAGGCATCGTGCAAGTAGCTGTAGATGCAGTAAAGAATTGTAACATGCTGCTCGACAAGGAGCGTCTATGCAACTGGCATGCCGCATTGTTTCCCACAGGGCGTAGCGGCATGTACCGCATCACTGTGGCCGACTGGCGCCAAGGCGACGAACCCATGTTGGTAGTGTCTGGTGCCCTGGGGAAGGAACGGGTGCACTATGAAGCCCCACCCTCATCAGCCGTTCCTCATGAAATGGACCGTTTTATTCAATGGTTCAACGGTAATCAACCTGCCAATCAACTCCTGAAAGCCGCAGTGGCACACCTGTGGTTTGTGGCAGTGCACCCCTTTGATGACGGCAATGGTCGTTTGACACGGACATTGACAGATTTGCTCATAGCTCGAGGAACAGGAATGCATTGTTATAGTGTTTCGGCGGAAATACTTAAAAGCCGTAAAGATTATTACGCCATACTTGAACGTACAACCAGTGGCAATATGGACATCACAGAATGGCTGCTGTGGTTTCTTCAGAGAATAGAAGCAGCTATCATCACTTCGGAGCAGAGTCTTCGTGGAGTGCTGCGCAAGACCGAATTTTGGAATGGCCATACCGATATTGAATTCAATGAGCGCCAACGGAAGATCATCAACCGCCTGTATGACGGTTTTGAAGGGCCGCTGACAAGCAGCAAATGGGCTAAGATATGCCATTGTTCTCCCGATACAGCGTTACGCGATATCACATCGCTGATAGAAAAGGGCGTGCTTGTCAAAGCACCCTCTGGAGGACGTAATACGCACTATATTCTTTTTGACGACTCGTTGTAGCAATAAATAAGCAAGGACACCAAACGGGTGTCCTTGCTTGTTTTAATACTTACTTTTTATTTCTTCATCAGCACCTCGTCGAGCATGCTGTAGATTATGCCAACATGTCGAGGTAATTGTCAGGGGTGACCACGGTGAAGGGCATCTCACCGCATGCATAATCCACAAATTCCATATAATTTTCTGGATTATAATCCGGAAACTTATACTAATTTTCCGGATTAGAGGATTAACGAGGGTAAAAGAAAATCTGGCTGGCAGAATTATGTCTGTCAGCCAGATTTTATACGTCCACAACAAGGGGGTGGCGCTTACTTCTTCGTCAGCACCTCGTCGATCATGCCGTATTTCAGGGCCTCTTCGGCGGTGAACCAGTGGTCGCGGTCGCTGTCTTTCTCAACCTGTTCGAAGGGCTGGCCACTGTGCTTGGCAATAATCTCATAAAGCTCCTTCTTGAGCTTCAGTATCTCACGGACGGTGATCTCCATGTCGGTGGCCTGTCCGTCGGCGCCGCCCATGGGCTGGTGGATCATCACGCGGGCGTGCGGCAGGGCGCAGCGGCGACCTTTTTCACCGGCGCAGAGCAGCACGCTGGCCATCGAGGCAGCCAAGCCGGTGCAGATGGTGCTGACCTTCGGCTGGATGTACTGCATGGTGTCATAGATACCCAGGCCAGCATAGACCGAGCCTCCGGGCGAGTTAAGGTAGATCTGGATGTCCTTGGTGGGATCCACACTCTCGAGGAAGAGCAGCTGGGCCTGGATGACGTTGGCAGTGTAGTCGTCGATGGCGGTGCCGAGGAAGATGATGCGGTCCATCATCAGGCGGCTGAAGACGTCCATCTGAGCCACGTTGAGCTGGCGCTCTTCGACGATATACGGTGTGAGGGAATTGTTGATGGCCGAGGTATACTTGGCGTAGGTGGTGCTGCTGATGCCACGATGGCGGGTGGCGTATTTCTCAAATTCTGTCATGTCTATTGTTGTTTTGTTTTCTTTGTCTTGGTGATCATTTTGCGGAATAGGGATTCCGGGGGGCCGTACATCAGGTTGGGCCGTGGGTCGGGAACCATGGCTTCCATGTATTTGCCATACATCTCCGGGCGGCGCTCCTTGGTGCGCTGGAGGGCCTGTTCCATGCGCCACTGTTCTATCTTGGCGTGGTTGCCGCTGAGGAGTACGTCGGGGACCTTCCATCCGCGGAACTCCGGTGGGCGTGTGTATTCCGGTGGGGCTACGAGGCCGTCCTGGAAGGAGTCTTCGAGGGCCGACTGTTCATCGCCTATCACTCCCGGCACCAGGCGTATGACGGCATCGCAGATGACGGCGGTGGCCAGTTCGCCTCCGGTGAGCACGTAGTCGCCAATGGAAATCTCTTTGGTGATGAAGTGTTCGCGGATGCGTTCGTCGACTCCTTTATAGTGTCCGCAGAGAATCATCAGGTTTTCTGCCAGCGACAGTTGGTTCGCCATGGGCTGGGAGAGAATCTCGCCGTCGGGAGCGGTGTAGATGACCTCGTCGTAGGGGCGTTCCTTCTGCAGTCTTTCGATGCAATTGACCAAGGGTTCCACGGCCATCACCATACCTGCAGCGCCACCATAGGGGTAGTCGTCGACGGAGCCGTAGCGGGTCAGCGAGTAGTCGTGCAGGTCGTGGAAGACGACCTCGACGAGACCTTTTTTCTGGGCCCGCTTGAGGATGCTTTCCTCGAAGAACATGTTCATCATGTTCGGGAAGAGGGTGAGGATGTCGATTCTCATTTCACTTTCAGTTTCTGTCCGACGCGGAGAGTGGAGTTTTCGCGGAGGCCGTTGAGTTTGCAGAGTTTCTTCACGGTGGTACCGTGGGCGCGGGCTATCTTGCCAAGGGTGTCGCCGCTGCGGACGGTGTAGGTGGCGGCGCCGGAGTTGCCTGACTTGCTGCTGCCGGACGATACGGACTCGGACTTGCTGCTGGCTTTGCCGCTGACGCGCAGGCGGTCGCCGGGGTGCAACACCTTGTTGCGGCTGATGCCGTTGAGTTTGCAGAGTTGGTTGATGGTGGTGCCGTTACGGCGAGCAATCTTTTCGAGGGTGTCGCCCTGACGCACGCGATACCATCCGCCAGAGGAGGAGCCGCCAGTAGAGGAACGGCTTTTGCTGTTGCCGACTTTGCGGAAGGACGACGAGGTGAGGCTCAAGTCGTCGCTGACAAGGTCGTGAGTGGCGCAGTTCACCACATGCTCGGGGTTGATGGCGTTGCCCATGTAGCGGATTTCGAAGTGGAGGTGGCTTCCGCGGCTACGGCCGGTGTTGCCGCAGAGGCCGATGGTCTCGCCGCTCTTCACCTGCTGGCCGGCCACCACATTGCGTTGCGACATGTGGGCGTAGTAGGTCTCCAGGCCGTTGGGGTGATGGATGATGACGAGGTTGCCGTAGCTGCGGTTGTACTTGGATATGCGTACCACTCCGTCGAAGGCGGCGTAGATGGGTTCGCCTGTGGGCAGGGCCAGATCGAGGCCGTAGTGCCAGCGGCGCCAGCGTGGGCCGAAATGCGATGTCGGGCGTGCCGACCAAGGTGTGGGCCAGGTGAATTTCTCCCCGTGGGCATTGTCGCGCAGGTGGATGACGAGGGGTTCGGTGAGGCTGTTTACATCGAGTTTGGGCAGGTGGATGGCTGCGGTATCGAAGCCTTCGAGCAGGATATCGTCCTCGCTGTCGGCACCGGCATCGTCGAGGGTGTAGATATTCGGCATATCCTCTTCTTCGTCTTCGTCCTCTTCGTCGACATCATAGATGAAGGGTGCCTGGTACATGTAGTTTTCCGTTTCCTTGTTGTTGCGCCGGTCAATGGCCACACCCTTATATTCTTCCTCCTCGTAGATTACATCCAGTTTGTTGACCTTGATTTCAGATTTGTTGTTTTTCTGTTGTGGTTCGTCGCTCTGTGCCGATGCCATCACGGGTAGCGACAACAGGGCAAATAACAGTATGATAGGTTCTATATGTTTCATCCAAAATGGTTCAAAGAGTAATACTAAAAACTTTGCAAAAGTACAAAAAATGTGTCAGTCGGCAAAATATTTAAACTTAAAAAATCCAAAAAGGGCCTTTATTCCGCTGTGGCAGGACGGAAAGCGCCGTCGTCGTCAATGGTCAGCGTGGCCTTCTCGAAGTCCTCCTCTGAAAGGGTGCGGATGAGGTTGGCGGCCTTGTTGTCCTTGTCGAGCCGGGGACCCGTTAGGATGGTCTGCAGGAAGGAGTGAATCTTGCCGTCCACCAACATGCCGTCGCGGTTTATGCGGGCCGTCAGTATGGGGGCATAACCCAGAAGGCTGGCGAGGTTCAGCCCTGTGGGGGTGCAGAAGTTGCCCAAGCTATAGGCGATGAGGTGGCCTTTGTAGAGCTCCATGGCGCGGCAGACATGTGGCCCATGGCCAAAGACCAGGTCGGCACCCTCGTCGATGCAGAGGTGTGCGAAGTCGCGCAGGTTCCCTCGTTCTTCGTCGAGGAAGATTTCCATGTCGTTTGGCAGGTGGGTGCAGTTGATACCTTCGGCGCCGCCGTGGAACGACACAATGAGTATGTCGCATTCCTCACGCAGTTTGTGTATGATATCCACCACCAGGGTGCTGTCCATCAGATCGCAGGTGTGGCTGCTGGTGCCGAAAGCACAGAAGCCGAACACCAGGCTGTCGCGCATGGTCAGAGAGGAGGTGCAGATGCTTTGTATGCCGGCGTAGCCGATGTTCAGGCTGTCCAGCAGGCGGATGGTTGTCAGGGTCCCTATGCGGCCGAAGTCGTTGCTGTGGTTGTTGGCCAGGCTGAGGAAGTCGAATCCGGCATCTTGGAGCAGCGATGCATAGGCTTCGGGCATGCGGAAGGCATAGCAGTATTTGCAGTCTTCTTTGGTACTCTGCAGGGTGTCGTCGCTGAATACACCCTCGCAGTTGCCCACGGCCAGCGTGGCATCGCGGAGGATGGCTTTTGTGTGGTCGAAGAGGTGTTTGCCTTCGTGGCGTGGCAGCTGGATGGTGGGGTGAAGGGTGCCGAGCATGATATCGCCCACCATGGCAATGGTGTAGAGGGGCTCTTTCAGCACGCTGTCTGTCGACGCCAGTGGAAGTCCGGCTTCTTTCACCTCCTCCCGGTCGATGATGCGACAGGCACCTTTGTAGCGTTTCAGGTAGTAGGCTTCAAGCGACGAGGTGATTCTGATGCCTGTGCTGGATGCATGGATGAAGTCGAAGCTGCCTTCCTTCACGGCGGTCACGATGCCGACGTGTCCGATGGTTTTCATATTGCGTCGTCCGGCGAAGAACACCAGGTCGCCCACGGCCAGCGAGTCCTTGGGCACGGGTATGCCCATTTTGTATTGCGGAGCCGCCGAGGGTGCCAGCAGTACTCCGAATTTGGAGAATACATAGCGTGTGAATCCTGCACAGTCGAATCCTTTGGGGGTCTTGCCTCCCCAGCGGTAGGGCACACCGATGTGCTTCATGGCTTCGCTGATGACGGAGTCGGGCTCTATGCACACCAGCGTCAGGGTGTCCTGAGCATGCAGCAGTCCTGCTGACATGGATGCCAGCAACAGGAATGTCGTCAGGAGGATTCTTTTCATGATTTGTATTTGGTTTGGGTTAATAGTCGTATATGATGCGACCTTCTGCCATGTGGCTTTTCACGCCATAGACCATGCTGATATTCTCCGTTGTTAGTCCTTGGGCTATGGGACCGTGGAAGAGCATGTTGCCGTTATGGATCAGCAACAAGTCGTCGCAGAACTGCAGGGCGAGGTTGAGGTCGTGGATGACGATGACCACGCTTTTGTCCGTAGTTCTCAGCAAGCGCATGATTTCCAGTTGGTGGGCTATGTCGAGGTTGCTCACCGGTTCGTCCATCAGCAGCACCGGTGTCTGCTGTGCCAGGGCGCGGGCAATCATCACCCTTTGCAACTCGCCGCCGCTCATCTCGTGTGACTTTGCCAGCCGCAGGTGCCATGTGCCTGTCTGCCGCATGCATTGTTCCACGATGTCCCAGTCGGCCTGGCTTTCGTTCTGCAGTCGTTTCTGATAGGGGTTGCGCCCCATGAGGACGGTCTCGAAAGCCGAGAACTCAAAGTCGGTATGCACCTGCTGGCGTACGAAGGCCACCTTCTGCGCCAGCGCTTTGGCCGAATAGGAACCCACCTCTTGGCCATCGATGGTCACCTTGCCCGCTGTGGGCTCCAGCAGGCCGCCGATACAGCGCAGCAATGTTGTCTTGCCGCACCCGTTGGGTCCCATCACCGCTGTGATGCGCCCCGGGGCAATCGTCGCACAGATGTCGTGGAGGATTTCATGCTTGCCGTAGCTTACCTGTATATGTTCGAGTTCAATCATGGTGTTTTCAATACCCTTTCTTGTTCTTGTACAGCAGGTAGATGAACAGCGGGGCTCCCACCATCGAGGTGAGGCTACCCACAGGCAACTCGCTTGGCCGCAGCAGGGTGCGCGCCAGGGTGTCGCATACCAGCACAAAGATGGCTCCGCAAAGGATGGAGTAGGGGACCACCTTGCGGTTGTCGGGTCCTGCCACCAGGCGTACGGCATGGGGAACGATCAGACCTACAAAACCTATCACGCCGCACGAGCTCACGGCAAAGGCCACCATCAGCGTGGTGAAGAGTAGCAGCACACGCTTCACCTTCTCCACCTCGCATCCCATGCTCTGTGCCGCCTCGCTGCCCGACAGCAGCAAGTTGAGGTCGCGGCTGTACCACAGCACTACGCCGATGCCTATCGCCGCCATGGGCAGCAGCATCCACACGTCGGTCCACGACGAACTCCCGAACGAACCCATGGTCCAGAAGATGATGGAATCCATCTTTTCCTGGTTGAGCACCATGAGGAACGAGATGACGGCCGAGATGAGCAGCGTGAGGCATACGCCCGTGAGCAGCAGCGTGGTGGTGTGCATGCGGTTGCCTATGGAGGCTATCTTGTAGATAACCAGTACTGTGAGCAACGCCATAGCCAAAGCCATGCCGCCCACGCCCCAAAGCCATGCTTCCAATCCCAGCAGTATGGCCACCGCCGCCCCCAGCGAGGCTCCGCTCGACACTCCCAGCACGTAGGGATCCGTCAGGGGGTTGCGGAAGATGCTCTGGTAGGCAGCGCCGCAGACGCTGAGCACAGCTCCCACCAGGGCTCCCATCAGCACTCTCGGCAGACGTAGCTGCCAGAAGATGGGCGACCGCCACACGATTTCGTCCCAGCTGATGTCCACGGCGCCGAACATGCAGCTGACCACCATCGTGGCCGCCAGCAGCACACTCAATCCCAGCACTACCCAGGGGTTGGCATGGGAAGACTTGTAGGACTTATAAGGCTTATGGGACATAAAGGACTTACAGGGCTTCTGCGACTTATAGGATGTCTTTCATTGTGTACACTCCCGGCTTGGCGGTGGCCAGGTATTCGGCCGCCAGCAGCGCTCCCAGGGCCAGTCCTTTGCGGCTATGGGCCTCGTGGGTCAGGGTGATGGTATCTATCTCGCTGTCGTACACCACGGTGTGCGTGCCCGGTACCTCGCCCTCGCGGTATGAGGCGATGGGCACGCTTTCCTCTTTCCTCTTTCCACTTTCCACTATCTGTTCGCGAAGCGACAGGGCCGTGCCGCTCGGGGCATCGAGCTTGTGGATGTGGTGGGTCTCGCTGATGGACACCCTGTAGTCGTCGCGACCGCGCATCATCTCCGCCAACCGACGGTTCAGCTCGAACATGATGTTCATCCCGATGCTGAAGTTGGTGGCCGTGAAGAGGCGGCCGTTGCGGGCCTTGCATTCCGACACAACCTTCTCGTAGTCAGCATACCATCCCGTGGTGCCGCACACCACCGGCATGCCTGTCTCCATGCAGCGCAGCAGGTTTGCCGTTGCCGTCTTCGGCGTGGTGAACTCGATGGCCACATCGGCCTCTATCTTCGCGGGCCAGGGGTCGTCCTTGTCTATCCTGACGGTGACGCTATGGCCGCGTTCAGCCGCCAATGCCTCGATGGCGTGGCCCATCTTCCCATATCCTATCAGAGCTATCTTCATCGTGGGCTTGTCACTTTTTCAGGTTGCCTCCAAAGGTCCACACCGTGTCGGGATTGCTGATATAGGACTGTGCGAAATAGCCCTCCACGACCATCGTGGTCTCGGTCC
>JAEEGL014782948.1_pt1 | contig 12785 bp, 7 predicted proteins | sample 9134231 | NCBI WGS metagenome assembly JAEEGL01 (sample SAMN16246548, study PRJNA631951) | gut metagenome | biome: gut microbiome; feature: rumen; material: fiber-attached | host: Bos | place: Iran: Karaj | collected 2018-10 | reverse complement strand
TACGGGCCTTTCTCATGTGGCTCCCCCTGAATTCCAATGGACTCAAGTTCTCGAGCCCAAAGACCTTAGCTGCAGCAGAGTAAACCGCTTTGGCGATGTCTGTATTTGCAAGCGATAGTTCGTTGGTTGCTGTAAACACTGGGATTGTCATTTTCTGAAGGTCCTCGTAGGTATAACTACTGGCAGGGCCTTCAATAAAGTAAGGATGTCCTTCTTCGTTCACCGACGGGTCATCTACCATGTCGGCATCATTCACAAATTCCGGATCATCCAGGTTGAATGATTCTTCTGAAATAACCTGTCCACCCATAGGAAGGAGGACGGGTTGCTTGATAATGTTTTCTTCCATAAATTATTCGGTTTTAATCGTTTCTAAATCTGTTTTGGGCATCTTTGATTTGCCCTTCTTAGAGAAAAGTCCCCAAAGCTTGTTAGCGCCTTTCAATATACTAACGACGGCTTCGAGGATTGTTATTAAATCCGCCACATTACAGGGCCGGCGCTTCTTCAGCTACCGGCGCCTCCTCTTCTTCGGTGGCGGGTTCGTTCTGGTCTTTTGCCTTCCGATCCTTATACTTTTTCCAGAGATCGGAGGCGACATCACACACAAGGAGGGCGTCGAGCGCAAAGGCGATGACCCTCCAGATTTTGTAGAATTTGTTCATAATAAAAATGGTTTAAAGGTTTATGGTTGATTTTCAGTTATATACATATATAAGGCAATGGGACGAGGGAAAAGAAAAGCCCCGACGTGAATATCAGGGCTGTAAGAGTGGCGCACCAACCGGAAGAGAGTATCTCGGTAAAGCTGGTAGATGGAGATGAGGTGCGCCGATATGACTCCTCTCACAAAAATAAGGCAAGCCGTTCTTCTTTACCCGCTTCATGGGGTGTCGGCTTGCATATGTCGAGGACGGACGGTGAATCGCGTTGCGGCAGGTCTTTAGCTGTCGTCGGTTCCACCCCGTCAGCATTATCGCGTATCCTTCTTCAGGGCGCTGCTGGACGGGTCTCTGTCCTCACATATAAGGGTTTCAAAGGTTCTGACAATGAGAACAAAAAAGGATAGCCCGGTTGTGGGCTATCCTCCTAAAGTTATTCAGTCTTCTCTTTTACAATGCTCGAACAGCACGCACACGAAAGGTAGAACTAGGCAAACTTTCTTTTCGCGCATGCGCGCCAAAATCGTAATAGTAGTAGTATGTGTACGTAGTGGTATACCCGGAGCCATATTCCGTTTGCGTACGTGCTATTGACGATGACCAATACCCGCCACTTTCTGCCATATTCGTACCTCCTATGGCTAATAACGTACTGTTAATTGTTTCCCGATAATTGCACATTGCCTCCAAAACAGAGAGACTCGGCAAAGACCATTTCTCTCCCTTACTTTCACACCACTGTTTTGCATCACTCCATCCTTTTGTTGTCTCATCATACGATATAATACAATAATACCAAGATCCCAAAGAGGCGAACTTCAAGAGAACACCTCTCATCCCGCCTATTATCACATACTGACCTGTATTATAAATAGTCTTTTTTTGTCCATCTGTCACTTTTAGTTGCACTATTTTAGACACATTGAGTGTCGCCAACAACATATTATTTGAAACATCTAGTTCCATTAGATTTGTACCCAATACGTTAAGGCTAACTAGGTCCAATTGAATTGATACATCAAGACTGTGAATCCCTGCACATCCGCTAACGTTAAGCGTCTTGATGGCAAGGTTGTCGGAAAGGTCAATGTCCGTGAGGCCGGTATTGGCGGCGTTCAGGGTCTCCAGAACGGTGTTGTATCCCAGCGCCAGGGCTGTGATGGATGCATTGCCAGAGGCGTTCAACGTCTTCAGGACTGTATTCTTGCGGACGTTGATATTGGCCAGGGCATTGTTGGAACAATCCAATTTTTCAAGGGCGGTATTGTTCGTCACGCGGAGCGTGGAGAGATTGTTGTCCGAGCAGTCGAAAGTAACCAGGGCAATGTTGTTGTCCACGTTCAGCGAGGTAATCGTATTGGAAGAGCAGTCGAAGGTGACAAGGTCGATGTTCGTGTCCACGTTCAGCGCCGTTAGGCCGCAGGCATTCACGTCCAGATAGGTCAGGGCGGTGAGCGAAGCGAAATTCACGCCGGTTACCAGGCTATTGCCGCTGGCTACCAGCTTGGTGAGCTGGACGTTTTCGGCAATGTCATAGGAAGTAAGGACGGCGCTGTTGGTCAGATTCAGCTCCGTGTAATCCGTTCCGGCAAAGGCCAGGTAAAGCGTTGCGGCCTGGTCGTAGGCATTGATGCGGAAGGCATGCCCACTCAGCGCATTGGTATCCACATTCTGCAGATAGAGGGCGGTGAGGGCCGTGTCATTATCCACGTTCAGTCGTTCGATGGGGTTGCCATAGGCCACGATGGTCTCGAGTTTTGTAAGGTTCGGCAGTTCCACGATGGCTACGCTGTTCCCAGAGAAGTTCACATACTTCAAATTCGGGCAGCTTTCCAAACCTACGAGGCTGGCGATACTGCGACCGGAGCAGTTCACATTCTGGACATTCTCGGCCTCCAGAATGCTAATTTCGCCGTCCTCGTCGTCATCAAACAGGGCCAGCATATAGGCCTTCAGGTTTGCATCCGGAATATTGATACCGCCATCGTTGTAGGCAACTACCGTGAGGTCTTCCTTCTTGATGGTGAGGGCTGCTGCCTGTGCGGCGTCTTTCACCCATAGCTTGGCCATGGCGACGTTGCCGCGGCAGTCCACGGACTCGAGCGCAGCGTTCCTACTCACATCCAGGCTGGTGAGGGCGTTGTTCGTACAGGAGAGCGTCTGCAGGGCGGCGTTCTTTGTTACATCCAGCGCCGTAAGTGCATTCCCGCTGCAATCCAGCGTCTCCAGGGCAGTGTTGGCGGACACGCCCAGCGAAGTGAGACTGTTATTTGCACAGTAGAAGTTCTCCAGCAGCGCATTGCCATAGACGTTCAGCGAGGCTAACTGGTTGTTCGAGCAATCCAGGTTCTTGAGGGCGGCGAGTTTGGTCACATCCAGCACGCTGATATCGTTCTTCCGGCAGTAGAGTGTCTCCAGCGCCGTGTTGTTCTTGACATCCAGTGCTATGAGATGGTTGCCCGAGCACTGCAGATCCGTGAGCGCCTTGTTCTTTTTCACGTTAAGGGCACCCAGCTGGTTGTTTGAGCAGTTGAGGGCAAGAAGCCCCTCGGATTCGCTCACATTAAGTTCCGTGAGTTTGTTGTTGGAGCAGTCCAGTTCCGTCATCGCAGCAAGACCACTCAGATTCAGGCTCTGGAGTTTGTTCCCGTTCACCAGAACGCTCGTCAGCTTAGGCGAGTGCGAGAGATCCAGCGTTTCCAGCTTGTTGAAGCTCACGTCGATGGTCTCGAGATTCTTGAAGTATTCAATGCCGATGAGCGAAGCGATGTTAAGCATCGACGCGGTGATGTTCGTCACGGCCAGGGCCTCGTCCTCGGAGATTTCCCCGTCGCCGGAGGTGTCGAAGTTCTCCACAAGGTATGCCTTGAAGGAGGCATCAGCAAAACTGATTACATCCGTCGTCCACGGAACCAGCGGGATGTATTCGCTGGCGAGCTCGTTGTTTCCATCGGAGATGACCAGCGTCGCATTAGCGCTGCAACGGCTGCGGAAGAAGTCTTCGCTGAGGGCAGCACCGCTCACTACAACGGTGAGGTAGCCGCTATCGGCCGTTACGCTGGCGATGGTCATCGGCACCACCTCGGGAGCGGCCTTGGTGATGGTATAAACGGCCTGCATGGACAGGGCGGTCTGCCATACCTGGGCTAGGTCAGCGACGGTAGAGGCGGGCTGTAGCTTGAAATCGAAGGTCGCCGTTCCAGGCGTGAGAGTCCCGTTATCCGTATAACTCACGGGCACTTTCCCATCGGAATACGCAGGAACGAAGGAGATGGACTGGATGCGGGCAAGGATGGCCGCCACCTGGTCCTGCAGGTCCTCAATGTCCTGCTGCATAGCGTAGATGGTATTCTTGATATTCTTAATATCCTTTTCACAATTGGTTACCCGGGTAGTAAGGGCGGTGATAGTATTGTTAATAGTTTCTACTTCACTGTCAATACGGCCATTGATGGTGGCCACTTCCGTAGCAATCTGGCCGGTGAGGGTGCCGTTCAGCGTGGTAATTGCCGTAGAAATAGCCTGCTGATAAGCAGTGGTGATTTCTGTGCGAGCCGTGGCAAGGTCGGTCTGCAACTGGGAAATGGCGGCAGCGTTGTCACTGATAGCCTGTGCATTGTTGGAGATGGCCGTAGCGTTGGCCGAAATCAAAGCAGCATTGGCAGCAATATCAGAAGCGTTCTTAGCGATATCCTGTGCATTCTTGGTGATGGCGGCCTCGTCGGTGGTCGCACGATTCTGAAGGGTGGTGATAGCCGATGCATTCGAGGCAATAGCAGCATCATTTGCAAGAATCAGCTGTTTATTCTTAGCGATGAGCGCCTCACAGGCATCTATATCCCCGGCGTTAGCCGATATATTCTGCGCGTTAGTAGCAATGGCAGCAGCGTTCTCCGAAATGTTGTGCGAGTTGGTTGCCACTGTTCCAGCGAGTGTGGAGAGGTCTCCGGACAGACTATTGATCTGATTCTGCAGGCCATCGATGAGCGACTTGTTGTTGTTGATTATTGTAGTCAGGCTGTTCTGCAAGCTGTTGATGAGGCCTTCCAGATAGGTCTTCTGGGTGGTCAGCTGGCCTTCAAGGTTGGTCTTGAGAGCGGCAATCTTCGCATCAGTCTGGGCGATGGTATAATAACCGGCGAGTTGGTTGTTTACCCAGATCTTCATGCTGCTTTCGCTGGCAGCGATGGCGTTCTGAATGGCCGTGGTATAGGCAGCGGTGATTTCGCTCTTGGCTGTAGCAATCGCATCGTTGCAGTCGCTCACCGCCTGGCTGATTTTCCCCTGGAGGGAAGCGTCCAGCGCAGCAATGGCATCATCCAGTTCCTGCTTCGAAACACCTCCCGTGCCAGAAGCGGACTCCAGCGCATCCAGCCGTTCGTTGATGGTGGTAATCTGCCCCTGGATAGTGGCAACAATTCCGGCCGTGGTGTTGTACTGCTGGAGCGTTGCGAAGCTGGCCGACGCCCAGTTCTTCACAGAGTTGTCCCCGTTGTCGATATAAGTTTTGAGGTCATTCTCTACATAAGTCTTCAGCGTCGTAATCTGCTGCTGCAGTTCCGTGTCCTTCCCATGCAAGGCCTCAATAGCAGTAGTGAGGGAAGCAATCTGCCCCGCCACCGTTTGCTTGTAGGCATTCAGTTGTGCGAGGACGTTGGCCTCAGCCGTGCCGATTTCCCCCTCCAGGGTGGACTGCAGTTCGGTAATGCGCTGGCCAAGGGCCGCATCGGCCTGCTCAAGTGCGGTCTTCTGCTGCTGAAGCGTGGTGATGTAGCCGCGGAGCTCGGTGTCAATGGCCTGCAGGCTCGCGAGTGAACCATTAATGTTACTAATCTGTTGCTGAATGGAAGCAATTTCGTTCTGCTTCAGTTCGTCAATCTGTTTCTGGATGTCGTCCAGTTGTTCTGTGTTGCAGGCTGCCATCACGAGGCCAGCCAGAAGAAGGAGAAATACCTTTTTCATTATTATTAATTGGTTCTGGTTTCGCACTTACATACAATAATAACGCGGGTGCAACTTGTCCGGTAGAGGCCGTAGGAAACCCTGAAGAAACAAGTCACACCCGCGAATACCCAGAAGGGTATCTACTACGGGCGTTTACGACTTGCCCGACTCTTCAGTTAGAAATTTCCTACGTTTCTACGCGGTCGAAGCAAATGCAAGCGCTTAATATGTCTATGTTGCAAGTCGTCTCCAACCTGCGATGGCAAATTTAGTGATTTTTTCTTAATTGTCTTCCCTTTCCCCGCCACAAAGAAAAAGAGGCTAACTCAAAGGAGTTGGCCTCTTCACTTAACACATAAAAACATCTGTTTTCAAGCCGATAAATCCTTATAGATGATAGGGACTGCAGTCTTTTTCCACGGAATTTTTAACATAGCATTATAGAAGGGATTAGAAGAAGGAAAAAAAACAACACCTTGATTATGATGGCATCGACGAGCGGAGCGATGTCGATGATGGGCCGTGAGCGAAGCGAATGACCCATAGAACCTCCTTCGCCCTTGCTCGCACGCTCGCATAGCCGAAGGCCTCGTGCTGCGTTGCGCACGAGTAATGCGTAATCGTTGCCTTGAATCTTCCCTTTGATTGCCCCATTAGGATTCTTTCAAAGGATATCCAATCAAGGGCTTTCACCATCAGTCCCTATACTGAACCACTTTTCAAGATTTGTACAAAAGCAAATAATCATTTAATAATAAACATATTATGAAGAAGTATTACATTTATTTACCAGAAGGCATACGCTATCTGGAAGACTACAAAGAGCTGGAATCAAAGATTTACCAGTATGGCACATGCATCCTGAACAAGTATGTCACTGGATGCGGAGCTACGTCAATGTACCTGGCTGATCCGCTGCCTACCATCTTGTGCAGCCCGCGGAAAGCACTGATGTACAGCAAAGCCAAGTCCAAGCGCTTCAGGGGGAGAATATACCTGTTCCGCAACGAGAAGGATCCGGACAATGCCTCAGTTATCGACCTTGAGAACCGAATGATGGCATATATCCGCGACTGTGACAGGAACAGGGTTGCGCCAAAGATCCTGGTTTCATACGATTCGTTCAAGCATGTAGCGCAGAGGCTACTTGAGGACGGTTCGCTGGGAAGGTATCAGATTATCGTCGACGAATTTCAGGCACTGTTTACCGACTCCGAGTTCAAGGGAGGGGTCGATATCGAATTTCTGGAGAACCTGCAGGTGGTGGATAACCGAATTATATATATGTCCGCAACGCCCTATCTGGAAACGTACCTCAATCAGCTGCAGGAATTCCAATCACTGCCGTATGTGGAGCTCAAATGGCCCCCGTCCTCACTGTCTGCCACCAACATCGTAATGAAGGAGTATGACAATGGGCGGCTCGGGGCTACTATCAAGAATATCATCCAAAATTACCGCGACGAGGGGTACTTTGAGGAGAAAATCCACCATGGTCAGCACGTTTTTGCAAGGGAAGCATTATTCTTCATGAATAACGTCAGGGCAATCAGCGGTATAGTAACGGCAAACGGGCTCACACCGGAGGATACAACTATCATCTGCGCCTATACCGACAAAAACAAGACTACGCTTAAGAAGATTGGCTTTGAAATTGGGGAGCCTCCGCAGGAGGATGAACCGCGAAAACCATTCACCTTCATCACCAAGTGCAGTTTCGAGGGTGCAGACTTCTATTCGCAGGCCTATACGTACATCTTCAGCAATGTCACGATTAAAAGCATGGCGGTTGACATTTCGCTGGACCTGAAGCAGATTATGGGGCGGCAGCGTGACGACAGCAATCCGTTCAAGTACGATGCGACCTTCTACTACAAGACTGATCCTTCCCTTGCCGGTATGAGCGAGGAGGAGTTCCAGGCAGAGATTGCCAAGAAGGAACGTATATCCCGGAAATGGATTAACAACTATAATTCGCAAGACCCAGAGCTGCAGGAAAATCTTGCCAGCAGCAAGCGCGATCAGCAGGAAAAGCGGAATTTCTCTGAAGACTACGTCGCCACGGTTGATGACGCAGGGAGCACCCGTCCGCGCGTCGTTTTCAACAGCCTTGCCATGTGCAATGATATTCGCGCCTGGGAGCTGCGCAAGACTACCTACTTTGACAGATGCCTAGTTCTGCGGGCAGTGGACGATGTATCAGAGCCAGATATGCAGTACCCGCTCACGGGAGATTTCCTTAAAGCCTTCAGCGGGGACTTCGAAAATAAAATGAAGGTATACTGTGACTTCTTGGACATTCATCCCGAGTATCTGGAGAAACTGGAGTCTTTGCCGCAGATCCCGATGTCGATTAAGGAATATTACCGAGTGTGCGGCCCCGCCGAGCTCCGCGCTGCCAGTTACGTGGAATCAAACATCCGTATTCGCATGGGTATGGCTGCCAGGGCTGCTGAACTGGAGGCGGCAATGCTGGCTTCCTTTGAGCCAGGGCGATTCTACAGTAAGCCCGAGGTTAAGATGACTATCCAGGGTATCTATGACGCCCTTGGTTTCCCGCTGACGGCGAAGGCAACTGACATGGAGCGCCAAAACTATCTTCCGTACAAGAAACAGACGGTGACGATTGACGGGAAGCGCGTGGAAGGATATCTAATTGACCAAGTAGCAAAAATGCGCTAGTCAAACGGATATTTCCTTAATATGAGAAAATTAAAAATAAAGATTTATGAATAAAAAGCATTACTCCGTAAATGGAGAAGATTGTTGCTGTTCAATCAGCGGAGGAGTTATTATTTCGCAAGATGGCAAGACCGTCGCAATAAACGACTTTGGCAAGCCCGGAAACGGCTTGAATATACAAACTGATTCGACTGGCCCATATGTCATCAATCGCCAAGGAGCGCGGATCGATACCGGATATGCTGTGGCTGAAGCGTGGAATTTCCAATATCCCGGTGATGGCCCCCGAAAGGCGGCGCGCAAGGATGGAAACGTTTTGAATACTTTTGCCGACAACCTCAAGTGGGTGCCAAACCTGGACCCATATGTCCCGGCTTCAGCACCCCTTAAACGAGTAAAGTGGATGGGGCGACAAGTAACAGTGTTCAAAACTGGCAAGGTGAGGGTCGGAGGGAACGATTTACCCATAGAAGATCATTACCATGACAGTGCTACCGACTGCGACCGGTACTTGTATAAACCCTTTGTGATGGCAGGTGGGCTTCAGCTACCCATGGATGACCTGATGGCTGCGGCTTCGTATGTTGGCGGCGATCCGACAGGGATGAAATGTCCAAAGGTGCTTCACAAGGATTTTGACATGATGAACTTTGATTCTAGTAATTTGGAATGGAAGGAGTTTTCCAGTCCGGAGTACCAAGAATACATCGATGCGATGATCGCCACGAATCAAGAAAAGTCGGAGCGAACCAATAATGGAAAGGTCGTTCCAGACAAATGGTTTTTGCCACCCTTTTGCCCGAAAGAGTATTATAACTACAAAGCGAGCGGAAGATTCGGCGGATACCATAAGCCATAGACTATATGATTAAATGCAGGGAGGTATAAGTCGCCCGCTTCCGTTGCAATAATTAACAAGGGCGCGCATTCAATTTAATTATGGAATGGAATTTATTGAACGGTCTCTTTGGGCTCGGGACCAAGACGATTGTGAGGGCAAAAGAAGTTGCGTCGTCACAGCCAGAGCCCACCACTCCGGCATCTTCGCAGCTGACGGATGAGGATGCCGATGTAAAGACAATCAGGGATTATGCCGGCGGAGAGCTCAAAGCAGGCATGGTTATCGAGATTTCATTGCATGACATTCTCGAACTCATTCCCCCAGCAAATCCAAACCGCCGCAGGAAGGATTCCTACGACCGTCTCACGCGAAAGCTACGGGGACTCGGCGTGGAATTGCGGATTGATTCGAGCCGCTGTCGGCAGTAGCGCCGCCGCTGGCAAGGCAGGGTGTAAGCCCTGTCTTTTTCTTCGCTGACAGAGGGACCTTAATGCTAATTGATGATGGAAGATGGAGATTGCCGCAAATTGGAAGTATCTGCTATTAGAATTAGAAATTCCGTATCTTATTAATATTGAGAGAAATAAATACTAACTCTAAAAATCATCGCAGTTTGTTTTGGCGTTTACGAAAAACTGTATACCTTTGTACCCGAGAAATGAAAGCTCTTTGACGTACGTTTTTTCTTGAACTTTGTAATGAAATGTAAAGACTAGATCCTTCCTTCAGTTGGGAACATTTCTCTATTCCGTGCGAATACCCACTGAATGGTAATAGATAAATTTTTCTTTGTGGGTGATTTTACCCATTTTGCATCTCCCAAGGTGATCGAATATAACGTGCGTTCAACCCGTCATATACGATGAGATTGCGGACCCCGACGGGTCCGTTTCTTTGTTGTCAAAACCTCCTTGAGAGCGTTTCCTTGAATGTATATTTTAGAAAAAAGGAGGTATTATGAAAAATAAAATTAACTGGCGCAATGTGATTAGCGCCGTGGCCGCTATCGGCGGTCTGTTAAGGGGTGTTGCATGGTTGATGGATGCAACTCAACGCCGAAAGGACGCCAAGAATCGCCCCAATAAAATCGAAGAAATCAAGAAAGAGAATATTGAAAAGCTTGATTATCTGGAAAAGGCCGAAAAAATCAAACTGGTCACTTACCGTGCAAAGAAAATGGTTGACCAAGAGTATGGCGGGCCACCTCCCGATGGGGAGGAGTTCAAAGCCGAGTACACCGTCCACAAAATGTCAGACTACTGCCAGGGAGATGAATACGACCTGCGCCCAATGGTTGGGGCCCTTCTTCCTGAAGGCGCTGATGGGATTGTGTACGGGATGAAGAATACCATGAAAAGTTACTTTGCCTTCGGAACTTTGATTCAAATCGCCTTGGGTGAGAAACCGCAAATATTATCTGAGGAAGAGAAAGCAGGCTACACCGCACCTTCTAATGTGTACTGCATCATTGCCGACGGCGAGAACGGTGGCACCATTCTTAAAGACCGGTACAAAACCGTGGCTTCATCACTAGACGGTAAGCTGGAAATCATCGAGACAATCTACTTCAGTGGAAAGCCGAAAGAGTTCTTTGAAAAGATTATGGAACGCTGCTTGCTTCAGCCGGCAGGAACGTCCGTTTTCTACTGCGCAGACAACTTAAAAAGCCTGCTAGGAAACCTCTGCGAAAGCAAAGTGACTCAGTATTTGAATTACTTGAAAAAGATGAGGAGTATGTTGAAGGAGCATGGCATCAGGCTCACAAGCCTTTCAGTCTGCCATACCGAGAAGACAGGAGACATGATGTCTGGCTCTTATACTCTTCAAGCTCTCACGCCATATGTCTTCCGGCTCGATGAGGGCGAAGATTATGACCACCTACTACTCACCCTGGAATTCTCCAGGTCGGAGATCAAAGGGCAAGTACGAAAGATCGTCGTTAAAACTGACAGGTATAAGCGCCATGTTTTTGAATCAATTGTTACTGCTACAACGAACCCCTCACACCCCATGAGCAAGACGGGATCGCAAGCAAAGAAAGAGCAAATCCAATTGGAGAAGGAGCACGCAAGGCAATTGTTCAAGGACGGCCAGACCGCTACCCAGGTGGCCGCTGTTTTGGGAAAGAAACCGGAACAGATGTCAAATTGGGCGCGAGAGTTCGAGAAGGAGGGCATCGAGATTGCGAGAGGTAAGCCCGGCAGGAAGTCCAAGGGCTGTGAATAAACAAATACGTGGTGGAGTAGGGGCAATCCCTACTCCTTTTGTATATTGGAGTCAAAGGCCTCCTGCACCTCCGAAAGAATGTTATGTTTTATTCTCCAGCGCAGCAATCGAACTGAAGACCGTATCACGTAAGAGGTGGGCATAGTGCCGTGTCATACGGGTATTGGTATGGCCCATGATCTTGGCAACTACTTCGATGGGTAGTCCTTTGTTTAGCAAGTAGCAGCCTGCGGTATGCCTTCCTAGGTGGGTATGCAATGTTTTATCAATCCCACAGAGGTCGGCGATCTCTTTTAGGTATCCGTTGTAGCGCTGGTTGGAGATGACGGGAAGTCGGAAGTTGTATTTCCTGGCAATCTCAATAGCATCTTCGAATAGGACGGTACAGAACAGTACTTTGGTTTTGGCCCGGTGTTTCTCGATGTAAATCTGCCCAAACTGGTTTTGTTGGAAGTCGTCAGGAACTAGAGTCGCCATGTCGCAGTAGGAAAGTGCGGTGAAGCACTGGAACAAAAACAAGTCCTTTACCCTTTCCAGTCGCTCATTTGGCATTTGTTTCTTTCGGATTGCATCGACTTCATGAGCGCTGAGGAATGCTACTTCTTTTGATGTCTTTTTAATGTGGATTCCTTTAAACGGGTCTTCAGTGATACGCTCTATGCTTATGCCGAAAAGGACTATGCTTCGGAATTTAGAAAGCATATTGGCTGCAGTAGAATCAGCAAAGTGGGCCTTGAGGTGACGCTCGAACTGGACGATATGAAGATGGGTAAGTTCGGATACTTGAGCGTTAGGAGGAAGGATGTTGGAAAAGAAAGCCTCTATAACCAATTCGTATTTCCGTTCATTGCGAGGTGTAGTTCCCTTTTTCAGGAAATTGGTGAAGAAAGACTCCCATAGTTCCAGCATCGTGAAGTTGGTGTTGAATCCATTTTTGACATATTCTCGTATGGTGTCAATGGTGATAGCTTTATTCTCCGAAGCACGCTGTAATTGGAATGCTTTGATTTGGGACTCCACCGATACAAGATACTTCTTTGTGTCATTCGTCGTTTTGGAGGCAACCTGTTTTTCAAATCTGTCCGGAGCCATTGTCATAGGGAGATTGATAAACCGCCTCTCACCGTTCATGCTGATGGCGAGTTCAATGGGAGCCAACCCTTTTCTGTTAACCTTACACTTTCGGCAGTAGAAGGTCATGTCAAGTGTGTTACGCATACTTAATTGTTTGTTAATTAGTTTATTAGCGTAACTTTTGTGACGGACTTAAGGCAAGAAGCTGTTCGGTCACAGATTAGGACACAAACAGTCACAAAAAACGGCCATTTCCGAAAAAGAAAAATGCCTCAGAGCGCATTATAAGGCACATCTAAGGCATTCTGTGGGTGAGTGATGGGGCTCGAACCCACGACACTCGGAACCACAATCCG
>JAEEGL013961649.1_pt1 | contig 12785 bp, 13 predicted proteins | sample 9134231 | NCBI WGS metagenome assembly JAEEGL01 (sample SAMN16246548, study PRJNA631951) | gut metagenome | biome: gut microbiome; feature: rumen; material: fiber-attached | host: Bos | place: Iran: Karaj | collected 2018-10 | reverse complement strand
GACTTTCCGGGAGATGGCATTCAGTTTTTCTTCGATGGAAAGAGCCGTATCGTAGGCGAAGGAAAACTGGTTTTCCTCCTCGCAGAGACGCATGACCTCTTCGGCAAGCGCCAGACCGCCTTCTCCGCCTTTGGCCCAGACTTCGGAGACTTCCGCCTGTACGCCAAGCTCCCTGCAGCGGCGTCTGACCAGTTCCAACTCTGCCTCCGTATCGGTCGGGAATGCATTGACTGCAACCACGCAGGGGAGACGGAAGACGTTCCGGATATTGGAAACATGCTGCAGAAGGTTGGGAAGTCCTGCCTCAAGCGCGGCAAGATTCTCTTCTCCAAGACTGCCCTTTTCCACGCCGCCATGGTGCTTCAGAGCGCGAACGGTTGCCACAACGACAACGGCGGAGGGCCTGAGCCCGGCAATGCGGCATTTGATGTCCAGAAACTTTTCAGCGCCGAGATCTGCGCCGAAGCCAGCTTCCGTCACTGCATATTCCCCGAGCCGCATGGCAAGCTTTGTCGCCATGACGCTGTTGCATCCGTGCGCGATATTGGCAAACGGGCCGCAGTGCACAAAGGCGGGAGTGCCTTCAAGCGTCTGGACCAGATTTGGCTTAAGCGCATCCTTCAGAAGCGCTGTCATAGCGCCCTGGGCCTTCAGATCGGCCGCAGTGACCGGCCTGCCGTCATAGGTATAGGCAATCACGATCCTTGCCAGACGAGCCTTGAGATCCGTCAGATCGGAAGCAAGGCACATGACAGCCATGATCTCGCTCGCAACGGTAATGTCAAACCCGTCTTCGCGGGGGACCCCCTGCATCCTTCCGCCCAGCCCGTCCACGATATTTCGGAGCTGCCGGTCATTCATATCGACAGCACGTTTCCAGACGATGCGCTTGACATCGATTCCGAGGGCATTCCCCTGCTGAATATGGTTGTCGAGCATCGCAGCCAGGAGATTGTTCGCAGCGCCGATAGCATGGAAGTCTCCGGTAAAATGAAGATTGATATCCTCCATTGGGACAACCTGGGCATATCCTCCTCCGGCAGCGCCGCCCTTGATACCGAATACGGGGCCGAGGGAGGGCTCCCTGAGGGCGACCATGACTTTTCGACCCATCCTTGACAGAGCATCCGCAAGGCCTACCGTAGTAGTGGTTTTTCCTTCCCCGGCCGGCGTTGGCGTAATCGCGGTTACCAGGATTAGTTTCCCGTTGCGTTCCGGAAGTTTTTCAAGAAGGGTCCAGTTGACTTTTGCTTTATATTTTCCGTATAGTTCGAGATCTTCTTCAGGAATGCCGGCTTTTTCCGCAATCTCCGTAATGGGGCGAATCGGGCAGCTCTGGGCAATTTCAATATCCGATCTGATTTCCATTTTTCCATAATCTCCTTATTTGAAATAGCGGACAGCCGCTTCAAACATATGCATATCATAATTTCACGGGACATTTCGGTACAGTACGGGACAGATCCGTTCAGCGTATCCCATTTTACCAAATACTTTTCCTTTCGGTGAGGTAATTCCTTCGACAGTGCATACGGACCCGCTGGGATTATGACGGATATCCATGGATGCTTTTCCGTCAGGATTGACGTACTGGGTTGCAAACTGACCAGTTTCCTCGAGTGCGCGGACCAGGACGGGATCGGCGAGAAAACGGCCTTCTCCATGTGAAATCGGGACAGAACAGATCTCCCCGGGGTGGGCCATGGACAGGAAGGGAGAGAGGTTTGAACTGACCCGGACCTGTACAATCCGGGATTGATCCCGGACGATGGCGTTGTAGGTCAGGGTTGGCACGGAGACATCAGGATCCATAGTTTTCCATACGGGACAGGCTCCAACTTGATCAGTGCATGGAACCTGTTGCAGATTCTGTAAATCAGTCCTCCGTGACGGCCCAGAAGATCTACGATCCCATCCTTAACCGCTTCTCGATGGAGAAAAGCCGTAATGAATTTGCCACTTCCGTTTGGTTCATCCCCGCCGGAGAAACTGACCGGGATAAAAAGTATCGAGGCAGAGCGCAGCATTGCGGCATAACGATCAATGCTTTGGCGGATGCTCCAGCTTATCAGGTTCTTCAGGATAAGGACGTGTGCTTCAGCACTGGTCTCTTTTGCGGCCCGCACACTGTCATATTCACAGGTTGTTTCCGATCGGACAGTTCTTCTATGAAAAGGGTCGGGACCCGTTTGGCTTGCATGATCCGGTTCGTCATCCGGTTGTTGCTGACACCTTTTCTGGTAATCGTTCCCTTCTAACCCCCCGTTGAACGCGGTGGCATCATTCTTGTAATCCACAATTACGATATTGAGGTCATCGGTTGAGAATACTCTTTGGCTATTCCCGCGTAAATCTGCTTTCTCTTAATCAAAGCTGTGTATATTTGACGGGCGATCTCGGTTGCTGCAAGAGATCTTTGTGCGCCTATGCCTGTTCGGATGGGGGCATCATACTTCCTGACCACGTCCGTGTCAACATGGAAACCGGGAGATGAATGACCTTGAGCGGGATGGTCTGCATACAGCTTGTTTGCAGGAGCTTTGAATACCTGCAGCAGGAAACGCATAGGGAAAGTAGGATGAAGAGAACAGGCAATGCTGGAGATTTTTCCGGAATAATTCCAGAATTTGATGTGTATCCAGAATTGTAAAAAAGGAATTCCGGTGGTAGAATGCAATTCGCATGCGCAAAAAGGATGGGAGCATGGAGCGCCTGCGAAGGGAATATTTACAGGAGGTTCAAAATGCAGTTTGTAATTTGGGGGCTTCTGGTGGTTTTCTGCCTCTGCCCCGTCATTGTAGCCAGTGTGATCTCCTCGAAAGAGGACAAAGACCTGGCTGAGGGAGGGCACAGGAAATGACGCTTGCCGTAATCATCATTTATCTGGTCTGCATGCTCGGAATCGGGCTGTATTTCTCCACAAAGGTTAAAACGAATGAAGATTATCTGATCGGCGGGTTCAAGCTCGGAATTCTTCCGATGACCGGAACCTATCTGGCGACTTTCTTCTCAGCACTTTCCCTGCTCGGTTCCGTCGGCCTGATTTACCGGACCGGTATCGGCGGAAGCTGGATGCCGATGGCCTGGGCGCTCGGCTCCGCTTTCGGACCGGTGATCGCCTACCGGTTCCGCAGGGTCCGGATCGTCAGCCCGTCCGAGTTTTTCTATCACCGCTACGGCAGCAAAGCGCTGCAGGCATTCGGTGCGATTGCGGCCCTGGTCTATCTGCTTTTCAACATGGTTGTCCAGATTACAGCCATGGGCGTTGTGTGGCAGCTCGCAACCGGCGGCAGCATGACGACAGGCCTGATCATCGGGATGGCGATCACGATTCTGTATACCCTCTTCGGCGGATTTATGGCCGTTGTCTGGACGGATGTTATCCAGTGCGTGATCTTCCTTGCCATGATCCTGGTCGCGGTTGTAATCGTCCTGACAAAGGCAGGCGGCCTCAGCAATATTTACTCCCAGGCTGCTCTGATCGATACCGCTCCGGAAGTCGGTGCGGCTGCCAACGTCAAAGGATCCATGCTGAATCTTCTCGGAAGCTACGGTGCCCTTTACCTGTTCTTCCAGTTCCTGGTCCAGGGCCCCGGAACCGGGTCCCGTCCGGAATACCTGCAGAGAATGCAGGCTTCCAGAAACATGAAGACCGCGCTCGGCATGTACAAATATGCATGGGTGATTCTGATCTTTGTCTACATCGGACTGAACATTGTCGGCGTCGGCGGACGTGTCCTGATCCCGACTATGCCTGAAGGGGTAAAGTCCGACTGGATCATGCCGTACATCTTCTCCGAGTATACGCACCCGATCATTGCGGGGCTGTTCTATGCCGGACTGCTTGCCGCGGCCATGAGTACGATTGACTCCAGCATGGTGATTGTGACCGCGTCCTTTACGGACCTTCTCAAGATCTTTTCAAAGAAGGAATACTCATCCAAGCAGCTGATGTGGTTCAGCCGTACAGTGACCGTCATCATGGGCATCCTGGTCGTTATCATGACTATGAACAACAATTCCTTTATTACGGATGTTGCCGGATACGGATTCGGAATCCTTGGCCTGACCTACTTTGTCCCGCTGCTGTTCGGCCTCTATTCCAAGAGGGCTAACCTGACCGCTGCATGGGCCTGCATCGTTTCCGGCGGAATCGGATTCTGCATCTGGCAGTATCTTTCCTCTGCCAAGAAGCTGACCGGTGTTCTGGCCAACATCCCGGCGATCGGTGTTGCAATTGTGATCGGATGCATCGTCATGTACCTTGTGTCCATGAGCACGAAGCCGATGGATGAGAAATACTGGAAACCGTATTTTACCAAACCCGGCGAAAAGAACTGAATCAAAGACATGCTCCCGTGAATGGAAAAGCCCCGCGGCTCCGGTGCCTTTTTATCGGGAAGGCGGAGGATGCCGGGAGGCGGCAAACTGAAAACAGGGAACCGGTGTGATTCTTGCGGTCACACCGGTTCTGTCTATATCATAGCTTCAGACCGAATGAGCTGACCCTCGCGGCCGGAGGAAGGACCCCTGATGCGGTCACGGGATGACGATCTGGATATTCCCTGTATTTGTCGCAATTCTGCATTTGCCGCTGCCTGCTGATTCGGGGACCTCGATGCGGCCTGTATTGCTTTGCGCGATAAACACCTTTTCCGAAAGCAACGATCCGGTCACATCTCCGGTATCGGTCTGGATGAGCAACTCAGCAGCATCGCACCTTTCCATCCGGACATCTCCCGTGCTTCGCCGGACGGAGATCTTTTCCGCTGCAATCACCCTGTCCATGGAAATATCGCCCGTGCTTCCTGCGGAGGAAAAGTTTCTGCAGGAAACTTCCGAAAGCACCGTTTTTCCTGTGCTTACCGCCACATCCGCATCTCCCTCGCAGACGACGGAACGGAGTTCAACCCTTCCGGTTGAAACGGAAAGCCCGAGCGCACCCGCGGACATGTTTTCAAGCCGGATATTCCCGGTACTGGTTTTGATCCTGACAGGTTCCGCAGAAGATGCAGAACAGCTGATATCGCCGGTGCTGACGATAATCTGCATGCCTTTGAATCGGAAATCCTTTGGAATATCGACATCTCCCGTGCCGCCTTCGATGGACAGGGAAGCATATTCGTTCCCGGGAAGGAATACGGAAATCCGGGGAGTACTGAACTGTAATGAGATCTGTTCATACCATTTCCTGGTATCCGCCGTTTGAATATGGAGTATTCCATCCAATACCGAGGCAGAGCGGTCCGCTTTTGCGTGCGCATAGAAAACTACCCTGCATGTTCCGCTGTCAGACGGCAGGAAACGGATATCCGGTGTATCGGAGCGGATGGAGATGCTGTCAAACTCTTCGGCGATATCGAAAGCATCGGCTACAAATTCCGCATGGGCGAGCGAATTGAAATCCCAGCCGTTGATCGTCATGACACCTGCGAACAGGAGCAGCCCGGCCAGGATAAGCACGGCAGCGGCAGACAGCCAGATTTTTACGGATCGATTCATTCTGCATTTTCCTTTCTGAGAAGCAGGGATTTCGTTCCCGCTGCAATTTTTTTCGTCAGGTTCCATACCGTCCGGGTCAGTGCCTTGCATCCAAAGAACAGAAAAGCCGCAAGACCCGCAAGTACGAGAGCAGCGCTGATCATCAGGAGCCCCTGCGTGGCATTCCCCTGACAGGCCAGAAAGGTTCCTGACACGGCACACACGGGGGAAACGGCGGCAAACGATACCCAGACTGCCCAGACGGACAGGACCAGAGCCCAGAGTACGATATATACGGATAAGAGGATGGCAGAAGCCGCAATCAGCAGGGGAAACCAGAGCGGGAAGCCCAGGACCAGCAGAACAATCTCCCAGGCCTGGAAATGCCGCTTTGCCTTCATCCTTTCCCGGACCAGTTTGGGCAGGGGAATATCCGCCATGGCCTGGGAAGCAATTCTTTCTGCAGGGCCGATCTCAGCGACCGCAGCTTTTTCCGAAAGACCGTTCTCCACTTTGTCATCGATCATTTCGCTGTAAAATGACAGCTGTTCTTCGATGTCCCCCTGCGACAGCCCGGATAGAGCCTCCCCCAGCTGAAAAAGGAAATCCTGCTTATTCATCCTGCTGTTCCTCCCGGGCTACAAACTGATAAATGGACATGATTTCCTTCCACTCCTCTCTGAAGTCCCGGATCCGTTTCAGCCCCGGGGCTGTAATGTGATAGTATTTCCGGAGCCTCCCGCAGTGTTCCGCGCTTCGGACCGTCAGCATGCCGGCCATTTCAAGCCGCTTCAGAATGGTGTATAAAGTGGACTCTGACAGTTCGACATAAGGCTTCAGATCTTTGATGATCTTATAGCCGTATGAATCTTCATTCTTGATCGCGGCCAGTACGCACACATCCAAAAGTCCGCGCTTCAGCTGAATGTCCACAACATGCCTCCTTTCATGGAATACATCGTATCACGAAGTATATAACGCCGCAACTGAAATTATCCTGCAGATCTCCTCCAAGCATGAAAAGAGCAAGAAGGTCCTATCATAAAGAGAGACCATTTCCTCTTTCAGATTGGTGTTGAGTATGACGGAGAACGACGGAGAGATTAAACCTTTCGTTTTCTGCAAAGAAACAACTGAATTACAACTGCAACTGAAGGAAACACAAAGAAAAATACGGCATTTGGGACATAGTCCCAAGTGTTGATCCGGAAAACGGAGGCGGCATACTGGGCGGTAAAACACCAGGGGATACAGTTATTAACGATCCGATTGGCTGAGAGGGAAACTGGGATCAAGAGCTGATCCTTTACTCCGAGTCGAGTACATTCGGAAAGCAGCGTATCGTGCGTGATCATGAGGGAAGAGAAAGCGTCTCCAGTGATCAGTGCGGATGCTGCTGTCATTCCTAGAGTATGCAAGATTAGGGAAGCTTTTGTCCGGCAAGTGCCGATTATTCGAGAGAGCAATTCAAACGTGCCTATCAGTTCCATGACCGCTAGGCACATTGTAATCAGGAGGAGAAAGAGGATTCCATCCGTCATGGACAGGATTCCGCCACGGTCTGTCAGCCGGCTCAGTATATCGGGGACGCCAGCGCCGAGCATGGATGCGCTTCGGAATCCGGAATAGACGCTCTGTATACAGTCATGAACCGAGAAACCCTGATAGAAAATGCCGATCAGAATCGCAGAAAAACCGCTCAGAAAAAGCACAGCTTCAGACGGTAACCGGAGTATTGTAAGAAGAATGATCACTGCCAGAGGGAGGAGAACAAGACCGGAGACCTTGAAATATCGGGATACGGACAGATATAGTTCCGAGGCAACTTCAGACGCTGCCTGCGGATCCGGTACAGAAAAGGCTTGCCCGGCTTTCCAGAAGTATGCTGCACTGACAGCAACCGTAATCAGTACCGGTATGATACATTGGCGAATTATATCTGCAGGCTTGCATTGATAGATTTCTGCTGTTTGGATGAAGACATCTGAGATCGGGGAACAGCAGCAGCAGACCCCCGTTCCGCAGATGCAGGCGGCGGCTGCGATTCCGGCAGGGATATTCTGGATTCGGGCAATGCTGAACAGGATTAGCCCGATTGTCCCCATAGCACAGAAGTTGGATCCGACTGCGACAGAGAAGACGCAGCAAATCAGGAAGGAGAAAAGCAGAATGGAATCGGGTCGGATCATTTGGACTAGAACCGCACCGATTGCTGGAATGGTTCCGGACACGACCCAGGCACCCATTACAAAACCGATTCCGGAAAGAATCAGGAAGACCATGGCGATTTTTCCGACCCGTTTTCGGATTGCTGCAGTGATCTCATCCCAGCTTTTCCCACTGCATAGAGCGACTGCAATAATAAAAAACAGTGCAAAGAGCGCCATTGGGAGTGCGCTGAATCCTAGAAACCCGTTTCCAATACAAAGGAACAGGAGAATCAGGATCATGCTGGCAACGCTGGCAGAGGCTTTGGTCAGAATAGTTCTTTTTGACATGAATCTAGTCCTGGCTGTCTGATATTATTCAGGACGAATCCAGCGGATTGCTGCTTCAGTGCTCTGGTCTGGATACCCTCTTAAAAGCAGGCTTGCAGTTCGAAATCTGGCAGATGATGGAGCAGAGACCCTGATATCGATTAATGCGCGCATCCATGAATTGCGTCTTGATCCCTATTAATTGATAGCCTTTCCACATTGCTGTGTCAAGGAATTTTGATTGGGGGTGCTGCATTCGAATGCTGGAAGCTGTGAACCTCCCAACAGGCAGTAATGTCCATGCATTTTCTCTGTCAGAGAATGATTGTGGCGAAAATCCAACGGAATTCTGTGAAAGAAAGTTTCCGATCCTACAAGCGTTGAAGAATAGCTTCCGATCGGATAGGATACAAAAGAGAGGACAACCGAAGACCGCTCGGGACAGCTACGGCAGCAAGACAATCTATTTTGACAGATAGGGAGGAAAGAATGAAAGGGAATAGGCATGCATGGGCACAGGCTGCGATTGATGTAGAAGATATCGAACTGGGAATTCGGATTGCCAAAATGGCGTTGGATGAAGGTGCAGACTGGATCGAAGTCGGGACGCCTTTGATCTATCGGTATGGACATAACGCAATCGGAATGCTTCGAAAGGCACTTGGAAAAGAAGCAGTACTCGTTGCAGATTATAAATTTCTGGTTCCCTTTGGTTGTATGGAGCATGCAGAGAAGGAAGGAGCGGATTATGCAATTTTTGAGGCAGGCTACCATACCGAACTGGTTAGGATGTGTATGGAAAAAGCAGAGAAAATGCATCTGATCCCGATTTACTGCCTTTCTGTCCATCCGCAGGACTATACATTTTATGCAAACCTGTATCATGAGATGGGCGTCAGGTATTTCTTTACGCACCATTATTACGATGTGCTGGACAAAACGACCCGGCAGCCGGTGCGGTGCAACAATGCAGAGGCATTCAACGCCTGTTCCGGCAGAATCTGTTACGGGATTACGAACGATGAGTTTGAAACGGTTCAGGATTCCATCTGCGCAGGGGCATCCTGGATCACGTTTGGAAACGCGATTCATACTCCCGACCGGGAAGCCTGCAGAAAGTGGGTCCAATTGATTCATGGTGTAGTCAGAAACGCTGGAACGGAGACCGGCGGATGAAATTCAAACTGTGGCTGCCCGGCAGATGCCCCTGTGGAAAAAAGGCTTTGACAAGCCTATCAGACTTGGTACAATTGAGACGAAACAAGAAATACAATTCCATACAGATCGGGTGAAGGATTCGAGAGAGACTGCTGCAAAGGCAGCGCCGAAGGGGAAAGCAAAAACTCTCAGGCAAAAGGATCGGATTCGGACGATACTTCGGAAAGTGCGGCTGTTTCAGCTGTACGCCAAAGGGGCAACCGGCGGCCGGCGTGCCAAAGGGAATCTTTCGGGTAAAGACGGAGGCAGAAGACGAAAGGGTCTTTTGTCTCCTTTTCATTTTATTTCCGTCATTGAAAAAGAAGGATATGGGAGGAGAAAAATGAGCGGATTGAAACGGACCTGCTTGTATCAAGAGCATCTGGATGCTGGGGCAACTATGGTCGACTTTGGTGGATGGGAGATGCCTATCCAGTATCGGGAGGGAATTCTGAAGGAGCACCTTTATACGCGCTGTGCCTGTTCTGTCTTTGATGTTTCCCATATGGGACGGATCCTGGTTGAAGGCCCCGATCGGGTGGAGTTCCTCCAACATGTCTTGACCAGCAATGCTGCGGAGCTTGCATTTAATCAGGCACAATATTGTATTCTTTCGGATGAGAACGGCTTTGCACTGGACGATGCTTATCTCCACCGATTTGAGGAAGACCGATATTTTCTCGTTGTGAATGCTTCCAATATGGACCGTGACTACACATACCTGCTTGAGAAGGCAGAATCTTTTGACTGCACATTGACCGACCTGTCTGCAAAATGGGCAGCCATTGCTGTCCAAGGGCCCAGGAGTGAGGAATATCTGCAGACGGTCTGCGGGAAGAAGGAACTGACTCGGCCGAAAAAGAATGCTCTGGGGACAGTCAATGCAGACGGGCGTTTGGTCCTTGCAGCCAGAACCGGTTATACCGGAGAGCCGGTTGGGTACGAAATTTATGTGCCTTCGGAGGATGCGGCCTTGATGTGGAACCGCCTGATTGCGCTTGGCGCGAAACCGGCGGGCCTCGGAGCGCGTGATACGTTACGTCTTGAAGCATGTCTTCCGCTGTATGGGCATGAAATGGGAAACGATGCTTCCGGAAAGCCGATTCCGATTTTTTCCGTTCCTGCAGCGAGGATTGCGGTTAGTCTTGTAGAGGAAAAGGGAAAGTTTATTGGCCGGGAAGCTCTTGCTAGGCAGCAGCAGGCGGTTGCAGGTTTTAAGGATGGAGACTATTCCGGATGCGGCTGCGTACCGAAACGGATCCTGCCCATTGTTCTGACAGACCACGGTGTCATGCGGGCAGGGATGCCTGTCTTCCGTGGGGAGGAACAGGTTGGCTGGATCACAAGCGGGACGATGGTTCCCTACTGGATGAATCCCGAGGATCCTAATGGCGGAACGGCAAAGAGGTCCATCGGTATGTGCTATGTAAACAGTGATGTTAAGACAGAAGATGCTTTGAGCGTGGATATCCGGGGAAAACGAATCGGTGCGGCGGTGGTAAAGCGGCATCTAGATATGAAGGGACCTGTGTTTGCGCGTCCGGTTATCTATCCTGCAGGATGCTGAGAAATATAGATATATCATTTTTATCAGGAGGATTAAGCAATGAATATTTCAGAAGAACTCAGGTATACCGAAACGCATGAATGGGTGCGTATGGAAAATGAGATTGCGGTCATCGGAATTTCTGATTATGCCCAGAGCGAGTTGGGAGACGTAGTATATGTCGGACTTCCTGAAGAGGGGGATGAAGCAGTTGCCGGAGAATCGATCGGGGATATCGAATCTGTCAAGGCGGTTAGTGACCTAGTCAGCCCCGTCAGCGGAATCGTCTGTGAAGTGAACGAGATTCTGGCAGATAGCCCGGAGTTGCTGAACCAGGATCCTTACGGCACATGGATTCTGAAGGTTAGGGAGGTCGGGAAAACCGTCCGCCTGCTTGATCCGTCCGAATATGAGACATTCTGTGAGAAAGAGGGCTGAGACGTATGGCCTATGTACCTTCCACTTCAGAACAGAGGGAGGAAATGCTTCGCACAGTCGGGTGCAAAAAGTGGCAGGAGCTATACCGGGATATACCGGAAACAGTCTTCCTGGACCGCCCTCTGGATCTTCCTTTGGGAATGAGCGAGCTGGAGGTTACCCGAAGGATGCGGGAGATTGCGGATAAAAACCGGGTATATCGGACCGTACTGCGTGGTGCCGGGGCTTATGACCACTATATTCCGGCGGTTGTACGGGCAATTCCGGGCAAAGAAGAGTTTCTGACCGCATATACGCCGTATCAGGCGGAAATGAGCCAGGGTGTGCTCCAGTCCATTTTTGAATACCAGACTATGATCTGCGAGCTGACTGGAATGGACGTTTCAAACGCATCTGTTTATGACGGGGCAACGGCAGCAGCCGAAGCGGCGGCAATGTGCCGCAGCAGGAACAGGCGGGTCACGATCGTTTCTGCTGCGGTGAATCCTGATGTGATCAATACCATTCGGACCTACTGCTATGCAATCGGGGAGCCGTTTGCCATTGCTCCGGTACGGAATGGGAGAACGGATCCGGAAAAACTCAAAGAACTTCTGACTGCTGAGACGGCCTGTTTCTATGTTCAGCAGCCGAATTTTTACGGATTGTTTGAGAATGCGGAACTGCTTGGCACGATTACGCACGAAGCCGGTGCAATGTATGTGATCGGCTGCAATCCAATCTCTCTTGGAATCATCCGGACCCCAAGGGATTTCGGGGCGGATATTGCGGTTGGCGAAGGGCAGCCGCTCGGGATGCCAATCGGATTTGGAGGCCCTTATCTTGGATTTATGGCTACGATTGAAAAGCATATGCGGAAACTTCCGGGAAGAATTGTCGGAGAAACGGTTGACAGCAGCGGAAACCGAGCATATGTTCTTTCTCTGCAGGCGCGCGAGCAGCATATCCGGCGCGAGAAAGCCAGCAGCAATATCTGCTCCAATGAAGCGCTCTGCGCGTTGACTGCTTCGGTATATCTTTCGGCTATGGGCCCGGATGGAATAGCAGAAACTGCACGCCAATGCATGTCAAAAGCGCATTACCTTTTCCGGCTTCTGACAGCAATTGAAGGAGTCAAACCGGTTTATGACGGGGAATTCTTTCATGAGTTTGTTACAACAGTGCCGCATCGGGAAGCGGTGCTTGCAGCTCTTGATGAGGAAGGGATTCTCGGCGGGCTTCCGATTGAGGAAGGCATACTTTGGTGTGCGACAGAAAAGGTGCCTCGCATGGAATTGGACCGGACAGCGGAGATTGTCAGGGAGGTGCTGAGCAGATGAAGCTTGTGTTTGAAAAAGGTGCTGCTGGCAGGCACTGCGATCTCCTGCCGAAATGTGACGTAGAATATGCAGAGATTCCTGAAAACCTCAGACGTGAGTCTGCTCCGGATCTTCCGCAGCTGAGTGAAATAGATCTGGTGCGTCATTATACGGAACTGAATCACCGCGTTCATGGGGTAAACTGTGGTTTTTACCCACTCGGTTCCTGTACGATGAAATACAATCCCAGAATTGACGAAGATATGGCGGCTCTTCCGGAATTCCAGAACATTCATCCCCTCGCGCCGGCTGATGCTGTGGAGGGATGCAGGGAGGTGCTCGATACAG
>JAEEGL011423984.1_pt1 | contig 12785 bp, 14 predicted proteins | sample 9134231 | NCBI WGS metagenome assembly JAEEGL01 (sample SAMN16246548, study PRJNA631951) | gut metagenome | biome: gut microbiome; feature: rumen; material: fiber-attached | host: Bos | place: Iran: Karaj | collected 2018-10 | reverse complement strand
TTGTAGAGATTAAGACTCCCCCACCCCTCATCAATACTGATACGTAGGATTTCTGTCCTCTGTGAATGTTTTTAGGTCATGGTGCATTTTACAAAGAGGCTGCCAGTTGCTTTCATCCCAGAAGAGCCTTGGATCACCTCTATGTGGTGTAATATGATCTACAACCGTCGCCCTGGTTATCTTTCCTTCCTTCTGGCATTCTCTGCAGAAGAAGTTCTCAGGTCTGTTTAAATAAATCTTTCTTGCTTTCTGCCACTTGCTACCATAGCCACGCTCTGCTGCACTCTTCCTGTCATTATTTGGATGTATCTTTTTATGTTCATCACAATACTTACCATCACAAAGGTTAGGACAACCAGGGTGCAAGCATGGGTGCTTAGGTTTGTAAGGCATGTTTCCTCCACGTAAAAAGCCCCAGAGGTATTGTCCTCTGAGGCTTCATATCATTTTTGCTGATTTTACTATAACACATATAGAAAATGCAGTTTTGTAGGAAATCGTAGGAATTCGTGGTTTTTTTATGAGAACTCTAATTTTTTTAATCCTTCCCCATGAAGCTTCATTACAGTCTTTGCATCCATGAACATCTCGGTAGCTATATCTCGCCAAGACATTCTGTACAGATACCTGTAATTAAGTACAAGGCGCTGATCAACGTCCTCAAGATTGTTAATTGCATCAATGATCTTCTGCTTAAGCATAACCAGGTCTTCCAGCTTCTTTTCCTGCTCAGATAGTCTTTCGAACACTTTTACAAATGGCGCATCGGTAGGTCTGTTCGGATTGTAGCTTTCCTCAAGACTTGGTGAACCAAGTGTAAGTGCTGACTGCCTAAGGTCTTTGATATTTTCTTCTGCCAATACTATGCGCTGGTCTATGCGGTAAGCCTGTCTTAGAAACTCCTTTGCTGTCATGTTTCTTCTCCTCCTTTTTCAACCTATCGATAACTACATTGCCATCAACTGTTGTAAGCTGCTTAAACCAATCTGACCTGAAGAACTTAAGACACTCTCTCTTTTTAGCAAGAGGTGTGCTTGGCTCATGGTACACAGTTGGATTTTTGTACTTTCTGGCCACTCTTTTTATGCCTAACCTGTTGTCTTTCCTTTGCTGCTTACAAGCCTTCCTGTAATCATCAACAGCAGTTTCAATAATGGCATTTGCCAAATTTATATAAGCCTGATCGTTAATGTCTCCCATGTTTTCCCCCAATCTGAGCTTTGACAGCTTCTATCAGCTTGTTCTGTGTCATTTCCTTATGTTCCAAAGCATCCATGATATCCTCGTCGATTGTTCCTTCGCAGCAGATATGTTGGATTATCACGGTTCCTGACGTCTGGCCCTGTCTCCAAAGACGTGCTACTGTCTGCTGATAAAGCTCTAAGGACCAAGTAAGGCCAAACCATATGAGGATGTTGGAGCCTTGCTGGATATTAAGCCCATGGCCAGCTGAAGCTGGATGAATCAAGGCTACAGGTATCTTTCCGGCATTAAAATCAACAATACTCTTGTCGCTATCAATCTTCTGGAATGGAACCTTTATCTCTTTTAGCCTTTTGCATATTCTGTCAAAATCATGTTTATACCAGTAAGCCACCAGGACAGGCTTTCCATTAGCTGACTCTATAAGGTCCTCAAGGGCATCCAACTTTGCATCATGCAGGTGAAATATTCCCTGATCGTCTGTATAAACTGCTCCATTGGCCATTTGGCATAATTTCCCGGAAAGCGCAGCTGCATTAGCTGCAGTGATCTCACCATTTTTCGAACTCTCAGGAATGATGTAGTCCTCCTGAAAGTTGTCATATAATGCTCTTTCATCAGGAGTCATTTTTACCGGGTATCTGACAGATACAAGCTCCGGCATCTTCAAGTGATCAGTTGCTTTCATAGAAATTGTGATATCAGAAATCCTGTCATAGATAAGGTCTTCTGCATCATGGTGATGTATCCACTCATAGGTAACTGTTTCTTTTCTTCTACCGGGCTTAAAGTACATAGCTCTGAACTGAGTGATGAACCTGCCAAGACGCCTTCCCATATCAAGGCACCTATATTCTGAAAACAAATCCATCAGTCCATTACTGGAAGGTGTACCAGTAAGTCCCACAACCCTCTTAACCTTAGGTCTTACATACATGAAGGCTCTAACTCGTTTAGCTGATCCATTCTTGTAGCTACTAAGCTCATCCAGAACCACCATGTCATAGTCAAAAACTGTATCTGACCTTTCGATTAGCCACTGAAGGTTTTCTCTGTTTGTGATATAGATATTTGCCTTTGCATATATGGCTTTCATCCTCTCAGAAGGAGTGCCGATAATCTTGCTGTAAGTAAGGTGCCTGAAATTATCCCATTTAAGGATTTCAGAGCTCCAAGTATTTCTTGCTACTCGTAACGGTGCCACAATAAGAACTTTTTTTACTTCTCCCGCATCAAGTAGCTGTGATATTGCATCCAGTGTTATGGCTGTCTTGCCAAGTCCCATATCAAGAAGGATTGCTGACACTGGATTATCTACAATAAACTCTGTCGCATATGCTTGATAATCATGTGGTTTGTATTTCATCAAGTATTCCTCCGATTTGCTCTGTATTGTCTACAACAAACACTTTTTGTCCTAAGTTCTTTAGTTTCTGATGCCTACTTACCTGTAGTGGTCTTGGTTTCTTTCCTGGGGCCTTTACTTCCACCATCCCGAACTTCCCATCAGGCAGAAAGATGAGACGGTCCGGAGCGCCGTTCCAACCAGAAGCCCACTTAACGCAAATTCCGCCACGCTTTTTCACATCAGTTACAAGCTGCTTTTCTACTTCTTTTTCACGCATGCTGATCCTCCATCAAATTTGAAAAATGAAGGTCAAGAAGGTCTCTGCGTAAACTCTCTATAGGGCCTTTTTACCTTAAAAATCTCTATATAGAGACTTTTGTATATAGACCTTCTTGACCATCACAAATGGCTTAAATACTGCATTCTTGAAAATGAAAAAAGTTTAGGTTTTTACCTTCACGGTTTTCACCCGTTAAAAAACTCAAATGAAATCATTTCCTTCTTTTAGCTTCACGCCCTGCACTATTACGCCTTTGTTGGTTTTGTGTCTGAACAGTCCCGCCTTATCAATAGATGAGTAAAAATCAGTTGTGCTACGAATGTACTCGCCGTTGGTAAGGCAATAAGCTCTGTACTGCTGATAAAGTTCTCCAGACTTTTCAGAAAAGCTGTCACCAAGTTCACAACAGTCACTCAGAAACTGCCCAAGCCAGTCATTATCCTGTCTGTATTTTTCAACAGCATCCTTAACGCACTGAGGCTCGTTGATCTTAAACTCGTTGTCGATTGCCTTTTTTGCACCATACAGAATCCACTTCATGATGGCCGGGCCAGCAGCATGGAATAAAAAATCAGCGTAGTTCTTGATATCGCTTGAACCGGTGATGTGGGCATTGAAAGGAATAACCTTAAGCCTTCTCCAGATACCTTCATCGTTAGCTCCAACCCTGGGCAGGTGATTTGTATAAAGCACCAGCGTGTGGCTTGGAGTGAACTTGAACGGGTCCTTGTACTTCTTTTCCGCATAAATCTCATCAGTTGAGCAGAGCTGCTTTACCATAGCGGTGTTAAGACGCATACCCTCTTCCATCTCAGCAGCAATGATGAGGCGCTTTCCCTTAAGCTCAGCCATTTCCGGCTTTACATTTCTCTTGCAGCCTGTTGTCAGGGTTTCTGTAGAAAGGCTTCCTGAATATGTCCCAAGAACTCTTGAGATGGTGTTCCAGAAGGTACTCTTTCCGTTGGCTCCGCCTCCATAAGCGATGATCATCTGCTCGGCATATACTTTTCCAACTGCGCTCATTCCAACGATCTGCTGAACATAATCGATAAGTTCCTGATCGCCGCAGAATATGAGGTCAAGGCAGTCTTTCCAGATGTCAGCTCCCTTATCGCCCGGGGCAGCTTCTGTAATCTTTGTGATGAGGTCACGCGGATCATGAGGCTGTTCTCCAGCAAGCCCTTTCCTAAGATCGTAAGTAGCAACCGGTGTATTAAGGAGATACTCATCTTTATCAAGATCTCCTATATCTACAGAGAGCATTGGCTTTGCTGTGTTGAGAGCTGACTGGATGTACTTAAAGTCCCTGCGCTTCATGATGAATTTCATGTAGGCCTGTGCTCCAAGGAATCTGAAGTATGCTGCCATGCTGTCTTTGTTAAGGCTCTTTTCTAAAGTCTTTCCTCCGGCATCAACCGCTTCCTTCGATACGCCAAGATCAATAAGTGCCTGAGTTGCTTCTTCCAGTTCATCCCTGGCGTCCTGAAGCTGAAGGTCTAAAAACTCTTCCATAGCTCCTACAGCAAGCTGCTTATTCTCAACCCACACTTCTCCGTCGTAGCGAAGGTAGTCAGTGGCGTTTGAGTAAAGGAGTTCTGAACCATACTCACGAACAAGAACCCTGGACTCTCCAATGTCGGAGTAGTCGTCAGGCTTAAGCGCTGCTCCACCTGCAAAGTCGTTCTCAAACTCCTCTGGTGGCACATAGCCTTCCTGCGACTGGACCTTTTTGGCAAACTTGCATGCGCTGTTCCAGATAGTGCCAAGCTCATCATCATCAAGTGGCGGCACACACTTCTTGGCCCTTTCCATAAAAAGCTCATGTGCTTTATCACAAGCTCCAAACCTTGTAACAAGCCTTCCTGCATAACGGGACATTGTCCTGTTTCTGCAGCCTTCCGTGATACTTCCGTCTGACTCAGAATCTGTCTCCTGATGATCAGCGCTTAGTGCTGATATGAAGTCGTCGATCTGAGCCCAGCCTTCATTCCAAGTAACCTCATCAACATCTGTTCCAAAGATGAAGCGCGCTGCATCTAATGCGTTGTCATCAAAGAATGGGTACTTTTCATGAATGGCTTCTTTCATACCAGCGTAGCTTTCTACATCAGTGCATTCCCTTATTGGGAAATAGATGTGAAATCTTGGTCTGGCCGATTTGTTTCCCTTAGGAAGCATGTTGTGTCTACTAGGCACTGCTGCAAAATCGATGTCTGCCAGTGTTTCTTCTAATGAGCTTGGAGTAATCCAATCTCCCGGATCTTCTGAATGGTCGTTGTCGCAATCCATAACAATGACGTCAGATGCGATGAAATTGTTATTGCTCCTTCGACCATCAGAGAATTCCCCACAGACATGATCTTTAGAAACTGCTTTCCTAAGGAGTTCTCCCGAGCTGACTACTGCCTTATTGGGATATAAGACATTGTTTTTATTCCCAGCGCAGTCAGCCAAATACAGTTTGAAAATCATATAGCCCTCCTGGGTAAAAGATAGAGGTGTTTCACCTCTCCAATAGCTAAGTAATTGGGCCAGGTACTTTTTCCGGTTTTTGAGACAAAAAAATAGACCCTTCAAGTTTTTCTTGAAAGGTCTACCCTCTATGGTTCTTAAACTATTTATTTTTCTGAAGTATTATCTTCGGTATCAGTATCTTCACCAAAAGTATCATTCCACCATTTTTTTACGTGTGGTGCTGCTTTTTTTGCGCCATAACATAAACCAAATATTCCCGCAGCAATTAATCCAATTTTCCCGTATTTCTTCAGATTCTTTTTTATCTCTTCTCGATTGTCATATGCCTCTCGTGCTAGTCTTGCAGCTTCTTCCCTAGCTGCCTTTTCTGCCTCAGCATCTAAACGATCTCGTTCATATTGTGCTAACATTGCATCTCTTGCCACTTTTCTAGCAGCTTTAACATCTGCTATATCCCGACGAACTTCAGCAATTATATCATCAGTAATATCTAATACATCTGTTATAGAATCATCAAAAGTTCTTGTCGTCCAATAACGGTTATAACTCGAATAACCTCCGCAACCTCTATGATAATCCTTTTCCATCACGTATTTCATAGCTTTTTCAGTTGGCGTATAGTTTCCTGGCTCACCCTCCAGGAAACCAAGTTTTTTGAGCACACGATTCATTTCTTCTGCGTTCAAACCATATGCCTCACCTAATAATCTTGCTGATAATTGCATATAAAATCCTCCACATTAGTTTTCTTCAGACATAGCATCAAATGCCTCATTCATCCAATCTGGATGCCGAACATTATGTGATGCCCGCTTAACTTTTTCTTGTTCCTTCTTCTGTTTAGCCTTTATCGCACCTGCTGCAGCTAGGCTTACTGCTGCAAACATCATAGGAAACGTTGCAGCCGCAATTCCGCCTATGCTTTTTGTGGCTGCAGTAGCTCCCGCTGCAAGCATTACATTTTGCCTTGCAGCCTTCTGCAAAGAAGCAACAGCATCTCCTGTAGTACGCTCTTCGTTAAGAGTTTTCTTGGCCTCGGCTTTACTTCTCTTCTTCTGTGTTTTTGTATCCTCTACGGCCTGATACATGGCATATTCTATGCGATCAATATTTTTTTTATAAAACTCAGGATCAGAAAAGACCAAGTCATAGCAATCACGCAGGTTTATGTTGTCAGGATTCTTAGCGTACTCTTCATCAAATACTGCCCTGATACATATGTACTGCATTTTTGTCATAGGCTTTTCTGGATCATTTTTCTCAATATAACTGATGGCCTGTTTCGTTAAGCCGATCTTATCTGCTAATGCTTCTGCGCTTAATCCTGCGCACCCCCTTAACTGCGGTAAATACTTTTGAAGTCTCTGCTTATCAATTTCATACTGCCTCATTAATACTACCTCCATTCATAGTTCTATTATATTACTCAATAGCTTTTTGTCAAATTATTTTACTTTTTAAACATTTGTATTTCACATTTGTTTTTCAAAAACCGGAAAATATACCCCTCTCACTTACTTACCTATTAGGAAAGGACATGAGCCTTCCCGGAAAGAGAGGATAAAAAATGCTTACATCAAGCGAAAATGCGAGCACAGCTAGAGATGAAGAACTGATCGAAGTTCTGATAGCAATCAGCGTCATAGCTAAGTGGCTTGCAAAGAAACTGCAGAATTCAATGAAAACCAAAGGAGAAAACAATGAGCAAACAAAAGATCCCAGAAGATTTGATTAAGGCACTTCTTGCCTGCAGCGAAAACCTCATCGTAGTAGCAGAAAGCTTAAAGGCATACTGTGAAGGACCCGCACCAAAGACAAACGATGTTAAGGAAAGTGAACCAAAGGAAGCTGAAGTTGAAAGTGCTGTCACTTCTGTCACCACTACCACCACACGAGAGGCCGAAGAAAAGAAATACTCATTTGAAGATGTGCGCAAGGTGCTGGCCGGTATTTCCAGTCAGGATGATGGCAAGTACAAAGCTCAGGTAAAAGGGCTTGTAGCTAAGTACTCTGCTACTGGAACACTTAAAGGCGTACCTGAAGATTCCTATGCAGCTTTAGTAGCTGAAACGGAGGCACTTACAAATGCCTGAGAAACATGCAATACTATCCGCTTCATCAAGTCACAGGTGGCTTGAGTGCCCACCATCCGCTATGGAATGTGCCAATGTTCCTGATTCTTCATCTGTCTATGCACAGGAAGGAACCGATGCACACACCCTATGTGAATACAAGGTACTTAAGGCTCTTAGAAAGCCCGCAAAGGACCCGACAGAGAATCTTGAGTACTTTAATACAGAAATGGACTACCACTCCGATAGCTACGCTTCATATGTTTTGGAGCAGCTTGAGGAAGCAAAGAAGCTCTGCAGCGACCCGATCATCATGCTGGAGCAGCACCTGGACTTCTCCAAATGGGTTCCGGATGGTTTTGGCACCGGCGACTGCGTAATTGTCGCAGACGATGTACTGCAGATAATCGACTTTAAGTACGGTATGGGTGTTGAAGTATCAGCGGTTAAGAATCCGCAGATGATGCTATATGCTCTTGGAGCGCTAGAAGTATTTGATGGTATCTATGACATCAATCAGGTATACATGACTATCTTCCAGCCAAGGCGCAGCAACGTTAACACCTATATTCTTACGAAGGACGAGCTCCTTAAGTGGGCCAACGAAATACTCCTTCCTGCCGCTAAGCTGGCCAGTGAAGGAAAAGGTGAATACAAAGCTGGTGATCACTGCCGCTTCTGTAAGATAAGAAGCACCTGCAGAAAAAGAGCCGAGTATAACCTTGAGATGGCCAAGTATGATTTCGAAGTACCATCAAAGCTAAGCAATGATGAGATTGCAATCATTCTATCCAAGGTTGATGAACTCATATCCTGGGCCGGCGATATTAAGGACTACGCTCTTTCGCAGGCACTGTCTGGTGTGAAGTTTAACGGTTTCAAAGTAGTAGAAGGAAAATCCAATCGAAGGTATGTAGACGAGGCCAAGGTTGCCCAGGTCGTAGAAAGTGCTGGATATGATCCTTACGAAAAGAAGCTAGCTGGAATCACAGCCATGACTGTCCTACTTGGAAAGAAAAAGTTTGAAGAACTGCTCGGCGGACTTGTTGAAAAGCCAGCCGGAAAGCCAACCTTAGTAAATGACGCAGATAAGCGTCCAGAGCTTAATACAGCAAAAGAAGATTTCAAAGAATAATGGAGGACAATATTATGTCAAATATCATGAATGCCACAAAAGTAATTACAGGACCTAACACAAGATGGAGTTACGCAAATGTCTGGGACCCTAAGTCAATCAATGGTGGCTCTCCCAAGTACAGCGTTTCACTCATCATTCCAAAATCAGACACAGTGACTGTTGAGAAGATCAAGGCAGCTATTCAGGCAGCCTACGAGGAAGGCGAAGGCAAGCTTAAGGGTAATGGAAAGACTGTTCCACCTCTTGCAGCAATTAAGAATCCTCTCCGCGATGGTGATATCGAACGTCCTGATGATGCAGCCTACGCTGGTAGCTACTTCGTAAATGCCAACTCAGCATCAGCGCCTGGTATCGTAGATGCAAATGTTCAGCCAATCCTTGATCGCTCCGAAGTTTACAGTGGAGTTTATGGAAAAGCCTCAATTAACTTCTATGCTTTCAATAGCAACGGTAACAAGGGCATCGCTTGTGGCCTTAACAACCTTCAGAAGATAAGAGATGGTGAGCCACTTGGCGGCAAAGCATCAGCTGAGAGCGATTTTGCTACAGATAGTGACGAGGACTTCCTCTCATAAAACTATTTCATAATTTAACACGGGTGGCTGGGATATCCTGGCCACCCACTCCTCTTTTATATAGGTGATTACAATGACAAAACCAGATTTAATTCAAACAATCTCTATCGACCTTGAGACCTTCTCAGATGTCGATATCAAAAAATGCGGCGTATACAAATATGCTGATTCAGATGCTTTTGAGATACTTCTCTTCTCCTATTCTATAAACGGCTCAGATGTCGAAGTAATTGATCTTGCTTGTGGTGAGAAAATACCAGACTGGCTTATAGCTGCCATAGTATCTGAGGATGTAATAAAGTGGGCCTATAACGCCACCTTTGAAAGGGTCTGTCTTAGCAAGTACATAAGAGCGCATTATCCTGAGCATTTTAAAGGCTATGGAATCCCGGAAGATACTACTGGTAATTATCTGGATCCTTCATCATGGCGCTGCTCTATGATCTGGGCTGCAACCTTGGGACTTCCATTATCTCTTGAAGGTGTAGGCAGCGTCCTTGGCCTTGAGCAGCAGAAAATGAAAGAAGGAAAAGCCCTCATCAAGTACTTCTGCTGTCCCTGCGCTCCTACAAAAGTCAATGGTGGCCGGATCAGAAATTTGCCTTCCCACGACAAAGAAAAATGGAGCATCTTTAAAAGTTACAATATCCGTGATGTAGTTGTTGAGCAGGAAATACAAAAAAGACTCTCCGGGTATCCGGTTCCAGACTCAGTTTGGGATGAATATCACAGAGACCAAGAAATCAACGATAGAGGTATCCTTCTTGATATGACCGTTGTAAAGAATGCCATTAAGTTCGATGCTTTTAGCAAAGCTGCACTTATTGCCACTATGAAAGACAAGACAGAGCTCGATAATCCGAACTCAGTACAGCAGATGCGGGATTGGCTCACATCAAAAGGTGTAAATACCGAGTCACTGGATAAGAAGGCTATTGCTGATCTCATAAAGACTGTACCTACTGATGTAGCCGATGTACTTACTCTTCGTCAGCAGCTTGCCAAGAGCTCTGTTAAAAAGTATCAGGCGATGGAATCAGCTGCATGTTCTGATAACAGGGCCAGAGGAATGTTCCAGTTCTACGGAGCAAACAGAACAGGCAGATGGGCTGGACGCATCATACAGCTGCAGAACCTCCCCCAGAACCACTTGGACGACCTTGATGAAGCCAGAGCTATCCTAAAAAGCGGTGACTACGAGCTTATGAGTATGCTCTATGATAATATCCCTGATGTACTTTCGCAGCTGATCAGAACAGCATTTATACCAAGGCCTGGGTATAAATTCGTAGTAAGTGACTTCTCAGCTATTGAAGCCAGGGTTCTTGCTTTCCTTGCTGGTGAACAATGGCGTATGGATGTATTTGCTAATGGTGGAGATATCTACTGCGCTTCCGCTTCTCAAATGTTCCATGTTCCAGTTGTTAAGCATGGCGTTAATGGCCACCTTAGGCAAAAAGGCAAAATCGCTGAGTTAGCCTTAGGCTATGGCGGATCAGTTGGCGCTCTTAAAGCTATGGGAGCTCTCGACATGGGTCTTTCTGAAGATGAGCTGCATCCCCTTGTAGATGCTTGGAGAATTTCAAATCCCAACATAACTCAGCTTTGGTGGGATGTTGATGCAGCAGTAAAAACTACCATCAAGCAGCGTATCAAAACAACTTCCAGCGGCCTTATCTTTGAGTACAAAAGCGGCATGCTTTTCATCACCTTGCCATCTGGCCGCAAGCTCTCTTATGTAAAACCTAAAATGGGCATAAACCAATTTGGTAGTGAATCTCCTACCTATGAAGGCATAGGTAGTGATAAGAAATGGACCCGCCTTGAAAGCTACGGTCCAAAGTTCGTCGAGAACATCGTGCAAGGCATCAGCCGCGATATTCTCTGCAATTCCATGAAGACGCTCTCTCACTGCTTCATTGTCGGGCATGTTCATGATGAGCTTATTATCGAATGCCCAATGGATACATCCCTTGATGCTATCTGTGAGCAGATGGGAAGATCCCCAGAATGGCTTCCCGGTATTAACCTTAGAGCCGATGGCTATGAAACACAGTTCTATAAAAAAGATTAAAAAGAATCACCTCCGGGCCATCAAGCTCAGAGGTGATATTTATATTATGCCAAGAAATCAAGAAGGTGATCCAGCGCCTTTTCTGCCGCTTCATAATAATAATCTGTGTTCTTGGTCCTGTTAGATTTAAACCTGCTAAGGTCCAGGTTCTCAAGTCCCTTGCTATACAGGTATTCTGCTTCTTTCTTGATGACATTGGCACATTCATGGCCAAGCTTCATCATTTCCATAAACTCCTTACCCTTAACGCCTCTCATAATAAGAAGTAGCGCATATGCGTGCCTTGGAGATGTTTTAAGAAGTTCTGTAAAGTGCTCCTCAAACATGCTTGCTGAGTATTCCCTGCTTAGCATCTCTTCCACAATGTATTCAACATCTGTAAAAAGGTCAGGAGTCTCAATGCTGTACTCTTCCTGAAGTGCATCTGCAGATACCTCTCCCTTTGTCCTATACTTACCATTATCTTCGTTCTGTAAGAAGTATAGCTGCCTCTTAGCTTCAGTCTCATACTCTTTGGGAACAGCCACAAACACGACCTTTCTTATGCTATTTCCAATCTTTAAGGTCTTGATGCTATCTGGGTTTGTAACGTTAACCTCGATAAAATCATCTCCAAGGTCCATGGCTACAAGAACTTCATCAGAACTAAGAACCCTTCCGTCATAATCCCTTAGTACCTTGCCAGCTGTAATCTGTACGTTGTTGTCATTAGTGTCTATTTCTACATTGATTTTCATAAGATTGTCTCCTTGTTGGTGGAATCACCAGCAAGAGGGACGCTCTTGGCTTAGACACTTATGGCATGAAGAAAGCATGCAAATTAAGAGGTCTAATGCATATACCAATCAAATTCAGATGCCGCCAGCATCTGTAAAAAGATCGATATAATCGCATCCCTCTTGCTTTGCATGCTTCACTATAGATCGCAAGTGTGACTCGGTTATTTGTCATAGTTAAGCTTGGTAGATTTAAGTGGAACTATTGAGTTCTGTATACGTTAGGTGGTCTTATGTGTTCCATTGCTGCTCCTTTCCCCAGAAAAAAGTACAAAAAAAGAGCCGGGTAGATTAACTTTATCTGTCGTAAGTTAAACTACTCCGGCTCTCTCAAAGTGGTTTCCAAGCCACTCGGTTTGCTCAAAAGTGTTTTCATTATTTTATTTAGGCTACTGACTTCCTCTGGCTTATCAATATGATTAAGGGCTGCTGCAAAGCTTTTCCAGCACACTCATATCGGTGGAAAATCCGTAATGCTATGTGGCCATATTGCAGGGTTGCCTAGTATTTGTTGCCTCTCCTATTATTTTCTCTTGCCCCGATTTTTTAAGGCTCTCGACGGGTTGTATACCTGGTCCATGAAGTTCTGTATTGCTATACTGCTTCCTTTAACCCCTTTCAGCGTAATATTCCCGTTTTCATCATGGTGACAATCACATATTCTGTCCCCCGCATCTGAGCGAATTGGATAATCCACACTCATCATATAACTTTTATCCCTCCTCTATATTAGTTAAAAGGCAGTTCTTCATCGATAACAGTATATTTTTTCATAAAATCTGACATCAATGACTTTGCCTTATTTGAAACAACAAAATCAAACTCATGTGTTTTAATTGCATTA
>JAEEGL016863520.1_pt1 | contig 12786 bp, 9 predicted proteins | sample 9134231 | NCBI WGS metagenome assembly JAEEGL01 (sample SAMN16246548, study PRJNA631951) | gut metagenome | biome: gut microbiome; feature: rumen; material: fiber-attached | host: Bos | place: Iran: Karaj | collected 2018-10 | reverse complement strand
CTCAGTTACGGTATTGAAAGAAGTGGGCACAACCACAATAGGAGTAGTTCTGTTCCTCTCACGGAACTTAACTACAAACTCAAAGATTTCAGCAGGATCTTTCTTGCGGCTGTGTATCATAATGGCATCTGCACCGGCCTCACTGAAAGCAAAAGCACGCTCCAAAGCATCTTCCATCCCCTGTTCCAGAATCAGAGACTCAATACGGGCACAGATCATAAACTCCTTGGTCTTCTGGGCCTTCTTACCAGCACGGATCTTCTCGCAGAAATCAGGAATGGCAGCCTGAGTCTGTTTCACTTCAGTACCAAACAGAGAGTTCTTCTTCAAACCGGTCTTGTCCTCAATAATGACCATGGAAACACCCATACGCTCCAGTGAACGGACAGTATATACAAAGTGCTCGGTCAAACCACCGGTATCACCGTCAAAGATAATAGGCTTGGTGGTCACTTCCATAATATCATCAATGGTACGGAAGCGACTGGTCATATCCACCAATTCAATATCAGGTTTGCCCTTGGCCGTGGAGTCACAAAGCGAGCTCACCCACATGGCATCAAACTGATAGGTCTTGCCATCCTGAAGCACCTTGGTATTCTCCACAATCAGACCTGTGATACCGCTGTGAGCCTCCATAGCAGTTACCAAGCCCTTCATATTGATGAGCTTGCGCAAACGTCCACGACGGACATCCGGCATTGAGGCCTCAGAACGGTGATTGGCATCCAGTTCCTTGTAAACGGGATTATTGCTATAAGGATATTCCACCAGTTTGCCACCATATTCAGCCAAAACTTCGCAGACTTCCTGACGGATAGGCTTCTGGAATCCTTCACACCAGTCATTACCGTGAACCACATAGTCGGGTTTCAATGCACGGAGGTTCTTGGCATAAGAGAGTGTGTCCTGAGTAACTACACGCTCCACACCAGCCAGGTTCTCAAACAAGGCCTTACGCTCTGCAAAAGGAATCAGCGGGTAACGTTTGAAACTACTTACAGCCTCATCACTGAGCACACCAATAATCAAACGGCCAAGGCGACGGGCCTTATTAATGATGGCCATGTGACCGCTGTGGATGTACTCTGTAGAGAAGCACATATAAACGGTACGCTCATTTACTTCTGCCACCTTCTGGCTAACCACCTTCAAGTCTTCGGGAGTGTCAATCTCTGCACAAAGCATATCCTGCACATCGCAAGGATAAATCTTGCACTGGTCGCTAACCTCATTGAAGGCATTCTCTGCATAGACCTTACGGTTGTCGCTCTCGCAGAACTTCTCAATGTTTGCCAGCCATACCAGCCAGTCCTCTTTCAATATTTTGTAAAGTGGCTGTGCGGCCATAGCATTGTCAAAGAAGTTGATGCCCACCTTCTCAATGCGGCCGTCTTTGATGACAGCCTTGAAGTCCTTCTCCGGCAGGGGCTGCGTACTGCTCACAGCCATGCAGCTGTGCTCATTGTCAATCACAGCCTCCATCACACGGCTCTCAAAGACCAAGTCACCATGCATCAGGATGATGTCGTCATCCTTAAGCGCATCCTTGGCGCAATAGATGCTATAGATGTAGTTGGTCTTGTCGTAGAGCGGGTTGTTTACGAAGGTGTACTTCAAGGGAAGGTGGAGGGCGTTGCAATAGTCCACAAGGACCTTGTCGTAATAGCCGGTGGTCATTACGACCTCCTCGACGCCAAACGAAGCAAGCATACGTAGTTGCCTGCTGAGAATGGTATTCTTAATTGATATTTCCGTCATGCACTTGGGATGCTCACTCGTGATGACACCCATGCGCGACCCTAATCCGCTGTTTAGAATTAATGCTTTCATTCTTTATTGTATTATTGTTATAATTCAGTCTATTTTGTTAGCATATCACCTGTAAACGGTTCATATCCAATAACCGACACCCTATTGCCATCAAGAAGAGGAATATGACCTCCAGTATATTTTTTTATGTCGAAATTCTTGTTTGTGCTTACAACATCTCTAGAAGTAAAGCTCTTCAGTTCGCCGCCGCGAGTATTATAATATTTAAAATACTTGAAATCATACTTACCCGTAGTGGAGTTTACTCTAAATCCATCTCTGTTTACTATGATATTCCCTATACTAATAAAAGACACGATGTTATATGGGTAATACAAACAGTCTACATCGTTGTCCACTTGTATGCTGTTGCCAATGCTGACCAGAGAAGAGCAAAAACCTTGAAGTATGTTACCTTGAACTGTTTCTACATAGTTATTCATAAAATTAAAAACTCCTATATCGCCCACATTAGTAAACACGACACTACCCGTGTATAATTCAAACGAGCAGTCTCTTAATGTGAATGGTCCATTTCCCACCACGCCATATGCAAAATGAGAAAAATATGCTGCATAGGTTTTATTTACAATTAGGTTGTTGGAGGAGAAGCAACTCAAACACCGACTGACATTATTAAACACACAATTGTCTATAAAATTATAGTAAGATCTATAATTAGATTTAATCCCGACCTCAAAATTATCAAACCTACACCCGTTACATTTTATCGGGACAGTATATTGCTCGGGACCAGCACTTGTAGATGTACTCAAATCAATAGCAATAGAACCTGTAACTTTTTTCTCTTTCCCCTTAAGAATAAAACTAACCCCTTCTATCTCTACATAGGGATAACTGCTATTGTACATAACCTTAAGACCTGTTTTTTCCTTCCCCCTAAAGGTGAATGACAAAGTACTCGTTTCTCCACGCGGTGCTTTTACACCCTTCATTACGCGACATTTGGTCATGCAAAGGCCATCCGTTCTGTATGTAGCATTATCTATATCAACCACTTCAAAACAATCAAGGCATTTCTGTATCGCGGCCGTATTATCACTGATGTTTGGGTTCGCACCAAACCATCTTATGTTCCCATTATTTCTCCAACTTCCTGCGAGATTAACATTAGTATTGAATACTTTCACTAGTCCCGCCTGTATCTCCGTGTCTTGGCCAATAATAGTACCATTATTGATAGAACCTCCTTCAAATAGCAAACTGCAATTTGCGGGCACGGTCACATCACCCAAAGAGTTATAGTTTAAGTCAAAGTCGTATCGAATCACATAGATGGTATTTTCCTGACAGAGCATTGTTTGTGTAAGCAGGTTAATGCCATTAACCATATTCTCCTTCAACACAATTCTGCCTTGGCTGTTATCGGGAGTCTGTGTGTAAGACTCATCCTGAAGGGGAAGAATAACCTCATTACCACCAAAGGAATTATCGTTCACGAAACTCTTTCCCTCAAAAACGCTTAAAAATAAAAGGGAAAATAAACAGATTGATAAAAACACTTTGTTCATACCATTGTCGCAAACATTTCATACCATTGAGAACCTTAATAGACAGTCAATAAAAGTTGCTGCTATACTGGTACGCCGATTACTATTCACAATGGGCATCATCTTTTGTCCAATGCTATGCTTAAGAGAAAAACATACCCTACTTCTAGGAAATAAAGAATTATAAATAAACACTCACCACTTCTTTTCCTTTGTCCGAGATAATACTATTTAAGCCATACCCTACGACTGACCCGGACGGAATATCCTTACAAACAAAGGCTCCTGGCGATATAAAACACCAATCACCTATTTTACAATTCCCAATAATGTGACACCCATTTCCCAAAAAACAATAATTACCGATCATCGGGGCCCCTTCTTTTGTTCTTGAAGTTCCTATCTGAACATTAGGATGGATTATGCAGTTTTGTCCAATAATGGCTTCTGAATGAATCACCACGGGAAAGCCATGAGGGAAACGAACCCCAGCCCCAATTCTAGTCGATGGCTCTAAATAAAGGCCCAATTTTGAAGTTTTTATACGGTACCTTACCTCCAACCACTTAGTGATAAAACGTAGCCTTGAACGACGCTGAAGATACTGGATGAATCTATATTTTACTATTCTTCGAAAGGGGAGCAAATAGTAACACCGTAGAATACAGGAAAAGAAAGTAGATTTTTTATATACGCCCTTTGCGTCCTGAAATAAATAATTCACAAGACCAGAAGGAACGCTTTCTTTTTCGGATAAAGCACTTTCTCCCATAATAAGTATAAATGAGTTAACCTTTGAAAGCCAATACAAGTTCAGCAATCTTTTTTGCATCACTTAGTGACAACTCATAGTATAAAGGCAAGCGTACCAATGTATCCCCATATCTGTCACAATTGGGCAACTCACGTCCATCATGTTTATCGTGATAGTAAGTACTTGAGTGTAAAGGAAGATAGTGGAATGTTGTTTGTATTCCATTTTCTTTCAGATGATTCATTAATGCTGTTCTGAATGAAAGTGATGGACAAAGTAAGTAATACATATGTGCATTATTAGTGGCATAATCAGGCAAACCAGGCAGAACAATACCATTATTCAATTTACCACGCAAGATTTCATCGTATGTATTCCAGATGGCGAGCCTTTTCCCCTGTATATCATCCAGTTGTTCCAACTGGGCCCAAAGATAGGCCGCATTAAACTCTGATGGCAGGAAAGAACTACCCATATCACACCAACCGTACTTGTTCACCATACCACGATAAAACTCTGCGCGGTTGGTGCCTTTCTCCCAAATAATCTCTGCGCGACGAATAAAACGCTCGTCATTTACTACCAACATACCACCTTCGCCACTACTGATGTTCTTGGTCTCATGGAAAGAGAAAGCTCCAAGATGGCCAATCCCGCCTAGTGGCTTGCCCTTGTAGTATGAATCTATGCTATGAGCAGCATCCTCAACTACCAGAAGTCCTCTCTCATTGGCGAACCTCATAATGGCATCCATGTCACAAGCCACTCCTGCATAATGAACAACGGCAATAACTTTCGTCTTATCAGTTACTAAAGGTGCGATATTATCTAGAGTGACATTAGGATTATCTTTACCACTATCTGCAAAAACGACCTTAGCTCCCTCGCGTAGGAACGCCAAAGCGGTAGAAACAAACGTATAAGATGGAATTATCACTTCATCGCCCGGTTTCAAATCACAAAGCATAGCACACATCTCCAACGCATCAGTTCCAGATGTACAGAGCAACACTTTTTTAAATCCATACTTCTTTTCAAAAAAAGAATGACATTTCTTAGTAAACGAACCATTACCAGACATAGTTGTCGAATGACAAACCTCTTCAATGTATTTAAGCTCAAGTCCTGAGCAATACGGTTTATTAAACGGAATCATATTTTTATTTAATTAAAATTATAAAACTTCAGCAATACTAATTAACTTCTCGTTATACGATCTACCATCATAGCGTTTGAGGGCATATTGTCTACACCGATCAATAACAGCAGGGGATTTCTTTATTGTCGCTTGAATTACTTTAGACATAGAGTCTATATTTCTAGGGTCAACGAAAGTTCCCACATCCTGACTTGCGATATATGGCATTCCAGACGTATCAAAGCATAATAAAGGAGTGCCACAAGCAAGAGCGTCAATACAAGCATTAGGCATTGTATCTAACAAACTTGGAAAAACAAACAAATCACCAATAGAAAAATACTCTGCCAATAGATTCTGGTCATAAATATAACCTATCGGAATATAGTTTGATGGAAGGTCTTCCTTATTCTTGTTCCTATACCCAACATGAATGAACACATACCGAGAATCGTTTTCAAACCTCCTTGCCAATTCTATAAAGAAACGTCCTCCTTTACGATCATTAAGGCTTCCATCATATGGCACCACACAAGTAATAATCAACTTAGATCCATCTATCCCTAGGTTATTCCTAAGCATTTCCGTGTTACGGGGATAATAAATATCCATGTCTATAGCTTCATCCAAAACCTTCAGTTTTGGCCCATGAGGATATGTATTCTTAAACAAGGAGGATTTCTTAGCTTCCTGTACTACAAACTCTGGACCTACAAACACTGAATTCACGAGCCTTGAATAGGCACTTTTTTTCATACGAAACACCCAAGAGGAACCATCAATAAAATAGCTCGCCGGATATTCTTTTTTATTAGGGCAATTGCCACATTCCGATAAATATCGGTTGCATCCGTTCCTATATGCACATTTCCCAGTATATGCATATTCATCAATCATTATATGTACCAATCGGATATTATTATCAGCCACATATCTATAAAGCTTCTTTTCATTCAAATAATACCCATGAATGCAAACAATATAAACTGTATCAATTGATCTCTTTTTGAATAAGCCTAATAATCGGTTTGTCGCAATAACAGAAAAGAAGCCCTGTAAACCGGTAAGCCTGGTTAAAAAAGCATGTATTCGTAATGTCCAATCATTACCTATTCGGTACAAATTTGCATCATTTACAAATGAACCTTTCCCAAAACAAAGAATACTATTGTACCCCCTATCAAGGAGATCCCTATGCAAGTTTTTTGCAATATTTCCTGTACTACCTCTCAAACCATTATTGAGTATTGCAACGTTTCTCATGTCACTTATTGTCTGCTTAATACATACTCAAAAGCATCCATTGCGCCTTGTGCCATATGCTTTATGGTTGCATGACTAACATAATACTCCTTTGCCTTTATCCCCATTTCCACATACTTTTTTGGATTAAAGCAAGCGTCAGCAATAATAGAAGTCAATTCTTCATCATCAGAATACATAACGCCATTAAGTCCTGGCGTTATATGAAAAATCTCCCCACCAGTAATGGCATCTTTTCTCGTAATAAAAGGGACCCCGTATCCCATACTTTTAGGCACAGACAGCCCACCTTGAGTTGGGGAAACACAAATCAAAGCATGAGCAAACCTATCTGCTAATACCTTCTCATCATAGATTGCGCCATGGAATACCACGTCCTCTCCAAGACCATGCTGTGCAACATACTCCTCCAAAGCCTTACGTTCTAAACCATCACCAACAATATGAAGCTTGTTTTGTGGATGCCGCAACTCCACAACCTGATTAAATGATTCTAACAACAAATCGAGTCCCTTTCCTTTATATAGCGTTCCGACAAAAAGGATATCCCTTTTTATTTCTGGCCTTATTTCAATTGGAACTACTTCTGTTGTGTTTGGAGCAACGAAGACTTTGGACAGATCCAGTGAAGTATTCTTCCAAAACTCCTTCGCTTTTTCCATATAAAAAATAGATGCATCACAACGAGACAATATAGTTTGGAATAACAAATCAGCCAAGACATGCTTTCTATCGGTTAAATAGGGATTAGTATATGAAGCTCTAAAACCAATGCTCCAATTCACTAATTTATTCCGCCGAGGAAAAAAAGGAAGAATGGAATAACTTGGGACTCTTAAATTTGGAAGTATACTTACTACGTCAACTTTCTTTTGAAGTTTCCTTACACCTTTTATAAAAGTTAAGGGGCCTAATGATATCGAATCTAGCTTAACTTTCTTAAAAGCACACGGAATGGTTGACTTGTCCTGCAAATAATAAGCGACCGTTAAATCATAGTGCTCTGCAATACTATTATAAACAGGGACACTATAAGATGATATTTCGTTTTGAAAAATTAAAACGCTATGCATTGTTCACTAATAGTCTTTTAAACTCCAGAAGGCTCTTCTTATTTGTAAAAATGAATACTGCCATATAGACAAAAAGTATAGGCACAATGAGCATTATGCTATGAAGAATACTCGTATAATAATCGGCATATAACGTCTGAACAATAATGTATACGACAACGATAAAGGCGGCAGATAACAAGAAATGATTACCGAATGATCTTAGAAAATCAGTGATTTTTAGACCAATTGTCATAGTCAATTCAATCTTACAACTAATAAAACAGATTATAAGTTCACAAATAAAAGTACATAGCGCCATGGCCATCAGATTACCTTTCAAGGCGACAAAATATGTTAGTGGAATGACAATTATTATTCGACAAACAGTGTAAAGAAAGGACAAATCAGTTCTTCCTGTTGCTACTACTATATTACTAACTGGACTATCAACACTTACCAGCATCCCCCACAAGGAGAAAACCATTAAGATTGGCCCAACAGCCATATTACTAGCACCGTATATTAAGTACACGACAAAGGAACTGAAGCAACCTAATACCACACAAATCGGAAAATTCAACATTGAAATAAGACTAATCATCTTGCAGTAGTAATTGGCCATTTCTGTCTTCTTTTCCTGAATTCGTGAGAAATAAGGAGTCGCAACCTTCGTAGCTATTGTGGTCGCTAAAGACACTATTTTCTTTACTAAATCCTTTGCAAGGTTATATATTCCCAGATTCTCCATACCTAACCATTTACCTATAATGAAGACATCGATTGAAGATGATAGGTAATCTAATATTGATGAGCCCGTCTGGAACAACCCTATTTTTACAAGCTGTCTAACCCTGTTAATAGATACGAAGAACCTTATTCTAATTTGTCTGTTTCCACTAATAAAATTCCAAATATTAACTACGACAATCTGAAGAAGGAGAGAAAACACATAGCTATATACTCCAAAATGTAATACTGCCAGTACAACTGCTACAGAAAGTGCAACAATCTGTGATGTGATATTCCTTATTGCAATCGTCTTAAACTGCATTTGCTTCTGCAATAGCGTCCCATATAATTGTCCTATTCCGAGAAGGAAAAGAGAGATCAGAAACAATGGAAGGATTGACTGGAGCATCGGTTCTTCATAGAACTTTGCAATTAAAGGCGCAAATATAATACATGCAAAATAAATAACCGCAAATACGATGAACTGTATCCAGAACAACGAACTAAACTCCTCTGCAGATAGATCCTTTTTATGCATAATGGCTACAGAAAAGCCAAGATTCGCAAATGTTTGAATTAAACCATAAACTGTCGTGACTATCGCAACAACGCCGAAGTCTGTCTTAGCCAAGAAACGACTAAGAATTGATAATGTAGCTATTTGTACTAAAGCAGTTATTATCGCTGACAAGGTGGTCCAGAAAGTACCCCCCAGCAATTTTTTCTTATCACTCATCAAACTAAAAATTGTCCCGGATAAGCTTTAACTGGAGTTCTTTACTGTAACTCCTCATTAAAACTTCCCTATTCTTATTAATCTGTTCCGTAGTCAGATGATGCCTAATAGCATCATCTGACAATTCATCCATATCAAATATGGTTAATCCTAATTTCTTATAAAACGGTAGAAGCGGATTCAGTTTATTTAAAAACACTTTTCCTCCCATGTACAAAGAAGCAAGAATATTCCCTACTCCTTCTTGACGATAGTTGGGGTAGATAAAGACATGAGAAGATGATAACAGCTTATTATATTCATACAATGGTAAATACTCTGTAATCGGCTTAAACGAATTGCCCAATAAAATATTCCCACACTTCTTTACATATTCGGCATACCTCATATTGCCATATGAGAGGGGAACTATTACTTTTCTATTACCTAGTTCAAGACCAGACAAAAATTCGAAAGCTTCCTTATGGTTTCCCGAAACAGATGATGAATTTCCCACAACAACATTGTCACCCAGTTCTTTAATCTGCATCATTTCGGGCTGAACGACCTCATCTATGGGATAATAATAAAAATTAGCATACGCCAAATGGCTCAATTCCGGATAAAAAGATAAAAGAAGAGGATACTCGTCTTCCATACTATCTGGAACAAAATATTTCACATGTTTTAATGCCGGGACGACTTGATTAATATAGTACTTACCATAAAGCCACTTTACACATCTATATAATAGCCGAGGAATACGGACATGACTAAATCTCCAATCTGTATCATCTTCATAAAATAATCTATAACCTCGCGGCGCTAACAACTTAACGTACAAATCGGCTCCCCATTCTATCCAATAAACTCTCTCATGTTTTATTCTCCTTACAAAACGAGCAAAGTTTATGTTAAAAGAATGAAGAATAATAGAATCATATTGATTAATAGGTCCAACCGCGTCCCAGAAAACTTTGGTTCCATATTGAGTAAAAATAGCCAACTTGCTCTTAACGAATCGAGGTGATGCGTCTTTATTTATCAATACAATAAATTTATTTTGTCCCGGGAAAACCTCCTCAAACGACTCAATACACCTATCGATGACTTTCTCGTCAGAAGACAAATGCAACTTCATATCAAAAAAATCTTAAAAAGTAATAACCTTACAATTGCTACAAATCAAATCTCTCTCTTTGTTCAACCTTAAACTCATTGAAAACACTTGAATAAGGATAATAATGATAATAAACAGGCGTCCCCTCATCTCGAGCAAAATAAACCCTTGCTTTTACCCCGACAAACAGTAAGAGACACACTAAAAAAACAAAAAATGGCTTTCCCTTTATTCGCGACCTTATCCAGTTAAAGAAATCGACGAACAGCACAAGATTGAAAAGTTGGAAGTAGTTGTTCAGACGATATATAATAGGCATATATAGTGATATCACATAGATGATCATTGAGAACATACACATTATAAGGAACGCCCCTGGTATTCTTTCACTATATAATCTAAAACGAATAACAAACAAAGGGATAAAAACGTTGAGCGTGAGATTCAAAATGTAAGATAATACCGAAAAAGATTCCTCAGCATCCACCTTTGAAAAGTAATAAAAAGCCCTATCTTCTAAAAAAGATAATCCCATCGACAACTGGTATATTTGATTCTTTAATACTGGGGCTAACACCATAACAAGAAGTAACAAGATAAGAAATACCCTAATTGTTCTTCTATTAAACGGGATCCATGTTAATAGTGGTAGCAACAATAATAGAAGCGCGGAATAATGAAATAAGCACGCAAAACCAATGGATAAAAAGTACTTCAAATACTGTCTATTATCCAAGAGCGTGAAAGCCAACAAAAAAATGGAAATGCAGACACCCTGCCGAAGGATTTCAAAATTTAGAGCAGGAAATACTATCACATAATATAATAAAATTGAAGAAAAAAGATGACGGGAATACCTCCTTAGAAATGAAAAAACCGCAAAATTGGAAAAAAAGGCAAGAACAAGTTGGACAAAATAAAAATTAAGGTGTAACGACTTACATACTGCAATAAACAAGTACCATCCAATTAAATACTTATCTTTAAAATAACTAATTGGATATTTATAATACTCGTCCATGTATGAAAGTGTATCAGTACCTACCCTATACCTCAATCCGACTAATAGAGTTAAAGCAACGAATGAAATCATATAGGCAGACGCTACTGACTGATTCTTAATAGTGCCTTTATTACTATAGTCGAATAAAAGAGTAAAGGTTAATAATAACGCGAATACAATTAGATAAATCATTCCCCCTCCCCAATAGTGTACTCAATACACATCAAAAATAACAATCACCTTATGAAATCTATAATAACGAAGATACAATCCTCCCACACGCCTTTCCATCTCCATAAGGGTTCACTGCATGAGACATCTTGTTGTAGTAATCTTGATCATCAAGCAAACTGCTCACTTCGCCGACAATCAAATCACGGTCCGTTCCCACTAATTTGACAGTTCCAGCCTCCAAAGCCTCAGGTCGTTCGGTTGTATTCCTCATAACCAACACGGGTTTCCCGAGACCTGGAGCCTCTTCCTGTATTCCTCCGCTGTCGGTAAGTACCACAGTACTTTTCTCCATCAGATAGACGAATTCCAGATACTGGAGCGGCTCGATGAAGAAAAAATTGGGATAAACAGAAAGATCTTCACCGAACACATCGTGAATTGGTTTCCGCACATTCGGGTTGAGGTGCATGGGATACACAAAGTCCACATCCGGATATTTTTCGCTTAGGTCCTTCATAGCCGTTACCATGCTGATGAAGCCCTCGCCAAAATTCTCGCGGCGATGGCCAGTAATAAGCACCAACTTCTTTCCACTGTCCAAGCGGGTCACATCGTACCCAGCTTTCTTCAAGACAACAATTTGTTCGACTGCAAGGGCTTTATCTCCCTTAAGTTTATTAACGACCATATGCAGCGCATCTATTACCGTATTACCAGTAACAAAAACCTGACCTTGAGCCTTTTCCTCCTCCAGATTCTGACGAGAGAGAGGAGTGGGAGCAAAATCGAAGGTGGCAATGCGCCCTGTAATCTGCCTGTTCATTTCTTCCGGCCATGGGCTATAAATGTTGCGAGTACGGAGTCCGGCCTCAACGTGGCCCACCGGAATCTGCTGATAAAATGCAGCAAGTGCAGCCGCCGTTGAGGTGGTAGTATCACCATGAACCAGCACGACGTCAGGTTTAACTTCGTTCAGCACATTGCGCATTCCTGTCAAGACACGAGCTGTCACATCATAGAGGTCTTGTCCCTGCTTCATAATGTTAAGGTCATAGTCGGGCACAACCTCAAAAATCTTCAATACCTGGTCCAGCATTTCTCGGTGCTGACCAGTGACACACACAATCGTTTTAAACTCCTTAGGATGTTTCTGGAACTCTTTGACTAGCGGGCACATCTTTATGGCCTCCGGGCGAGTTCCGAACACGAGCAATATGGTTTTCATACACGTCTCTTAGATGTGATATACCCCTTGCAGCGGGCAAATATTATGACAATCCAAAATCACCTTACCCTTCAGCTTATCCCAATTCTGCTTGATATGGTCATGTTTCACCATAATGACAACCATTTCAACCTCATCGAGGAACTGGTCAAAGTCCAGAATCTGGTTCTTCACAATCTCCTTGCTGGTGAAGAACGGATCGAAAGTTTTCAGAGGACGAGCCAAGTGGCGCTCCTGAATATCCAGCATTTGCAATGTCGGACTCTCACGGATGTCATCCACATTTT
>JAEEGL014392691.1_pt1 | contig 12786 bp, 11 predicted proteins | sample 9134231 | NCBI WGS metagenome assembly JAEEGL01 (sample SAMN16246548, study PRJNA631951) | gut metagenome | biome: gut microbiome; feature: rumen; material: fiber-attached | host: Bos | place: Iran: Karaj | collected 2018-10 | reverse complement strand
TTCTGGTGGCGTTCATCCCGGTCGCCCGCTCCATGCGCGCGGGTCTCTGCGACCTCCCGGACCAGCCGAACCAGGCCTATGCCGCCGCCGCCGAGTCCGCCGACACCGCCCGCGCCCTCGTCCTGCCCATCTGGCCCGGCGACTCCTCGTGGAGCTCCATCTACGAGTTCGAGGCCATCCTCAGCGGGCTTCGCATCGTCAACGGCTACTCCGCCGTGAAGACCTCGGACTACGTCGACCGCGTCTTCCGCGCCTTCGAAACCATCACCCAGGGCGACCTCACCGACGCGCAGCTCGAAGCCCTCGCCGGCTACGGCGTCACCACAATCATCCTGCACGAGGACCTCTTCCCCGAAAAGGTAAGCCCCTGCTCCGTCGGCACGACGCTCCGGCGCCTCCTCGCCCACCCGCGCCTCCGCCTGCTCCGCCAGGACGGCCCCGTCTGGGCGTTCTCCATCCTCTCCGAACCGCGCGCCGTCCCCGCCGCCGCCAAGCCCCCGCTCCTCTCCTGCACCCCGTTCTGGCACTTTCCCGACGGCGGCTGCGCGCCCTCCTCCCTCGGCAAGCCCTTCCTGTTCCTCCTCCACCGGACCGCCGACTGGATGGCGGACGAGGGCTTCGCCTGGCATGTCTTCCGCGCCGACGGTAGCGTCGAGACGCATCCGCAGGGCCGCGTCAACGGCAAGGGCGACTCCTTCATGACGCTCACGGGCGATGTCGCCGTCCGCGACGTGTTCTTCGCGAAGACCCCCTTCGTCGAGACCGCAACACCGGACCATCCCGTGTTCCTCCCGGCCTGCGACCTCCTCCACACGGGCTACTCGCTGCTTGCGACGGACGGCGGCGAGCCCGCCCTCTCCGGCTCCGTCTTCCTTCCCGCCGAGACCCCCGCCTGCGCGGGCGTCTACGGGCCGAACCTGATGCTCCCGGCGCAGGGACCGGGCACCTACGCCCTCCTCTGGCGCGGAAAGAACCTCGAACACACCGAAATCTCGTTCGCGCTCGACGGCCAGTTCCTCGGCGCCCGCCCGGCCACCGAGCCCTGGGAGTTCCCCGCCCCCGACCGGCCCGTCCTCCTGCGCGTCGGCCTCCATCTCCAGGGCGGCGCGGAACGCGGCGACATCGTCGTCGACGGACTGGAACTCTCCTACACCCCCGCCCCGATGCCATGAAAGCCACGCTTCTCCACAAGGGCGGCTCGTGCAACGCCCGCGTCTACCGCGTCAAGGACGACGACGGCTCGTCGCACATCGAGAAAGACTTCCGCTACAGCCCGTGGCTGGCCCGCCACACGGTCGGCCGCTTCCTGGTCTGGCGGGAATGCTGGATTCTGAGGCGACTGGAGAAGACCGGCATCGTGCCGGGCAACGTCCGGAAGCTCTCGCCGTACTGCCTGCGAGAGGACTTCTGCCCCGGCTTCGCCCTCCGCGACTCCGACACAGGCGTCTACGCCGGCAACGTCTTCGACCCGAAGAAAGCGCACGGCGTTTCTGCGAAGATGCTTCGCGAGCCGGTTCCCCGCTCGTTCTTCGAGGCGCTGGAGGCGGGCGTGAAGGCCGTGCACGCCGCGCGCTTCGTCCACCTCGACCTCCACAACTCCCGCAACATCATGGTCGGCCCCGGCTGGAAGCCGATGCTCATCGACTGGCAGTCCGCGCTGGCGACCCGCTGGCTTCTCCCGCCCCTGCGCCGCGCGCTGGAGCGCATCGACCTGGCCGGCGTCTACAAGCTCTGGAACAAGTTCCGCCCCGGCGAACTCTCCCCCGACCGGATGAAGTTCCTCCACCGCTCCCAGTTCATCCGCCGCCACTTCTGGATTCCCCGCCTCCATTCCAAGCACTGATTTGCCTTCCCCTGCCTCTTCGGACTTCGGTGCAAGGTTCGTCGACTCGTCGATTCGTCGAATGGCGGACGGCCCGGTAAGCAGAGCCGCCCCCCCCCGGAGCGTTAGCGGAGGGATTGGACTCATCGGAGTTTCTTCCGGCGATGTGGACGAGCTGTCCGCCTCGCGCCGCTAGTTCAGCCCGTTCGTCCAGTTCACGCTGAACGTTGCGGCGCGGTAGCTGTTCCCGGCGCAGTCAATGACCCCGGCGAGCCGGCACGTCGAAGGCGTCCCCTGCCCCCGTGTCGTGATGGCGAACACCGCGATGTACGAGCGGTAGTTCTTCTTGTCGAACGCCGGGTTGTACGGCGCATCGCCCAGTCCAACCGCGTTCTTGACGCACTCGGCGTTCTGCCCGATGCCGAACGCGATGAGCTTCGTCGTCTGCCCGCTGACGGCAGCCGTCAGCTCGTCGGCGCTCGGCGAGGAGTTGGCGAACGACGCCTCGAAGCCGAAATCGGCGTACACGGTGGAATTGGGCCGGATAATCGCGACGGGCAGTCCGTTCGTGACCGTGACGGGGTAGAAGGCGCTCAAGTCGGGACGGAAGCCGGGACCGCCGCCACCGGGGCTCTTGAGGCCGTCCGGCGTGTATCCGTTGTCATCCAGCGCCGTACAGAAGCCGTTTCGCCGCGTCCCGGACGCCTGCTGCGTGGAGGGGTTGTGCAGGAGGACCTGCGTGATGCCCGCGTTCCTGAGCAGCGCAACGTCGTTGGTGGAGAGGTAGTAGATACCAAGCATCTTGTAGAGCCCGGTGTCGCGCATGCCGCGGTTGGCGTCCTGCGCCTCGGCAAGCGTCGCCACGTTCCCGGAACCCTGCCCCGCCGCGTTGTAGGTGGCGCCAAGGACCTTCCACGAGCCGTCGTAGATGCCGAGGCCGCCGTGGACCGTGCGCGCGTCGCAGCTGCCGCCGGCGACCGTCCCCCAGTCGATCTGCCCCTGCCGTCCGGTATCGAGCCAGGCGCCCGAGCTCGACACGTCGATCAGTGAGTCGAAGTTCTTGAAATACCCCGCCGTCCCGTTCTCCTGGTGGAACACCTCGTACGTCGCCAGCGCGTGCTGGACGCGCTTGATGTTGGCCGCATTCATCTTGCGCGCCTGCACATCGCGCAGGTTCCCGTAGGAGCGGATGCCGATGACTGTCACAAAGGCCAGGATGGCGATGACGATGATAAGCTCGATGAGGGTGAAGCCTTCCCGGCTCCGAAACGTTTCACGAATGTGCATGGCGGATATCCCTGCGCACGCCCGGCGGACCTTCCGCACGGACTGCGCTCACCCCCTGTAAACGCCTCTTCCTCAAAATCGGTTCACACGCTTTCCCGTCCCCGCCTACCTGCGCAGCACCTCCAGCCACCGCTTCGCGGTGGGGTTCGTTCCGAACCGCCAGACGCCCTTCTCCTGCACGACGATTCGCATCCCGTTGCGGCCAAGCAGCGTCGCGTCGGCGTCCAGCACCGCGACCCTCGCCCCCTTCGCCGGAAGCGCGGCCAGCGCCGCCGAATCCTCCGCTGTCGCAAGCCGTCCCGAGAGAATGAGACCGGAGTCCGTGAGGCCCAAGACGATGTCCGCCCCGCCTGCTGGCACCGACGCCCCGGTCCAGAGCTTGGGATGGCGCTTGAAATAGTCCGGGGTCGTCTTCACCGGCAGCACGAGTGTGCACGCCGGCCGGAGCGACCGCAGATAGTCCAGCATCGAGAACGTCCCCGGATGCGCGACTGCCATCCGCAGCACCTCGCGTGGGTCCGCGGCAAGCAGGTTCCACCCGTGCCCGTTTCCCCGGAGCGGCTTCTGCTTCGTCTCCCTCTCCCAGAGGGCGAATCGGCTGTTCTGCATGAGCCCCATTTCAAAGTGAAGGTGGGCGTTCCATGGCTGGATTGTGGCGATGGCCGTCCGCCCCATGACACCCAAGTCCTCGCCCTGCTTCACGGCGTCGCCTTCACGTAGGCCGGCCCGGACTGTGGCAAGATGCGCGTAGAGCGAATACACCTCGCCCACGGGGTCCCGGTGGAGCAGCACGACGTAGTTCCCGTACGAGGAGTTGCCGGCGATCCGGTTCACGTAGAGCACGATGCCGTCGGCAACGGCGCAGACCGGGTCAGTCGCCTCCCCCTTGCGCGTGCGCGGAAGAACGGGTGCGATGTCAATCCCCTTGTGGAACCGGCTCCGCCCGTCCGACCCCGTCCGGGCCGATCCGTATAGCGCCGTCTCGGGGATGTTGACGTTCGTCGCGATGTAGGCGTTCGTGACGACCTCGTCGAAGAGGTTGTTCCTCGGCGTTGGAAACGCCAGCGATGCAAGCGCGGACGGCAGCGCATCGGTCTCTCCTGATCCGCCCGCGTGGCCTGTCTTGCCCGTCGCGGCGGTTTCGACAGCCGTATCCCGCTTCGCGGAATGCCCACCCATGCCGTCCACGATGCAGCAGACCAGCGTGGCGAGGACTAGCGTGGACACGAAGACGATGCCAGCGATTCGGTACGAAGGCCCGCCCCCAGGGACGGACCCGGACGGCGACTTCTCGCGACGCTGGGGTTCCAGATGAAAAGCCCCGGCCTTTTCGGGGCCGGGGTTTCGGAAGAGGACGGCCATGGCGGAGGTCTACTTCGTGCCGAAAAGCCGGTCGCCCGCGTCGCCTAGTCCCGGCACGATGTATTTGCGCTCGTTGAGGCGCTCGTCGATCGACGCCGTGTAGATCGGCACGTCCGGATGCTCGCCTTCAAGCCTCGTGATGCCCTCGGGACACGAGACCATGCAGATGAAGATGATCTTCCGGTAGCCGCGCTGCTTGATCATGGTGATGGCGGCCGCAGAGGAGCCGCCCGTGGCGAGCATCGGGTCGACCACAAGGGCGATGGTGTTCTCCTTGGGATCCGGCATCTTCGCGTAGTACTCGACCGGCGCCGCGGTCTGGGGGTCGCGGTAGAGGCCGATGAAGCCGACGCGCACGTTCGGAACCATCGTCGAAACGCCGTCCATCATCCCGATTCCGGCGCGCAGAATCGGGATGACCACCAGCTCGTTGGTCAGGCGGCGGCACTGCGCCGTCTGGATCGGGGTCGTCACCTCGCACGGCTCGGTGTCGAGGTTCTTCAGGGCCTCGTAGGTGAGGAACAGCGTGATTTCGCTGGCGAGTTCGCGGAACTGCTTGGTGCCGGTCGAGATGTCGCGGAGAATCGAGAGCTTGTGCTGGACGAGCGGATGGTGGACTTCGGTATGCATGTTAACACCGTGTGGACGCGGGGTCTACTCTTCGCTGGGAATGTTCTTCTCCATGCCCTTGAAATTCGCCTCAAGCCAGTTCTCGGAGAGGTTGCCGGCGAAATCCATGCGGGTCTTGTCGCTGAGGCTGCTCTTGTAGTAGCCGCGCATCGACTCGTCGCCGGGCTGGCGGTCCAGGACGTGGATGAGCGTCGCCCCATTTGCGTACTGCACGAACTGCGAGGACTCGCCGACGCCGACGCGCGGAAGGATGGAAATCCACTGGTAGGGGTTGCCCGGAAGGCTCTGCGCCTGCAAGGTCGTCATGACCATGTTCGTCGAGACCTCAAGGCCGAGCTCGGCCGCAACCTCCTCGAACGGGCGCCCCTTGTCCATCTCGGCGGAATAGCTCTCGTACAGCTTACCGACCTTCTCGTTGAAGAGCGTCTCCCGCCCTTCCGCCGTGACCGCCGAAACGAGCTTCTCGCGGATGGAGTCGAACTCCGGTTCGTGCGCCTCGCTCTTCTCCTTGTAGGCAAGGACGTACACGTAGTCCTTTCCGACCACCGGATCGCTGTAGCAGTCGTAGGTGGAGGAACGGTCGAGATGCGCCGTATCCGCCTTCTCCAAATCGAATGCGGCGGTGCTGAACGCCGACCGCGCGGCGGACTCGATGCCCGGAATGCTGGCGCCGGCGGCGAAGAGCCCGGTCGTCACGACCGCAAGCCCCTGCGCCTCGGCCGTGGCCTCGAAGAAGCCGTCCGCCGTGACTTTCGCCCCGAATTCGGGGTCGCGGGTCTCGTTGAAGAAGAAGCCGGCGAAGTCGTCGGCGGCATCCGACGCAAGGTCGATGGCCTTCTCCGCCTTGTACTCGGCCTCGATCTTCTCGCGTGCGGCATCGAAGGTGAGGTTGGTCTTGACGCCGTCCACCTCGCCCGTGTAGCGCGAGGGGTCGCTGTCGTAGCGGTAGCGCAGGTCGTCCTCGTCCGGAGTCTCGACCTTGTCGACGTAGTCGGCGACCTTGAAGGCGACGTAGCGGACCGCGACCTGCGCGGGAATCTGGTAGGTGGCCTTGTTGCGGCCGTAGTACGCCTGGAGCTTCTCGTCGTCAATCTCGACTTCGGCGTCGGCGAACGTGTTGGAGACGGTCGCTGTGCGAAGCGTATAGGAGTCCGTCAGGCCGTGGCTCTGCGCCTCGGCCAGCGATTCCGACGCCCAGTTGGCAAGCGAGAACGCCGTGCTGACCTTGTCCACCAGAAGCTGGAGGCGGTCGGCCTCCTCGAACTGCTGCTCCGTGCACTGGAGGCCCATCGCGACCCGGGCATAAAGCTCGGGCTGGAAGGTTCCGGACTCGTCGCTGAAGAGGGCGCGCAGATGCTGCAGAAGCTCCGCCTCGGACACCCGGAGCCCCATCTTCTCGGCGGTGTGGGCCGCCGCAAGGAACCGCCACGCGCGCGGGGGCACATCATCAGGGTCGATGCGCGGGACGCCGCGGTTGGCGAGCATGTCGTTGATGCGGACGGCCAGCAACGCGTTCTGGTACTGCCGGTAGTCCACCGGCTTGCCCTCGAACGACGCGAACTCGCTGCCGCTCCGCGACCCGGAGTCGCCCCGGAAGATGTCGGACGCGACGAAGAGGAAGCAGACGATGACGGCGAAGATGCCCCAGATCCACTTGTTGCGGATAAGCTTGTTGAACTTGTTGATGAACACGGCGGGACTCTGTCTCTTGATGGTGGCGGGTTGCAAAACGGAGAGGCGCCGGTCTGCGAGCAGACGGGGCGCCTCCCCGGAATTCTGGAATGGGAGGAACTAGCGGAGGCCGACGGGAGTCGGGGAAGGACGGGTCGGCGGCACGACAACCGGGGGCTTCGGCGGCTTGCGGGTCACCGGCGGAACCAGCGGGTCAAGCGTGACCGGGTCGACCAGCGTGTCCGAGAGCTTGATCACGACCTGCGTGGTCGTCGTGGTCGTCGTCGTGGTCGTCGTCGTGGTCGTCGAGGTGAGTGTCTGGCTCGCGAGGAGCGCCTCGTTCTCGTCGGCATCGGTGTTCTTTGAGGGACGGAGCGCATCGCCGACTTCGCCGGCGATTGCCTGGCCGGCGAACACCTTCACGCGGCCGAGGAAGTCGGCCGGATCGTCGGCGGCCTTCTTGGCCTGCTCGGCGAAGGCGGCGGGGACGAGCGAGAGCGCGTAGTCCATGATGCCCTTGCGAATGCCGTCGGGCGGCAGAACGTTCGTCAGCGCGGCAATCGCGGTCGCATAGCACTTGCCGAGCGTGTCGTTCGCATCGAGGTCCTTGCCTTCCGGAAGGGCGCCAATCGCCTTCGCGCAGGTCTCGGCGGCCTTCATCACGGCGGTCACGGCGGCCTTCGCCGCATCGGCGGGCAGATACTTCAGCGCGCCACCGACGGCGGAGGCATTGTCGAACAGGCAGTCATAGACCTCATCGGCCGTCTTGAGCTCGGCGAGATCCTTCTCGAACGCCTCGGCGACGGGAGCGGCGACATCGCCCTTCTGGGTCGCGGCGTCGGCGACGGAGCGGGCGAGGTCGACAGGGGTGGCAAGCGCCAGCGTGGCGCTGAGGATGGCGGTAAGACCAAGAGCAATGTGTTTCATGGTGGCTCCGATCGGGATTTGGGTTGGGTTTCGAGTTGGGATTGGTTAGAAGGAGAATTCGTCAAAGGCGGGAAGGTCGCCGCCGAACGAGGTGTTGTTGCCGTCCGTTCCGAAGTCCGTGGTGGTGGTGGAGTCGGTGGATAAGTCCGACCCAAGCGCGTCGCCGCCATCCTCGGTCTTTTCCTCGGTGCCTTCGGTCGCGGCTTCGGCGACTTCCGTCTGGCCGCCGTTCTGAACGGGAGCCTGACCTTCGATGAAGGCGTAGGACTTGGCGACAGCGCCATCGGCCTCGGCCAGCATGACGGAAACGGCGAGCTTCTTGTTCAGGGGAGCCCACTTGCGCCAGATCTTCGCGATGCTTCCCACATGAAATTCGGCAGCGAAGGGGTCAGAAGCGCCCTGGTCCAGCTGGACGGCGAAGTCGCCCGCCAGACCCTTCAGCTCGGTGTACGAGAGGTCGCTCTTCGTCCCGATGGCAAAGCCAATGCCCGTCCCGATGCGGGAGGGCTTCATCTGCGGAGCCTCAATCGTCACCTTGCCCGCGGTGGTCTTCACCACGGTCTTATAGCCAGAGGCGTCGCTCTCGGCGAGGATTGCCACGCGGCCGATGAAGTTGTCGAACTTCGCCGCGTCCGTCACTACGGACAGCGGGTAGACCACATCCTCGTCCGTGCCAAGCAGCGTCTCAATCGCCCCGTTGTACAGGACGATGCGCTTACCGCCCTCCACGTCCGGGTCGTCGCCCAGCAGGAAGCGGGTGCCTTCTCCGAAGTGAATCTGTCGGTTCGAGGACAGGAAGATGAATACCTTCGCCCCCTTCTGCACGATGATCTCGCTTCCATACGGGTACGAGCGGGAGGCGACTCCTCCCTCGTATTCGCAGGAGGGGCGCTTGACAAGGAAGTCGCCAGACCCCTTGCCTACGGTGAACAGCGGGGAGAATTGCGCGAATGCGGCGTTGGAAAGCAGCAGGAGGCCGACTCCTGCAAAGCCCTTGGCCAGGTCTTTCCGGTGGATGATGTTCATGGGTGTCCTTCTGTTGCGGCGAACAAGGGGTCCGGTTGCCTATGGACCGCCTTTCCGCAATAGTAGCCGATTGCCGGGGGAAAGTCAATTCCCCAACTTGCGAAAATCAAGATGTTCCACGATGGAGGCGAATGCGCGCGCGACAGGTGCCTTTTCGTCCGTTCTGACAAAGGGATTTCCCGCATCTCCGCGCGCGCAGACAAGCGGGTCGAGCGGGATGCTGCCGAGCAGCGGAATCGAATAGCGCTCCGCCAGTGCCGCGCCCCCTCCCGCCGCGAACACCGGCGTCACCTCGCCGCAGTGCGGGCACACGAACCCCGCCATGTTCTCCACCAGCCCCAGAATCGGGAATCCCAGCTGACGGCAGAACCCCACCGACTTCGACACGTCCAGCGCGGCCACCTGCTGCGGCGTCGTGACGAGAATGGCCCCGTCCGCCGTTCCCGCAAGCAACTGGCACACCGACAGCGGCTCGTCCCCCGTTCCCGGCGGGCAGTCCACCACCAGCACGTCCAGCGCCCCCCACGCAACGTCCCCGAGGAACTGCTGGATGACCCCGATCTTCATCGGCCCCCGCCAGACCACCGGCGTGTCCGGCGCATCCAGCAGGAAGCCGACCGAAACGACCTTGAGGCCCTTCGCCTCCACCGGGAGGATCTTGCCCGCATCGTCCATCGCCAGCGTCCCGCCCTCGATGCCCAGCATCGTCGGGACGCTGGGGCCGTGGACATCGACGTCGAGCAGGCCGACGGACAGCCCGTCCAGCGCCAGGGACAGGGCGAGGTTGACGGCGACGGTGGACTTGCCGACGCCGCCCTTGCCGGACATAATTACAACCTTGTGGCGGACGTCCTTCAGCGCCTGGGTGACCTTGCAGGCGGGATCGTCAGCGGAATGGCCGGAACAGGTTTCGCAGTTTCCGGAGCAGTTATGGGACATGGATGGATTCCTACGGGCAAATAAAGAAATTGGGGTAGACGCGCTCCAGTATACACCGATTCGCCCGTGCGCGAAAGCCCATACTGTCAGGCCGGCAGTATCAGAATCTCGCGTTAAGGAGAGGTATGCTGCGGACGTCGTCGTCCCGGCCGAAACTGTTCACGAGTCCGAGTTGGACGCCGCGGCCGGAAAGGGCCCGGTTGAACAGCCCGATCTGGAGGCCGTGGAGTTCTCCGGCGAAGTTGAAGACGGTTGCCAGCTGCACACCGGTGATGTCGCTTGCGAAATTGGCGATGCCGGCAAGCTGGATGCCGGTAAACGGTTTCAAAGGGGCATTCGCGAGGGCTATCGCATTGCCCGTGTCGGTAAAGCCGAGGGATGCGACAATGCCGTGCCCCGTTTCCGCGAAAGCGAACAATCCGGACAGCGCCACGCCGTCCAGCCGTTTCGCGCCTGCCATCAACCCTCCTGCCTGAATACCGTTCATGCACACGGCTCCCGCGCCGATGAATCCAGCCTGTACCCCCCAGGCCTGTTGCGCGAATGGACACCCCAGTGCAAGTTCCGCGCCAACAACATCATGCGCCGCCACGGAAAACACACCCAGACCGAATCCATACACGTCGGGCTGCGGCTCGGGAGGGTCGCCGAAATCTTCCCAGCCGCCAAACTGCAGAAGAACCGGCGTCCAGCCGTGTTCCGCTTCGTCTGCCAAGGGCCGCTGCCCGCTCGGTTCCGTTTCCCATTGGGGTTTTGGCGCCGGTTCTTCCACTCCAACGCCAATGGGAGCATCTTCCGCGTAGAATGGTGCGGCGGTCATGAGAAAGAGGGCCGGTAGGATGGCTATTCGAGGCATGGGGAAGACTGGAGGGACTGGGCTTGAATCACAAAGTCAAATTCTCCGCATGAGATATGGGCTTTGCGGACTCCGCGTGTGCGAGGGTTTCATAGAGCCCAGCGAGGGTCAGGCCGTAGTACGGTACGGTGAACAGGATGTGCAGGATGCCGAACGACAAACTCCCGAGAATCCACCAGCCAAGGAAGGATAGATCGAGAAGAAAGGCGTTGCGCTTGTGCCCGTTCATCCGGGTGCAAGATATCCGCGCGGCGTCGCGCCAGGAAAGCGAGGGATGGTCCGCGAGGAGGAAGGGCACAAGGCGCCATTCGTAGGATTTCACGATGCCGGGCACGATCAGGAGCAGACCCCAGAGGAAGACCGATATGTCCTTCAGGAAAAGCACCCGCGCCGCATTTCCCCAGCGCAGCGGCGGACGCGGCGCGACGGCCGTTCCGCGGCGGTGTGCGTCGAGAAGCGCGCCTCGGATGGCAACGGTGAGCGGATTGCACACAAGAAAGGTAAGGAGAAGGGCCACCAGCAGGAATTCCACGATCACCCATGGGGATGAAAACACGAGAATGGGCCTGCCGAACAGGTCGGCGTGCCAGACCCGCGGGAATTGGTACTCGTAGGAATCGGCCGATACGATGTTTCCATCCGCATCCCGCTCCGTGCGGCTCACCCGCCATGAATCGGAGTCATATTCCATGCGAACGACATCGTTTGTCGAATTCGGAGCGCTAAACCCGACATCGGAGAGTCCGAACCGGTCGCGGATATCCGCCCATTCCGGCGAGTCAATCAAGCCAACGGGTATGCCGCTTTTCAATTTCGGACTGCAGGCATCGCACGGTTTATCCGAAATATGGACTATCGTCTGGAATGGCTCGTGCAACGGGCCGAGCTGAATCTGGACGCGGAGCCATCCGCCCATCCAGTCGCCCAGAAGAACGGAAACGACGCCGAGCAGGAAAAGCTTCCCATAGGTCCGGGACAGAAGTTCCCGGGCCCGTCGTTTCAGCGAACTTCCAGCCCAGAGGACGGGGGTGCCATTTGTTCCTTTTTCCATGGTTGGAGTTAGGGCTCTGCGTTTCCTGCGACCGCTGCGCCTTCAGCGTGGGATTCGTCCGCGGCGGGGCTTTGCGAGGAGGATGGCTGGACGGAACCAGATTCGAGAAGCGTCTTCGCCTGCTCAGCCAAGGCTCGGCCGGAAGGGTCGTTGGCAAAGATTTCATCGGCGTGGCGAACGATGGCGCTGGCCATCATCGAGGAAACAAGCTGTGCCTGTGCGGACGGGGGAAACTCTTCCGGATAACCAAGTCGTTTCGCTTCCCATTCGACAATCGACATCGGAATGGCGGGTTCCAGCGTGAAACCGCCAAGAAACCTGTCCCTCTGATGGGCGTAGTCGCGGAGAAGAAGGATGGCGAAGGCAGCGGACAAGGATTGGGGATGGTCCCATTCCAGACGTTCAATGGAACTGGCCACGTCTTCGGGAACCGTATCAATGTGCTGGAAAATGTCGGGCAATTCCACCGATTCGCACCAGCGGCGGACAAGCTGTAGATCCGAAGGAGGCTCGGGCATGTTTGGTGATGAGACGGGCATTTCAAGCGGCCCGGGCATTTCAAGCGGCCGGAGTCGATAGATTCCATCCGAGGGTGACATCTTCAAAGGATTGTAGCCATCCGGATCGTAAGTCGGTCCATGTCTCCAAAAATCGGATTCGTACCCGCTTGCCTCGATTTCAACAGAGTAGAACCAGCGGTCAATTCCGTCTCCATCGTGAAAGAGGGCAAAGGGTATGCAGGTCCCGCTGGAAGGCGTTGCCATCCAGACACCGAAGTGGATGTCCCAGTCTGCTGGAACGCGAAACGAGCCGTCGGCTGCCGTTGTGGCGAACCGATCTGCACAGGATCCCAAGTCGGACCGAATGGTGATTTTGGCGCCTTGAATGGGCCGGTCCGTTCCGACTTCCAGCACCGTTCCCTTGACGGAAGGACCATGCGTGTAATAGACAGGTATGGGAAGCAGACAGCATCCACTGGCAAAGACGGCAACGGGAATGAGGAGGGCAAGGCGCTTCATGTCAGCAGCATGGTAAAGGGTCGCTTGTTCATGGTTTTTACCGCAAACCGTGCCCCGCGTCAAGTGGCGCCCCCCCCTCCTTCAGCAATTCTCATTTTGAGGGGGAGGGCTGTGCTGAATCCTCGCTTTCCGATGAAACCCCAACGCTTGCCCCCCTCCGAGAGGGGGGATGCCCCGCAGGGGCAGGGGGGAGTAT
>JAEEGL012961803.1_pt1 | contig 12786 bp, 11 predicted proteins | sample 9134231 | NCBI WGS metagenome assembly JAEEGL01 (sample SAMN16246548, study PRJNA631951) | gut metagenome | biome: gut microbiome; feature: rumen; material: fiber-attached | host: Bos | place: Iran: Karaj | collected 2018-10 | reverse complement strand
TACATCGCGTCCCAATCCGTGGTATCGACATCCCAGAAGACATATCCTGTGTTGAGGACTTTCCAGAGGTAGTCGAACTGTTCGGCGTAGGTGCTGTAGGCTAACTCGCCGTTCTCCCCGATATAGGGCATGTAGTCGGCTTGTTTGCGGCAGGAGGCGCCTAACAAGACTATTATTGCTGCTATTGTGATTGTTTTTTTCATCTTATTTTGGTTTTTTTGTGGTCCCCACACTGCGCTTGTGTGGTTTGTTTACTCCCCACACTGCGCTGCGCTTGTGTGGCTTCTTTATTAACCCCACACTGCGCTGCGCTTGTGTGGGGTTAATTGCGCTTCGCGCGTTTTGCCTCTCCGAGGCTGTTCTTTTCCCCCACACTGCGCTGCGCTTGTGTGGGGTTAATTGCGCTTCGCGCGTCTTGCCTCTCCGAGGCTGTTTAAGGAATTATGTTTTTAAAATTGATAGTTGACCCCTACGGTGACGGACAACGTATTAAGGTATCGTGGGTCGCGGAGGTGCGGGGAGCTGCGACGGTGGCTGACGAGGTCGTAGTAGTAGAGGGCGTCGAGGTTGACATTGAAATGATCGTCCAGTTTGAAGCTGAGACCTATTCCGCCGATGAGGCCCGCGCAGAAGCGGGCGTCTTCACTCGTGAATTCGCGCACTTCGTTGAAATCGTTAAAATAGACGTAATAGTCTGTCATCCAGTATGTTTTGCCGACCCTGCGTTCGCGAAGCCAGTAACCCATATAACCACCGGCGTAGGCATGTCCGCGGACAATCTCCCCGCCGAAGGAGAAGTCGGCCAGCACAGGCAACATCAGGTAATAGTTGTGATGGTTGGTGAAAACGGGATCCAAGTAGTTGAGATTCCGGTCCATACGGTGCGAACGGCGCATGAAGCTGAGGTCGGCGCGGAGCGCGAACCATTCGTTGAAACCGTAGCGAGCCTGGATGCCGGCATCGTAACCGCTGAACCCGGAATAGGATTCGTCGATACGGTCGGCATTCGACCGCGTGATGGTGGTATAGTCCCATCCGCCTTTGAGGCCCACAGACCACTGGGCTTCAGCCATGAGCACGCTACAGCATAAGGCCATAGCGACGCTCCATTTCAATAAGAGATTACCATTCATAAGGATAGGTTTTATTTCGAATAATGAGACGGCAAAGGTACAATTTTTATTGAACAGTAGGGACGTATCGCATATGTCCACAAAAAAAAAGGCGACATCCGAAAGGGTGTCGCCGGATAAGGCAGGGACGTCATGTTCTGGCGTACTTGCAAAAAATTACTGGATTTGGATGGCGCGGGCCGGTTTGGCTTCCTCTTTCGTCAGTCTAGGAAGGGTGACGGTGAGGATGCCGTGCTCCACTTTGGCTGAGATGTTCTCTTTGTCAACATCTTCGGGCAGTGTGTAGCTCTGCTCGTAGTTGGTGTAGGAGAACTCGCGGCGCAGATAGTGGTGTTTTTTCTCTTCTTCCTTGTGTTCCATCTTGTTCTCGATGGCGATGTTCAGGTTGCCATCGTCGTTGATGTTCACGCGGCAGAATTCTTTCTTGATGCCCGGCGCAGCCACTTCCATGGTGTAGGCCTTTTCATCTTCCTTCACATTGACTGCCGGTGCGGTGGTATTGGCACGAGGCATTATGTCGTTGTTAAGGAATTCTTCGAACATTGTAGGAAACCAACTGTTTTTAAACATTACTGGTAACATAATAAACCTCCATTTTTTTAATTTGTTAGACTTTTCATTTTTACTGCCGCCTCCGCTTTCGCCTCAGCGACGCCTCCTATTATGCAACCAGCGTGCCAATGCTAAAAATGGACAAATTGTCACTGACATGCGACAATCTGTCCATTAACCATATAAACCCGTAAGCCCAAAAAAAGAGACCCGTCTCCCGACAGGTCTCTTTATACTATAATATGGTAAGGGTTCCGATTATTGTGTCACTCTTTCCAGCCACTTCACCATGCCGAGCATGATAGCCATGGAGACGAAGCAGACGACTGCGAAGACCGCCCAGCAGTATTTGATCGGCCAGGCGTTGTACATCACAGGACCGAGCCAGATCATCAGGTTGCCGATAGCGGTAGCGCCGAGCCACAAGCCCTGGCACAAGCCCACCATGTGGCGAGGAGCCACCTTGGAGACGAATGACAGACCCAGCGGGGAGATGAACAATTCTGCAACAGTCAGGAAGAAATAGGTGACTAACAGTACCCAAGGAGCGGCTTTGGCAAGACCGGCGGCAGCCATTTGGGCGAGATCCATGGCACGGAATTCAGTGCCGGAAGGATAGTTGTTCACGATGGAGATAATCATCAGGAAGAGGTAAGCCATACCGGCGATTGCCATACCCAAAGCGATCTTACGCGGGGTGGACATCGTGACTTTCTTGTTGAAAATGATCATCAGCGGGGTGAGGATAATGACAAAATAGGGGTTCAAAGCTTGCCAGATTTCAGGGGCGATGGCGTCCGTCTTGACGAAGTCGCGGGCGAACACGGACAGGGATTGGCCGTTCTGGTGGAAAGAGAACCAGAAGAAGATGGCGATACCCAGCACTGCGAACAAAGCATACAGACGTTGTTTGATTTCCTTAGCCATAGCTTGTTTCTCTTCAGCGGTGTACTCTACCACCTGAGCATGTTCTTTCTTGGCGGGTTGCGGGAATTTGTACTTGTTCACCATGAAGATAACCAAAGAGATAACCATGGCAACCACAGAAGCGATGAAGGAGAAGTGCACGCCTTGGTTGAAGACGGTGATGTAGTCGGAGCAGAAAGCGGCGGTGTCGGTGAAGTTGTAACCGGGTTGCAGCACGGCGGCCATGGTTTCGGTGAACTTCTGGGTCTCCTGACCGTTCGCGAGGAACTGGTGGCAAAGACCTGACATGTCGGCGTTATAGACAAGGTGATGCGCTTTCAGCCACCATTCGCGGAGGAACGGGGCGATGAAAGGGGCGAAGAAACCGCCGATGTTGATGAAGACGTAGAAAATCTGGAAACCGGAGTCACGGCGTTTTTTAGCCTCGGCCAAGGCATCTTCGCCTTTTTTGGCGGCTTCGGCTTCGAACTCGTCGTACAGTTTGCCGACGATAGCCTGCAGGTTGCCCTTGAACAGGCCGTTACCGAAAGCGATGAACAACAGCGCCATACAGGTGATGGTCAGGATGGTGGCCCAACCGGCGCCGCTGTCCAGGATCGCGCCGTCGGCGGTTTTGCTGAACAACGGGATGGCCATTGCCACGTAGCCGATAGCCATGATAATCAAACCCCATTGGATGGTTTTGTTGTAGTTTTGCGTTCTGTCGGCGATGATACCGCCCACCAAACTCAGCACATAGATGCCGAAATAGAACACGGAGTAGATGACACCGGCGGTTCCGTCGGGAAGGCCGAACTTTGACACTAAGAAGAGAAGCAGCACGGCGTTCATGATGTAGTAGCCGAAGCGCTCGCCCATGTTGCTCAATGCCGCGGCAATGAGGCCTTTCGGGTGGTTTTTGGCTTCCTTCACATAGTAAATGATAAACGGCACAATGGTAAGTGCGCCGACAAGACAAATAATACCAGCTATACTCATATTTATTGGATTTTAAGTTTACAGATGTTGGTTGATTTTCGCCACCAGTTCCTCTTTCTTGATCACGCCGACGTGACGATCGACGATTTCGCCGTTTTTCAAGAAGACTAAGGTGGGGATGTTCATGATGCCGAACTGCATGGCGATGTCGCCGCTTTCGTCGGTGTCGCACTTGCCGACCACGGCCTTGCCTTCGAATTCAGCGGCGACCTCCTCCACGATGGGAGCGATGCTTCTGCACGGGCCGCACCAAGTTGCCCAAAAGTCAATGACGACCAGTTTGTCGCCCTTCACCAAGGTTTCAAAATTTTCGTTGTTAATTGCTAATGCCATAGTATTTGGATTTTAAAATTATTAAGCCGCAAAGATACATTTTTTTTAGACTCGGGACTTGAGATTTTAGACTTTGGGCTTGGGGGAAACGAAGGACCAAAGTCCCGACTCTTGCATATTGCGTCTGTAATCCAAAAAAAATGTATATTTGCCACCGCTAATTTTATTAGAAGATGAAACATATAAAAAGATTAATGACGTTCTGTTTCTGTGCGGCGACCTTGTTGGCCGGATGCACGAAATTCGGCACGGCGGTTTCCACGATTACCTCTACTGAATATGAGAACAAGCAGCTGACTGTCAATGCGAATGTGATTGACAACGGCGGTTGCGACTACTACATGGAGCAGGGCTTCTGCTACAGTCTGTTCTGTCCGCCGAACCTCCAGGACATCTACACGACGCAGGTGAAGGTCTGCAACTATTCCAAGGTGGACACCTTCTCGGCCACCTTCACGTTGCCGTTGGTTGACACGGCATACTACGTGTGCGCCTACGTGAAAAACAGCGCCGGACTCTCTTACAGCGAGGCCGTGAAGGTCCCGACCGGCAATTAAGAATCCGAAATCAAGTTTTACCAATAATATAAGTATGAAAAAAATACTCGCCATCAATCCCGGAGCTACCTCCACCAAAGTTGCCATTTTCGACGGCAACGAGCAGGTTTTCCTGAAAAATATCAAGCATTCAACGGAAGAGTTGTCGCAGTTCGCGACTATCGCCGACCAATATGAGTTCCGCAAGAACATCATCACCTCCACGTTGGAGGCCGAGGGCATCGATTTGCACGACATCGCTATCGTGATGGGCCGCGGCGGTCTTGTCAAGCCCTTGAAATCAGGTGTTTACAGAGTCAACGATCTGATGTTGGAGCATCTGAAGATGGGTTACAGCGGCCAACACGCCTGCAACCTCGGCGGTCTCATCGCCGACAGCATCGCCAAATATATCGGTTTGGAATGCGCCTATATCGCCGACCCGGTGATGGTTGACGAGATGCACGAGATTGCGCGCATCTCCGGTCACCCGATGTTCGAGCGTCAGTCCATTTTCCATGCCCTCAACCACAAGGCCATCGGTCGTATGTACGCCAAGGACAATGGCAAGAAATACGAAGAGCTCAACCTCATCATCACCCACATGGGCGGCGGTGTGAGCGTGGGCGCGCACGAGAAGGGCAAGGTCATCGACGTGAACCAAGCATTGGACGGAGAAGGTCCGTTTTCTCCCGAGCGTTCCGGTTCCCTGCCGATGAACCAGTTCTTAAAAGCTTGTTTCAGTGGCAAATACACCCAGCAAGACATGCAGAAGATGCTTGTGGGCAAGGGCGGTTATGTCGGCTATTTCGGCAGCAACGACGCCTACGCCGTGGAGAAAGCCGCTATCGCCGGCGACCCCAAGGCGGAACTTTTAGAAGAGGCTTTCGCTTACCAAGTGGCCAAGCAGATCGGTGAGAACGCCTGCGTGCTGAAGGGCAAGGTGGATGCCATCATCCTCACCGGCGGCATCGCCTACGGCAAACCGGTCGTCGCCCGCATAAAGAAATATGTGGAATGGATCGCCCCCGTGGCTGTCTATCCCGGCGAAGACGAGATGGCCGCCATGGCCTTGAACGCCAACATGATCCTGAACAAGGAGATCGAAATCCAGGAGTATAAATAATGCTCACTTTCGCGCTCTACAGCCGACCGGGCACCGGACAGCGGCCTTTTGTGGATTCGGTCATCGCCTTCCTGCGGGAAAACCAATGCGAGGTGGTGCTTCACAAGAATATATCTTGTGAAAATGCTGATATACAACAATTTGAGTCGTATGATAGTCTGCAAAAGCTTGGAAATGTGGATTTTATGGTTTCCATAGGCGGCGACGGTTCCTTTATCGACGCCGCCAACCTGATCGGGGACCTGAACATCCCGTTGGTCGGCATCAACACAGGGCGCATCGGCTTTCTGTCAGCCATCAAGAAAGAGAACTACGAGTCGTGCATCCGCATGCTCATCGACAGAAAATACACATTGGAATCGCGCTCGCTGCTCCACATCGGGGGCAGCGAGCCGTTGCCATTGGACACGCACTTCGTGGTGAACGACGTGACGGTCCGCGCCACCGACAACGACTCCATCAACGCCATTTCGGTGGAGGCCGGTGGCAAGCACATCAACACTTACTGGGCCGATGGTCTGATTGTGGCCACGCCGACGGGGTCCACGGCCTACTCCATGAGCTGCGGCGGCCCCATTCTGCACCCGCAGACCGACGTGGTGGTGCTCACACCCATCGCTTCTCATTCGCTCAGCGTCCGCCCGCTGGTCATCCCCGCCACCGAGCCGTTGGAAATCACGGTGGACGGTCGCGGTGGAAAATATTCGTTATGTGTTGACACACAGCGCATTATCTTGGACGATGGTGTCAAATTGTTGATTACCAAAGAGAAATTCACCATACAGACAGTGCTGTTCGATAACGCCAATTTCTACTCCACGATTCGCGAAAAACTGCTGTGGGGGCTTGACAAGCGCAACGACTGAGCCCTGATTCCCCCCGGGGATTATTTCAACATTTTTGTGTTTATTTTTTTTACAATTAATCCTAAAAAAAAGGGATTAATATTTTTAATTTTGTCAGATTAAAAATAACTGTGTAATTTAGTATGAAATACGTCAAGCCAATAGTTCGTATTCTATTGAGTATCACGTTGATAGTGATATTTGTTTTGGCATGTGTCTATATGCCGAAGCAGCGTTGTGAACGTATTTCGGTCGTGGCACATACACAAAACGAGAGTGTGACTTTGTCGCAGAAGGATGTGGAGAGGTTGTTGTTAGACGCGAAAGTCGAGGTGGTGGGCAAAGCCGTGAAGGAGGTGGATTTGGGCGGGATCACCAATCTTCTGTTGTCGAACCCCTACATTTCCGATGTGAACTTCGTGCATTTCGCCGGCAAGAAGCTGGTCATCGATTATACGCTGAAAGAGATCGTTTTACATGTGTTCACCCCCAACGGTGAGCACTATTTTGTGGACAGCGAGGGCATTGTGGTGCCGTTCACCTCCAAGATGCAGGACTACCTGATGGTGGTCAACGGGAACGTTACCGACAGCTTCAAGCCGGGCAAGAAGGCGCCCCGCAGGGTGCAGGACGCGCTGGCTTTGGCCCGGAAGATCAACGGGAACGACTTCTATCAGGCGCAGTTCCGCCAGATCTACCTCAACAGCCGGGGGGAGATGGAGCTGACCGCCACGGTGGGGGGGCAGACGATCCTTTTCGGGGGGCTGGAGAATGCCGACGAGAAGCTTGCGAACCTCAAGACGGTTTACGAGAACGGGCTTTCGCACAAGGGTTACAACACGTACGCCCAGCTGGACGCCCGCTTTAAGAACAGAATTATTGCAACAAGAAAATAAACCACGCGTATGGAGAAAAATTACTCTAACAATTTCGGATTCAACAACATGGCGAGCGACATCGTGGTCGGTCTCGACATAGGCACCACCAAAGTGGCCACCATCATCGGTTACCTGAACAACAGAGGTAAAATCGAAATCCTCGGACATGGGAAATCCGCCTCCAAAGGCGTGGAGTTTGGTCTCATCCAGAATCTGCTGAAGGCGCAGGAGAGCATCAAGACCTCCGTGCAGCTGGCCTCCAGCCATGCGCGCCTCGACAGCATCGAGAGTGTGTATGCCGGCATCGCCGCCCGCCATATCAAGACGGGTAACTGCAAGCACTACATCCTCCGCTCCGACCATAACGCGTTGATCACCCAAGAGGAGCTGGACTCCATGAAGCGCGACGTGGAGAACATCGCGTTGCCTCCCGGACAGCAGATCATCGCCATCATCCCGCAGAAATATGTGATCGAGGACTCCGCCGACGGCGCCAGCCACGAATCCATGGATCCGGTCGGGGAGCTGGGGTCCAAAGTCACCGGCTACTATCAGGTGATTATGGGCAATTATCAAGAAATCAAGAAGATACATACCTGTATTTCCAATGTAAACGTGGATACTGAAGAGTTGATTCTGGAGCCTATCGCTTCCGGGCTCTCCTGTCTTTCCGAAGATGAGAAACAGCGCGGCGTGGCGTTGATCGACATCGGCGGCGGCACCACCGACATGGTGATCTTCAAGAACGGTCACCCCAAATTCTGCAAGGTGATCCCGTTTGCCGGCTCTGTCATCACGAAAGACATCGCCAGCGTGTGCAACATCCCCGAGGACACGGCTGAGGAACTGAAAATCAACCACGGCAGCTGTATTCCGGAGCGCAGCAACCCGAACCGTGTGAGCACCGTGCTTCGCCCGCACCAGCAGGCTCCGCTGAAAATCTCCGACGAGCAGTTGGCCAAGATCATCTACAGCCGTGTCCATAACGACATTCTCGGCTTTGTGAAGAAGGAGCTCGAAGCTTCCGGCTGCATGAAGATGCTGCAAAACGGGGCGGGTCTCGTCCTCACCGGCGGCGGCGCGAAACTCCGCCACCTTGTGGAGCTGTGCCAGTTCGACCTCGGTCTCAACACCCGCATCGGCATCCCCGGTGTCGGATTCGCCGATTCCCTCTCCAACGAGCTCAAACAACCGCTCTACTCCACCGCCCTCGGTTTGCTCAAATACGGTATCGAGAAGCAAACCAAAGATTTCCACGTGGAAGAGCAGCGGGAGGATTTCAACAACCGTGAGGAGGAGCACCTGCCGAACGACAACGGGATCTTCGACGACAAAGAGAAAAAAGGCCGCAAGCTCTTCGACGGTTTCAAAAGCACGTTGACCAAGCTCTTTGAGCAGATTTCATAGAAAAACCAACCATTAACCGAAAGTAATAAAACATCAAATATGACAGAATCTATAAACTTTACGCCCGATTTTGGAGCAAAAGAGAACACCTCCGCGATCAAAGTGATCGGCGTGGGCGGCGGCGGTAGCAATGCCGTGCAACACATGTTCGCCGAAGGCATCCAAGGTGTGGATTATCTGGTCTGCAACACCGACAAATGCCATTTGGATGCGTGCAAAATCCAAGATAAACTGCTGTTAGGCAACGGCTTGGGAGCTGGTGCCAAACCTGAAGTGGCCCAAAAGTATGCCAATGAAAGCGAAAAGGAGATCCGGGAGTTCATCGGAGACAACACCAAGATGCTCTTCATTGCCGCCGGTATGGGCAAAGGTACCGGCACAGGCGCTTCCCCCGTGGTGGCCAAGGTGGCCAAGGAGATGGGCATCCTCACCGTGGGCGTGGTCACCGAACCCTTCAAATTCGAGGGACAGAGAATCCGCAAAGCCGCCGAAGCCGGTATCGAAGAGATGAGCAAATATGTGGATTCCCTCATTATCGTCAACAACCAGAACCTGATGAAATACTACACCTCCATGGAGATCGACAACGCCTACTCACAGGTGGACGATGTCCTTAAAAACGCCGTGAAGTGTGTGGCTGAAATCATTACTGTTACCTATGGCCAGAACGTGGACTTCAACGACGTGAAGTCCATTATGGAAAATAGCGGCAAAGCTCTTCTCGGCATCGCCACCGCGGATGGCGACAACCGTGTGCAGAACGTGCTTGACGACGTGCTCAACTGCCCGCTGCTCGAAAATGCTGACATCAGCGACGCCAAGAACTTCCTCTTCTTTGTCACCTACGGTCCGAACAAGAAAATCACCATGGGCGAGTTGGAAGTCCTTTCCGATCGTTTCGAGGAGATGCAGTCCGAAAGCGTGCATGTCATCTGGGGTCACGGTCTCGACGAATCCCTGGGCGACAGCATCAAGCTCTCCCTCGTGGTCACCAATTTCGATTCCACCCATCGCGAAGACGAGCAGAGCGTGGTCATCAACACCACCGAGGAGACTATTGTGAACACCATAGAGGACACCCCGGAGACTTCCGTCATCGACTCAGCCATTGAGGAGCATCTTCAGGAGCAGAAGGTCGCGCAAGAGCAGGTCGTTCTGGAGCCCGAGACTCCTTCCGCTCCGGTTTTCGACACGGTGGAGCGTTCCAGCGAGTCGTCTAATCTCTTCAACTTCACCAGTCACAACGAACCTTTCGCCAATTTCAACTACGATGATGACGAGACGTTCAACCGAATGGTCAACGAGCCGACCATCACCCGCGACGAAACGGTTTTTGCGACTCAGAATAAGACGCAAGTGGCTGTGGAAGAACCGAACAATGCCTACTACGAGTTGAAAGACGACGTTTTCGATGTCTTTCACGGTTTTGCCGACTAAGCGTGCAACTCCCGCTGTAACACATTGAGCCAGCGGGCATAAGCATCAAGATATTGATTGTGGTGGTTCCGATCCGGTTCCACCACATTTCTTTTATGCAGGTTCCGGAAAGCCTCCTCTACGGAAGCGTAGTAGCCGCTGCCCATGGCGGCGCCCGTGGCGGCGCCCACCGATCCGTCAGTGTCATACAACTCGATCACCGCGTCTGCAACCGTGGCCAGGGTGGTGCGGAAAATGGGACTGAGGAACATGTTGGCGTGTCCGGCGCGAATCACCTTCGTGCTCATTCCGGTGGACTGCATGATGTCTATCCCGTATTTGAAAGAGAAGGCGACACCTTCTTGTGCGGCGCGTGCCAAAGTGTTGGCATTGTGGTTGTTGAAGTTGATGCCGTGAATGGAAGAGTGCAGTTGTCGGTTCTCCAGGATGCGTTCCGCACCGTTGCCGAAGGGCAAGACCGAGACGCCGTCGGAGCCAATGGGGGCTTGGCCGGCGCATTCGTTGAATTGTTCGTAGGAGATTTCCGGTGCCACCAGACGTTTCATCCAGGCGTTGAGGATGCCGACGCCGTTGGTGCAGTGCATCACGCCCAAACGGGTCTGCGCGGGGGTGTGGTTCACGTGGGCGAAGATATTGATGCGGGATTTCGGGTCGGTGCGCACCTGATCGCTGATGCCATAGACCACCCCGGAAGTCCCTGCTGTGGCCGCCACCTCTCCGGGATTCAACACGTTGAGGGAGAAGGCGTTGTTGGGCTGGTCGCCGGCCCGGTAACAGATGGGGACACCGGCAGGGAGCCCTAATTCTTCCGCCGCTGCGGCCGTCAGTCGGCCCTGCTCGCCGAAAGTGGGAACAAGGTCTGCCACCACATCGTTCGGAATGCCGAAGAAACCCAACAGCTTGTCGGATACGGAGTTGTCTGCAAAATCCCAGTTCATTCCTTCCGAAAGGCCGGGCAGGGTGGTGCGCACCTCGCCGGTCATGCGCATGGCGAGGTAGTCGCCGGGCAACATATACTTGTGTACACGGTCGAAAATGTCAGGCTCGTGCTCTTTCACCCATGCCAGCTTGGCCACGGTGAAGTTGCCGGGCGAATTGAGCAGGTGCCGGAGGCAGTAGTCGTGGCCCAATGTCTCGAAGGCCTTCCCTCCGTATGGAACCGCGCGGCTGTCGCACCAGATAATGGAGGGGCGAAGTACCTGTAAGTCTTTGTCCACCAACACTAAACCGTGCATCTGGTAGGTGATGCCGATGGCTTGGATATCGTTGGCTGAGATCTTTGGGGAGCTTAATGCCGATTGCAGCGCCTCTTTCAGATACGACCACCAGTCGTCGGGGTTTTGCTCGGCCCAGCCGTTGCGCACGGCGATGATGGGCGCTTCGCTCTGCGGGGCGAAACTCTTCGCGAGCACTGCGCCGCTTTCGCCGTCCACCAAAGATACTTTTACGGACGAACTTCCTAAATCAATTCCTAAAAAACACATATTCAATTCACTTTTCACAAATAACAGGTCATACCATACAACACGCTTCCAATATTCGCTGCAAAAGTACGATTTTTAGGAATGCGAAAAAATTGTATCTTTGCCGCTCATTTTGAAAAAGTCATTACGATGAGCGTTGAATTATCAGAACAGGAAATCATCCGCAGAAAGAAATTGCAAGATTTGCTCGATTTGGGCATCGACCCTTATCCCGCCGCCACCTACGAGGTGAACGCCACCACCGCTGAAATCCTTGAGAAATTCCCGAAGGATAACAGCCTTTTCCAAGAGGTGAGCATCGCCGGACGTATTATGAGCCAGCGCATTATGGGCGCCGTCTCCTTCTACGTGCTGCAAGATGCCGTCGGTAAAATCCAAGTCTATGCCAAACGTGACGAGATTTGTCCGGGCGAAGATAAAACGATGTATAACAGCGTGTTCAAGAAATTGGACATCGGCGACATCATCGGCGTGAAAGGTTTCGTGTTCACCACGCAGACCGGCGAAATCAGCATCCACGTGAAGGAGTTCACCATCCTGTGCAAGTCGGTTTGCCCGCTGCCCATCGTCAAAGAGAAAGACGGTGTGGTCTATGACGCTTTCCAGAATCCCGAGCAGCGTTACCGTCAGCGTTACATCGACCTCATCGTGAACCCGCATATCAAAGACACGTTCATCAAGCGCACTTTGCTGGTGAACACTATGCGTAACTATCTGAACGAGAAGGGTTACCTTGAAGTGGAGACCCCGATTCTGCAACCGTTGTACGGCGGTGCGGCGGCACGTCCCTTCAAGACCCACCACAACACCCTCGACATGACGCTCTACCTGCGTATCGCTGACGAGCTCTATCTCAAGAAGCTGATTGTCGGCGGTTTCAACGGCGTGTATGAGTTCTCCAAGGACTTCCGCAACGAGGGCATGGACCGTTTCCACAACCCCGAGTTCACCCAGATGGAGCTCTATGTGCCTTACAAAGACTACAACTGGATGATGGACACCGTGGAGGAGATGGTGGAGCGCATCGCTCTCGCTCTTCATGGCACCACCAAAGTGCAAGTCGGCGACAACGTCATCGACTTCAAGCGCCCGTGGAAACGCTACACCATGTTCGAGGCCATCGAGCACTTCACCGGCACCGACATTTCCG
>JAEEGL012800320.1_pt1 | contig 12786 bp, 10 predicted proteins | sample 9134231 | NCBI WGS metagenome assembly JAEEGL01 (sample SAMN16246548, study PRJNA631951) | gut metagenome | biome: gut microbiome; feature: rumen; material: fiber-attached | host: Bos | place: Iran: Karaj | collected 2018-10 | reverse complement strand
GCATGCCCATAGCCGAAAGCTCCAGCTTATCGGCGGCGTCGATGTCTGGATGGGTGACATCGATACGGCCGTTAAAGACGTTGGGTCGTCCGAAGATGATGTACTCCTTGCCTATGGCGTAGTTCTGTTTGGCGTATTTGCCGCCATTGAACCACGTCAGGTCCATCACCTTACCACTGCCGTCTGTGAAATGGGCCACCACGCGTTCTTTGCGGGCACTCATCTTAAAGGTCTCGAAGCTGAGAATATGTCCTTTAACTTGAACGAACGGCATGTCGCCAGTAAGTTCGTGGATTTCGTAAAGTCTGCTGCGGTCAACGTGTTTGTAGGGATAATACTGCAACAGGTCGCCATACGTCGTGATGCCCAACTCCTCGTTAAGCATCTTTTTGCGCGAAGGACCGACCCCCGGCAGATATTGTATGTCTTGTTGCAGGATTCCGTTCATATTATTGTGCTCTTTGCTATTACATAATCAAATTGCATTGTTCGACTAATCGCATTATGGGAAATAATTATATATTGCCAAGGTTTTGATGCTTCTTTTGATACAATGGAACAATATTCCATCGCTGCCTTTTTCTTTTCCTGTACATCTTCATCATTTAAATCTTTCTCCGCTTTCGTTTCTATCATATAGATTTTATCTGCTGTCTCAACAACAAAGTCAGGCTCATACAAATGAGCACCATTTCCCCAGTATATCTTGAACTGGTTAGGTACAGGCCGTAGCCATCTCAATACCTTATCGTCATTTTCAAGCAGATTGGCGAAATCAAGTTCTGTTGAACTGTCAAATTTGTATGTTAAATAATAGGACTTCAAAAAACCTCTGAAGATATACTTCTTGACCAATGATTTCTGATTGTCCTTGAAGACATGCCGATAATCTAAATAACCGTATGCTGTTTCTTCTGTCAAATGTTGTGGTAGTAACTCTACAAATGGAAGGACCTTTGAACTTGCATATCCCTTCTTTCCCAAAGTAAAGTGCTCTTTCATCTGTTGATAAATCCTATTGGCTATGGCAGATTTGAACTGATGAACCTTATTGGCTACATCATTTCCTTCTTCTGTTTGTACTTTTACCGCATCCACGGCTTGTTCTGCTAATTTGAATAACAGTTCAGCGTTTTCGTCATAGTCAATCTCCTCATAATTCATGAGGTGAGCCACAATCTCTTTCACAGGATTATCAAAATATCCGCTGGAAATTGCAGTAAGTACTTCGACTTCTTTATCCTTCAATCCCATACGAAGGATTTCATTACTTAGTTCTGGGAATGAAAAACCTTCAGAAGCATCTAAGTCGAAGTCATGGAATACAGCTGTTGCTTGAGGTTGTTCAATGACTACACGAGGGATTTCAATAATGTTGTCAATGTAATCTTTTACAACCACATTGATAACAGGCATGATTTCTTCTATTTGCTTCTTCGATTCTTCTTCAGCAAATAACGGATTTGCAACAAAAGCCTTCTCACGGATAATCTCTTCCGTGATTTTCTTTAATCTGGCTATGTTCTCAGGCTTGGCAAGCTCCTCTTTGTTCTTTACTTGTGTGTTCATTTTGGGGATGGCATCCCAAATGGCTAGCCTTGCATCACAGATGGCTTTTGCTTTCGCTACATTAAGAGCCTGCTCCGCCTTTTTCTTTTCTTCTTCAAACTTTTCTTCAACAGAAGTTTTGCCTTTGACAATCTTTCCAGAAACAGGCTTCAGTTCTTCATCATTCAACTCTACATAACTGAGTTTATTCAGCAATGAGTTCGGATTTTGTGCTCGAGTGATGACTTCGTCAAAGTTTTCGTGAGCAATGACTGTCAGTTTATCCACTTCTGCATTACCTGTCCTTTTCCCTCCGTATGGCAGACGAAGACCACGTCCGATAGTCTGTTCAACTAATGTGATGGCATCTGCAGCACGAAGTGGAACAATCGTATAGAGGTTTGTCACGTCCCAGCCTTCTTTTAACATATTCACATGCACCACAACTTCTATCTGGTTGTTGGGGTCTTCAAGTGAGACAAACTGTTGGTCAATCTCATCGTTCTTTTTCGTTGAACTGTCTATCTGTAAAACCTTTCCTTTGTATCTTCCGTCGTATATCCTGTTTTCAATCAATTCTACCGTCTCTTTGGCATGTTGGATGTTTCGGCAGACAACTAAGATAAACGGTTTCACTAATGGGACATTATTCTCTTTCGAATATAGTTCCAGATGGAGTTTGGTATGTTCATGCACGCTGATGGCATCTTCCAGTTTGAGCACATCTAATTCTTCAGGAGTCTGATCCTTCTTCTCGAAGTTTCTACGTTTGGCGATAGTCGGATTCTTTACATACTTTCCTTCTGCCAGAGCTTCTGCCAAATTATACTCATAAACGATATTCTTAAAAGACTTACCTTTTTCGTCGTATGGTGTTGCAGTCATCTCTAAACCAAGAACAGGCCTCAGTTCATTGATTGCCTTTCTCGAAGCATCGGCATGATATCGGTGTGCCTCATCCATCAATATCACTAAGTCATCAAGATTAGCGAGATAATTGAAATATGATTGCCCCAGATACTCCGAGAGGCGTTTCATTCTTGGCTCACCTTTCTTGTCTTCTTTATTGTCCTTGTTGAATTTCGAGATGTTGAATACATTAATCTGGATTTCTGTCTCAGAAAAGAGGCCTCGTGCCTGTTCATAATTGTCACCTGTGATGATTCTTGGCTGATTATGTACAAACTCTGAAAGACCCTTGAATACATATTTTTCATAAGAAGGATCACCAAAGTCACGTATCAGTTTTTCGTATAGCGTTAGGTTGGGCGCAAGAACAAAGAAATGCCGAATTCCTTTTTTCTGATACAAATAAGCAATACAAGCACCCATTAGTCTTGTTTTCCCGATACCAGTGGCTATCGAAAATGCAAAAGAGGGGAAGTCACGTTCGAAGTCCTTGCACAGCGGGCATACAGTCTGAGCCTTTGCCAACTCATCTTTAATGAACGTCTCGTTCTCTTCCTGCGTCGGCTTCTTAAGTGATAGTTCATCCGTCAACTTCACCACGACATCAAGGGCCTTTCCCAAAGGCTCCCGCAAAGACATCCGTTGCTTGATATTATTTGCTATTGTATTCATTGCTTATTCCATATTATATCTTTGACAAATACAGCATTCAATGTGGGCTCATCCCTGATAATCCAGTATTTAAAGCCTAACATTTCCTTGTCTATCGCAAGCTCTTCTCGCACAACTGCTTCATTTGCTTGAGATGAATTTAGTCGATAGTTAATGACCTTTTTCATAAAGTCATTAATGAGCATCTCTATTTTATCATAAAATACCTCTTCGTGGGGACTTCGGAAGTTTGGATCATGTTCCTTGCCATTGAAAATATTCTCAAGAAGCTTAACGGTTTGTTTGACTTCTGCTGAATTGTCGTTACTTCTGAATACCGCTTCTTTAGAGTAGGTATCAAGACGTTGCTCTATGATTTCTTCAATGTTGTTTGTTGTTGGATTTAGAATATTATCAAATAGGGCAAGTTTTTTATCGTTGCAATAACCGCATGACAAAAAAAGATTGTTCCAGTCTTGCCGATTTGCCTGACTATTTAAATGCTCAATATGATAGTTAGGTTCTACCTTACACTCACATAAATAGCATTTCTGATGCTGGTCTTGTAGCAATTGCTGTTGCACATCCTGACCATCATAAGCTTGTGTAGTCAATAAAGACTCTGGAACATTAGTACACTTATTAACTCTAATCATTGAATTAACTCCTTTATCTTATCAACATACTTTAGTTTCAATTGCAAATACTCACCAATAAGTGAAGGAGAAACCGCTTCTGGAATACTATCAAAGTCTTTAATGTAGAACTTTATGCTTTCTTTTTCTGAAGGTTTTAGTTCTTCTTTCTCTAATAATTCTTTCATTTTGTTCAAACGATGTCTTACATCGCTTGATTCCGCTCTAACACCAAAATAACCTTCTGCCAAAGATTCATAAGAATAGTTTGTAAGGTTTTCTATTGGCTTTTTGTGTTCCAAATCGTATGCAACAGCATTAGGCATGGAGCTCAATACGAATGGTGAATGGGTTGTTATGATGAATTGAATATTGGGGAACGTCTCTGTTAGTATAGGCATGATTATTTTCTGTAAAGCCAAATGCAGATGTGTCTCTATTTCATCAATTAAGACAATTCCCTCTTTATCATATATCCTTGTTAGGGAATTCGCATCTTGCATTCTAAGAATAAGGTCTGCAACAATGTCCAATACAGCAGCAAAACCATCAGCTAACTCAGTAAACTTAAATATTTTACCTTCAGTATATATTTTAAAGGAGTAGTCTCGATAATTGAATTCAAGTTTTAAATTGTCATCTTGATATATACGTTGTAATAAACCTTCAAAATTTATAAACCATGAGGCTATTTTATTAGCATCCTCGATTTGCTTTTCATTGCGTGCAAGAGCCTCTTGAACCTTTAAATCAGACAGGAAACGCAATAATTGATCTGTAGATTTTAATCTTGCATTTTTTCTGCTCTTGAATTCTGGCTTTTCAGGATTGGTGGGCTCAATAATATCCGTTTTTCTATAGGCTTCATAAAAAGCCAATATAAAATTACCTTCTTTGTACTTCTGCGCAAAATATTTAATATCGAAGAAGTCTAAACTAACAATGTTAAAAAAATCTTGCCACTCTTTAGCTCTACTATTTTTACTTTCTTTTAATATTGAGTCGGTAATATAGTCAGGATTCGTGAAATCAAACAAATTATTTTTTTTCAAATCTTCTACCTTGCAGAGTTCTTCTTTTGCAAGTTCTAAATTACCTCCTTTTATTGCAATATATAGCCAAACTGCTTTTAGCCTGTCAAGAAAATTTGTTATAGCATTCAGTAAAATGGTTTTTCCACTACCATTTTTACCTGTAATAATTAAATGAGGATACTTCTCATTAGAGATAGGTATATCGAAGTTCTCCAGATGGAGCAACTTGTTGACATGAATGTTTTTAATGAAGTAATTCATAATTATTGTTTTTTTAATTTCTAATCAAATAACGATTTTTGTATGGGTTTATTGCTTTTATCTGTTGCCATTGGCTCATCTTCGGTGATGTCTTCGTCAAGGTCTTCATCGAGGTCGAGTGGGGGCATGTCGATAATGTTTAGAGAATAGTCATCCTTGTTGAATTCACAACGGCCGAGGAGCATCTGAGGGATTTTCTTTACTGTGATATTCTTGGCGTGGTTGGTACATTCCTTTTGGAAGGCTGTGCAGCAGATAAGGAGACTTTCATCCTCTTGCATTGTCTCACTGATGGCATCCAGACTCTCCACAGTCAAAAACTGCGTGGTTGTATAGATAAAGTCGTGCTCAGAACTCTGCCCCTGTTTCCAGTAAAGTGTGCTGTCGGGCTGATAGGTGTAGCCTTCTTGCTTTGCCATTGCTGCAGCCAGCATATCGGCATTATACTCTTTATTGATGACGAGATTGCCAAATTTGTCTTCTTTCAGCAGACTTGGAGCTAACTCATAGAACTTAAAGCCGCTTCCGCCTTTCCAATTTTGCGCCTTACTGATACCACCTTGGTCTGTGCCGTCTGTTACCATCTTCAAACGAGGGAAGCAATGAGTATATGCATGATTACCTAATTCAATACCAATATATTTCCTCCCCATCTTTTGGGCAACGGCGGCTGTTGTTCCGGAACCGAGGAAACTGTCGAGAACAAGGTCGCCAGGATTTGTGGCAATCATTAAAACGATTTTAATCAATTTCTCTGGCTTTGGAGTATCAAACGGATTGTCACCAAAAAGTGTCATGTTTTCTTTTTTGGCATCTTGGTTCGTTCCTGCCATTTGATAATGCCATAAAGACATTGGCATCATTCCTTGCTGAATGTCTGAAAGAAAGTTTTTCTTTGCTGGAACAGAATTGGTTCCTTTTGTTCCCCACCACAATCTATTCTCTATAACATTTCGATCATGTTCTTCTTTTGAGTTAGCCCATACACGGGTCTTCTTAGGCCAGATTTCTTCTCCAGTGACAGGTTGAATTATGGGATAATAAAGATTCGGTCGTTGTTCTGAAGTAAAACGGCAGGTATAATCCGCAGCCTTCCACGGGCCACGAGGATCATTATCTGGATTTTTATAACGTCCAGTTTGGTCTTCTGTCAATGGCAGTAAATTTCTTTTAAAAAGGCTTGTCTTTCTGTAAACCAGAATATGGTCATGAATATAACCAAAATCTTTTGTGTCTGGAGCTGGTGAATATCTCTTTTCCCATGAAATATCACATAGAAAATTATTTCTTCCAAAGATTTCATCACACATTACTTTGCAATAGTGGACTTCATTATCATCAAGATTAATCCAAAAGCTTCCGTCATCCGTCAAGAGTCTCTGTATATGTTCTATGCGCGATTTCATCAAACTAAGCCAAATACTGTGCTCCAAACCATCATCATAATGCTTAAATGCACTGCCCGTATTATACGGCGGGTCGATATAGATACACTTCACCTTCCCCGAATATTCCTGCTCGAGTGCTTTCAGTGCCAGTAGGTTGTCACCGTGAATGAGCATGTTGCCACTCTCGGTGTCACCGTAGCTGTATTTCGGATCCTCGATAAGGATGCGTGGCTCAATGGCTTCGCGCTCTTCATCCTTTCCAATCCACGTCAGTTCTAACTTTTGTAATTTATCTTGTGCCATCTGTTATTTCTTTATTTTAGACGCAATGGAGTTAATCGATCTTTTTACCTCTTCCTGCTTTCTTTTCTTTGCGAGTTGCTCTAGCCTTTCGTCAAGAATGAGTTCTATGCTTTGTCTCATACAATCAAAATAAACCAAACACTCATCTTCAGATAATTCGTGAATACCCTTACTCAAAATACCATAGATTCCATGATTCTCTACAATAAATGGAGGCAGATAGCCCTTTAAAGACTCTATCTTCTCATCCATCCTCTGCTTTTCGAACAGCTCTGCATTTACTTTCCCATTTTGTTGTGCCTCATTATAAGCATCCCTTATAAGTCCTTCGAAAATTCGTCTAAGATATACAAAAGAGCCTATACCTACACCGTTTGCGGCAAGACCAATGGCTCTTGTAAACTCTTTTAAAATGGGTTTCTCTAAAACCTTATCATATTGTTTAACTTGACCTATATGTATATCTGCAATAGATGGATATTGCCCAATCTTTTCTAGAACAGAGTGCTCAGGATCATGATAAACAGCAATTACAAGATTATCAAAATATCGTTGGCAACAAAATATAATCGTTTTTACACAACAATCATTATAAAGACTTAATGAGTATTCATAATAAAACTCATTATATGAAAGACTTAAAAAATTCCCTAAGCCTTTCTTCAAAAAGAATGTTGAGTCTTTTTTGTGAATAGGATTATAACCTTCAATAATAACTGCTTGTGACTCCTGTTTCAAATCTTCAATTATATCATTATAGCCATTATGTGCATCTATCTTATGATACAATGGTATGTTAAAAACAAATTCTTCTAATGTCATTATAATATCCTCCATTTATATTTACAACATATAGTCATTCATATTTTCCGAATAATGTAGTTTTACAATCTTGGCATCTTTTGTGATAATGTTTTCAAACTACTTGATATTTCTTCTAAGTGGTTTCTGTAATCGTTATGAACAATTTCAGAGTCCACTAATAGCATTTGTTCGAAAGGTATAACTACTACGTTTTCATATCCTTCGTTAAAAGAAAATTTTAGTGTAATAGTCCCAGTATATTTTTCATCGAGATATAGTCGCTGAATAAATTCGATGTCTATTTTACCATGAGGCTCAATTGCAAATGTTGAGTTTCTGATATTTGCTTTAAATTGGTCATAATTAACCATTGAAGTCCGAATGATCTCATCAGGATCTTGAGTAATTTCTATTTTTAGATTCTTTATTGAAATATTAGAAACATTCATTATTCTTATAAACCCTTTATCTTTACTTCGAATAAGTGATGCAAAGATTTCTGGTGTATGTTCTGCCTCCCATTGTTTTTTTATTACTTCTAATTGTTTGTCATTCTGCTTTAGCGTTTTACTGGTATACCATACCATCATAAATGAGGCCACTGCACTTGAATATGTAGCCCAGAACATTAACCAGTCTTTTGAAGCGCCAACAATAGGAAAATTAAAAGGAGTCTTCATTCCTACTATTATGTTTATTCCTATAGGTATAAGGATTACAAATATTACAAAAAGAATCCATAAATCCCTTTTATTATCATTTACCTTCTTTTTTGTATTTGACTTTGCCATACTTTTTGCACTATTTATCACTTCTGCCAGAACTTTGATATATAACAACACCCCTTCTGCTAATGTGGTCAAGCAACTCTGGGCTCTTTAATTGTTGGTATAGAGATATGTCAAACATGTAAGGCAGTAACAAATCATCAATGGCATTAATTGTATCTGCCAGATCGTTCAATGATAAATCATTACCTACCAATGTGATATCCACATCAGAAAATGGCTTATATGTCCCTTTTGCACGGGAGCCATATAAGATGACCTTCTCAATGCGAGGATTCTTCGCAAACACATTACGAAGCATTTCCCATTGTTCTTCCTTTAATCCGTATTTCATTCTTCTGGGAATAATTCTGGCTCTAATCCAGATTTTTTCAGCATAACCTTCTCGTATTTAACAAACAGGGGGTAATATACTTCTGTTATGTTTTCAATGATTGCTTTGGCTGTGTCTTCGTCATATTGATGAGAGGTTAAGTTCCTGTCAGAAATAGAACGCATCCAATTCTCATCATCTATTAGACCAAACTGTAATGTCTGACGAATAGCATCCCTTGAACCAGAAATCCCTGTGATACCCTGATATTCAGCATAGTCTTTCATCACCTTCCATGCCAATTCATGGGTATATTCGTACCGTTGGATGAGACCTTCTTCAAGTAACTCATCAATATCTTCGTCTTCTTCCATTTGGGAGGAAACTATATCAACAGCCTTAGATAATTTTGACAAGGCTTTTCTGTAATTAGAGAAGCGTTGCAACCAACGAACATCCTGTTTCTCGTTTTCTTTTTTCTCCATATTATTTTAGTTTAAATGATTATCCATCTTATATTAAATAATGTTTCTTCTGTAGCCTTCTTTTGCCGAAGAGTTTGCTCCACTTCGTCAAAGAGTTTCTCCTTCTTTGCATCCACTTCGTCTTGAGCCTCGAACAGGCTTCGACGCTTTTCGCTTCTGCGCTTTTCGAGGTCTTTTACTGTGCGTTGCGCTTCAATTTTATCTTCCAAGCGGGCGAGTTTGCGGGCTTCTGACTTGCGTAGCTTGATTTCGGCATCGAGGTCATTGATTTCGCGCTCTAAGCCAATCTTCACGTCATCGGCCCAGTGGTTTAGCTTGTCTATCTCTGTCTCGAAGAAAGTCTGGTTGCGCTTATAGTTCTCATCCTTTGCAGCCTCCTTTTGCTTACGGATATCTTGCTCCAGCACGTCAGCCATTTCGCTGCTTATCTGTGCCCGACGGCCTTCCTCTGCATGGAGTGAGAACATACGTTCAGCTATCTCTGGTGGAATTAATCTTCCATCGTCTGTATAACAGGCTATGAGCAGATTGTCTTCCGGCTCTGAAGCCTCTATGGTGAACTTCTCTATCCTCATCCATCCCGCATTTCCAATTTGTTTTTCAAGCAGAGCCACTTTGACGGGTGTATGGGTATAGTCAAAGATGACTTCATGGGAAGGAAGGTCGAGAGATAGATTCCGCTTTAAGATACTTTGTGCCAATGGATGACCAATACGATAAATCTGTGCATGGTCAGGAATCTGCACATCACTTTTTCGTTCTCCCTCTTTTGGAACAACCATGCAATAGCTCTCGCCATTCTTACCAATAAACGTATGCTTATCTTCGTCAAAGGTTGCATGTCCGTCTAAATCATATTTTGTCAGTTCCCATAGACGCTTTTCAAAGAGATTGAGGTTGGTAAGGCTTTCTGCCAGATGAATTTTCAATTTCTCACTAACTGACTCATCGAAGTTCTCAAGTAGGGCAGAACGTGCGCGAAGCATCTTGTCTGAAATCTCAGAGCGCAGTTCCCCCTGCAATTGGTCGAAAGCCAGTTCTATCTCCTCTGTTGTACGGCACTCATTATAAATCTGTGTGATGCGCTTCTCAAAATCGACTCCATTGCCGATGCTGCCCAGTACTTCATCGCTGGCTCCGAAGACACCGCTAAACAATTGGAATTTCTCATTCAGCAGTTCATAGACACGCACATCGGCGGCGTTACGCTTGTTGAGGAAGTTGATGACTACTACATCGTGCTTCTGCCCATAACGGTGGCAGCGACCAATGCGCTGTTCGATACGCTGTGGGTTCCAAGGCATATCGTAGTTCACAACCAACGAGCAGAACTGCAAGTTGATGCCCTCGGCAGCGGCTTCCGTGGCAATCATGATGGTGGCTTGGTCGCGGAAATGCTCTACCAGTGCCGCCCGTTTGTCGGCAGTGGCGGAGCCGGTAATCTTACTGCTGCCCTTGTGCTGTTCAAGCCATGCTTTGTAGATGGTTGTTGACTGCTTGTCGCTGTTTGTACCATTGAACAGGACAACCTTGCCTTTATAGCCGTTCTTCTCGAATAGTTCAAAAAGGAAGTCCTGGGTACGGCGTGACTCCGTAAAGAGTAGCGCCTTTTTGTTGGCTCCAAGTTTCTCCAGTTCTTCAAAGCCCTTGTTCAAGGCAACAAACAGATGCTCGGCCTTGCTGTTCTTGCGAATTTTGGCGGCTAATGCCTGAAACTCCCGAAGGTCTGTCAACTCATTCTTGATACCTTCTATTTCATGAGGATGAAGGATTTCTTCCGGGCCAGAGTCAGCGGCCATAATACTTTTTTCTTCTTCTTCGGCAACCCAGTAGTCAAGATTATCATCCAACCCATCAAAATCGAGAGTTGTAGTATCATATTCTGTTACGGCATTCTGTTGACGAAGGATATCCTCCAATCGTTCTATCAGGCGGGTTAGCGTTCCGTAGATGGCATAAGTGGATGATGCCAACAATTTGCGGAGAATCATTGTCATCAGTTGACGCTGACTGTTAGGCAGCGCATAGAGCAAGGGGCGTTGTAGATAGGCCGATACCAATTCGTATAGTTTTTGCTCGTTGTCTGTGGGGTAATATTCTTCGCAGATGGCAATTCGTTTGGTATATTTGATATACTCTAATACCTGACGGCGCAAGGTTCGCTTACATACGGGTTGAAGACGATTGCGCAACTGGCGATAGTCGTTTTCTGTGAGAATCTTGCTGAACTGACTCTTGAAACTCTTCAAGTCACCAAACACAAAATCATCGATGATAGACACCAAGCCATAGAGTTCAAGGATGGAGTTCTGTAAAGGGGTCGCTGTCAGCAGAATTTTCTTTCGTTTCAGCAAAGCCTCCTTAATGGTATTTGCAATGCGGTTGTTGGGCTTATAGACATTACGCAAGCGATGAGCCTCATCTATTACCACTAAGTCCCAACTGGTATTTCGAAGATAGGCAGCCTTTGCCCGAGCGAACTGATAAGAGCATATAACTATCCCGTCTTTATTGAAAGGATTCAAGTTCCCTAACTCTATTTCCTGGTTAAAACTCTTTGCTTCTAATATATAAGAAGGTATAAAGAATTTCTCCATCAATTCTGCCGACCATTGCTTACGAAGGTTGGCAGGACAGATGATCAATAGCCGACGCTTGTGCTCTGCCCAGTGCTGCGAAAGGATGATGCCTGCTTCTATCGTCTTGCCAAGTCCCACTTCATCAGCCAAAATCGCACCATTCGATAGGGGCGACTTGAAAGCAAAAAGCGCCGCGTCAATCTGATGGGGTGTCAAATCGACTTGTGCATCGTGGAGCGATGCAGTCAATTTGTCCAAGTTGTTGGCGGGGAGCCGCCTTGTCAGAAAATGGGCAAAATATTTGGCGTGATATGGCGTGATATTGGGCATCTATATTAATACTTCGGCTATCTTTAGGTCGTAGGGCGTGGTTATTTTGATGTTCTCGCGATTGCCTTCCACGAGAGTGATGTTGAAGCCAAAAGCCTCGACCACACTAGCATCGTCGGTGAAGCTGTCGTTATAGGCCTGTTTGTTTGCCGCCTTCAGCAGCTGGATGTCGAAGCATTGCGGCGTCTGCACTAAGCGGTATTCGTCGCGAGGAACCGTCTCTGAAATGTTTCCTTGTAGATGACGAACAGTTTCTACAACGGGAATGACGGGGATGACAGCCTTTTTCTTACGGGCTGTTTCGTAGCAGTTGCGGATGACATCGATGCTGGGGAAAGGGCGTACACCGTCGTGAACGCCGACGACACCCTCGGCATCGTCAGGAATCAGGGCGAGGCCATGCTGGACGGAGTGGAAACGTGTCTCGCCACCATCGGCTAATTGGTAATCGACATCAAAAGCGTATTCCTTGCAAAGTTGCTGCCAATATTCTTGTTGTGCTTTGGGCAGCACCAGGATAATTTGCAAATCCTCAGCGTACTCGCGGAATTTTTTGAGGGTTCGCATCAAGACTGGCTTCCCACCTATCGGCAAAAACTGCTTGGGGATATCGCTCCCCATCCTCAGGCCTTTACCGCCTGCTACGATGATAATATAATCCATAAATCACTGCATCAGGTGCTTGAAACGCATGCCTTCAGCAATTTGGTCGGAAGTCTGCTTGTTGACAAGCTGGGCAAGAAGTTCGTAGGCGAAGG
>JAEEGL012266736.1_pt1 | contig 12786 bp, 13 predicted proteins | sample 9134231 | NCBI WGS metagenome assembly JAEEGL01 (sample SAMN16246548, study PRJNA631951) | gut metagenome | biome: gut microbiome; feature: rumen; material: fiber-attached | host: Bos | place: Iran: Karaj | collected 2018-10 | reverse complement strand
ATTTGAGAGAAAAAGAGCTACTTGCACCGATAGCTGCGTCAAGCCTCCTCACCGTGCGCCAGCACGCTTTCGGAGCCTCTCCTTGCTCTCGGCACAATTATCTCATTTTCTCTTTTCAAAGCGGTTTTTAGAGGTGCCCATGAGAAAAACGGGCAATGCCGGTGAGATACCGACACTGCCCTTATTTTTTTTATTTTCTCATTGTGAACGAGAGGCAGTCTGTGCACTGTACATCGGTGGGATCAGCCTCATGCGTTCCCACGGATATATGGTCGAGACTGCAGTGATCACTGCTGCTGCAATGATGCTGACAGTTGTGGATAGTACATTCGATACATTTGTTTGCTCTTTCGCTGCTCATAACAGTGTTCCTCTTTTCGGTAGAATTTCCGCGGAAATATCCGCAGGACTATTATGCCTCAAAGAGCACAAAAAATACATTGCACTTTTGCAACCGTGAAAAGTCTTCAAGCTGCGCTATGAAGCTTTTTCACGGTTGATGAGCAGACATTAATAAATTGTTTTATCATCCGGCACTGAAGGTAATGCACTTCCGCCGACGAAGGCTGGGAAAGTACGAAAGCTTATGCTGTTTATTATACCTTATCTCTTTCAATAAGCAGTTTTATCGCATCGACAGCGCATTGTATCGCTCTTGCGCTGCTCTCACAAACTTTATCGGGAAGTCCCGCCTTGCTGCGTTCAACGTTCCACAGCGCGGTGAAAACGGCTCCCGCACGGACATGACGGGCTATAGAAACGGAGAACAGTGCTGCCGACTCCATTTCGCTGGTAAGGCACCCGCAGCGCACATAAGCGTCCCACGAGGGTGCAAGCGTCGCCGATACGGGAACGGAGTTCGGGTCGATCTCGCCGTAAAAGCTGTCCTTGCAGTGTACCACACCGACGTGACAGCGGTTCCCGTCCTCGTTTGTCGAAAGGGCGTCGCCTGCCTGTTTGAGAGCGCACATAACGTCATAATCCGGCACCGCGGGGTACTCTATCGGTATATACTCACGGCTGGTGCCTTCGCTGCGTACAGCTCCGCTCGCAACGATAAGATCGCCGCCGAATACCTTCATATCCATACCACCGCTTGTTCCTATGCGTATAAACGTATGTACGCCCGACATTATCAGTTCCTCGACCGCGATTGCCGTGGATGGTCCGCCTATGCCGGTGGAAACCACGCTTACGGGCTCGCCGAGCAGTGTTCCCGTGTAGGTGTTGTATTCGCGGTTGTAGGCTATCTGTTTTGCGTTGTCGAGCAGCTCCGCAATTTTCGGTACTCTGCCGGGGTCACCGGGCAGAATGACGTATTTTCCGACATCGCCGTTTTTAATGCGCAGATGAAATCTGATATCGTCCTGTACAAGTGCCATAACAGTCCTCCTTACTGTGTGTCGATAGTTACCGCCGGCTCGGGGAATTCAAGCTGTGTGCCGTTTTCATTGTTATATACATCGTCGTTCATCCAGGTTGACACGAACCATATATACAGTGCCATAAGTCCTGCTACACCGATCAGCGACAGTATAAATACGAGCCTGTGAGGTATTCTGAACTTTTTCTTTTTTTTATCTTCCTTGTTCATTTCTTTCTCCTTTTTTGGGTATTTTTACCGCTTTCGGGGCTGTCCTCAAATATCGAGGGCGCCTTTTCTTCTTTTCTGCGGCTCGTATCCTCGAACAGCTTCGCTATACTATGACGTTCCTCGACAGCGAGTATGGCAATGTCGAGCAATGTCGCGAATATCAGCGGAAGATACAGCCCGTCGGGACCGGTCGTGCTTTCGGTGTAGATGAAAAGCTGCTCGAACATACCGTTCACGATAAGAACGCCCACAAGTCCCGCGACCGACAATGCTGCCGCGACACGGTAGTGCTTTCCGAAAATAAGCGCCGCGGGAAGGACATACCCCACAGATGAGGTGATTATCCATACAGCCATAATATCCGTTCTTGCCGCGATATCGGGCTCGACTATCTCTGTTCCGAACGCGATGATGAACACGGGGAAGAATATCCCCACCGCGACGCCCCATACGCACACGAGCAGCGTTTCTACTATTTTCAGTATCAACGACAAAATTTTCATAACACATCTCCGAAATGAATATATATAATATATGCTGATAATATAATAACACATTTTCGCAGAAATTGCAACACAATTTTCCACTGATATATCGGCCTGTCGTGCAAATAGTAACTTTGTCACAGCAGAAACAATAAAGAGGGGATAGCATGAAAAAAATATCGGATATCATAAACATAGCGTCATTGCTTCTCGTGTCGCTGATCTTTGCCGGGACCATGGCTTACGGAAAGGCAAACGAGCCTGCATCGGCACAAGCTGCAAGCTATACGGAGTACACAGAGCGCAGGACGGTTATACCCTGCGGAACTCCTTTCGGTATCAAAATGCTGACCGACGGCGTTGTGGTAACGGATTTCGGCGCGGTAAACAGCAGTATAAGCCAGCTTTCGCCCGCGGAGGCGGCCGGCATACGCAGAGGAGATATCATAACATCGGTGAATGGTGTTGATGTCAAGGACAGTATGTCACTCGCAGCGGCGGTACAGCTTGACCCGGTATGCACGATAAAGGCTGTTCGTGGCGGCAATGAGATCACATTTACAGCAAACGCGCTCGAATCGGACAAGGACGGAGAATACAAGCTCGGTATGTGGACTAAGGACAGCGTTGCGGGAATAGGCACAATGACGTACTATGACCCGGAAACGGGGTATTTCGCGGGGCTCGGCCATGCGGTAAGCGATACCTCCTCCGGGATAAAAATGCCTCTGCTGAGCGGGGAGATCACCGCGGTAACGATAACAGACGTGATACGCGGTGCGGCAGGCTCTCCGGGGGAACTGTGCGGTGCGTTCATATCGAGCGTGGAGATCGGGACGCTCACGCTCAACAGCGAATACGGCGTTTTCGGGAAATGCACCACTTCGCCCATACTTGCGGAGCCGGTGGAGATAGCTCACCGCGACGAGGTAATGCCCGGGAAGGCCGTTATATACTCCACGACGGGCGGTATGATGCCGGAGAAATACGATATCGAGATAGTGAGCATTGACCGCGGCAGCACCTCACCCGTGAAAAATATGACCATCCGCATAACCGATAATGAACTGCTTTCCCGTACAGGCGGTATTGTTCAGGGAATGAGCGGCAGCCCGATAATACAGAACGGCAGGCTTGTCGGTGCGGTAACGCACGTTCTCGTGAACGACTCCGCTATGGGATATGCAGTTTTCGCCGAAAATATGGCGGACGAGTATAACAGCAGATAAAAAGCCTTTCCCCGATAGCAGCGGGAAAAGGCTTGAGGTTGGCTTTATTTGTCTTTCGCGTATGCCGTCTTGACACTGACTCCCTCTATGCGGCCGAGCTTGCCGGAGAGGGCGGAAATATCGTTCTGCGGCGCATCGACGGCAATACTGATGATGCTTATACCTTTTTTGCGGTAGGGGATACCCATTCTTCCGATAATGCAGTCGCCGAATTCATGCAGCACGGCGTTGACCTTGTCGGAATTTCCGGTATCCTCTATTATTATGCCGATAACGGCAACTCTTGTTTCCATAGTGTCACCCCATATTGAGTCTGCGGATATCCTTGTCCTGCGAGAAGGTTATCGCGTTGTAGAGAACCAGGACCGAGTCATAGTTCTTCATCTTGATAAGATCTGCCGCACTCGACTTGATATAACGCATATCGAGCACGGTTATCCTGCTGAAATGCGCTGTCAGGAACGGTATCATCGAATGCGCGTAGCTGTCCTTGAATACCAGCAGGGAAGGCCCGTCAACTTCGGTTATGATCTCCTCATACGGAACATTAGGCCCGAGGAACGAGCTGTACTTATCCTTTACGTCAAGATATTCGCGGAAGTACAGGCTGTCGTATTTCTTTACTTCCGTGCCGTTCTTTACCGTAAGACTGACATCCTTTACGCTGTGAGGGTGGTAGTAATCTATCACGTCGGGCGTAATGCTGTCGTCGAGCGTCTTTGAATAGAGCGTGCCGCGGAAGCTGTAGGACGCGTGTTCAATGTCGAATTCGTTCAGATCGGCGGGCTTGAATCCCATAGCCTTTGCCGTGTCATAGTAAGCCAGATACGCCCCGTATGAAGTCCAGTGGTGGTCGGTGCGGTAGTAGATATAGTCCGAGGAGTGCATCTTGATAGTCGGAATGACGTTTATCGTCTGCATTGAAGTCAGATTTTCGCGGCAGAATTCGAGCAGCTCGGTCTGACTGCCGATAGGCGCAGATGCGGGGAACAGGTCGGAATATACCTCCTGTGAGGTCGGTGCAAGCAGGAAGTACATCGACACATCGGGATATTTCTCCGAAAACTTGTTCAGCGCGTTCAGATTTTTCATAATGAAATCGCTGTCGTAGCCCTTCCATATCTCCATCATACGGTCGTTTGAGGTATAAACGCCGTTGATATCCGTCTTTCCGGCAAGACGTTCGGTCGTGTTGCGAAGCTTTATCCACTGCTCACGCCCGAAAAATCTGTCGGCAAACCAGTCTTCAAACCCGTTCATAAACTTTTCGGAGCGGAACGAATCCCATGTCAGGGTAGGGAATACCGCAAGATAACGGTTCTCGTTCTCGGAAAACGGCCTCGGCTCCGACGGGTTGAAAATGAACGTCAGTACCGGCAGTGTTATCAGTATCACCGCGAACAGTACGACTGTAACTATCTTGTAAGCTTTTTTCTTCATACTTATGACCTGCACCCTTCAGGGTGCAACTCCTTTAACTTTGATGCGCTTTTGCGAAGCATAACTCGTCCCCGCTTATCGGGCGGGAGCATCGAAGTGTTAGTTTGAAAACTTGTTTTCAAACCATTCTCCGGTCTGAGCCTAAAAGTTGAAATACAGGAACGGGTTGTAGGAAGCATCCGCGATGTAAGCAACACTCAGTGCGAATACCGCAGCCTTGCAGAATGGCATTGCCCAGTGAACGAGATCCGGAAATCTCTTCTCCGTGTGCGTGACGATTATCTTCCAAGCATCCGTTGAAGCGAATATTCCGAGTATCAGCAGAATTCCGTAATTCAGCAGCAGATACACAGTCTCGTTGTCCGCGAAAACACCCGACGCGCCGAACATATTTCCCATATAGGAGAAAGCGGTGCCGATATTCGGTGAAGCAAACAGCACCCAGCCGATAACTACGAAGAACATCGTGTAGAGCCAGCCGATCCAGCCCGGTAACTTTTCCAGCACCTTTCCGAAAAACAACCGCTCAATGATTATCAGAACGCCGTACATAACGCCCCAGATGATGAACGTCCAGTTCGCGCCGTGCCATATACCGGTAAGCAGCCATACTATCGCGAGGTTGAGCACTGTGCGGCCGAGACCCTTGCGGTTGCCGCCGAGGGGGATATACACATAGCTGCGGAACCATGCACCGAGCGTAATATGCCATCTGCGCCAGAATTCCGCGACGCTTTTGGAGAGATACGGGTAGTTGAAGTTCTCGGGGAAGGTAAATCCCATCATCTTTCCGAGGCCGATAGCCATATCGGAATATCCCGAGAAGTCGAAATATATCTGTAGGGTGTAGGCAATTATACCTATCCATGATGTAGCAATGGAGACCTGCGTTCCGGCGGTGACGTGCGCAAGGACTGTGTCCCACACCTGACCGACGCTGTTCGCGATAAGGACTTTCTTTCCGAGGCCGGTGATGAAGCGGACGATACCCTCATAGACAAGGTCGATGTTTATTACGCGGTCGTTGAGCTCTTTCGATATGTCGGAATACCGCACGATAGGTCCCGCCACAAGCTGCGAGAAAAGCGTCACGAATGCCGCAAAGTTTATCGGGTTCTTCTGTACCTCTATCTCCCCGCGGTACATATCGATCGTGTACGACATCGACTGGAAGGTGAAGAAGCTGATACCGATAGGCAGCATATTGAGCGGGAGCACTTTTATCCCGAGGAAATAAAGCTCATTGATGTTGAGCACCTGCTGTCCCGCGATCGCGTTGATGTTCTCGACCACAAATCCGCTGTATTTGAACATTCCGAGAAGCGTAAGGTTCATTACTATCGACACGATAAGACAGGTGCGCCGGATATGCCTGTTTTCGCCGAATTTCCATATTATCAGTCCCGCGAAATAGTCGATAAGCGTCGAAAGTATCATCACAACGACGTATATCGGCTCGCCCCATGTGTAGAAAATAAGCCCGCTCAGCAGAATAACGGTGTTTTTCAGCTTTTTGGGCACGAGGTAGTATATCAGGAGCGTTCCCGTAAGGAACAAAAAAATAAAAACAAGACTTGAAAAAACCATAATTCCTCTTTGTTTTTACGGCAGAATTTGACATATCCGACCGTTAGTGGTATAATTAACAAAGACAGAAAAAGGGAAGTGACTGCTTTGTCAAAAACGATTTATCCGATAAGAGGAGGAACGGAGGGTTTTCCGTTCGTGCTCTCGTGTATCCGTGAAAATAACGGCTCACAGCCGCTTAAATGCCCCGCAGGGCTTGATGTATGCACTCTTGTGATAACTTCCGCCGGCAGCGGCAGAGTGTGTTTGCCGGACGGGGAGCACACTATCTCCGCGGGAAATGTCTTTTTTGCCGCGGCAAAAGTGCCGTTTGAGCTCATACCCTCACCCGGGGGACAGACTGCAAGGCATATACTGTTCTCCAGCAGGACCGGCCTGACGGAAGGCCTCGGCCTCGGTGATTTTTTCTGTGCCGATGATGTTAAAACAGGCGAGCTGCTGACTGTATCGGACAGGCTTTCGGAGATCGCTGCCGACCCTCTCGCGAGTGCGGAAGCAATGTCGGCGGCGTTGTACGAGCTTATTCTCGCTGTGCGCCGCGCAGTGCTCATGAAGAACGACGACCGCTACGGCAGCGGCGAGAACATCCGCGAAGCACTGAAATATATGGACAAATACTATTCGCAGGAGATCACGCTCGAACGCCTTGCAGTGATGTCGGGTGTGTCGCTACAGCATTTCTGCCGCGTTTTCAAGGCTAAAACTGGTCTTCGTCCGATGGAATACCTTGCAATGCGCAGAGCGGCCGAAGCGAAGACTCTGCTTGCGGAAACGCAGATGAAGATAGGCGATGTTGCGCAGGCAGTGGGATTTGACGATCCGAACTATTTCGGGATAACCTTCCGTAAATACACCGGTACGACTCCGACGGAGTACAGGCGCGCATTCTTCGGTATGTGACGCGCCTCAGCTATGCGGTGTGAGCGTTATGCACACGAGCTCCGGCCGGTTGAAAACTCTCGGAAAGATGATGTCGCGCACAGTGCGCGCCAGACCGCGGCTTACGAGCATCCTGTCATTTCCGTCTGTGTAGAGACCGCTTGTGTATTTCGGGAAAAAACCTTCTCCGGGCGAGTAAACGCCGTTTATCAGCGGTGGGAACCGCCATTGTCCGCCGTGAGCGTGCCCGGATAGTATCAGCGAGCAGCCCTGTCCTTTCAGCTTCGGAAAGTCCTCCGGATAGTGATATATCAGTATATTTACCGCATTATCGCTTACCGCCGCGGAAATATCCGTACTGTTGCCGAGCCACTTGTCCGAGCCTATGAAGCGCACGGTGCCGCCGTTTGTTTCAAGCTCGCTGTATGTTCCGCTCAGTACCTTCACACCGAGTGCGGCAGTCTCGCGCATTATCATATCCTGCTCATTGTTGTAGAACTCGTGGTTGCCCACGGCGTAGTAACAGGGATATCTCTGTACAAGCGCCTTTATCAGCAGCTGCGTGTTTTTTTCGTTCCATCTGCTGTCAAACAGGTCTCCGCCGAAAACCACGGCGTCCGGCGAGGTCTTGTCCACTGCGTTGATAAGCTCGGACATACCCGCGCCGTACTGCGTATTGTGCAGGTCTGACAGGAAAGCTATCCTGACCGGCGCGGAAAGCTTCGGCTCGGGGATGTCATAATATGTCACGGAGAGCTTCTCGCAGCACACAAACGGTACTGCGACCGCAATTGCGGTGATGATCGAAGCCTTTATGATAAAGCTTTTTCTTGTCATTGCAGGTTATTATTGATCAGCTTTTTTCAGGAGAGTTTCCCATTCCTTGATAATGGAACGGTCTTCAAAATAGTTGATGCGCATTGCCCTGCGAACGCGCGCAAGAGTGGCGTTGGTTTTTTCGACAGCCTTTGCGGTCCCCTCGGAGATGATGTCATAGACTGCGCCTATATCATTTTCCCACTTGGCACGCTCGGCTCTTATCGGGCTCAGTGTCTCTTCGAGCACATTGATTAAGAATTTCTTGCATACGCCGTCGCCGAGTCCGCCTTTGCGGTAGTGAGCTTTCATTTCTTCAAGGTTTGCATATTCGGGAAGATACTCCGCAAAATGCTCGTCTGTACAGAGCGCGTCAAGGTATGTGAATACGACATTCCCTTCGGTATGACCGGGGTCGCTTATCTGCAAATGGAGCGGGTCGGTGTACATTTTGCCGTTGACCTGTTTTTTTACCGCAGCTGCGGTATCGGAAAGGTAGATGCAGTTGCCGAGCGATTTGCTCATCTTCGCCTTGCCGTCAACACCGGGAAGTCTGCGCTGGAACTCGTTTTCGGGGATCATAGCTTTCGGCAGAACGAGCGTCTCGCCGTATATCTTGTTGAACTTTTCAACTATCTCTCTTGCCTGTTCGAGCATGGGGAGCTGATCCTCGCCGACCGGCACAACGGTAGCGTCAAACGCGGTGATGTCGGCAGTCTGGGAAACGGGGTAGGTGAAAAATCCCGCGGGGAGGCCTTCCTCCGAAAAACCTCTCATCTGTATCTCAGCCTTGATGGTGGGATTTCTCGAAAGTCTCGCAGTGGTAACGAGGTTCATATAATAGAATGTCAGGGCGTGCAGAGCGGGCAGTGCCGACTGTACGCAGATAGTGGTCCTGGCGGGGTCAATGCCTGCCGAAAGGTAGTCAAGCACGACATTTACGATGTTTTCGCGTATCTTTCCGGGATTGTCGGCGTTGTCGGTGAGCGCCTGGTCATCCGCGATAAGGATGTTTATTTCATCGAACTTGCCGGAGTTCTGGAGCTCGACCCTTCTTTTCAGCGAGCCGACATAGTGTCCGAGGTGAAGCCGCCCCGTGGGACGGTCGCCGGTGAGTATAATGTTCTTTTCAGCCATAGTGATAGTTTCCTTCCGAATTTGTCAGAGTTTATCTCTGTTTCTTATTTGTACATCGTTTTCGCGACATTCGCGAGGATATCCACGCCGCGCTCGATCTGCTCGTCGGTCGGGGTGGAATAGTTGAGTCTGAACGACAGGGTAGGCTTGCTCTCGTCAACGAGGAAAGCTCTTCCCGTAACGACAGCCACCTTGTTTTCGATTGCCTTCTTTACGAAATAATCCATATCGCCGTCGGGAAGCGTTCCCCAGATGAACAGGCCGCCGTCCGGCTCGGTGAATGTGATCGACTTCGGCATTTTCAGCTTCAGATTGGAGAGCATGAGGTCGCACTTCTTGCCATAGATGCCCCGGAGCTTGTCGAGATGATCGTTGAAATCGTACTTCGTGATGAAGCGGTGAACTATCATCTGAGAAAGAATGCTGGTATGAACGGTGGAGACCTGTAATGCGCAGGTCGCTTTAGCGATTATGCCCTTTTCCGCGCACATATAGCCTACACGCAGGCCGGGTGCTACCGTCTTGGAGAAGGTGCCGGCGTAGATTACGCGTCCTTGTGTATCCATGGTGCGGATGCTGGGAACATCCTCGCCGGCAAAGCGCAGATCACCGTAGGGGTTGTCCTCGATGATGTGTACATTGTACTTGTAAGCGAGGTCGAGCACCTGCTTTCTTCTTTCGAGCGACATTGTGCGGCCGGTGGGGTTCTGGAAGTTCGGGATAACGTATATGAACGCTGTTCTGCGGTATGTCTTGAGCGCGTTTTCAAGTTTCTCGGGGTCGATCCCCTCGTCGTCCATGGGGACGCCCACCAGTCTCGAATTATAGGAACGGAAGGAGTTCAGCGAGCCTATGAAGCTCGGTTCCTCGCAGATAATTGTCTCGCCCTCGTTGCAGAGCACCTTCGCGGTCATTTCCATGACCTGCTGCGCGCCCGCTGTGATTATAACGTCGTCGTTGTTCCAGTTGAGGATACCTTTTTTGTTAAGGTCGTCCTTTATCTTTTCGCGCAGGGGCGTATATCCCTCGGAAACGGAGTATTGCAGCGCCGTGATAGGTTCCTGCTCCATGATCTCGTTCATGATCTCCTTTATCTCGGTCACGGGAAATGCCTCCGGCGCGGGATTTCCGCCGGCAAAGCTGATAACGTCGGGATATGATGTGAATTTGAGTATCTCTCGTATCGCTGAAGGCTGTAAGGTCTTTATTCTGTCGGAAAATGCTGTCATAGCTGTAACGTCCTTTCTTTTGCAAATTGCAATATTTCCATCTATTATACCATATTATTTGTGAAATTTCAATACAAAACCGATAATTTTTTGCAAGCAAAAAAAGAGAGAATCGAAAACTCGATCCTCAAACTGAAATAATGTATAATGTGTAGAACAAAAGAAAGGAGACAACTAAAAAACTAAAGTTAAATACAAAGATTTAAGTTTAATTGATTTACCTGATAGGGATTCTCCCTACAATTGCATTATACCGCATAATCACCGGATTGTCAATAACATATACAAAAAAACTAAACAAATTGCAGATTTTCATACAAAATTACAAAAAGTCCGTTACAAAATTGTAAAAGGTTACTACCTAAATGTTCAGGAAGGTTACACGACGGGACGAAATTGTAATCATACGAGCGTTTTGAGTATCTCGCGTATCTTGTCGGTATCTTCCTTGCTGAGAGGCCTCGGGCATTCGTACTCGGTGAGGAACCTGTTCAGCTCCTTTTCGCCGGCGCACACGATGCTGCCTTTGTTCTTCAGTGAGAGCTTCAGGCGGATCAGCGGGTTGGAGAAATACACGACGCATTCCACCCAGACGTCTATCCCCTGTGCGCGCAGAATGCTTTTGAGAATATCGCGCTGGCGGGTTATCTGCTTTATGGGGTTCTTCATCTCGCCTTCGGTGGATCTGCCGTCCTTGTAATGCTTATACTGCACCCATTTGTCGTCGTTGTCGGTACCGCTTATGACGCCGGAATGGTTCTTCACCTCGATGATGATGAGCCCGTTCTTCCCGAGAAGCAGCATATCTATCTCGGACCGGCTGCGCTTGTACTGTATGGGGCAGTTGATGAATATATCGAACTCGTTTCTGTGGTGCTTTGCTACCTTTTCAAGCGATTTTTCGCCTTTTATGCCGGAAATCAGCACATTGTACCTGCGCCCGAGTATGAAGTAGGCAATACCGCAGAGAACTATCGCAGCGGCGGAGATGTATGCGCCCAGATAATTCGTGGTCGCGGCGGTGAGCTCGGGATCTTTCGAGCCTGCTAGGTTCATATTGTCTATCGCGAAGATCACGAACAGCACAGCGGGGAATACCCCGAATATGACCTGCAATATGAACAGCGCATAAATTCTGAGCTTGTTGGGATTTTTGTTTTTATATACCTTCATTATACATTGAACCTGAACAGTACGACATCGCCGTCCTGCATTACATAGTCTTTTCCTTCGAGGCGGACGAGCCCCTTTTCCTTGGCACCCGTCATTCCTCCGCAGCTCACAAGGTCATTGAAAGAGACTACCTCGGCGCGGATGAAGCCTTTCTCGAAGTCGGTGTGTATCTTTCCGGCCGCCTGCGGAGCCTTTGTGCCCTTTGTTATCGTCCACGCGCGGACTTCCTGCGGTCCTGCCGTAAGGAACGATATCAGCCCGAGCAGGCTGTAACCTGTCTTTATGATGCGGGAAAGCCCCGATTCGTTCAGGTTCAGATCGGACAGGAACAGTTCCTTTTCTTCCGCGTCCATATCAGCGATATCAGCCTCTATCTGCGCGCATATCGGCATAACGGCGCTGTTTTCTTCCTCGGCTATCGCTTTGACCGCTTGGTACTGCTCATTCTTCTCGTAGTCGCTGCGGAAGTCGTCCTCGCTTAAATTTGCGGCATAGATGACGGGTTTGTTCGACAGCAGGGGAGTGGATCTGATGATCTCGGCCTCATCCTCGGTAAATCCGAACGAACGGGCAGATTTTCCGTCCTCCAGGTGCGCCTGAAGCTTCTCGAGGAAATCTATTTCCTTCTGGAGCGACTTGTCGCCCTTTGCAAGCTTCTTTTCGCGGTCTATACGTCTTGCGAGTATCTCCATGTCGCTGAATATCAGTTCAAGGTTGATAGTCTCGATATCACGCTTTGCGCCGATAGACCCGTCAACGTGAACGATATTGTCGTTCTCGAAGCAGCGTACAACATGAACTATAGCATCCACCTCGCGTATGTTGGCAAGAAATTTGTTGCCCAGACCCTCACCTTTTGAGGCGCCCTTGACGAGTCCTGCTATATCGACGAATTCCAGCACCGCGGGGGTGAACTTTTCGGGATTATACATCTTTGCGAGCTTGTCGAGTCTTTCATCGGGTACCGATACCACGCCGACATTGGGATCAATGGTGCAGAACGGGTAATTCGCGCTCTCTGCGCCCGCGTTGGTCAGTGCGTTGAACAGTGTGCTTTTTCCGACATTCGGAAGTCCTACCATACCGAGTTTCATTTTTTTATTTGTCCTTTCTTATGTGAGATTGCATACTTTTCTATTATATCACATTTTTCTGATTTTGCAAGTGTTTTTATGTAAAGTGCACCTCTAAAAACCTCTTGCCGCCCATTCGTAGCT
>JAEEGL016160875.1_pt1 | contig 12787 bp, 5 predicted proteins | sample 9134231 | NCBI WGS metagenome assembly JAEEGL01 (sample SAMN16246548, study PRJNA631951) | gut metagenome | biome: gut microbiome; feature: rumen; material: fiber-attached | host: Bos | place: Iran: Karaj | collected 2018-10 | reverse complement strand
CCGCGTCGCCGACGACTCCATCTGCGCTTCCGCAAACTCCAGCCGCCTCCGCCAGTTCCCGCAGGCAAAGAAGGACGACCAGAAACTCCGCTTCTGCGTCGTCGAGAGAGAGTGCATGTATTCGGCCGACGTCATCTCCTTCGCCCGCGAGATGGGTTACTATGACGGTCCGGACAAGGATTTCAGCTTCCGCGAGGCTTACGGCCCGCTCGATTTCAGCGCCATCCGCTACTGCGAGGCCCGCGTCTGGAGCTTCTTCCGTCATCATTACGATACCGCCGAGATCGATTCCTACCTTCCTTTCATCAATGGACAGACCGATGTCATCGACCACCTTCCCCTCTGGATCAAGCCCGACAAGCCTCTCTCGGTCCGCGACCTGATGAACGACATGCGTGACCATTACGAGGGTACCGCGCTTGACATGACCGCCGACATCAGTGCCGGTCCCTGGGCTTCACCTTACCGCAACCAGCCCGTCAACTTCAAGTCCAGCGACGGTACCGACATGTTCCGTGAGCGACCCATCGGCTGCCAGCAGAGCGGTATGACGATGGTTTGTCAGATGCGTGACTGGCTTCCCGACGCCGTCGGCGGAGTGACATATTTCAATATGGACGACGCCAGTATGGTGGCCTATGTCCCTGTCTACTGCGGAATCGACCGCGTACCCGACCCGTTCCGCAGCGAGAACAACAACATCCGCGAATTCAGCACGGAGAGCGCCTTCTGGATGAACAACTTCGTGGCCAACATGGTCTACCCGCGCTACAGCGCTATGATAGGCGACCTGAAAGAAGCCCAGAGCGAGCTGGAGGACTTCTATGCCGAGGAACAGAAGACCGTTGAGGCGGAGGCTCCCAAACTGACCGCCGGCGACATGAAGTCATACCTTACCCGCAAGACCATCGAATATACGGATATGATGATGAAGCGCTGGGACAAGCTCGCCAAGCTTTTGATAGTCAAGCATAACGACCAGATAATGCAGCCCAGCGAGAACGGTGTCGTCGTGGCCGGCCGCCGCAGCTCTCCAGCTTACGCCCCTGTCTTCATCGACGCCGTCAAGAAAGAAACCGGCGACCGCTATGTAAAACCTGCGGAATAGGCATTGTTTAAAGTCGGCGAATCGCTATCTTTGTGCATCGAACACTAATTCTTATAACGCATATGAGCCAATTGCACGTCATCAATCATCCCATGGTCCAGCATAAGCTGACGATCATGCGCGACAAGGAAACCGGTTCCAAGGATTTCCGGGAGCTTCTCAAGGAAATTTCACTGCTGATGGGATACGAGGTCACCCGCGACATCCCGCTTGAGGAGGTCGAGATCGAGACCCCCATCTGCCCGACCAAGGGAAGGATAGTCTCGGGGCGCAAGCTTGCCATCGTTCCCATCCTCCGCGCAGGCATGGGTATGGTCGAAGGCCTGCACGAGCTCGTCCCCGTCGCCAAGGTCGGCCATATCGGCCTGTACCGCAACGAGGAGACTCATGAGCCCGTCGTCTATTATTGCAAGCTTCCGGAGGACATCCAGGAGCGCCTGGTCATCGTCACCGATCCCATGCTCGCCACCGGCGGCAGCGCCTGTGACGCTCTCGCGATGCTCAAGGAGCGCGGCTGCTCCAACATCCGCCTGATGTGTCTCGTCGGAGCGCCCGAAGGAATCGAAAGGGTAAGGATGGCGCATCCCGACGTGGACATCTATCTCGCCGCCGTGGACGACCACCTCAACGAGAACGCATACATCGTCCCGGGTCTCGGCGATGCCGGCGACCGTATTTTCGGAACGAAATAATCCTCATTACAAACATAAACCGGGGGCGGCTGCAGGCCGTCCCCGGTTTGTTTATACATTATCGTTTGTTCTTTTCGGCTCAGATGACGACGGTGCTGAGGCTGTTCGCGGGGATATTGACCTTGACCGTCTTTTTTCCTACCGTAATGTCGAGGTTTAGCTTGCGGCCCTCTTTTTCGTCGACGAGGACCACGACCTTACCGTCGGGATTGCGGAACGCCAGGACGTCACCGTAGCCCTCGCAGCCGAGATAGACAGCGCCAGGCTTGACGTAATGGCTGATGTGCTTCATCAGATAGTACTCGGGATTGTAGGTGTAGGTCCGTGCATCCTTGTCCACGCAGATGAGGGAGTTCTGGGACCAGCCCCAGGTGCTCACGCCGTTGACTTTCAGCGCAAGGTTCCAGTAGTCGTAGATGGCAACGCCATTGTCCATATAGAATTTCAGAAGCTCCCACGAATGCTCGAAATCGGCCCAGCTGTTGCGGCCGTTGTGGCACTGATGCTCGCTCATGACCATCGTCAGACCGGGATACCTCTTGTGGATCTCGGGAAGGGCGGCCGAGCCGGCCCATTGGAAGGCAACGCCTTTGATATCGGGGCCCACCACGGGGTCACGGAGCACGGTGTCGGCCTGTTTCCAGTCGGCCCTCTCCATGGTTCCGTGCATTACCTCGACACCGATTTCCTTCATCGCAGGAACCAGATACTTCTGGAAATTGAGAAGTCCCTGAGCCGTCCATACGCAGGAAGGATACCACTGTGCGGAATTGGGCTCGTTCTGGGGCATTACCATATAGATGGGGATACCTTCATCCTTGTACGCATGGACATATTTCTGGAAATAAAGGGCGTAAGCCTTGAGATATTCCGGCTCCTGGGTGAACATGTCCATCCCTTCACTTCCTATCTGTTCGGGCTTGATACCGTTGTCGGTGATGGTGTTGGAGAGGTCCCTTTCAGCCCTTGCAGCCTCGGCCTGCTGCCCTTCGGTCATTGCACCTCCTCCCTGGCCCTGACGCGGCCGCTGGCCCGGAGCCCCTCCGGGACGCGGGGCCGCGGCATCGATGAGCCTCCTCATATTGAACATCGGCCTCGTCGCATAGTGCTTGTTGGTCTTCATCCACGAAGGGGGGCACCACGGCGAAGCCCAGATCTTCATCTCCGGGTTCTGTGCCAACGCCGCTTTTATCAGCGGAATCAGGGTGTTACGGTCATGGTCGATTGAAAAATGCTCCATGGAGAAATCCCCGTCCACATCGTCATAAGAGTAATACTCAAGGGCAAAATCGCTGGCTCCCAAGGGAGTGCGGTTGATGTTGAAGGAGGCCCCCACTCCGGGTGCGAAAAGTTCCCTCATGATATCGTTCCTGTCTTGGTCGGAAAGATAGCTGAGGGCTTCGTATGACAGCTCGCTGAATGCGGTCCCGAATCCCTGGACTGTCTGTCCTACGGCATCCAGGTCTATCGTAAGGCTCTCCGCCTCACCCTCGAATGCGGCATCGTATCCAGGGGCGACGGTCCATGGGGAGGATTCAGTGGTGGTGACCATCGTGACGGTCCTGCCGCAGGAACAAAGTGCAATGATAATTATGACGGGAAACAGTATTCTTTTCATTATTTCTCAACTGGTTTGATGTTAATGGTCCGCTCATATCCGCCGGGATAGGCGCGATAGGCGTCGAAGATGCCACGTGCCGTACATCCTACTCCGGATGTGGCATAGTCAAGGTTAAGCGTGATGTCTCCGCTCGGATGCAACTGATACTGGTACACGGCCTTGGTGAGGTTGTCGGTAGTGTATCCGTAGGCGTTGAAAGCGAAAGGCTGGTCCATACTGAACTCCATGCCTTTACCATCACGACCGGTAAATCTGACCCAACGGCTGTCGGAACGCAGACCATAGTCCTGAGGAATCAGATAAGGCTCGTACATTTCCTCCACGGTGGTGTCCCAGAAGCCGAGACGGTAACCGCTCTTGCGGTCCGGATAACTCGCCTGAGGACCTCTCCCGTGCCAACGGACATTGTCGAGAGACCCGTTCAGGGACAAAGTCACCCCTATCCTGGGAAGCCAGGCAGGCATGTCGCCCTGTGGATTGACGACATGGTGGACACTGAGGGTTCCGTCAGGACGGATGACGTAACTGAACCTGTTCTCGAATCCGTTGAAACTACGGCCCATGATATACTGGTCCAGCTGACGTTCCTCGCTTCCGAGGATGTCGATGGACCTGACTTCGACAAGCACGTCGCCGCCCACCTGCCTGGCATCGACCGCAATGGGAAGGTTGCCGACCCTGTCGAGGCCCGCAGCATAGTAGATGCCGGCGAGGACGGAAGAGTGGCCGATGCTGCCATACCCGGAGACGGAGGCCCTGGCGCCCCTTGAATTCCAGCCGTCCAGCTCGTTTGCGAGAGGGGCCCTCCATACATTGAGCCTGAGCGGGCTCGAGAGCATCTCGACTCCGCCGTAGACGACCGAGACGAGTTCGCCGGTCTTAGCGTTGAAACAGTAGGAAAATCCTTCCCCTGAGGCGGTAATGACTTTTTCATCCTTGATGAGGCTGACCTTTCCGTCAATTTTGGCGGGGCGTGCCGGGACATTCCATGACTTCATCTCGAACTGGTCCCAGGACACCTCGTGCCCGGCAGGAGCCCAGAGTTCGTCGTCCTTGAGGACACTGCTGATGTTGAGCCGGTATTCAGCTCCCGGCACAGGGTTCTGCGGACGTGTCACGGGGATGCTTATGACCTTCCTGCCAAGAGGGTCGACGTCGAGAGCAAGCACTCCGGACGCAACGACATCCTCGTCGGCGGTGAGGGTCCACGTGGTCTTGTAGAAGGATGCATTGGTGAAGTGGTTCCTGTTCCACACCTCGACGATACCGTTCTCCGGATCCACCAGTTTGAAGGAGAGAGGCTGGACCGTCTTCTTCATCTGGTACATCTCCGGCTGGGGCGTCCTGTCGGCCCATATACTGCCGTATGTGCGCGCTCCGATGCCATACGAGTAGAACTCCCCATCGGTCTTTTCCTCCTCGAAATCCAGCCAGAGGACGGACTCGGAGGCGTTGAACCCGTCGGCAGGTGTCAGGGCCATGTCAAAAACCCCGACGTTGTCGATGATGGCATCGCAGATATAGACATTGGTCTCCTGCCCGAGCGCTTCTTCGCTGCGTCCGATACAAAGGGAAAGGGGAAGATTACGGATGTTCCCCTCCATGGGCTGGGAAGCTGCTTCGCCGCCGTCGATGAATATGCGCATGGTCTTGCCGTCATACACGGCGGCCACGTTATGCCAGTTATTCTCCCAGTCGGAGGGCAGGTCGGCCGTCAGGGTCTGCTTCGAGCCGTTGTCGATATAGAAGTCGAGTTTGTCCCTCCCCTGCTGCTTGAGGCCGAACTGGTTGTTGCCCTTGGTGATGAGATATCCTCCGCTGCGGTTGTACAGGCGGGGATAGATGTCAAGGACAAGGGTCAGGCGGTCACCTGATATCTCGACGTTGTCTGCCCTGTAAACCTGCACCCACTGGTCCTGCTTGTTCAAGTCGATAGCTTTGCCGGTCCTGCCGGGAACGAGCTTCGCACGGCCCATGATGTTCGCCTGGGTGGCGTACGGCGACTTGTCCGTAAGAGTGCGGACAGGCTCCTTGATGCCAACGCTCACGAAGTCCCAGATGGCTCCACCCATAAGGCTGGGATGAGCATAGATCTCGTTCCAATAGTCGTCCATGCCTCCGCCACCATTGCCCGCGACAGAGAGGTATTCGTCCATGAAGGAAGGACGGTTGTCGCTTCGGTCCACACCATAACGCATCTCGTGCTCGATGGGGGACGGATAGCGGGGTCCGACAATGTCTTCGGCAGGATGAACGGCGGCATTTCCACCGTACATCCAATATCTGGTTGGATCGTATTTCTTTCCTTCCTTGACCACTTCGCCGATGTTGGGACCTTCACCGCTTTCGTTTCCGGCGCTCCAGAACAGTACGCAAGCATGGTTACGGTCCCTCAGGACCATCTGGCGCACCCTTTCCTGATACATCGGGATCCATTCCTCCTTGTAGGAAATATACTCCGAGGAATGAGCTTCGTCTCCGGTCTCGTCGATGACGAACAGGCCATACTCGTCGGCGAGCTCTAGATAACGGTGGACCGGCGGATAGTGCGAGGTGCGTACTGCGTTGAAATTGAATTGTTTGAGTATCTCTATATCCCTTCGTATCGTGGCCTCGTCCATGGCATGGCCGGTGACAGGATGCTGCATATGGGAGCATTGTGCATTGACCTTGATGGGGACTCCGTTGAGGTAGAATACGCCGTTGATGATCTCGGTCTTCTTGAAGCCGATGCGCTTGACGACGGATTCGACCGCTTTCCCGGAACCGTCCTTCAGGGTCATGCACAGATCATAGAGGACGGGGGTCTCCGATGACCACTTCTCAGGAGAGGCGACCCTCGTCCGGAAGGACACGGTCTGCTTCGAACCGGGGCCGACGGTGAGACCGTCCTTTGACATGGCCGCAACCTGCCTGCCGTCCTTCGAGACGACCGCCTCAAGGCTGAAACCCGAGGCATTGATGTCGTAACCACGGACCTCCACCTTCAAGTCTAGCTCCGAGTCCTTGTAATCCTTGTCGAAATCGGTTATGACCTGCCAGTCCCAAATCCTGGCCTGGGGCGTGGAATAAACCCACACGTCATCGAAGATGCCGGCGAGTCTCCAGTAGTCCTGTGCCTCCATATAGTAGCCGTCGCTGTACTTCAGGACCAGGACAGCCAGTGTATTTTTGCCGGGCTTCACATACTTCGTGATGTTGTACTCCGATGGCTCCTGAGCGCCTTCGTTGTAACCCACCTGTTGTCCGTTTACCCATACGAAGGAAGCGGAGGCTACCTTCTCGAAACGCAGGAAAACCTGCTGTCCCTTCCAGTCCCGGGGGATGGTGAAGGAGGTCCTGTAGGCCCCCGTAGGGTTGAAGTCCATGGGGACATTAGGTGCGGATACGGCAAATTCGGGTATCTGTGGGGCCGGCCTGGCGGCAGTTCCCTGGGCATTCGGACGGGCGTTACCTCCGCCCATCATGCGCTGCATCTCGGGCGTCAGTCCAAAACTTCGCATGCCCAATGCCCTGTCCTCAGGATCGGTATAGAAAGGGAACGGGGTGCAGGTGTTGCGGAACAGGGGCTGGCCGAAACCCTGCATCTCCCAGTTGGACGGAACCTTTATATCGCTCCATTTCCTGTCGCTGAAAGAGGGCTTGAAGAAGTCGGACGGGATCTCATAGGGACTCTCGCCATATAAGAACTTCCAACTTCCGTTGAGAAGGATGTTCTGCGGGGGGATGTTGTATGCCCTGCCATCCTCCTGCCCTGCACCGAAAACCTCCAGGTTCTCGACATAGTAAGGAAGGTCTTCCATGTATGGTTTGTCCTGAGCCTTCACGAACGGCGCTGCGAGGACCAGGATGATTGCTGCCGGGTATAATCGGATTTTCATCGTTAAATGCTGTATGCCTCCCAAAGGGAGGGTGGGATTAATATAATGCAGATGGAGACGGCACGGGCCGTTCTCCATCTGCAATGATTAAGGTAATCCTAGTATCCGGGATTCTGCTGGATGCTGGTGGACTCGATCTCGCTGAGAGGGAAAGGAAGGAGTTCATCCCTGCCTGCCGTGAATCCGGAAGGTTTCTTGCCTTCCTTTGCACGGATATCCCACTCGCTGCCGACACCACCGTCATTCACATAGCCGTAGAAGTCGTAATCGACCTTGCCCTTGTCCTTGAGGACGGTTGCTGCATCGCCCCAGCGTACCAGGTCGAAGAATCGCTCGTTCTCGAAGAACATTTCCGCACGACGCTCATTCTTGACATCGGCAAGGGTGTAGGAGGAGAGTTCCGGCAGGCCGGCACGGACGCGGACCTTGTTGAGGGCCTGGAGACCGGTGAGGTTGGCGGTGGGAGATGCATTAAGAACGGCCTCGGCATAGGAGAGGAGCACCTCTGTATACCTCATGTAAGGATAGTTGCGCTTGTTGTAGGCATTGTACAGTGAGGTGTAGGAGAAGAGGTCCTCGGTGTGTGTCAGGAGGCGGATCTGGAAGTATCCTCCGCAGTAGTTGACAGGAGCGGACCAGACAAGGTCGCTGCCCTTGGTGGGAAGGACATTCTTGCCGTTCTCATCGACGAGGCCAGTGAAGAACCACCCCGAGGTCATGAGATCATCGAAGCTGATGACGAGGGTTTTGGCCCTCTTGGAGAGATTGCCTTCAGCGTCGCGGTCATAGGAGTAGACGAACTCTCCGAACTCCTTCGAAGGGGAAAGATAGCCCCAGGAGCCGTTGATGATAAACGAAGGGATCCTCATGTTGGAAGCCCTCCAGCCAAGGAAAGCAGCGTTCCACCTATACTCCTGGTTCGTCTTGTTGGCTTCGTTGGCGTCGTTCGAATTGTGCTCGAAGATATACTCGCAGCTAAGGTCAGCTGCAGGACGATAAATCTTGGCAGGGTCATCGAGAAGGTCGTAGAGGTTGGAGGAGATCACCTTGCCGAGATACTCGGCTGCACCGGCATAATCCTTCTGCCAGAGTTTGGCCCTTCCGAGGTAAGCATAGCACGCCTCTTTGGTGAGGCGACCGCCGATTGCGGCCTGACCGTCCTTGTTGGCCTTGGAAGGAAGGACGGCTGCGGCAGTGAGAAGGTCGTTCTCCACCAAGTTCCACAGTTCAGTGGGATCCCCGTTCGTAATCTCCTTGGCCTCGGTGGGAGTAAGGATATGGTCGACGAGGGCGGGGGTACCCCAATAACGGATGATGTCTATGTAGATGATACCCCTGAAAGCCTGAGCCTCTGCCCGGACGCGCTTCTTGATCGGAGTGTCGTCGGCAAGTTTCTCAAGGATGAGGTTGGCATACTTCACTATGGCATAATGATGCTGGTAGAAAGGCTTGAGGGCTACGCTGTTGGGAGAAAGGGCGTGGTCGGAGTACTCCTGGATCTCCACGGCTGCATCCGATGCGTGATAGCTGTCACCGCCGAGGCAGTTCTTCTGCTGGATAGGGTTGTTGCCGCTGGAAGGCGCTCCGCCGGAGAACAGGTTATAGTAGTAATAACTATAAATACCGGCTATGAGACTCAAGGCGTCGTTATCCGTAGCATTCTCATAGAATGAATCCTGCTCGATGACGTTGTGCTGCTCTATCTCAAGCAGATCCTGCTTGCAGGAGGCGAGTGTCACCAAACCCGCGAGGACTGTTATCGAAATAAATATATGCTTTTTCATGATAGTAGTGATTCAATACGTTAGAATGTAAGGTTAAGGCCGAAGGAAAGCCTCTTCGCGATAGGATACTGCACCTGGTCGACGGCCATCTGACTGCCGGAGGTGGAACTTCTGGTCTCGGGATCGAAACCGGGGTACTTCGTGAACGTGAAGAAGTCGTCAAGGGAGACATAGGCACGTAAAGAATTGATTCTCACCTTATTGACTATGTTTCTAGGGACATTGTAACCGAACTGGATCTGCTTGATCTTGAAGAATGATGCATCGAAGACAAGCATGTCGGACTGCAGGAACAAGGCCTCCTGGTTGATCTGGTTCTGGGGAGAAGGAAGGGTCTTGCCAGCATTCTCATAGAAGTAGGCGAGACGGTTGTTGGTCGGGAGGTCGGGGCGGATGGCGACGAGGATAAGGTCGTAGTCATAGGCTCCGGTTCCGAAAACGGTAAGGTCGAATCCCTTCCAGGCAGCGGTCAGAGTAAGACCGTAGGTAAGTTTGGGGATGCCGTTACCGATCTCTCCCGTGTCATCCACGGTGGGAGTATCGGTGACCTGGCCGTCCTTGGTCTTGAAGAATGCCCTGCCGTTGCCGTCGATATGGTCGGAACTGTAACCCCAGATGTACCAGATGGGGTGGTTCTCCTCGAAATAGGTCAGAGGGACGAGGCCGTTGGGCTGGTATCCGGAGATCCTGCCGCCTTCGGGTCCTTCGGTGACCATATTCTTGAGGGTGGCGACATTGCCGTTGATGCCATAGGAGAAATCACCGATGGAGTCTTTCCAACCGAGTTCAAACTCGAGACCCTCGTTGTGGACGGTACCGGCATTGACATAAGTGGTGCCGGAACCGGTCACGAGCGGAGGTATGCTGGTGGTAAGGAGGCCGTAGGTGTTCTTGTTGTAATAATCGGCAGTCAAGGTGAGCCTGTCGCTGAAGAAGCGGGCGTCGATACCTACGTCGACCTGGCGGGACTCCTCCCATTTCAGGTCGGGATTGGGAAGGACGGAAGATACAGTCGCACCAATGGTCGAACCTTCGGGACCGGTAAGGAAGTCATATCCTGAAGAGGTCGAGGTGGTGATGGACGTCGCATAGCGATAGCCGCTGAGTACGTTGACATTACCGTTGATACCCCACGAAGCCCTGATCCTCAGCGTAGAGAATTTATTCCTGTCGATATTCTCGCGGAAGAACGGCTCGTTGCTGATGTTCCAGCCGGCAGAGATGGAAGGGAAGTATCCCCAGCGGGCGGTCCTGGACAGTTTGGAAGAGTCGAAGGCGTCCGCACGGAAGTTGGCCTGGACGTTGTAGCGGTTGTCGAAGTTCCATCCAAGACGGCCGAAGTACGAGATTGCCGAACTCTCGGTAGTCTCACCGCCAACGGTGTCGTTTGCAGACGCCGAGGACTGACTCATCCAGCGGAAGTTGGGCAGTTCGCTCACGAGGAGGTCGGTATTGGCCGAAGTGAAATCCGTTACGCTGCGTTGGTAGGACATACCGGCCATTGCGGACAGGGTGTGCTTGCCGAAAGCCTTGGAGTAGTTGGCGAAGTTCTCCCACTGGTAGAAGAGATTGCTGGTATTGTTCGTCGAGAGGGATGCGTTGTCCCTGTGGGCCTTGGCGCTGACATAGTAGGAATCACCGTAGTTGTAGGTATAGGTGCTTCCGATGCGATAGCCGAAGCGGGAGGTGACGACAAGTCCCCTGATGGGGGTGAAATCGGCGTAGAACGTACCGTTGATGTTCATCCTCTTGTTGTAGTTGTCCGCGATGTCCCTGCTGATGAAGGGGTTGATCTGGTCAACATCGTTCATGCTTATGCCGTAATAATTTCCGTTCTCATCTTTGACGAGTTTGGCGCCGGTATTCTTTATGGAATTGACGTAGCCGGGAAGGACTCCGTCCGTGTAGGCGACGGGGAAGAGAGGGTCTACCCTGAACACGGAATTTATGCCCGCGAAGTTATTGGTGACGGCATAGTCGATGGTGTTGGTCAGACCGACCTTGAGCCATTTCTTGACCTGCTGGCTGGCGTTGACCTGAGAGCCGTACCTTGTGAAAGAGTCCTTGTTTCCGGCGGCGATGCCGTCATTGTCCGAGTATGACAAGGAAACGAAGAGGTCTCCCTTGTCAGTGCCGTTCTGGAAACCGAGGGTATGCCTCTGCATTACACCGGTTCCAAGATATGCGGCAACCCAGTCGGTATCGGTCTTGCCGTCCCAGTTGGCATCGATGGTACTCTGGGAAATCTTGTTTGCAGAGACCATGAAGTCGATGTACTGCCTGGCGTTCATGACTCCGGGATTCTTTGCAAGGGACTGTAAGGTGTAGGCCATGTTGTAGAACACCCTGCCATCCTTGAATTTGGATCCGGACTTGGTGGTAATGAGCACGACGCCGTTACCTGCCTCAGCACCGTAAATGGCCGCCGAAGCGGCGTCCTTGAGGACCTCGATGGACTCGACGCTCTCGGTGTCGAGATAGTCGATATTCCTGACCTTCAGGCCGTCGACGATGTACAGAGGGTCGGATGAAGAGTTGGAAGAATATCCGCGGACGCGGATGGTCGCACTGGCTCCCGGAGCACCGGAATTCTGGAGAATCTGGACACCGGAGATCTTTCCCTGCAAGGCGTGTCCGATGGTCTCGGAAGTACGGTTCTCCATCGACTCGGACGTAACTGAGGAGATGGCTCCGGTCAAGTCGCTTTTTTTCTGAACGCCGTATCCGACGACTACCGTTTCTTCAATCAGCTCGGTATCAGGCTCCAGGTTGACGTTCAGGACACCGCCACCTCTGGGAACTGACATTTCCACCGTCTTGTAACCGATGGAAGAGAATACCAGGACGGATCCTTCCGGTACCTGAAGGCTGTATCTGCCGTTCATGTCCGTAGCAGCACCGTTAGAGGTGCCTCTCTGAATGACGCCCACACCTGGAAGTGCCTGACTGTTCTCGTCAGTAACAGTTCCCGTGACCGTCACTCTCTGCTGCGCCATCAACGATGGAGCGCTGATGAACAAAGCCACTATCATGGTAATGACCGTGTTCAGTACAGAATGCTTAGTTAGACTTGTCATTGGTCAACTGGTTAATGGATTAATAATTCACTATGCTGGTATATGTTTTTAATAAATTTTAAAAATAGTTGCAGCGAAATAGTTCCAAGAATAGGTCCGAGGAATAAAACCCCGTGTATATCGCACAAATCAAGGGAGGAAACCCGATGAATTTTTACAAATATGCTAAAAAAATCAACATTAATGAATGAATTTTAAAATTATTTGCAGAAAAAACTAAATTTCTCCCGGGATCATTGATACAATTTCGATATAAAAAATCGTGATAATCGAGTTGTCTTTTTCAGAATGGGAGGGCTCGAGACCTTTCTCATTTAAAAACAGAAATATTAAAAGAGTTTCTTGCTATATTTGTGGGACTTAAACCCCGTAAAAACCGAACACTTTGTCACCCGAAGTCATCAACAACATCGACAGTATCTCCGTCACCCTGAACGCCGGCGGAATGAATACTATCAACATCGTGCTTGCCTTCGTCATGTACGGTGTCGCCCTGGGCATCAAACCGGGCACTTTCATCAAGCTTCTCCATAGACCTAAACCGATATTCGCGGGTATGCTCAGCCAGCTCGTGCTGCTGCCTTTGCTTACTTTCCTGCTGACTCTGGCATTCGGCAAGAGCAT
>JAEEGL015001331.1_pt1 | contig 12787 bp, 12 predicted proteins | sample 9134231 | NCBI WGS metagenome assembly JAEEGL01 (sample SAMN16246548, study PRJNA631951) | gut metagenome | biome: gut microbiome; feature: rumen; material: fiber-attached | host: Bos | place: Iran: Karaj | collected 2018-10 | reverse complement strand
CTTTACTTGTCTGCAGGGTTAATTTTTTCGCTTGTTAATACCGTAGTGAAGCCGATTGCGACAATATTTGCATTGCCTCTTATCTTTGTCACTTTAGGGCTGTTCACTTTAATTTTAAATGCGGCGATGGTTGGTTTGACGATTCTGTTAATTCCGGGCGTTACAATGAGCTTTTGGGGAGCGATTGAGAGCTGTCTCTTGATTTCCTTTATAAACTTCCTTGTCAATATAGGGATGCCTAGTGTAAAATAATCATATGGATATAGGTGTAATTCTAAATATATTAGTCTTCGCATCGGCAATTATTTCGATTCTGCTGATTTTGTTGCAGCAACGAGGCGCATCTTTAGGCGCTGGGTTTGGTGGCTCTGGTGAATTGAACACTGAACGTCGTGGTTTGGAGAAGTCACTCTTCAATGCTACGATTGTATTTGTTGTGATTTTTGTTTTGTCAATATTAGCAATTCTAATTGTTTAGTAAATGAGAATAAAAAGTAAAAAGAGTGGGCGTAATAGGGAAAGAGTCGGTCGACGCGTTACTAAGGTTGCTAATGAATTTGGGGAGCGTGCCGGCAAGCATTTTTCCGAGCGTTTCGTGCGACGTTTGCCGAATATTCGCGAAGTTCGTCTTTGGGTAGTTGAGTGGATAATCTTAGTTTTAGTGGTTTTTTTGTTGGCGATTGTTCAAAACATTTGGTATGGGGAGTCGTTTGAAACAGAGGCGTTCGTGAGAGGTGGGGATTATAGCGAGGCGACGTTAGGGAAGATTAACTCAATGAATCCGCTTTATGCTACGACTAGCTCAGAGAAAGTGCTGGCGCGACTATTGTTTGCGAATTTGGTATCGCCAGATTCGACGGGGCATTTAAGGAACGAGCTAGCTGACTCGATTAAGTCGGATAATGATAAGAAAGTATGGACATTGAAGCTGCGAGATAATTTACACTGGTCTGACGGTGAGAAAATAACAGCTGATGATATTATCTATACGATTAATTTAATCGTGGACTCATCGGCTAAAACGACGGTAGCGATTGATTTTATGAATGTGAAGATCGAGAAGAAGGACGATTTGACGGTCGTCTTTACTTTACCTTCGCCTTATACTGACTTTGAAGATACTTTAGAGTTCCCATTAGTGCCTGAACATATTTTAGGCGAGGTTAAGCCGGCTTTAGTATATGAAAGCAGTTTTTCTACACATCCAGTTGGATCTGGTCCTTTTGTATTAAATGCTTTACAATCCGCTACGGCAACTAGTACAAATATGCAAACGGTTTATCTTAGTCGTAATGAAAAATATTTCAAGAGTGCAACAAAGTTGGATAGTTTTACGCTGAAAACATATGAAGACTCAGGTCAAATTTTAGATGCAATGCGCAATGCTGACGTAACGGCTACGGCGGAATTAACTAGGGCTGAGGCGAATGAATTGCCAGGTTTTATTAACCGTAATAATACACTTATCAATGGCGGTGCGTTTGCGTTTTTAAATACTACTGGTAGCAAGTTGAGTAATGCAAAGGTGCGACAAGCGATTCAGAGGGGTGTTAATATGACGAAGGTTCGTAAGGACATTGATGATTCGCAGATTTTGGATTATCCGATTTTGCAACGACAAGAAGATCTAGAGATGCCGGCTATAGGCGAATATAATTTAGATGAAGCAAAAAAATTGATTTTAAGTGCTGGCTTGAAGTATAAAGACGATCAGATAGTTGATGGTAGCGGTAAGCAAGTTATGTTGAATGTTTCTGTGCCTCAGCGTGACGTATTGACGAAAGTCGCGGAGCGTTTTGGCAAACAGCTAGAACGATTAGGTTTTGGAGTTGTAATGAATATTTATGATGAAACAAAAGCTTCGGCGGATTTCTTCTCGGCAGTAGTGAGGACACGCGATTACGATATCTTAATCTATGAGGTTGATCTTGGCGTGAGCGCAGATCCGTTTGTCTACTATAGCTCTTTACAGGCTTCCGGTGTGGGCTGGAATTTTAGTAATTATAGTAATAGCTTGGCTGATGATGCTTTAATTTCGGCGCGTACGACTATGAATGCGAAATTACGAAAAACGAAGTTTGAGTCTTTCTTGAAGCGTTGGGTGCAGGATGTGCCGGCGATTGGTTTATATCAATCTACGATGACGTATAGCCATATGCCAAATGTGAAAATATATTCCGATAATAGTGAACTAACGGACGTGCTTGATCGTTTTAGTGATGTGCAGAATTGGGCTAGTCGCAAGACGAATGTTAATATGACACCGTAGGGATGAGTGCTGGTCTTAGTTGAGCTTTCTGGGGGTGAGCGTTTTACAAATAAAGGTAAATATGCTAAGATGTAGCTATCTGCGCCCGTGGTGGAATTGGTAGACACGCTAGCTTGAGGTGCTAGTGGCTATTCAAACGGCTGTGCTAGTTCGAGTCTAGTCGGGCGCACCATTCATAATAAGGAGCTGATTTTGTGTGGTTTTTCCCTGTAAATTCGTGGTAAAAACCTCGCTATAATCGGCTTCTATTTTTTCGCCGATTTTTGATTTTTTTAAGCCACGGATAGGGGTCAACTTTGATGATTCGCTTGGTTAACACCTTACCATTTTTGCAGTAACGGTCGAAACATTCTTCGAGATATGCTTGTGGTCCGATGGATTGTAATATGTCACGATATTCGTCATCCGTAATACGCTTTTCAATCGGCGACAATTCGATAGGAATAGCTCTGTTTAACAAGTCGGACTGCGTAATGATTTGCGAGATACCATTAACGATGATCGGTCTAATCGCTTCAAAAGTAATATAATCATTCGTCTTGTAGAGCTTTCGGATACGTACACCCGCACCAGTTGCCAAACGACAAAAATGGTTCGCCACATTATCTTTCATGGATGATAAGTTGCGAGCGAAACAATACCTTAAGCAAGCTATATGCTGACCTTTGGGCTGAGTATCACAACTACGTGCTTGATAACTGGAGAGGAGAAGACATTAAATACTATTTAAGAGTTACCGATTAACACATATTACTAGATAATCCAGTTAAATCCCATCAAACCCATAGCAAAAACCAAATAATTATGCTACAATTATAAACAATAGCATAAAGGAGGTAAGGTATGGATGATAAATGGATTGGGATTGAAGCTGCGGCTGATTATCTCGACGTTAGCCAAGACACAATAAGAAACTGGATTAAAAAGTATGGCGATATGCCAGCACATAAAATTGGAAAACTTTGGAAATTTAAAAAATCTGAATTAGATGATTGGGTGAAAGGAAACGGCAGTACGCTTGAGGAAAAGACGGACCAATAATATATGTTTAACACTTTATAACCGAATAGTATTTTAAGGAGAAAGTATGAAAAACAAGAAAAGAGTTTTATCTTTATTTAGCGGGTGCGGAGGAATGGACTTAGGTTTTGAAGGTGGTTTTACTTGCCTTAAGCGTTCCGTAAATAGCAAAATACACCCTGACTGGGTAGCAAAAAAAGATGGCGATTGGGTTCAGTTAAAAGAAACTGGATTTGAGACGGCTTTTGCAAACGACATCAGACCAGACGCAAAAGCTGCATGGGTATCATATTTCGAAAAGAGAAATCCAAAAGCTAATGACATTTATTTAATCGACAGTATAGTGGATTTGGTTAAAGAGCATCGAGCTGGTAAATTCGAATTCCCTAATAATATCGATATAGTAACGGGCGGTTTCCCTTGCCAAGATTTTTCTATTGCAGGCAAAAGAAGAGGGTTTAATTCGAAAACTAGCCACGATGGCGGTAAGCTCGATGTCGATGAACCGACGACGGAGAGTAGAGGTCAATTGTATATGTGGATGCGTGAAGTTGTAAGTATAGTCCAGCCTTCCGTCTTTGTTGCTGAGAACGTTAAAGGGTTAACTAGCCTTGAAGATGTTAAAGAGATTATCGAGCATGATTTTGCAGATGCAGCTGATGGTGGCTATATAGTTGTTCCGGCACGAGTACTGCATGCCGCCAATTACGGTGCTCCTCAAAATCGAGAACGTGTCATCTTCTATGGTTTTAAGAAAAAAGCTCTAAAGGACGAAGCTCTAAAAGCCTTACTTGACTTATCGAATAATTCTGATTATGACCCATACCCAGTTCCGACACATAATTATACGGCTAAAGGCGACAATCTAGAGCCGTTCGTCACTAGTAGAGAGGCATTAGCTGGCCTAAAGGAACCAGACGACGCTGACGACCCATCTCAAACAAAGTATTCTAAAGCTAAATATTTACCAAAAGGTCAAGGCAATGTGGAGATTAAGCTTGACTCCATTGCTCCTACCATTAGGTCTGAGCATCATGGAAATATTGAGTATAGACGACTAAGCAAAGAGAATGGTGGAACTCATGACGAAGAGTTGGCGGCTGGACTAGAACAAAGAAGATTAACGATAAGAGAATGTGCGAGGATCCAGACATTCCCAGACGATTATCAGTTTATACTGGATAAAACACCTCTAAATAAGGCAGTCAGCTCGAGCGACGCATATAAAATAATCGGCAATGCTGTTCCGTGCATTCTTGCTTATAACATAGCAATGAGATTGTCCGAAAATTGGAATAAGTATTTCAAGAAATAATAAGACTACAAAAAATAACCTCGTGCACCATGCATAAGGTTATTTTTTATTGGATTTTCTGATAAATCGTTTCAAGGGAGCCGCCACGTTCGTAATACATTTTTGCTTCAGGTGTTCCATTAAATTGCCCGTGACTGAAGCGGCATTCGTTTCTCAGGACTAGCGTTTTACCTGTTCGCTTATTTCTAATGGTTGTTAATATGTTGGCTTGCTTATCTGGAACAGAACCAACTATCGAGTCAATCGAAATTTCGTCCGCATAATCTTTAATAGATGGGACTTTGAAGATGGCGACGCCAGTAGCAGTTGTTTTTGCGTAATAGTATTCCTCGTCATGTATCCTTAGGAATCTAGCTAGCCCAGGGCTGTATTTTAGATTGTCGCAAAGTTCTTTAGCTAATGAATTAGATGCCGCAATGGCACAATTTTTCTTTGCTAGGTTGTACGGCTTATTATTCTGAAGTCGCTCATTAATGAATCTTGAGAAAAGCTGCTCCCTTATTTTAGTGTCGGTACCTAGTTCGAATGCTGACAGCGAGCATGCCTTTGGTAGGGTAGCCGTGATTGGAGTGTTTCCTCCACTATAAACAAAATGAACCTTATCTCCTCGTAGTGAAATAGATCCGGCTTTACCTTCAGATATATTTCTGTAATTCCAAATTCCACCTCTAGAAGACAAGAATACTATCATTTCTTTCCAGGCACATTCAAACCATTCTTCGTATTCTTTTAAAGCATAATCCTTAAAAATGTGCCTACCTGAAGGATAATTCGAGCCAGTATAGCAGTTTAGGAGTTTGTATAATCCCATATTTTCAAGAATGAAGCTCTCTTCTTTTAGTGAGAAATTATATTTATCTACCACTATATCTGTCGGGTCTTCTTTCTGAGTATCATTTCCTAACCATTTAATTGTTGGTTTATCTGGAATAATGAAGTAGGAATTTGTTGTAATGGCCTTCGCAAGCTTAATGCCGTTATCGATTATTTGTTTCAAATCTGCAGAAAAAGAAGAAATTGTCGCAATGTTTGAAGCAGGGGAAATATCATTATCGATTACTTCTTGTGCGACTTCGAAAAATGACGCAGGCTTATATAGAGCCTCGATATTTGAATTATCGTTGCTTTTACCCTTAATGATTCCAATAGCAGCGGCAACACTTAATTCACGCAAATGCGTTTTAATATCTGCCATGCCACTATCTTATCATATATCTTATAAAAGTCAAGTAGACACAAGCTTATTCTTACCTAAGCACCAGCCCATCATGACTGGTTATTTTGTGCTAAAGAAATGGCTCCTTATTTGGCTTTTGCCCAAACTTCATCAAGTTCTTCGAGCTTTTTAATCCTAGCCTCAGACTCATCTTTCATTAACTGTTTGTGTTCTTCTTCGTTTAGGCTCTTAATCCAGAGCAACTCTTTCATTTCGCCAGTATAGAGCATTTCGTCAGCCTCAATTTCCATAAGGTTTACACGATTGTCGGCCTCGTTGTCTGGCATATCTATTTTCGGCATTGAGCGATATCGAGGCATGCCTTTCTTATCTAAATATTTCATTAAAACTAGTTTTTTCATAAACTAATTTTTGTTCTATTGGCAATTTTGATTGTTAGACGAGGTTCGGCAACATAGCAGACGATAGCTCTGCAATCGTTCCATCACAAAACACTATTTCATCGCCTATCTCGCATAGTTTGCATTTTATATCTGACATAGTAAGCCCCTGTAATAATTTATCGTAAAAAGTTAGTCAAAAAACATGGTATAATAATAAGGTATCTAGTTCGACTAGGTGTTACCATTCTTGAACATGGTAACAACTTGACGAAGTTGGGCGCACCAAGAATTGAAGTTAAAATCGCTCATCTGAGCATTTTTTCTTGCCGTTGCTCGGTAGGTAACTGCGCAAGGCAAGAAGAAAATACTCATCTGCACGATTTTATTCTTCAATTCTACTTAGCTGATTTTGAGTTATTGGCTAGACTAGATTTTTGGGGCAGGGGAAAACCCACCGTATGGCGAGTTTTTGGTTGTAGTATATGAGTTTATGATTGAAAAAAGTAATAGATATAGTATACCGACCAGTTGTTGCTAGATCTGACTGATCCATTTGTAACAAAATAGACATTTATGCAAGTGACGGTTCAGACATGTGCCTCTGGGCACTGCTAGCAAAAAGAGGGCTACTGCCCGTCCATATAAAAACCACCGGCTAAGCCGGTGGATGTTTATTACTTTATTTAGCGTAATATAAATCTGAACGTCTTCTGTTTTTTATGCATAACTATTTTTATTAGTTTTTATGCTATTATTGAAGTAGTAACAAGTGAGGAGCGATGAAAAAAAAATTATGGTTGGGCGTAGCCCTGATGGTAGTTTTAAACGTTAGTGTTGGTTTAGTGGCTTTTGCGGATGAGACAAACTGTATTGGAGATACGAGCGGAAAAACTAATTGCAATGTTGACGGCGATACGTCAGCTGCGCTTCCTCCGTTGTCTGCGGACGAAACTACAATAAGCTATGGCAATATTACTGAGGCCGGAAGAAGTTATACGAAATATCTCACTCTTAAGAATAATACTTCTACTGCAATGACGGTGCGTTTGGAAGCGGTAGCTTTGGATGAGAATAATGAATTGTCTGCTGCGGATTGGATAGTTTTTGCAGGCGGCAAACGCAAGTATGACATAGTGGCTGGCGGAAGTGTGCAGGTTGGAGTACGCATAATGGTGCCGACTGATGTAAAAGGTGGTACTTATTATGCAAAAGTTAACGTCAATAATGGCAAAGAGAATGAGAAGCTTGAAGTAGTTGTGCGCGCCGATGTTGCAAATGAAGACTATAAATTTGGTGGCGAAATTAGTTCGCAAAGTGTTGGATTTTTTAATTTAGGCAAAAAAATTACAGCCGAAGCGAAGATTAAGAATACTGGGACGGCAGGTTTTTCTGCGCATTACCTCGTGCAATATAAGAATTCATTTGGTCTGTCTGACTGGGGACAAATAGCCGAGGAGACTCGCGACATCGTACCTGGATCCGAGGAATCGTTTTCTGCCGATAACGAGAAAGCAGAGATCGGTTATGGTATTTTTATTGTTGAACAGAGAGTTAGCTACGTTGATGCCGAAGGGAAGCAGAAAGAGGCCGTTTTAAGCCATGCGGTGGTTAATTTGCCGTGGTGGGCTTTTGCGATAGTTGGTGGCGCAATTTTATTGATTATTATCATTGTTATCGTGGTGAAAGTTCGTCGTAAAAAAGCCGAAGACTTTAAAAAGGAAGAGAAGAGAGCGAAGAAGAAGTCTATAGCTGTGGAAGTAAAGGAAGATGAGTAATTTTATTTTGTAAAAAAATGGTGAGTCCGGTGAGACTTGAACTCACGACACCCTGCTTAAAAGGCAGGTGCTCTAACCTGCTGAGCTACGGACCCAATGATGTTATTATACGCCAAAATGAAACAAAATCAAGTCGTACCCTAGGTGGGGGTTTAGTGCAACAAAAAAGCCCACGGTGGGACCGGGGCTATTGAAGAAAGAGATGAAGAGTGAATTGATTTTTTTGTTATAGATAGACGTTATACATGGACAGATCTGACCCGCTAGTTTTGCGCAGGGTGTAACTGCAAAAACTAACAGATGATGCGCGTTTGAGCAGATACGATTTGAGCTGCCATCTAGTAAACCGTTGGTTTCCGATTCTGTGAACCATGTTTCTCCAGGAATACTCTTGCCTAGAGTTCGAGAAGGCCTTTTTTCCTATGGTTTTTGCTTCAATGATGATTTTAAACGTGTCGCAGTTTTCTTGTTGGATATGTGAGCTGCAGGATTCTAACGGCATGTTTATTTCTTGCGTGAAGTTGGCGATAGCCTTTGTTGCTGCGCCCGTGACCCTAGCTGCGCTCGTGATATTCGGGGTGTATAGTTCGCAATAAATATCGATGTAGATTTCAACATCTGGCTCCTGGAGTATCGGTTTGGTTGTTTCCATTTTTCACCTCCTAATGTACATGTAATACTTACAACTAATAGAATTAATACTATATCTGATGCTTATTGTCAAAAATGGAGTATTGTGATAGAATTCTTGTAGACTTTATGGGCGGTTAGCTCAGTTGGCTAGAGCGCGTCTTTGACGTAGACGAGGTCAGAGGTTCAAATCCTCTACCGCCCACCATCTGAAAGTCTATAATCGCCGATGTTGGCGTTTTTTCTTGCCGTTACTCGGCCAATGAGCCGCGTAAGACAAGAAGAAAACACCAATCTCGACGATTCTAGCCGTTTCAGAAGAGCGAAGTCTCACAAATTAGCCTAAGAGGGTGAGGAATAATAAGATGAAAGACAAGAGTAAAATTCGCAATGTGGCAATTATCGCCCACGTAGACCACGGCAAAACTACTTTGGTAGATGCTCTTTTGAAACAGAGCAACACTTTTCGTGAGAATCAGGCGGAAATGGGGCAAACTTTGATTATGGATTCGGGTGACCAGGAGCATGAGCGTGGCATTACGATTACAGCAAAGCAAACAGCTGTTTTTTACAACGGCTATAAGATCAATATTATTGATACTCCAGGTCACGCAGACTTTTCGGGTGAAGTTGAGCGTACACTAAATATGGCGGATGGCGTGTTGCTAATTGTGGATGCGCAGGAGGGGCCGATGCCTCAGACGAAATTTGTGCTTCAGAAGGCTCTGGAATTATCTTTGACGCCGATCGTAGTCGTCAACAAGATCGATAAGCCTGCCGCGCGTTTGGGCGAGGTGGAAGACGAAATAGGTGATTTATTCTTAGAGCTAGCTACCAATGAGGATCAACTGAAATATCCGACTTATTATGCAGTTGCGAGGGATGGTAGAGCGGGGAAAACACCAGAGCTCGACAATGACCTCCATGTAATCTTTGATGCTATTATCGATGAAATTCCAGAACCGCAGGTTGATGTGGATGATTCCAAAGGTGCGCAACTATTAGTTGCAGCTTTGGCGGCGGATAGCTACTTGGGTAAATATGCAATTGGCAAGATTTTTCGCGGTAAATTAAAGAAAAATGAAGCAGTTTCCGTGATGAAGGTCAACGGCGAGACTGTGCGCGGTAAGATTGATAGTTTGTTTACTTATCGTGGCTTAGGTCGCGAAGAAGCAACCGAGGCGATTGCTGGCGATATTGTGGCGCTGGCGGGTTTAGGCGCAGCTTCGATTGGTGATACGATTGCGACGGGTGACAGTCCTGAGGCATTGCCGACTATTGAGCTCGAGGCGCCGACGTTGAGTATTTACATTGGACCAAATACGTCACCATTGAAGGGGCGAGAGGGCGAATTTACGACCTCGCGTCAGATTGGCGATCGTTTGAAGCGTGAGCTTGAGACGAATATTGCATTGCGTTTAGAGCCGCAGGGGTTGGGGTATAAAGTTTCTGGTCGTGGTGAGCTGCATTTATCGGTATTGATTGAGACGATGCGTCGCGAAGGCTACGAAATGGAGGTTGGTCGCCCAGAAGTCGTTTATAAAATGGAAGACGGCGTAGAAATGGAGCCGGTAGAGGAGCTTACAATCGAAGTAGCACCAGAATTTGTAGGTGCCGTTTCGCAAGAGTTGGGAGTACGTAAGGCGGAGCTGGTTGAACAAGAAATGACAACTACTGGTAGTGTACGTTTTCGTTATAATATTACCACGGCGGCCTTGATTGGTTTGCGCAACAATCTTTTGACTGAAACTAAGGGAACAGCGATTATGAATACTTTGCCGAAGGGCTATCAACCGGTAACCTCACATTATCGCCAGGAACGTAATGGCGCTTTGGTGGCTTCAGAGGCAGGTCAAAGTACTGCTTATGCACTTGACGCGGCGCAAGCGCGCGGAGTTTTATACATTCCGCCACAAGTTGATGTTTATATGGGTATGATTGTGGGGCTTTCGAAGAAAGACGAACTTGATATCAACGTATGTCGCGAGAAGCAGTTAACTAACATGCGCACACATGCTTCAGATGGAGCAATTCAATTGACGCCATATACGCAATTATCGCTTGAGCAATGCTTGGATTTCTTAATGGAAGATGAGCTTTTGGAAGTTACGCCAAAGTCATTACGTTTACGCAAAAAAGAGCTGAATCCAACCATGCGCAAACGACAACGAAATCATCAAATATGATAGCGAAAGCCTGAAGTGGAGAACCTCTACGGTTAGAGATTGCAGTCCTGTAGTATAATGTTTTTATGCAGACCGCTAATGCTTCGAGTGATGAGAAGCTTCTTCACGAATTAACGAAAGCAGTAGATGCTTGTCGGGTTAATTACGTAAAGTATTTGCGTCCGATCAACGAGGCAAGTGCGCGTGATGATTTTTTGAAGGATGCGCGATTAAAGTGTCCACGTTATAAATACGATAAATTGAACGAAAAGGCTTTGGGAAGAAAACGTGCGCATATTGTTGAATTAATGAATGAGATAAAAATGCGGAAAGATCTTTCTGATGATTTGAGGAATATTTTTCTTAAAGATTTAGGTCAAAGTTGGTATTACACGGAATTGATTTCAGCCGCGCATGATTATAATATGGGTGTCGAGAAGGCAAATGCGCAGAAACGCTTTAAACGAGCAAGTGATGCGGCGCTAGGGCGAATGCACGAGGATACTTTTTGGTCGCTTTTACGCGAACGGATTGCATCGATTGATACAAAGAAGCTGAACGCTGACGATTATGTGATTTATCATGAAATGTTGGCTTTGATTGGTGTGATGGGGCGTAATCGTAAAAGACATTATGCGCCAAACCGGTCTTTAATCAAAAAGTTTAGACAAAGAATACATGATTTACTCGATGGCATAGCGCGGTATATTCCGGAAGATCGTGATAGTTTTACGCCGCAAGATGGTGCAGATATTATTAATGAGATTATTAAAAAAGAATTGAAGATTCCGTACGTAGCGGAGGTTGACGAAAATGTGTTAACGGCGTCAGTGCGTTCTTCGGAGCAAAAGATTATTATGCCGGGCGGTCGGAAGGGATTATATTCTCGTATTGAGTTGGAGAAGTTAATTGTGCATGAGCTGGGCGTACATACGATTCGTGCAACTTCGGCTGAGGTGGATAATTTACCGGTTTCAGCTTTCTCGAAAAACGGAGCATATAGTCGTTTGACGGAAGAAGGTTTGGCGAAGGTTTGTGAACAGGCGATTGATGGAAAGTATGACGATATTTGCACGGTACGTTATTTGGCGATTGGATTTGCGCAAGTTTGTAAAAAGAATTTTCGTCAAAGCTATGAAATATTGTGGCGTATGGAGCATTTAACGAGTGGTCGAAATAAAGAGGATTGCTTTAGTATTATTCAGCGTGCATTTAGGGGCACTGGTGTTTTGCCGATTAATACGGATTTGATATATCGTCGCGGTTACGTATTGGTTTGGCGATATATTGAAGATCACATTAATGATCCCAGCTTAATTAAAACCTTATTTTTGTCAGGGAAAAATGATTTTTTGGAACAAAAGAGAAGCACTCTGTTGCGAATGATGCGTGAGGATGGCTTGATAGATTGAACAAACTCCACCGGCTAGGTCGGGGGTTGCATGCTACAAAAAGCTCCAGTCGGTCGACTGGAGCAAAGTTGTGGTTTTATTCGTATCTACGCACGGAGGAGGCATTCTCCTTGGCTTATCGTACAGCGACAGTGTAGGCGATCATGCTAATGTCTCGATTTGAGACTTTGTCGGGATTGCTGGAGCGAATCTCAATTAGCCATCCTCCGAGCTCGGAGTCGTAGCTCTTAATCTGGGCGTCGATTCCATTTCTTGATAATTCTTTGGTAAGGTTTTCGGCATAGGCTTTATCGAGATTCGGAAAGTTAAAAGGAGCGACTAGTCGGTATCGGCAGCCATTGCTCATATTGCATACGCCAATGCCTGAACCTCTACCTCCGTATACTAATCTTGAGGAGCTATTACCGATTACTACGGTATAAGTTTTGGGCTCGCCGGTTTCGGGGTCGATATATGTCTCCTCGTTCGCTACCGGCGGCGTAAAAACTGCCGTGTCGGTGATTGGGTGCGGTGCAGTTGCAGCATCGGTGAGCTTCGTGCTCGTGCAGCGAAGAATAAAGATGATGACGAGTTCGGCGCTCAGTATGAGTGTCAGCATTATTGCCATTGCGATTTTTCTATTTCTTTTCATGAGAGTTTCT
>JAEEGL014998521.1_pt1 | contig 12787 bp, 8 predicted proteins | sample 9134231 | NCBI WGS metagenome assembly JAEEGL01 (sample SAMN16246548, study PRJNA631951) | gut metagenome | biome: gut microbiome; feature: rumen; material: fiber-attached | host: Bos | place: Iran: Karaj | collected 2018-10 | reverse complement strand
GCGCCGCTGTTGCCGAGCGGCACGCCGTCGTGCCATTTGCTCACCGGCGCCTCAAGCGACACGAGCGGCGCGCGCGCGCCAAAGCAGCACGCACACGCTGTCGCCGCAAGCACCGCAGACGCAAGGCGAAACAACGTTCTCGTTTTCATGTCCGAATAGTCTATCATTTTCCACTGCCGAATGTCAAACTCGCATTCTGGCCTGATTTCTAGGCTTCTAGGCGGGCGCATCTGCGAAACACACCTTGTGACTATCGAACTAAGACATCTGATGCCTGCGGCACTCAAACACGGAGACATTCGAAGCACGAAGACACGAGAAATTTCAAGAGATTGCTTTCGCTACTGGGAGATGTGGAGTCTAGGAGTATTGGAGAACCCTTCAAAATCTCCCACCCTCCAAATCTCGGGCCACATCCTCCGCCGCCTTCGCGACGAACGGACGCAGCACCTCCTGGATCACGATTTTCGGCATGTCGTCCTTTGATTACCGAACGGCTTGCCTCCCTTTTGTCGTTCCATCTGGAAAATCCTGCGGGCGTCGGCGATGTAGGCCACCCAGTCTTCGCGGGTCAGCGAATGGTCGCCTTCCTTGCAATGCCAGGAGATGTCGCCGAAGAACGGCTTTCCCACGAGCATCCGGCTTTCGGCCGGAAAGTTCGTCCCGCCGAAGAGCCTATAGACAGGCTCCACTGACTTTGCCGTGCCGAAGCAGATGCCGGGCGGCGCGGATACATCGCGCGTGGAAGTCCCGATGTGGAGCGCGCGCGGCGCAATGCATCCGATGAGCGACGCCTGCTCGAACGGCGGGAGAGGCTTCCCTCCTCGTTGCTTCTCCGCCGCATTCGACGACATATTGCACTTGGCGATGGACGTCCAGTTCGTCAGTTCCGGCGCAAACCACGCCGGCCAGAGGAGATTCGGAACGAGCGTGATCGGCTTGCTTCCGCCCGCGTTCGGACAGCACATGGCGAACCGTTCGTCGTACGCGGCGGCGATGACGGACGCCCAGCCCAGACGGCTGTGCCCCGCCACCGCAACCTTCCGCGCATCGATCTCGGGAATCGTGCATACAAGGTCCATCGCGCGCATATCGCCCCACGCCCAGGCGGCGAGCGCCAGCTGCCTGCCGCGCCTCTCCGGCGCGAAGAGGCGCCACACGGACTCCGCCGCGCCTTCAAGCTGGTTGCGTCCGCGCGTATATAGTCGGGATAGACGTCGCAGTGGCAGAACGTCACGGCGGCGAATCCGGCCTTGACTACATCCCGCACCGGGAAGTAGTCGGGACGCCATCCCCGTCCCCTGTCCGGATCGTCCGGCTTCAAGCCCCTGTAGAGCGGACAAGTCGGCAGAATCACGTTCGGATCGTCCGTGACTGCATGGTTGCCGTTGAAATTGGGGCATATGAACGCCGGGACCGGCCCGGCGGCGTCCTTGGGCAGGTACACGAGCACGTCGAAGGAATGGGTGCCGCACACATCCGTCGAGACGATGCGGTACTGACGTCTCTTCGCAAGCCCGCCCAATGCGTCGTCGCCCTTCTCCGCAAGCACGAACTCCAGCTTCGCCGGACGCGGCGGAATCTTGCCATAGACGTTCTTCTCGAAGAAATCCAGTATCTGCGGACGCGCCTTCGAGTTCCATTCCTTCGCAGAGGTAATGCGCGTCCCATCCGGCATAAGCAGCACGTCGGGATGCAGCAGATCACCAAGTGACGACAACGCCACCGCCACTGCGAACATCGCCGCGGAGACGATTGTCTTTGCTTTCATTGCATTTACTCTTTGTTCTTGTTCACATCCTAACGGACGATGACGCTCTTCCCTCTTCACGTTGTCGCTCCTTTCACAGATCTGTCAATACGCGGCGGTTGCCATTGCCGTTTTTCTGATCCTGTTACGCATTTTCTCCTACACGCCGGCACTTGACAGGAAACCACCGTCCACCGGAACGGTTATTCCCGTCACGAACGAGGAGACGGAATCGTCGAGAAGCCAGTTGACGCAACCAAGAAGATCGCCGGCTTCACCGAAACGACCCATGGGAGTATGACTCATCACCTGTTCGCCACGGGGAGAAAGGCCTCCGTCGGGCGTCATCAGATAGCCACGCGAACGCTCGTTCACGAAGAATCCCGGCGCGACGGCGTTCACGCGCACCTTCGCGGGCGCCATGTACTGCGCGAAGAACATTGTCCAGTTGGCAATCGCCGCCTTGCTCATCGCATAGGGGGCAACGCGCGTGAGTGGACGGTACGTGTTCATTGATGCGAAGTTGAGTATCGCGCCTCCACCCGCCTTCGCCATCTGGAGGCCGAAGATGCGGCTTGGAACGACCGTGCCAAGCGTGTTGATTTCAAGAACGCTCCTGAACGCCTCCATGTCAATGTCAAAGAACCCTCGGTCGGCGAGCGCATCTTTTTTGACAGGATTAACAAGATTTACAGGATTGATATTGCTTTCGCTACTTGGAGTTTTGGAGTCTTTGAAATTTTGAATCTCAGCGACTTTCTCCGAAACTCCGAAACTCCCAGAAGCGACAGCAACCTTGTTACTTGTAATTTGTGAGCAATCGTGGCAATTGTCATTTGTGAACAAAGGAGACTCAAGGTCCTTCTCGCTGAACCTTAAACGCGTGGTCATTGCCATGACGTTGTTTCCGCCGGCACCGTTTATCAGATAGCGGCAAGGGCCCCATTCGGCCGCAACGCGATGTGCGACATCTCGCACCGCAGCCTCGTCGGTGACGTCGCACTGCTCAACGCGCACACTGGGAGAACGGGCATCCTGCCCGTTGCAGGCGAAGATGCTCTCCGCCACCTTTTCCAGCTTCTCACGCGTGCGCCCTATGAGAACGACCTGCGCGCCATTTAGCGCCAAGTCCTTTGCAATGGCAGAACATAGTGTTCCGCCCGCGCCAGTCACGACAGCGACTCTTCCTTCGCAATACGAACTCATGTCCAGCCCTCCTTTTCATCTACGAAAATGGTCTTTGCGTTCCTGTAGCAGATTTTTTCCAGCATTGGGCGCAACAAGTCCTCATCATCGGGGAACGCGCCCCTCTCCACTTTCTCCGCAACCCATTTGCAGAGGACACGCCTGAAGTAGTCATGCCGAACAAGCGAGAGCAATGAACGCGAATCCGTCGTCATCCCAACAAACGTCGAAAGGACGCCGTATGCCGCATTCTTCTCGAGCACGTCGCGTATTCCCTCTTCGTGGTCGCACCACCACCACGCAGGGCCAAGCTGCACCTTGCCGGGCATGCCTTCCTCGACGAACGCACCCGCCAGCACGGCAAGCTGCGCATGCGCCTCGGGATTGAGTGGCATAATGATAGTTCGAGGGAGACCGGATTCTTTGCGGCTAAAAGCATTCTCAGATTGCTCAAGTTCATTCAGCAACGCCGCAACTGCCGCAGGGTCAACTGGCGCGCGCATGCCAGCAAAACCACCCGCCGGACCCGCCACTGCGCGAAGCCGCACCGACATATTGCGAAGCGCGCCAATGTGCAAAAGCATCGTCCAGCCATTCGCCGTCGCATACGCGGCAATGTTCTTTAGCCGCAAAAGACACAAAGAAGAGATGTCGTCTATTGACACATCAACCACTCGGCAACCAGCCGCATGAAATCTCTCGAGCGTCTCTAGCGCAACCCCATCACCAGCATTGATGCGAAGTGAGGGAACTGCTTCGACAGAGGACTTCAGACTTCGGACTTCGGACTTCGAGTCAAAGCAGGCATGCGCCATTTTCTTAAGTCCAACGTCATAAGTCTTAAGTCCTTTCAACCCATCTGCCGACACACATGGACTGATGTACACAACATTAAACGCCTTCAGCATCTTCGACGGCGTCCATTCTGTAAGCGAGTTGTTTTTGAGTGCTTTCCACCATTCCCCATTCCCCGTTCCCCGTTCCCCATTCCCCAACCACTCCATCTCCATCTTCGCCCATGCGAAAAGCGGATTGCCAACCAGCTTGGGCAGCGTGCGCATCCAAGCCGCCCACTTCTCGTCCTCGCCCGCAGAGCCAGTGATCAGCCGCTCCGGCTCGCCGCAAATACGCATTGCTCGGTGTTTGTAAGGATCTGACTTCACCCACAGCTCGTACAGCGAGCCGAGCGGCTTGTCTTCCGCAAGCATCTGCATGTCGAGATGGTTGTGCCAATCGATGACCGGCAGATCCTTAACCCATGAATAGAGTTCTTCAAAATCTTTCATCCTAACTCTCCGAAAAGTTCATCCCTAGACAGCCTCTCCCTCTCTGCCGTGCCGAAAAGCACACCGCCAAAGAAGCCCGCAAAACACACCGCGATCTGGACGAACGTGCCGACCTCCCATGAAAGTCCCTTCCAGCAGGTCTTAAGCAGTATTCCCGACGCAACGCCCATCGCGATGCAGAGATACACACCCTTCGTGTTCGGACGCTTCCACAGGATTCCGAACACGCTCGGAATCACAATCGGCACTCCGAAGAGCGCCATCAAGAGCTTGTTCGCCTCGAATGCGCCTCCGAGACGCGAGACGAAAAGCGCGCCGAACGCGATAAGCGCAGCGACGCCGCCAGTGGCGAGGCGCGCAACGAGCAGCGTCTCACGCTCGCCCGCATTCTTGCGAAAGATCCGGCGGTAGATGTCGGTAGTCAGGACAGAACTCGTCACATTGAACTCCGCCGCAAGCGTCGAGAGCGAGGCCGCCATCATCGCGGACACCATCAGCCCCAGCATCCCGTGCGGCAGAAGCCGCGTACACATCTCGATGTAGCTCCGCTCGTGCATCTCCGGCGGGAGATCTGGAAGATACACCCGCGCGGCGATCGCAGGCAGCACGGCGAGTATCGGGAAAAGGAAGAAGATGGCAGATGAAAGAATTCCCATCTTGATGGCATCCTTCTCGTTCGGGACGGACGCAATCCTCTGCACGAACGACCAACTTCCGTTGTATTTGATGAACACGATGAGATAGTACGCCGCAAGGAACCACAGCGTGCCGCGATGTCCGCCAAAGAGCGAGAAATGCTCCGGCACCGCACTGCAGAGCTTGCCGATACCGCCGACGGCGTTGAGCGAGAGCGGAAGAATCGTGAGCGCGACGGACATCAGGACGACGCACTGGATGATGTCCGTGACGAGTACGCTCCAGAGCCCGCCCGCAAGCGTATATGCAAGCACGATCGCCGCGCCGAGCGCGATGCCAACCGGCAACGACACGCCGAGGAACTGAGAAGTGATTATGCCGAGCGTGTAGAGCCGCACGGTGTTGTCGAGAATGCGGAACGCGACGCCGCACCACGAGACCACCTGCCTGACTCCCGGGCCGTAGCGGCGCTCAAGGTACTCAATGGGCGTTGCGAGGTTCGCCCGCTGCCACCGCCGTGCAAACACGAAAGTGCCTACAAGAATCGCGAACGCCGTGGACCAGAACACCGTGACGCCCACGAGCCCGTCCTCGTATCCGATCTGCGCGTAGGCGATGAACACAAAGCAGCTGATCATCGCCATGTACGAGCTGATCGCGCCCATCCACCACGGCACCTTCTTTCCGCCAGAGAAGAAATCCCTAGACCCTTTCACGAACCGGCCCATGCAGAGCCCGACGATCATCGTGAGCGCGAAATACATCCCGATGACGACCCAGTCAAGCGTTGCCAGAGCAGTATTCATTACCATTGTGATTCCTTGTGCAACCCGAATCCATATAGAATCAATTACAAGAAAGTCTCCTTCGACATCAAACGACTTCAGGAAGCACCACTCCGTCCGCCCACGTGGTCATTTGGATACATCGTCCTTGACGCACCATAGCGTGAGTTACCGCACAAATATCGTAAATGCGCAGTGGTAGAGGTATAGAGTGCTGGTGTTACCGCCACCATCGGCAATCCATCTGGCGCGGCAGTTGTTAAACGGTCCAGAGGTCACGGTCCACGTGGCAGAAGAGTTGAGGTCGCCCGGCTCGCCAGGAACGGTCAGAATGGCGATGCGCTCTTTTTCCGCAGAGAGCAAGTCGTTTGCCGAAATCACCGAGGCGTCGATGGTCACTGTGCCGAAGCACGAGAATGCTTTCGTCACCGTCTGCAGCGAGTTCCTGCCTATCATCTTCACTGTCGCACCGTCCGTAAGAGTTAGCCGCTTGATCGCATTACCAGGTGTGATGGTACCATTTACGACAACCGTTCCACCTTTATCGTTACTACTGTTATCCACACCATTGTTTATGAAGTTCTTCACGGAAAGACAGAACCCAGTGTTCAGCTGAAATCTTCCGTTTGCACCGATAACAATCGTGCAGTCCGTACCGGTCGCGTTCGCGTCCTTTATCACAAGTGTTCCCTTGTTCACAGCAATGGTACCAGTACCAGTAATCGTCGTGTTCCCCAAAAAGAAAGTTGTATTGTTGGCACCATTGGCAATTGTAAGGGTGTTTGTTCCGAGGTCGATCCGAGTTTGTCCACCGTCGGCCCTGACAATACCAAAATTACCAGTTCCGTTCGCTTCTGCATTGCCTGCGAGGATAAGCTGGACCGGTTGATTCTGGTTGTTGGCAAGCCAGTCGCCAGAATTGGCAAAATGTGCCCCCTCTTCAAGCCGTACTGCCGCAGTAATACCATTAACACGATTTAGATCAAATGTTGCAAAGGCCTTCACATCAACCAGTTGATTCTCGCTTGGCGTATCGTCCGTGATGAATCCAGGAGTGCTACCATCCGTAATGACTTTTGACGCCATGAGCATTCCAGAGTTAACCTGATATACGCCGCGTGAAACGTTATTGAATGGCACCGCGATTGTTCCATCACCCGTCTTGACGATGGTGCCGTTATTCAAAATGTCATTCACTCCACTTATACTCTGCACCGTCATGGTCTTACCGATGTTGACGATCATCTGTGCGCATAAGCCATCCACGAACTCAACTTGCGCTAAAGCGACGTTCGCATCAATTGTCAGCACGGCGGTCGCGTCTTCGACCTTTATGCGCACGACATCGTCGGGTCCCAGCGTCGCATGGTCAGGGAAATCACTCCAATTCTTGTTTGCGTCAAGCGTCCAGTCATGCACAATCCGCGTGGTAGAAACCACCACGCGAAGATCCAAAGCCCCGTAGTAGTTTCCTGTAGGTGTTTCGGCAAGAGCTATGATGTTGCCTGCAAAGCTCCCGTCGTCTTTGTAGAATTCATAGCCGCCAACTGTACCGGTTGCATATCGTGCACCAAGACCAGTTGCATAGACACCGTCCGCACCATTCTCGAACGACACGATAACGCATCGAACGCTTGTGCCGCACTGCGTCTGGAACTCCACAACGACGTTCGTCAAGTTGTCACTGTCGTCATAGCGCAGCTTCTTGTTGCATCCAATGGCAGAGTTGGGGATGTCAAGAGTGCCTTGAGCTTGACCAGACACGCCACCGAGGCGGGCAGTAAAGTCGCCATCCACTATATCGTCGAGCGTGAGCGTCTTCGACTTGTCGGAAAACACCTTGATTTGAGTTGGCGACCGCTTGACACACTGCGGATACTGAACGTAGAACTCATGGACGGGATATACAAGACTATCTCCAGTATTCTGATAACTACCGTTTGCCACGGTAATGTTTCCGCTGGCGTCAACGGAATATGCCTGCGTGTCGGCATTATCAAGACCGCTGACGCTAAGCACTTGTGAGGCATAGACACCATCCACGCCGTTCGTGAGCGCAACGACTGCCGTCTTTTTGCCGTCCGTGGGATGCGAGAACTGCATAATAATCTTCTTGACGGCACCACTGCTGTCTGTCCAGTCCGTGACACAGGTCGCAGCGTTATTCGTAGCAACATGGGAAAACCAGAGCCCCTGACGATACCCTGCCATGAAGCTGCTGCCCTTGAGTTGTTCAAGTGTCGTGCCGGGGAAAGCGAGACGTGCCGTCGAATCTAAATCGAGGCGCGTGCCGTGCAGTCTGATGCCGCTTGCGCGGTACTTGCCATTGCATTCGGTACCAGTTCCTGTCGCGTTTTGGGAATTGATGGTACCATCCGCGCTCATGTTGTAGTATTGCTTATCGGGCAACCCATTAGCATTAGTTCTCCATGATCTTCTAGCCCATTGGGCGTACACGCCGCCTTCGCCATTGGTTAGTGCGATGACTACAACCTTCGTATTGCCACCATCATACACTGCAAACTGGAATGCGAGCTTATCAATGAGGCCGTCCCCATCCAAGTCACACGATTGCGGATACGTACCCCAGGCTGTTGCATAGTCGTCGTCAATTTCGTCACCGTAGAGTTTCGTGAGAAATGTACAGTGTTTGATGTTTTCTAACGTCACGTTTGGGAACGCAAGCTGAGGAGTGTCTGTGATTTCAACGCCGCCGGCCTCACCAGACGGCAGACCGTCCAACTCAAAGTTTTTGACCTGATAGTAAGTCGTAGTAGCCGCCTGTACGGGAAGGCTCACACCTGTTGTGACCACGGCAGCAAGGAAGATATGACGCACTGTTCTTTCGATTGTTGATGTGTTCATTGTTATCCTTTCCTCTATTGATTCAGATCATTGTTGTTTGTGGACAGATTTTACCAAAAGCCTCAAAGCCGCTTTTGCGTCATAGCGCCACCACAGACCGTTCCGTCAGCACACACGGCGAATCATAGACCGGAACGTTGACAAAGGTAACGCCGTTGGAATGAACGAGCACATCTTTTTTAGGGAACTCATAGACGCGCCCCGTGAGAAGATCCACCCACACCGGGTCATTCAGCTCCGTTCCTTTGTGCTTGAACACAGCGGGGCGCGTCGCGAATGAATCAGTGGGACGGCTGTACATCTGGTTAGACGGAATCCGCATCCCCGGCACAGTATGCACCCAGAACACGAACACGGGTCGGCCGTCCTCCTTGCGGTACTCGTACAGCGAAATCGACGTGTCGGTGGTTGTGAACTTAGGCTCCTTCACTCGTGTCAGCGTGTTATCGAAAAGCCCCGCCACATTCTGCACCGCGTAGTATGCGCGCTTAACGGCAATAATTTCGTGATTCTCGTTCGCGCGGAGAAGCCCCTTGAGGTTGATCTCCCGTCCGATGTGGTTGAAATCGCATATAGTGAACACCGACGACTCCACGTCGTGCCCGAGGTCGCCGAGCATCCGCCGCATGTCCCACTTCGCTTGCGAATACTCGCTCCACGCAATCTTCGAGAGCGCAAACTTCGTGGCCATCTCGCTGGGGCAGCCGTTCTCGCCTTGGCGCATCTTCGCCTTCGGGTTGTACTTGGCGAGAACCGCCTTCTGCTTCTCCACGTTCTCGTATGAGGTCTCTGGCGCGGGCGCGTAGCCGTGGTAGACGATCCAGTCGAAGAGCTTCACGTCCTCGCCCATCGCCTTGAGGCACTTCTCGAGATGCCCCGGATTGTTACCCGCGAGGGAGAGCCCCGCAATACGGGAATCGGGGATGATGCGCTTGATGATCTTAGCCGTGCGAACGTTGAACCCTGCAATCATCTCCGGCGTCTTGCCCCCACAGTCCGGCTCATTCCACATCGCCCAGTCGCGCACGCGCCCCTTGTAACGCGTCACCATCGCCTCAACCCAGCGGTCCCAGCCAGCCAATCCCTCTTCGGATGTTGGGAATCCCGCGCCAAGGTCGCGTCCGCCGCCGCCCTTGTAGATTGGATTACCATAACCGGTCTCGAGAAGGACGTTGATACCCTGCGAACAGGCATAGTCGATGATGCTGTCAAGCCATCCGAAATTGTATTTCCCCTTCTCCGGTTCACACTTCGCCCAGCCGGCCTGAAGTCGGATCGTCTTGATGCCGAGCGGCGCGAGGAACTCCTTGTATTCGTCGAAGTTCGCGAAATCGCGGTCAAGCGTCTCGCATCCGAGCGTCCAATTCGAACCGCGAATCTCGCTCACGGAGCGCGGACGCAAAGTGCCGATGCGCTTCATGTTGACAACGAGAGGTGCCTCTACCCTGTCATCGGAAGTGTCGAGCTTGATGTTGTTAACGCCAGCCTGCACCATAAGTGCTATTGACGCCAAGACAAGAATAATCATCGTTTTCATTTTCTTTGTTCCTTCAGGGCTTCAAACTGCTGCTTGTAATGGGGCGCGTTGTCCCTATGCATTGATAATATACCATATAACTTGATAATGATGAATCCCAATATGGAATGTTATTACATCCCGTTATGGAAATAAAGAATCATCAGCCCTAGACGCTGAAAATTATGGTATAATTGTCTGCAGAGGGAAGTGGCACGTATCCGCAGTCTTATGCCATAATCCCCGTTCAAGTCATAATGAATACAGTACTCTATTTCCAGACACCCGCGAAAACGTCCGCCCCGGAGAAACTGACAGGGGTACGCGAGATTATGGGCAAACAAGGCTTGTCCGTTCAAGTGATAGAAGACAAACCTACAAAATCCCTCGTCAAACGCCTCAACGAGTTCTGGTCGCCAATCGGCGCAATCGTAGATTGCGGCGGCGAATACAATGATCTTGACGCTGACATTTTCACCGTCATGCCAACGGTCTTCATCGGACACGCCCCCGATTCGCTTCCTGCAAGAAGCCTGCACGTGTTCCACGACCAGTCTGCAACCGCCAAACTCGCCGCGCGCGAACTGCTTCAGACGGGCTACGCCAACTTCGCGTTCGTCCCGTCCGATGGCAAACGCGCCTGGAGCGACGCGCGCGAGAAGGCGTTCCGCGACGCAATCACCCTGAACGGAAAACGCTGTGCAATATATGAGCCACCGGCAAAGCGCCGTGACGCCCTCGGGCGCATCGGTTTGCTGAGAAATTTCCTCGTGTCGCTAGAGAAACCGTGCGCTGTCTTCGCCGCAAATGACAAGACCGGCGCAGATGTCCTCGCAGCCGCGCGTCTTGCGAAGATATCCGTCCCCAACGAACTCGCCGTAATCGGCGTGGACAATTATGAACCAGTATGCGAACACACATCTCCGCCACTAACATCCATCGAGCCAGATTTCCGGCGAGGCGGCGCCATAGCCGCGCTGATGCTTCTCGCCGTCACGTCGGGCAACGGCGTCTGGCACGGGGAACGAAGCCGTTCCTTCGGGCCGATGCGTGTGGTGCGCAGAGCGTCATCGCGCATCCTGTTCCAGCAGGATCCACAGGCCATTGCCGCACTCGACCTCATTCGCCGCGAGGCATGTTCCGGCCTTAGAGCCCAAAAAGTCGCCGCTCTATTCACTTGTTCGCGTAGAATGGCAGACATCCGCTTCGCCCGTGCCACAGGTCGCACAATCCTCTCAGAAATACATGCCGTACAGCTTGAGCGAGCAAAGCACCTGCTGGAAAACAGCAACATGCCGCTAAAGGCCATCTCCGACTTCTGCGGCTTCACTCATCCGAACTCTATTCGCAAGTTCTTCCTGAAGGAAACCGGCATGACGATGTCCGCATGGCGGCAGCGCGATTAGCCGCAGTTCGACGAGCCAACGAACGATGAAATCACATTCCCGGATCAGGCTTGTATTGCGGCATTGCAAGTCCTTGGGCTTCGCATTCTTCGATGATGAACTCGGTACCGTGACCAGAACGCTCAACATATCTGGTCCAGTCAAGCGCCTTGGCAATCACCTTGTTGCGGGCAACTAAATAGTCATCAGACAGCTGCGCTTCTCACGAGCGGATCGTCGATGCCGCGCTTTTCTGGATCGTAGTTGACGCCGACGTAGAACACGGGAAGGTCGCTGTCCAGCCAGGGGTTGCCATACTCCTTCGTCCGTGCCTGCTCCACAGCCTCGTGCGGCGTCTTGCCGTACTTGAACTCGAACACATACGTGCCCGTCTTGTCCTGCAGCACCGCGTCGGCGCGCCCGCGCGCACTCTGCCGCTCGCCGGATATGTCCGCGCCGATGAGCTTCATGAAGAGGAGGAAGTAGCGCTTCGCCTCCTTCTCGTCCTCGATGTGCCACTCGTGCGGCACGGCGGCGAACGCCGCCTTGAGGTTCTTTCAGAGCAGCGTCTCAACGCCCTTCTCGATCAGGTCGTCCTGCGCATCCGCAAGCTTCTCGTTCCAGTCGGACATGCCATTGCGCAACAAGGTGGAAACGTAGCCCTTCGCAAGTGACGTCGATATCTCCTCGTTCGGGATTCCGAGATCGATGCGGCCGGACGGACGCACGCGCTTGATGGTCAGGTATCCGCCCTGGTAAAGCAGTGCGGGCATTGGCATGGTCTCGGCGTCGCATACGTCGAGATCCATCTGGTCCACGACGATTCCGTTCAGATCCGCCGGAATCTCGTCTGCCGCCTTGATGCGGTTGACGATCATGGAGGCATGCCCCGTCGATTCCCAGTAGTTCTTCAGCTCGCCGGATTTCAACGCATTGCCGAGCGACACGGGGTTGCATACTTTCGCCTCGGACTCGGGCGAGAAGCGGTAGCCGTCGTACCACGAGAGAAGAGCCCGCTTCGCGGCGGCGAAGTCCATGTCGTTCTTCTGCTCGAACACCTCTATGTTCTCGCGCAACGCGCCGTCCTTCCTGCGCACGACGTCCACTAGCGTGGCCCACGAAAATTCAGGGCGAAGATAGCATGGCATGTGGATGTTGTGCCAGAAGTCGGCGCGGTCGAGCGTGACGTTCAGCGTTTCGCCTCCGCCCCATAGAAGCGCGCCCGCGCCGCTGTTGCCGAGCGGCACGCCGTCGTGCCATTTGCTCACCGGCGCCTCAAGCGACACGAGCGGCGCGCGCGCGCCAAAGCAGCACGAGCAGGCCGTGACAATGCTCAGCAGACATACTCTTGCAATCTGAATTACATACATCTTCATGGC
>JAEEGL011771746.1_pt1 | contig 12787 bp, 10 predicted proteins | sample 9134231 | NCBI WGS metagenome assembly JAEEGL01 (sample SAMN16246548, study PRJNA631951) | gut metagenome | biome: gut microbiome; feature: rumen; material: fiber-attached | host: Bos | place: Iran: Karaj | collected 2018-10 | reverse complement strand
GTGAAGCTGGTGGTGCCCTATGCCGCGATGATCGAATCGGTGGACTCGGTGAAACTGCTCACGGAGATCAACCGCTTTGCCGCCTCGATGGGCAAGATCTGCGACTGCCTGCTGGAGGTCCATATTGCCCGTGAGGAGACCAAACAGGGCTTTTCCCGGGAAGAAATCCTCGCGCTGGTGCCGCAGCTCGAGCAGTTCTCCTTCATCCGCTTTCGCGGGCTGATGGGCATGGCCTCGAATGTGCCGGACCTGGCGCAGGTGCGCGAAGAGTTCCGCTCGCTCAAGGCATTGCTGGAAGAGGTGCGCGCCATCGGGGCGCGCGATTCCCGCCTCTGGCTGCGGGGATTTGACCAGCTGTCGATGGGCATGTCGCACGACTGGCCCGTGGCCGTGGAGGAGGGGGCGACCCTCATCCGCGTGGGCACCGCCATCTTTGGTGCGCGTTGAATTATTTCGTAACTTTGGAGACGTATGAAAAGTCCCCTGAAGCTGTTTTCCGGTCCTGAGGCCCGCTCTGCACGTCAGGCGCTCGTGCTCTACGGCGCGACGCTCTTCGGTGTCCTGCTCGGAATTCTCTCTTCAGTGGTCAATACGCGCTTCCTGGCGCCCTCCGAGTACGGCGATGTGCGCTATGTGCAGAACCTGATCGGGTATGTGGCTACCTTCCTCTTTATCGGCCATTTCTTTGCCGGCAGCCGTCTGCTGGCGGTCTCCAAGGGGGAGGGCGAGGCGCGCCGGATCCGCGGCGCGCTGGTGCTGCTGGCCGTCGGGCTTTCGCTCGTCCTGATGGCCTCCACGGCGCTGCTGGGCCTCTTCCACAGCCGGCACGACCTCGTGGTGCTTTTCCTGCTCTCGGTGCCGGTCTGTCTGCAGCCGCTGCTCTACAACTACATTTACTTTGTGCTGCCGGGCGACAACCAGATCTGGCGGGTGGCTCTCTCGCGTTTCCTGCCGGCCTTGCTCTATGTCCCTGCGGCTTACTGGCTCTATTCGGCCACCGGCGCCTCTTCGCAGAAGATGGTGCTGCTGCAGTGGGGGATCGCCACGGCGGTCTTTATCGTGATTATCGCCTCCACGCGGCCGCGCTTTGCCGGGTCGCGCCCCGTCTTTGCCGACCTGCGCCGCGAGAACCGTGAATATGGCCGGCAACTCTATCTCAGTCAGCTGATTGCCGTAGCCACCAACAACCTGGCCGGCGTCACGCTCGGCCTCTTCAATGCCGACAATGCCACGGTGGGCTTCTATACGCTCGCCCTCACGGTGACCTTCCCCATCTCCACGCTGCCCGCTATCGTGGGAACCACCTATTTCAAGCAGTTCGCCTCGCAGCCGCGCATTCCGCGCAAAGTGCTCCGGATCACCTTCCTGGCCACCGCTGCCACGGGCCTGGCCTTTGTGCTGCTCATCAAGCCGCTGGTGGTCTTCCTCTACACGGAGCAGTACCGGATCGTAGGCGTCTTTGCGCAGTGGATGACGCTGAGTTTCTGCCTGCACGGCCTCGGCGACATGTTCAACCGCTACCTGGCCTCGCACGGGCAGGGGAGGCCGGTGCGCAACGCCAGCCTGGCCTGCGGCATCATCAAACTGGTGGGATTTACGCTGCTCGTCTGGCTGTGGGATACCACCGGCGCCCTGATTACGCTGACGGTCAGCGAGGGCGTCTATTTCCTCGTGCTCTGGATCTACTACAGCAGGATCGTGAAACAGTCTGCTACCGATGAAAGTCCTGCTGATCAATAATTTCCACTACCGCAAAGGGGGCTCCGAGACGGTTTACTTCAACACCGGCAAGATGTTGGAGGAGGCGGGCCATACGGTCATCTGGTTCAGCCTCGCCGATGCAAAGAACCTGCCCTGCCCGCAGGCGGATTACTTTGCCCCGCGCGGCCGCGGACCGCTCTCCCGTCTGCGCAACTACTTCTATAACCAAGCGGTTGCGCAGCGGCTGGATGCCCTGCTGGAGGCGGAAAAGCCCGATATCGCCCACGTCCACCTGATCTGGGGCGGGGTGGGGGCTGCCATCTTTGGCCCGCTGCAGCGTCACGGCGTGCCGCTGGTCCACACGGTGCACGACTACCGGATGGTCTGCCCGGCCTATACCTTCCGCAGCGGCCGCGGGCAGGTCTGCGAGCAGTGCCGCGAGGGTGACTACCGTCCCTGCCTGCAGAACCGCTGCGCCGGGGACTCATGGCTGCGCAGCTACTTGATGGTGAGGGAGATGCAGCAGCGCCAGCGGAAGTACTCCCCGCTGCGAAACATCGATGGATTTCTCTTTGTGAGCCGTTTCTGCCAGCAGAAGCACGTGGAGAAGATGCCCGGCTTTGCCCAGGCGCGCAGTACGGTGATTTACAATACGGTGCCCGATCTCCTCTCAAGCGTGGCGCCCGAGGAAAAGCTTCCGCAGCGGGGCGATTACCTGCTCTACTGCGGCCGCCTTTCGCATGAAAAGGGCGTTGCCACGCTGCTCGACGCGGTGCTGCCGCATCCGGAATGCACGCTGAAGATTGTGGGTACCGGTCCGATGGAAACCGCTCTGCGCGAGAAGGTTGCCGCCTCTGGCGCCACGCATGTGGAGTTCCTGGGCTTCCGCACCGGAGATGATCTATACCGCCTGGTGGCGGGCGCTTCGTTCGTCGTGGTCCCCTCTGAATGGTACGAGAACAACCCGATGAGCGTGATTGAGGCCTGTGCGCTGGGCCGTCCGGTGATCGGCGCCGCGATCGGCGGCATCCCGGAAATCGTGCTGGAGGGCCGCACCGGCTGGCTCTTCCCCTCGGGCGATGCCCGCTCGCTGGAGGCGGTGCTGGAAAAGGCCCTGGCGATGCCGGAGGCCGCCTACGCCGAGATGGCCGCTGCCGCCCGCGCGTACTATGAGGCGAACTTCAGCCCGGGGAAGCACTACCGCGCGCTGCTGGCATTCTATCGTTCCATCATTCAATCCCGCATTCCCTCCCGCGCGCATGAAGGTTAGCCGTCTTTTCAATCGGATCTATCTGATACTGGCGCTGTTGCTGGTTTTTGTCAACCTGATCAACAAGCACTATATCGCGAATTTGCCGCTGGACTACCTGCTCTTTGCCGGCATCGTGGCGCTCGCGGTGGTGTACGGCATTCTGCAGCGCAAGTTTGAGGTGCCCCGCGCCTACCTCTGGCTGCTGGGGGCCTTCGTGGTGCTGATGATCTTCAATACGCTCATCTCGCCCTACGCGCCGCCGCTGCTCTACAGCGCGCTGGGTGGCCTCATTACGCTGCTGCCCTTCCTCTTTTTCCTGGCCTCCTACAACTTCCGGATGGGAGAGGGGGAGATCCGGCAGTTTATCCGCGGAATCCTGCTGATTGTCTGCTTCTACCTGGTGGTGCTCTACGGGGACGCGCTCTTCCTGCATACCGCCCGGAGCGCCGCGGCCGCGGATTCCGGCCTCTCGGAAAACGCGCTCATTTCGTCGAACCTGATCCGGTTCGGCGACTTCTCCTCGCTCTGCAACCAGGCGCTGGTGCTCTGCCTGGCCGAATTCTACCGCACGCGCAAGCGGGAGTACTGGTATCTGATTGCCGTTCTGGTTGTTACCATTATTCTCACCAACCAGCTCAAGGCGATTGCCGGCATGTCGCTGGTCTTCTCGGGCTGGCTGCTCTACCTCACCCGCGTGCCCAAGTGGCTGAAGGCGGGCGTGGTGGCCATGGGTGTCGCGGCGCTGGCGCTGGTGCTCTCCGTCTCGTCGCTCTTCACCAACAAACTGGACCAGTATGTGGAGAACGCCCTGAATGAATCCGCTTCCGAGGAGATTGCCCGCCCGGCGCTCTACTACGCCAGCGCGGAGATCGCCCTGGACCATTTCCCGCTCGGATCGGGGCAGGGCACCTTCGGCAGCGTGCCCGCCAATATGATTGACAGTCCTGTGTATGAGGAATATGAGCTGAACGCCATCTGGGGCCTCAGTCTGGACGACGAGGTCAATTTCCGCATGGATACCCACTGGGCTTCGGTGCTGGGCGAAACGGGGGTGCTGGGGCTGACGCTCTACCTGCTGCTCTTCTTCTATCCGGCCCGCCGGATGCGGCGCCTGGTTCGGCCCGATGCCGATCGGGAGGCGCGGGCGGCCCGTTTTATGGTGCGCATGGGGGTGATTACGCTGTTTGTGGAGTCGCTGGTGCTGGCCCTGCCCAAGAGCTTCAGTTTTATCGCGATTTACGCAGGCCTCGCCGCACTTATCCTGCGACGATATCGGCCGCAATCGCCTGCAGCGGGTCCGGACGGTCCAGCTGCGAGCGAAGCGTAGCATAGGCCTCCTGCATTGCGGCGCGGGCCTCGGGATCGAAGGTGATGCGCGCAAGCTCGGCGAGCAGCTTTTCCGGTGCGGCCTCCTTTTGCAGTAACTCCCTGACTACCAATTTTCCCAAGATGATATTCGGCAGCCCCACGTACGGGGTTTTGACCACCCGCTTGGCAATCTGCCAGGTGAGGGGATGGAAGCCGTAACAGATCAGTTGCGGGGTGCCGAGCAGGGCTGCCTCGAGCGAAGCGGTGCCCGAGCAGACCACGGCGGCCTCGGCCTCCCGGAGCAGGGCGTAGGTGCAGCCCGTCACCACGCGGATGCGCGATTCGGGGGCGAGGTAGGGGCGGAAATCGGCGGCGGTGCGGCCCGGCGCGGCGGCGATCACCAGTTCGTAGCCGTCCCAGCGGCGGTCGGCGCGCAGCAGTTTTTCAAGTTCTGAGTAACGCGGTGTCAGCCAGGCGATTTCGTGGTTCCGACTGCCGGGCAGCAGGGCGATGGTGCGCTTGTGCGGCGCCGGGCTGAAGTGCTCAGCGGCGGCCTTTTGCGCGATGTGCGCGCCCAACGGGTTGCCGAAGTAGCGCGCCTCGACGCCGAAGCGCCCGAAGTATTCCACTTCAAAGGGGAAGAGCTCGTAGAGCCGGTCCACGTCGCGCCGGATGCGCGCGATGCGCTTCTCGTTGCGCGCCCAGAGTTTGGGGGCGATATAATAATAGACGCGGATCCCCAGCCGGTGGGCAAAATGCGCCATGGGCAGGTTGAATCCGGGATAATCGATGGGGATGAAGACGTCCGGGCGGAACGCGCGCAGCTCGCGCCGCACCTCTCTCCGGCAGCGGAGAAACGCTCCGGCGTGGCTGGCCACCTCCGCGATGCCCATGGCGGAAATCATGCGAGAGGAGTCGCGGAAGCGGATTTCGGCCTGCGGGTCGGCCCGGCGCAGCGCCTCGCAGAGCGCACGCCCGTGCAGATCGCCCGAGGGTTCGCCGGCTAGGAGATAATATCGCATTTCCAGGCCTGGGCGAGGCGGGCGGCCTCTTTGTAGTCGGTAGTGTCGATCTGATGCGGAACGACGCTGATGTAGTCGTCAGCCACCAGGCGGTGGTCCCCCTGCAGGTAGCCGCCGCTGATGTACTCTTTTTCGCGGTCGTAGAGGGTGCCGGCAATCCGGAAACAGCTGCGGCCCGTCTCGTCGGTGACCAGGTCGAATTCCCGCCGCCAGCTGCCGCGCCCCTGGCGGGCGATCCGGATGCCTTTGATCTGGTCGGACGGAATGGCGGGGAAGTTGATATTGAGGTAAACTCCTTCAGAAAGGCCGCTCTCGAAATACTTCTCGAGAATCAGCGGCAGGAAATCGGTGACCGGGGAGAAGTCAGCTTCCTCGTCGTGGCTGCAGAGGGAGAGGCCGATAGCGGGAATCCCATAGTAGGCGCCCTCCAGCGCGGCGCCGATCGTGCCCGAGTAGGCGGAAGCGGCGGTGGCGTTGGAGCCGTGGTTGATGCCCGAGATGACGAGGTCGGGAACGATGCCGTCCTCTTCCAGGATCCGCATGCCCATCTTGATGCAGTCCACGGGCGTTCCGGTAAAGCTGAAGAGGCGGAAATGCGGCTCGTCCGCCAGTTGCTTGAGATAGAGGTTCTGGAAAAGCCCCAAGGCGGCAGATTTTCCGGATTGTACGGTGGCGGGGGCCACGACCGTGATATCCCCGTAGGGACGCATGAAGTCGGTGATGACGCGCAGACCCTTGGCCTGGTAGCCGTCATCGTTGGACATGAGAATCTGGAGACGTTTCTTTTTCACATTGCAAAGATAGGAAATTGGAGAATAATTGTTAAATTTGCATCTATTAACCGTATCAAATTACTAATCTGAAATAGCATTATGAAGAAAATCAAAATCGGTATCAACGGTTTCGGCCGTATCGGTCGCCTGGTGTTCCGGGCAGCACAGCATCGTGATGACATCGTCGTGGTAGGTATCAACGACCTGATCGACGTGGATTACATGGCCTACATGCTCAAATACGACTCCATGCACGGCCGTTTCGACGGCACCGTCAGTGCCAAGAACGGCATGCTCGTGGTCAACGGCAAGAAGATCCGCGTCACGGCTGAAAAGGATCCCACCAACCTGAAGTGGGATGAAGTCGGTGCGGAATACATCGTCGAATCCACCGGTCTGTTCCTGACCCGTGAGAAGGCGGAAGCCCACCTGAAGGCCGGCGCCAAGAAGGTCATCATGTCGGCTCCTTCCAAGGACGACACCCCGATGTTCGTCTATGGCGTGAACCATACCGAATATGCAGGCCAGGACATCATCTCCAACGCTTCCTGCACCACCAACTGCCTCGCACCGGTGGCCAAGGTGCTGAACGAGAAGTTCGGAATCGTGAACGGTCTGATGACCACCATCCACTCCATTACCGCTACCCAGAAGACCGTGGACGGTCCTTCCGCCAAGGATTGGCGCGGCGGCCGCGCTGCCAGCGCAAACATCATCCCGTCCTCTACGGGTGCTGCCAAGGCAGTGGGCAAGGTGATTCCCGCCCTGAACGGCAAGCTGACCGGCATCTCGATGCGTGTTCCTACGGTGGACGTCTCCGTGGTGGACCTCACGGTCAACCTGGCCAAGCCGGCTACCAAAGAGGCCATCTGCGCAGCCATGAAGAAGGCTTCCGAGGGCGAACTCAAGGGCATTCTGGCCTATACGGAGGATGCAGTGGTTTCCAGCGACTTCCTGACCGATCCGCACACCTCCATCTTTGACGCCAATGCCGGTGTCTATCTGACCGATACCTTCGTGAAAGTGGTCTCCTGGTACGACAACGAGTGGGGCTACTCCAACAAGGTCCTCGACATGATTGCCTACACGGCAAACAAGTAGGAGGGTGCCATGCGCCGCAAACGCGCAAAAAAACCGATAGGAATCAGGCGCCGCGTGCTGCTGGGATGCATCGCGCTGTGCCTGATCCTATTTACTTCGAGCCTGATCTCCTTCTTCGAGTTCGGGACGATGAACAATTACGTGACGGAAGTCGTGGCGGACAACATCCGCAGCATCAACTATTCCCGCGAGCTGCTGACGGCGGCCGAGAATTATAACCTGCGGCTGATGTATGAGATCGACGGAAGTTACGAAGACCTGGAGAATGTGAGCGATTCGGCCCTGGTGGCCGCTTTCTCCGATATCCGCTCCTCTTTCAGGACCGAGGCGGAGAATGCCGCCGCCGACTCGGTGGTGTTCGCCTACGCCGCCTATATGCAGGTGTCGCGCGAAGCGCAGCATGTCTGGCTCGCGGATCCGATCGAGCGGCGCGACTGGTTCTTCAACCGCCTGCAGCCGGTCTACAACCAGCTGATCGACTATATCGAGCGGCTGACCTTCACCTGCCAGGACACGCTGATTGCCAATTCCCAGAACATGCAGGAGCGCTTCCAGCGCAGCATCATGCCGCCGCTGATCTCCCTCTTGATGGGCCTCTTGCTGGTGCTGCTCTTCGACTATTACCTCAAGTACTACCTGATCAGTCCGCTGCTCAAGGTGACACGGGGAATCCAGAGCTACCGCCGTTTCAACAAACCCTATAACGTGCAGCTCGACACGCTCGACGAGATCGCCGAGCTGAACGAGAACGTAAAAGACATCATCGACGTCAACGAGTCGTACAAGAAGCAGCAGAAGAAATGAATCTGGGCATCATATCCAGAAACGTGGGTATCGCATTGATCTGCAATGCGATATTCATGCTTTTATCGGCAGGTGTCGCTGCGCTCTACAGCTTTGATTCTTCCTTCTCGCCGCTGGTGCTCAGCGCGCTGATTACCGGCATCTTCGGTATCTTTCCGCTGATCTTTGTCCGGCGCAGCCGCGACATCAACACCCGCGAGGGACTGGCCATCCTGCTGCTGGCCTGGCTGCTCTCCTGCATCTTCGGGATGCTGCCCTATGTCCTCTGGGGCGGGGAGTTTTCGCTGGTGAACGCCTGGTTCGAGAGTGCCTCCGGCATCACCACGACGGGCGCCACCATCCTGCAGGATATCGAGGCGCTGCCGCACGGACTGCTCTTCTGGCGCTCCTCCAGCCACTATATCGGCGGCCTTGGCGTCGTGGTCTTCATCATGATGATTCTGCCATCCTTCGGCTCGGTCCGCTTCCGGATGAGCAAGATGGATGTGCTGGACGTCTCCCGCGAGAACTATCACTACGTTTCCAACAAATATGTCCGCGTGATCGTGACGGTCTACGCGGGCATCACCATCCTCTCGTTCGTCTCGCTGCTGCTGGCGGGCATGCCGCTCTTCGATGCGGCGAACCATGCCCTCAGTGTCACGGCAACAGGCGGATTCAGCACCCGCAACGCCTCCATCGCGGCCTTCGATTCGCCGCTGATCGAGGGCATCCTGATCTTCTTCATGATCGTGGCTACCCTCCATTTCGGCCTGATCTACGCCTCGTTCGCGTCGCGTTCCTTCAAGGTGTTGCGCAACCCGGTCACGAAGTTCTACCTCTTCACCATCCTCCTCACGGGTCTGGCGGTGACGCTCGACCTCTACTTCAGCCACACGGTGGATGGCTTCCTGCAGGCGCTCCGGGAGGGCTTTTTCGAGGTGACGGCCACGATTTCCACCACCGGTTTCGCGATTGCCGACACCAACGGCTGGCCGGTCTTTGCTACGCTGATCCTGCTCTTTGTGGCCATGCAGTGCGGCTGCTCCGGTTCCACCACCAGCGGCCTGCGCTCGGACCGCGTGCTGATCCTGATGCAGGCCTGCCGCGCGCAGATCGTCAAATTCGCGCATCCCAACGCCGTGGTGCATGTCCGCACCGGCGGCACCATCATCGAGCGCGACCTGCTGGAGAGCGTGACCACCTTTACGATCCTCTATCTCTTCTTTACCTTTATCGGCGGCCTCATCTATTCGCTCTTCGGATTCGACCTGCTCGAATCGATGGGCATCTCGATTGCCATGATGAGCAATGTGGGGCCCGCCTTCGGCAGCGTGGGAACGATGGCCAACTTTGCGGCCGTGCCGGCGCTCGCCAAGGTGATCATGGGTATCCAGATGATTATCGGCCGTTTGGGCATCGTCTCCATCCTGATGATCATCCCGACCTTCAACAAGCGCTATTGATATGGGGGTTGCCGATTTTCTGGTCGATACCATCGCCCGACACCTTCCCTATGAACCCACCCCTTGCCAGGCCGCACTCTTCGAGAAACTGGCCGCTTTTGCTGCGCAGTACGGGGAGGGGGACCTGCTGCTGGTGAGCGGCTATGCCGGCACGGGCAAAACGTCGGCCATCGCGGCCTTCGTTCGGGCGCTCAAAGAGCTGAAATACAAGTATGTGCTGCTTTCTCCCACCGGCCGCTCGGCCAAGGTCCTCTCGGGCTTTACCGGGGAGAAGGCCAGTACCATCCACAAACATATCTACCGCCAGAAGTCGCTCGCCGGCGGCATCGGGGAGTTTACCCTGAACGTCAACAAGGCCAAGGATACCTTCTTTATCGTGGATGAAGCCTCGCTGATTGCCACCTCCGAGGCGGTGATGAGCGATTCGATCTTCGGCAGCGGCGACCTGCTCTCCGACCTGATTGCCTTTGTGCGCAGCGGTGTGGATAACAAGCTGATTATCATCGGAGACCGCGGTCAGCTGCCGCCTATCGGGATGGAGGAGAGCCCGGCGCTGGATCCTTCCTATATGGGGCGTTTCGGCCCCGTGGTGACGGCCGATCTCTCCACCGTGGTGCGCCAGGCGGCCCAGAGCGGCATCCTGACCAACGCGACCCGCGTGCGCCGGATTATCGAGCGGGGCGGGAGCGACGAGCCCCAGCTTACGTTGCAAGGATTCAACGACGTGGCACGTGTGAACGGCGGGGAACTGATTGAAACCCTGTCGGATGCGGTGGACCGGTACGGCCTGGACAACGTGGTGGTGCTCTGCCGCTCCAACAAGCGGGCGAACCGCTACAATGCCGGCATCCGCTCCACGGTGCTCTTCCGCGAAGAGCGGCTGACGCGCGGCGACCGGCTGATGGTGGTCAAGAACTGCTACCAGTTCCTCGAGGAGGTGCCTGAGATGGATTTCATCGCCAACGGTGACGTGGCGGAGCTGATCCGCATTTCGCACTACGAGGAGCGCTACGGCCTGCATTTCGCGGAAGCGGTGCTCGCGTTCCCGGATTACGGCGACGTGGAGATCACCGCCAAGGTGATTCTCGATACGCTCGAGAGCGAATCGGCTTCGCTCACCAAGGAGCAGCAGGAGGCTCTCTACGAAGGAGTGAATGCGGACTATTCCGATATCAAAGGGGCCCGCAAGCGCTACGAAAAGGTGCGGGAAGACCTCTACTACAATGCGTTGCAGCTGAAATACGCCACGGCCATCACCGGCCATAAGTCGCAGGGCGGGCAGTGGGACTGTGTCTTTATCGACAATCCCTTCTGGAAGGAATTGGAGCCGCAGGACCTGAAATGGCTCTATACCGCCATCACGCGTGGCGTACAAAAGGTATATTTTGTTAACTTTAAGGATTCATTTTTTAGCAAGGAATAGATCATGTTTTTACAAGTAGAAGACGTTTACGGAATCAGTACCGGCCTGGGCAATATGGCCATCGGGCCGAATGCCCTGTACTGGATCTTGTTTATCGGCGTAGCCATCCTGAGCTATATCGTGCAGGCGCTCCTGCAGGCGCGCTTCAAGAAGGCCTCCCGGATTGGCCTGCGCAGCGGGATGACCGGCGCTGAAGTGGCCATGAAGATGCTCAGCGACAACGGAATCCATGATGTCAAGGTCGTTTCGATTCCCGGCTCGCTCACCGACCATTATAACCCCACCAACAAGACGCTGAATCTCAGTGAAAGCGTCTATGGCCAGCGTTCCGTCGCCGCCGCAGCCGTGGCCGCGCACGAGTGCGGCCACGCCGTGCAGCATGCACGGGGCTACGCCCCGCTGCGGCTCCGCTCGGCCCTCGTGCCCGTGGTGAACTTCGCTTCGAAAGCGGTCACCTGGGTGCTTCTGGCCGGGATGCTGCTGATCAATGTCTTCCCCAACCTGATGCTGATCGGCATCGCCCTCTTTGCCACGACGACCCTCTTCTCGTTCGTGACGTTGCCGGTGGAGATCAACGCAAGCCGCCGCGCCACCGAGTGGCTCGCCCAGGCCAAACTGACCGACGGCACCAACCATTCCGAAGCGGTAAGCACCTTGCGGGCAGCGGCTTATACCTATGTGGTGGGCGCGCTCAGCTCGCTGGCTACCCTCATTTATTATCTGATGATATTCACCTCCGGAAGACGCAACTGACCATGAAACGCCTATTTCTTGCCGCCGCGCTCTTGCTGGCCGCCACGACCGTTTTCGCCGCCCGTCCCGCCAAGGTCCGCCTGAGTGAAGAAGAACAGCTCCGCGGGCTGCCGCAGGGCACTATCGCCCGTCTGTCCGTCCCCGTCAAGATGGAGGGGCGGGGCAATATCGTCCTCTCCGAAGGGAAGGGACGCTATGTGCGCTACAACCTCTACCAGCAGACCCGCTTTGCGTGCCTCTACACGCCGCCCAAGAAGATGGAGGACTTTGCGCATCCCGTGGCCGGCTGGGTCAACCCGACCTGGTCTCCCGACTCCACGCGGATTGCCTATACGCTGAACAACGACCTCTATTCGATTGAGGTGGCTACGGGCCGCATCACGCGCCATACCTGGGACGGCAGTGACCTGATTCTCAACGGATACGCCTCCTGGGTCTATTTCGAGGAGATCTTCGGCCGCCCGTCGCGCTACCGCGCCTTCTGGTGGTCGCCGGACAGCAAGCTGCTGGCTTACTACCGGTTCGACAACAGCCGCGTGCCGATGTTCCCCATCTATCATGCCAATGGGCAGCACGGCTTCCTGAACCAGACGCGCTACCCGGCCGCCGGCGATCCGAACCCGGCCGTCAAGATCGGATTCGTGTCGGTGCGGGGCGGGGAGACCGTCTGGGCCGACTTCGACCCGGCAGCCGACCAGTACTTCGGCATTCCCTTCTGGAGCAGCGACGGCCAGCGCTTCATGGTGGCCTGGATGCCGCGTTCGCAGGACGACCTGGAACTCTTCAGCGTGGATCCCTACGACGGCTCAAAAGTCTCTGTCTATAAGGAACATCAGGACTGCTGGATTGACTGGATGGAGGAGATGCTCTTCTCGCGGGAGGGCATCTATATCGTGCGCGATTTCTCCGGCTGGCAGCAGATCTACTTCCTCTCGTACGACGGCAAGAAGTTCGAGCAGCTCACCGAAGGCCCCAACTGGACCATCAACCTGCTCAAGGTCAGCAAGAAATACCTCTTCTTCACCGCCAAGCGGGAATCCTCCACGCGGGTGGATATCTACCGCCTGACGCTCAAGAACAAGGCGCTCGACCGCATCTCCTGGGGCGATCTGAGCTATTCCAACGTGATGATTTCCGACGATGACTGCGATGTGGTGGCCATCGCCTCCAATACCAAAACCCCGCCGCAGCTGCGTGCCGTGGGC
>JAEEGL015464918.1_pt1 | contig 12788 bp, 10 predicted proteins | sample 9134231 | NCBI WGS metagenome assembly JAEEGL01 (sample SAMN16246548, study PRJNA631951) | gut metagenome | biome: gut microbiome; feature: rumen; material: fiber-attached | host: Bos | place: Iran: Karaj | collected 2018-10 | reverse complement strand
TATTGTTCCTTTCTTCGGGTTTGTTGGTTTCAAACTTTTGCACCTCTATATATATTATGTTGAAATCGCCCGTTTTTTTGCGAATTCGGTGACATGACCATTTTCGATCAAAGTGACATTGTAAATAATGAGATTATTCCACCTTCCTTATATTCTCCTTCATCTGCAAATTTTCTTCATTTGGGTCTTGACTTTTTATTCGCAGACTGCACTAGCAGCGCAGAGGAAAAAAGAAAAAGCACCAGCTGCTACTGATGCTTGATCTATCCTTTTTGACAGTCTACATTATATCACATCAACCCCCTGTATGTCAGGTGGTTTCCCCATGACAATTCGTACCTTTTTGGTGTCATCTTGATGACAATTCACGTCTTTTTTTCAGGGATAAAGATAAAAGCACCAGCCGCGCTTGGCTGATGCTCTCTCGATCCATTTTGACATGATACAGTATAGCACATATGTCCCTTGGCGTCTCGCGACATAATGCGTCAATCGATGCCAAACTACGTCAGATTTTTATAAAGTTGAATAAAACATGTTTTCCGTAAAGGTTGATCTGAGGAACTGGTACATGATATAATGAGCAAAGAAAGCGAAGCTTTCCATCATGGTGAGTCAGAATGGGAATGCGCAGATCTTTCAGAGGGGGTCGTTTTCCATGAAACACATCCTGCTGATCGCAACCGGCGGCACCATTGCCTCCAAACCTACTCAGGACGGGCTGGCCCCCGGCATCACATCCGAGGAGCTGATCGCCTGTGTACCGGAGGCGGCGGACATTTGCCATGTGACAGCGGAGCAAATTTTCCATCTGGACAGCACCAACGTGCATGAAAAGCACTGGCTGGCCATGGCCGCGCACATTCGGAAAAACTATGAAAAATATGACGGCTTCGTGATCACCCACGGCACCGATACCATGGCTTATACCGCCGCGGCACTGTCTTACCTGATCCAGCAATCCCCCAAGCCGGTAGCCATTACCGGGTCGCAGAAATCCATCTATGTTCAGGATTCCGACGCCCGGAGAAATCTGCTGGACGCCCTGCGCTGGGTTGCTTTTGACGGGGCTCACGGCGTCTGTATTGTGTTCGACGGCAAGGTGATCATCGGCACGCGCGCCCGGAAAATGCGCACTCGCAGCTTCAACGCCTTTTCCAGCATTGATTATCCCGAGCTGGCCGTGATCCAGGAGAGCCGCATCATTCCCTACATCGAATTGTCCGGGAATCACGCGCCGGTTTTCTATTCCGCGCTGAACCCCCGGGTGTTCGTATTGCGTCTGATCCCCGGCCAGGGCGGGGAAATCTTCGATCACCTGGCAGAACACTACGACGCCGTGGTGGTGGAGGGCTTCGGCATGGGCGGCATCCCCTTCTATGAAGACGGGGAACCCCTGGCCGCCCTGAAGCGCTTTACGGAATCCGGCCATACCCTGGTCATGACCACCCAGGTGCCCCACGAGGGCAGCGATTTGGGCGTTTACAGCGTAGGCGTGCAGGTGAAAAATCAAGTACGCGTCATCGAGGCGCACACCATGACCATCGAGGCGATTGTAACGAAGCTGATGTGGGCTTTGGCCCAAACCAAGGACCCCGACCAGGTGCGCAGGCTGTTCTGCCAGCCCATCGCTAGGGATTTGCTGTGAGGAGGATACCGCCTGCCCGGGGTCATTGATTCCATGATATCTGTTCTGCTTCCATTCGCCCCATTTGCCGGTACACGGTAAGCATCATGGTGATGTAGCAAGCCAGGCCCCCTACCAAATTGGAAACCGGCTCTGCTATGAAGACACCGTCTGATCCGAAGCCCAAATGCGGCAGCAGCAGGGTAAGGGGTACCACGATAATAACCTTCCGAAACAAAGAAAAGAAAATGGCATGACGGGCATCACCCAAAGCCTGGAAAGCAGACTGACCTGAGGACTGGAAGGACATGAAAAAGAAGCCAAAGAAGTAAAGGCTAAGAACATGCGGACCAATTGTCAGCATAGCGGCATCAGAGGAAAAGATGGAAACAAAGAACCTGGGGAACAAAAGCACGGTGATCCAGGACAGGGTGGTATAGACTGTGCAGGCAATTGTCATGAACTTGATGCCCTGACGCACGCGGACGTATTTTTTTGCTCCGTAATTAAAGCCAATGACCGGCTGTCCGCCGCTGGTGATGCCGGATACAGGCAAAAACAGGATCTCGCGAACGGAATTGACCACCGTCATAATGCCCACATACAGATCGCCGCCAAAGTTTTGCAGGGTGGCATTGCATACGATCTGCACCAGAGAGTTGGTGCCCTTCATGATAAATCCCACCACGCCAAGAGACAGGATCCGTTTGAGCAGTGGGATTTGGATTTTCATGTGCTCCCGTTTCAGAGGGATCAGCGCTTGCCTGCCGGTCAGAAATCGCAGCACCCACAAGGCGGAAACTGCCTGACTGATCACTGTGGCTGCCGCCGCGCCACGCACGCCCATTCCCAGAACAAAGATGAACAGCGGATCCAAGATCAGATTCAGCACAGCGCCAAGCAGGGTAGTCATCATGCCGATCCGTGGGAAACCCTGGGCATTGATGAACCCATTGAGCCCCATGGCGAGCATGGTGAAGGGCGTACCCAGGAGGTAAATGATCAGATAGCCAGCGGCATAGGGAAACGAGGCATCACTGGCTCCGAAAAGATACAGCACGGGTTTATGAAATAAATAACACGAAGCCATCAGTACCAGAGAGCAGCCCAGCAGCAGCACAAAAACATTGCTCTGGATACGACTGGCCCTTTCTTCTTCCTTTGCACCCCGCGCGATGGCGAACAGTGGAGCACCTCCGGTACCGAACAGGCTGGTGAAAGCACCAATCAGCGATACGATCGGAAAAATCAGCCCTACCCCGGTGAGCGCCATACTGTCCGTGCTGGACAAATGGCCGATATAAATACGATCCACCACGTTGTACAGCAGATGGACGATTTCCGCCAATGTCAGCGGCACGGCCTGCGCCATAATCTGCCGCCACATCGGTCCCTGGGAAAAGTCCTTGTCCTGCTTCTTCATAGGGAACTCCTTTTCGTGATATGGGCATCAAAATTGAAAAGTTTATTGAAAAAATCAACATCTGATTTGCTTTTGTACGGGGCGAAAAAGTTTACATTTCTTGTTGGTACTCCCGGTATAAAATCTCTGCCAACGCTTTTTTCAGCGCTGCATATTTTTTCGGGTCACTGAACAGGGTTACGAAGGTCTCCTGGCTTTCCATGTAGGATGAAGACATCTTTTATTGCTGCCATGCGTAAATAATACATTAGATAGCGTTTGTTCTGCTTAGAATCCATAACGTTCAAAACAGGTGTGGCTTTTCCACGAGAATCGCTCACACCAATTGCACCTGCAAAGCCATCCATGCCGTGGACAACCAAGTCCCCAGGTTCTATACCTTGATAACCGGATTCTTGCAAAGATATCGTGAATCCGTCCTCGCGACGTTTTTTGCGCAGGGTTACTTCACCGTCACGGAAACATGTGATTACTTCATCACTTACGCGAATCGGACGATTAAGGAGAGTAAGAATCGTCTTATCTAGAAAGAAAGACATGCTGTTCCTCTGGCTGTACAATACATCATACAGACATACTGTTTAAATTATAAAAGAGAACAAGTTTAATCGTGTTAAGAATTCAAGCAAAAGAATATGTGATGCAAACAGTACAATATGGACGGGAACTTGTAGTTACATCGAGGCTGTAAAATGGGATGATTTTATTAACAATTACCATAAATACGTTGATTCTGCTGTCGATAGGCAGAACAATATTGATGAATACGATATATGTAAAGAAATCTAACACAACTGCGATACGGGATAATATATTTTTTCACTTTTGTCACGAATGCAATGATTTATTCTGTAATGCCTGCGCAATGATTTCGGCGGTGGGCGGACAGCCCATCACGCAGGTTTCCGCGCCTCGGCAGCACCGGCCGATGCCAAGGCCGTTCAGCTCCTTGCCCTGCCAGCCCTGACCGATATAGATATCCTCTCCCTGGCCGCAGCCTGTAGCATGAAGCGCACGCACCAGAGCGGCAAAGCATGCTGAGCACGCCTGGTTTTCATGCACGTTCCGGGTCAGGCGCGCCACGGTGCCGCTGGGACGGGGATAAACTGCCGCGTCGCTGGGCTTGTTCAGCTCCACGATGTCCTCATCCGACCACGCTGTGCTGCCGCCGCCATACTGCTCCGCCAGTTCGATATAGGGTACCTCGTCCAGGTTCAGCCCCATCAGCGCGCAGCCATAAGCGTCCAGCTGCACAGCGTCGGTGCCCAGGTACATGCGGTTGGTCTGCACGGGCGTGCCGCCTTCTTCAAAATCCAGGTCGCCGCAGATGCTGTCTACCACAATGAGCCTGGGCTTCAAAACCGCACCCAGGGCGGCGATGGGCTTTTGCAGGCCCATGGCGTGGAAGTGCCGCTTTTCCCGATCAGGCAGGCAGCCCTTCAGATTCTTTAATGCGCAGGTCATCACGGTCTGGCAATGCCCCTTCAGCACCGGCAAATCCACCAACAGTCCGGCGTTCAATGCACGCTCACAGATGTCGATGCTCCCAATGGCGGTTTTGACGGAACGGGTCTTGTCCTTCTTCAAGTCGTAGAAGGGCACACCGTATTGCTCGCAGACCTTGTGATACCCCGCCGTGCGCATGGCGCGCATGGTTTCGTCGCCCACCCAGCTGCCCTCGATCACGCTGATGTCCCGAACCCCGTGATCCCGGAAGTATTGAATGCAGCCGCTGAGGACGCCGGGATGCGTAGTCGCGCCGCTTTCCGGCGTGCCCGCAATAACCAGGTTCGGCTTGAGCGCCACGCTGCCGCCGTCGGGAACCAGACGAACGGCCTCGGATGCCTCCAGCAATCGCAGCGTCATGTCATGGGCGTCCTGCCCGTATATCTGATAAATTTTGCTCATTTCCTTTTCCTTTCTCCGCAGGGGACGGGATGCTCTATTGCATAGTTTACCACAGCTTCCTGCAAAATGAAAGATGAATGAAAAGCCGTCTGACTGTTTGCGGATCAGACGGCTTGTGATATAGCGGCGTAGAATTATTCTTTCAGCAGTCCGGCTGCCACCATCTCCCTGCGCATGGCCGCCATGGTCTTTTCATCGGAGGGCAGGCTGGGCCGGAAGGGATCGCCCACGTCCAGACCCATCATGTTGGCCATATCCTTGGTGGCCACAGGGAAGGAGGCCAGATCCATAGACAGGCGCACTGGATTCAGCCGATATTGCGCTTCCAGTGAACCGGCAATGTCCCCTGCCATGAACTTTTCATAGATGGAGCAAACCAGCTCCGGATACATGTTGGCTGTGGAGCAGACGCCCCCCGCACCGCCATGCACCAAGGTGCCGAAAACCAGAGTATCCTTGCCGCCGAAGACCTTGAAATTCCTGTGCCGCATCCGGCGGATGAATTCCGCCGTGCGGGTCATGTCGCCGCTGGAATCCTTCATGCCAACGATGTTCGGGCATGCGTCGGCCAATCGCTCCACCAGGGAATAGCTCATGGTGTAGCCGGTGCGGCCGGGGTTGTTGTAGAGCAGCATGGGCAAATCCGGCACAGCGTCGGCAATGGTCTTGAAGTGGCGGAACAGTTCTTCCTCCGTGGGCTTTAGAAACATAGGCTGCAGCACGGAGATGCCGCTGGCTCCAGCTTCCTGGGCCATCTTGGCGATGCGGACGCACTTCTGGGTGCGGATGGCGCCGATGCCGCAGTAAACCGGCACACGCCCCGCGGCCTGAGAGATCATGATTTCAAGAGCGCGCTTGGTTTCGTCTTCCTCCAGCATGTAGAATTCGCCGTTGCTGCCGAAGGCCAGGATGCCGTGGACGCCGCCCCGGATGACGAACTCCACCTGTTTGCGCATTTTTTCCTCGTCCACCCGCTCATCCTTGTCAATGGGTGTCAGGATCGGGGGAATGATTCCGCGAATAAAGCTGGTATCCATCGTTTTTCTTCCTTTTCCGTTTTATTCAGGAACGCATTTGCTTTTTCTTTTTGGAGATCGCCGCCACGCTGCTCATGGGCTGACCGCCCTGAATGGCGGCTTCCATTTCGGCTTCAATGTCCGCGATGCGCTCCGCCTGGTAGATCAGTTTTTCCACTTCCTCCGGACGGAGGACGATCACGCCGTCGCAGTCGCCCACGATATAATCGCCGGGACGCACCAGCACGCCGCCGCATTGAACGGGTATCTGCACCGTCGATATCTTGCATTCCGTTTCCAGGCGGATAGCCCGTCCCTTGCAGAACAGGGGCAACTGCTCCCTGCGGATCACGCCCGAGTCGCGGCATACGCCGTCCAGCACCATGCCCGCAAGACCATTTTTCACAGCTGCGTGCATGATGTTTTCGCCCACGATGGCATAGGGGCTGGGCACCGAGGCCACCAGCACGCTGCCCTTTTCGGGCATTTCCATCATTTCAAACACATTGATGGCCGGGGCATCAGCTGCGGGACGGCGCTCATACTGCACTGTGAAGGCGCGGCCGCAGATGCGGATGCCCTCCGGCAAGGGCAGGATGCCGTCCATCCAGCCGTCCAGATGCAGCAGCTTCATGGCGTCGGTCAGCGCGCCGGTTTCCGCAGTGCTGAGAAAATCCAGGATTTCTTGCTCAGTCATAAGGAACGCTCCCTCCCGGTCAGTCGTCGCTTTCTTCTTCCGCGGCAGCGGCGGCTTTGGGCGCGCGGCTCTTCTTGATCTCACTGCGGATGGTGAGCGCCACCACGATCAGGGTGATCACCAGGAACGCCGCGGCGATGGGAGAGGTGACGAAGGGAGCCAGGCTGCCCTGGCTGCGCATCAGGGAGCGGCGCAGCTGCTCCTCCAGCATGGGGGCCAGGATGAAGCCCACCACCATGGGAGCCAACGGGTACTTGTTGCGCTTCATGATAAAGCCCAGCACGCCGAAGATGATCATGACGGCGATATCGAAGATGCGGTTATTGGAGGAATAGGAGCCCACGAAGCAGAAGGCGATGACTACGGGCAGCAGCACTTCCGTGCGGATGGACAGGATCTTGGAGAAGATCGGCAGACCAAAGTATGCTTCGATCAGCATGACGATGTTGGCCAGGATGAAGGCCGCGAAGATGGCGTACACCAGCACATTGCCCGAGGAGAACAGCAGCGGGCCCGGGGCGATGTCGTGCAGGGTGAAGCCGGCCATGATCATGGAGGTGGCGTTGTCGCCGGGGATGCCCAGGGTGAGCAGGATGATCAGCGCGCCGCCCACGGAAGCGTTGTTGGCCGTTTCAGGGGCGCAGATGCCTTCCAGGGAACCTTTGCCGTATTCCTCCGGATGCTTGGAGGTTTTCTTGGCGAAGGTATAGGCCAGCAGGTTGGCGATATTGCCGCCGATGCCGGGCAGGATGCCCACCACCAGGCCGATCGCCGCGGCGGGGCCGGCGGTCTTGAGCAGGTGGAAGAATTCCTTCCAGGTGAAGCCAAAGCCCTTCATGCGCTTTTGCTCCACCACGGACAGCTTGGCCTGCTCGGGGGTGATGCTGTTGCGCTTGGCCGCGTTGCCCAGGATCTGGCTCACGGCGAAGACGCCGATCATCAGGGGCACCAGGGCGAAGCCGCCGCTGAGCTCCCGGATGCCGAAGGTGTAGCGGGTGTAGGCGCTCATCTGGTCGATGCCCACGAAGGACAGTGCCACGCCCAGCATACAGGACAAGAGACCCTTGACCATGCTGCCTTCCGACAGGGCGCTCACGGTGGTCAGCGCCAGCAGGATGACCGTGGTGTATTCATAGGGGGAGAACCGCAGGGCGACCTTGCCGATAACGGGGGCGATAGTGCTCAGGATCACGGCGGAGAAAATGCCGCCGATGAAGGAGAAGACCAGCGCCACGCCCATGGCGCGGTAGCTTTGACCTTTCTTGGCCAGGGCGTGGCCGTCAAAGCAGGTGGCGATGGAGGAGGGCGTGCCGGGGATGCCCAGCAGGATGGCGGAGATGAAGCCGCCGGAAACGCCGCCCACATACACAGACATCAGGAAGGTGATGCCCATCACGGGCTCCATGGAGAAGGTCAGGGGCAGCATGATGGCCAGCGCCGTGAAGGCGGACAGGCCGGGAACCGCGCCGAAGATCAGGCCTGCCAGATCGCCGATCAGGATCAGCACCAGCGTCATCGGCTGAGAGAAAATGGATGCGAAACCTTGCAGCAGCATTTTTTCATTCCCTCCTTAACCCAGAATGCCGGCCGGCAGGAAAATGGAGAAGCCGTAATAGAACATATAATAGATGGCGAAGGGCGTGAGCACGGAGGTGCAGATGCTGATGATCAGCAGCTTCCTTTCCTTCCAGGATCCCTTCGGGAACAGCAGGTACATCTGGCAGAACAGGTAAATGATGGTCATGGGGATGAAGCCCACGGGCTTGAGCAGGAAATAATAGGCCACCAGCAGCGCGATGCTGGCAAGCAGCGGCCAGTTCCAGGTGAAGGCCTTCTTTTCAGCCTTCCCGCCCTCTGCTTTTTCTTTCAGGTTCTTTTTGGTGCTGGAAAAAATCTGCATCAGCGCCAGGATGCCGATGGCGATGGCGACGACGCGGGGGAAAAACTGCGGGCCCATGGAATCCGCCCTGGTCATTTTAATGGATGCGTAGGAGCCCCAGTACATAAAAATGGAGAACGCCAGGAAAATGAGCCCTGACACCTGATCCTTCCGGGATTCAGTCACGTTCGGTCAACCTCCTTTGGAGCGATTCCGTCATTTCTTGAAAAGAGCCCGAGCCGGACGGTGCCGGCCCGGGCTTACCTTTTCCGATTACTGCGCGGCCACGAAAGCTTCCTTGTAGATTTCCATGGTTTCTTCATAGAACTTCTGGCAGTATTCCTGGGCTTCTTCCTTTACCATGTTGGCGGGGGTGAGGAAGTTGGCTTCAAGATAGGCCAGGAAGTCAGGATCCTGAGCAGCCTTCGCCAGGGCGTCAGCCAGGATGTCCACGATTTCGTCGGGGGTGTCGGGGTTCACGCCAACCCAGAAGAACTTGGAGAAGTCAACGTTCTTATAGCCGTATTCGGAGGCCAGCTTGGCGTCGGGGATCAGCTCGTTGGGTTCAGAGCCCAGCAGGCACAGGGCTTGGAATTCTCCGGTCTTGAAGTAGTCCAGCGCCAGGGAGTAGCTCAGGTTGATGACGTCGGTCTGACGGCCCAGCAGAGCAGTGATCTTGGCGGCGTTGTTGCCCACGTCCTGGAAGCGGAAGGCAGCTTCCCATTCCTGGTTCATGGCGATGCCGCAGATCTGGTTGGTGGCGCCGATCTTGCCGCCGTATTCGATGGTGTCGGGAGCAGCCTTGGTCTTTTCCACCAGGTCCTTGAGGTCAGCGTAGCCGCTGTCCTTGTGGGCAACCAGCACGGTGGTGTTGTCGATCAGCGGAACGCCGATGGTTTTGAAGCTGCTCAGGGTGATATCGGTGGTGCCCATCATGTTGGGAACGAACATGTCGGTGCCGTTGATGATCAGGGTGTAGCCGTCGGGCTCGGCGTCCAGCGCCTGCTGCATGCCCAGCACGGTAGCGCCGCCGTTCACGTTCACGACCGCGACGCTCACGCCCAGCACCTTTTCCAGGGCGATCGCCAGCTGGCGGGTGTTGCGGTCGGTGTCGCCGCCGGCCCTCACGGGGCAGATGATCTGAATGGGTTTGGAGGGGAAATTAGCGGCGGAAGCAGTGGTCATCGCCAGGGAGAGCAGCAGCATCGCAGCCAGCATGACAGACAGGATCTTTTTCATCAGAAGTGAACCTCCATTTCTTCGTTCAGGCGTTATCGCCTGTTGCTGAACCCATTATGAAGGATTTTTCTTTTTTGCACAATTGACAAAAACACTAAAGAATTTTTATTGAAAAGTAGGAAAATCTCCATTCTTTCATCTTTTTCTTTTCATTTGATTTCAGGTGAAATAAAAGTGAAAGAAAATCTTGAGAACGCATTGAATTTTCTTTTGATTTTATTGTATAATCGGATGGGGGGTGAAACGCCATGATCAAAATTGCCTGTCTGCTGTCTGAGGAACGGATGGTACGTCCCGCCTGGCAGGTGGCGGAAGAAATCAATTTTGCCGCCAAGGGCTATCAACTTACTATCGAGTACGGGCCCAGCTATTACGCCCGGGAATGGGCGCAGCGCGTGACAGAGGAAAACGTGGATATCGTGATCGCCCGCGGTCTGCAGGCGGTGTATATCAAGGAAAGCACCACGATCCCCCTGGTGGAGATGCGCCTGACAGGCCAGGAGATGGGCCTGCTGGTGCAGAAGGCCAAGGCGCTGCTGCAAAAGCCCCATCCGCAGATTGCCGTGATCGGTTACAAAAACCAGTACTGCAATATGGATTCCTTCTCGGAGATCTTCGACGTGGACATGCGGCTTTATTTTGCCCGGCCTACCGGCAGCGGTCCCCAAGAGCTGACCCGCTGCGCGAAGGAGGCCATCGTGGACGGGGCTGATCTGATCATCGGCGGCGACACTTCCCGGGCTGTGGCGCAGGAGCACAGTATCCCCAGCCTCTATATCGACTCCGCCGGCGATTCCTTCCGCCAGGCTTTGTCCGACGCCAACCGTCTGGCCTATGCCATCGAGCTGGAAAAAAGCAACACCGCCCGGATGAAGACCCTGCTGGACAATACCTTTGGCATCATTGTTCATCTGGACGAAGACGGCTGCGTCAGCCTGATCAACCGGGGAGCGGAAAACCTGCTGGGCTGGCGGAGCGATCAGGTGGCAGGCCATCCCCTCACTGAGCTGGTTCCCTCTTTGAAGGAAGAAAAGATTACCGCCGTCCTGAAAGAAAATAAAGAATTCTTTTCGGAATACATGGAGATCGGTTCGGTGGAGGTGATCGCCAACCTGTCGCCCATCCAGATCGACGGCCACACCGCAGGGGCCATCTTCTCCGCCCAGGAATTCAGCCGATTGGAGACCATGGGCAACAAGGCCCGGCAGATGCAGTTCGTAGGCCAGCCGGAGGACAATGTTCGGTTAAAGGACATCGAAGAGCCCTCCCGCGCTATGCGCACCGCAGTGGAAACCGCCGCAGTTTATGCCAAGAGCCAGGCACCTGTCCTGATCACCGCCGCGCCGGGCACGGATGCCAGACGCCTGGCCCGGGCTATTCACAACGAAACCAAGACAACCAATTTTGTAATGATCGACTGCGCCGCCCTGGAAAAAGAAAATCAGGTGCAGCTGCTGTTCGGCAGCGGCGAAAAGGACAGCGGCCTTATCAGCTCCGCCCGGGGCGGCACCCTGTACCTGGCCAACATTGAAAAATTGTCTTCCCCCTGCCAGCAGCGATTGCTGCGGATGGTACAGGAAAACGTGCTTCTATCCGCTGACGGGCGCTCTACCTATGCCAACATCCGGGTCATTGCGTCCTGCGGGGAAGGTCTGCCAGAGGCCGCGGCTGCCGGGCGTTTTTCGCAGCTGCTCTATTATGCCCTGAACACGCTGCCCCTGGCCCTGCCCGCGCTGCATGCCCGGCCCGAGGACATCGCCTACTGGACGGAAATCTTCCTCAAGCGCTACCGGAAGCAGTATAAGCGCTACATCCAATTGACAGCCGGGGGAATGCAGCAGATGACGAAATTTGCCTGGGAGGGCGGGCTGATCCATCTGGACGCCTTCTGTCAGCATCTGGTGCTGACAATCCACCACCGCAGCGTGGATGAAAACGCGGTGCGCAGGCTGTACCTGTCCGTGTATCCGCCCCTCCTGCCGGGCCGTCATTCCGCCGCTAAAAAGGAAACGCTGAAGGAAACGAACCACGAAAGCGATGCGATTATCGCCAGTCTGCAGCGACATCAGGGCAATCGGGGTGAAACAGCCGCAGAATTAGGGATCAGTCCGACCACCCTTTGGCGGAAGATGAAGAAGTACGGCATCCAGAATATCTTTGAAGAAAGCTGATGCAGGCAAAGCAAAGGCCTCCGGAAAAAACTCCCGGAGGCCTTTGTTCAGCTTTGCTTCTCCATATATTCCATCATGGCGTTGGCGGCGTTCTTGGCGTCCTGCACGGCGTGCACCACGGTCAGGGAGCCGTGTACCACGTCGCCCGCAGCGAACACGCCTGGCCTGGTGGTCATGTTGTTTTCGTCGATTTTCAGCAATCCCCGATCCCCAGCCTCCAGGCCGTGGGTGGTGTTCACCAGCTTGTCCTTGGGCCGCTGGTTGATGGCAATGATGGTGGTATCGGCTTTCACCAGTTCCTCTTCGCCCTCCACACCGATGGGGCGTCCGTCCTCGTTGAGTACGGAGTTTTTGAACACCGGCCCTTCCGACGTGATGCGCTGAATGGATTTGCCGAAGAAGAATTCCGCTCCGTCCAACCGGGCGTATTCCATTTCATGGTCGCTGGCGGGGGACTTGCTGCCCCGCTGGAACAGCATCACCCGCCGCGCCCCATGCCGGAAAGCCGTGCGGGCCACGTCCATGGCCACGTTGCCCATGCCGATCACCGCCACCGTTTCGCCAATGGTGTAGCTGACGGGGCGGGCCAGATAGGAAATGCCGAAATGCACGTTGGCCAGGGTCTCGCCCTCGATGCCCAGGGAGGTGGGCCGCCATACGCCGGTGCCGATGAACACGGCCTTGTAGCCGTCCCGGAACAGATTGTCGATCATCAGGTCGCCGCCCATCACCACGTGGGGACGAATTTTGACGCCCATTTCCAGTAACCGTTTCTTATAGCGATCCAGGATGGTTTTCGGCAGCCTGAAATCCGGGATGCCGTATTGC